>Ga0163162_10004175_pt1 | contig 13879 bp, 7 predicted proteins | sample S55metaG_FD_115310 | JGI IMG/M metagenome (GOLD analysis project Ga0163162, IMG submission 115310) | Switchgrass rhizosphere microbial communities from Kellogg Biological Station, Michigan, USA - S5-5 metaG | ecosystem: Host-associated > Plants > Roots > Rhizosphere > Soil | place: USA: Michigan...
GTCGGTGCCGGAAGTCATCTACCCGCAGTTCGCCACGCACAACGCCCACACCCTGTCGGCGATTTATCACATTGCCGGTCAGAACTATTACCCGGGTCAGTACGAATTCCAGTGCCTGCACGGCATGGGCGAACCGCTCTACGAGCAAGTTGTCGGCAAAGTTTCCGAAGGCAAGCTGAACCGTCCGTGCCGCGTGTACGCTCCGGTCGGTACTCACGAAACCCTGCTGGCGTACCTCGTACGTCGCTTGCTGGAAAACGGCGCGAACACTTCGTTCGTCAACCGCATTGCCGACCAGTCGATTTCGATTCAGGAATTGGTGGCCGATCCAGTGGCGCAGATCGAGCAGATGGCGACCGTGGAAGGTGGTTTCGGCCTGCCGCACCCGCGCATTCCGCTGCCGCGTGACCTGTACGGTTCTGAGCGCGCCAACTCCAGCGGCATCGACATGGCCAACGAACATCGTCTGGCTTCGCTGTCCTGCGCTTTGCTCGCCACCGCGCACAACGACTGGAAAGCCGCGCCGATGCTCGGTTGCGCTTCCAGCACTGAAACCCCTGCGCCAGTGCTGAACCCGGCCGATCACCGCGATGTGGTCGGCCACGTTCAAGAAGCCACCGTCGAAGACGTCGACAACGCCATTCAATGCGCACTGAACGCCGCACCGATCTGGCAAGCCACCCCGCCGGCCGAACGCGCGGCGATTCTGGAACGTGCCGCTGACTTGATGGAAGGCGAAATCCAGCCGCTGATGGGTCTGTTGGCTCGTGAAGCGGGCAAGACCTTCGCCAACGCCATCGCCGAAGTCCGCGAAGCCGTCGACTTCCTGCGTTACTACGCGGTGCAGGCGCGCAACGATTTCAGCAACGACGCCCACCGCCCACTGGGCCCAGTGGTGTGCATCAGCCCGTGGAACTTCCCATTGGCGATCTTCAGTGGCCAAGTCGCTGCGGCATTGGCTGCCGGTAACCCGGTATTGGCCAAGCCTGCCGAGCAAACTCCACTGGTGGCCGCTCAAGCCGTGCGCTTGCTGCTCGAAGCCGGGATTCCGGAAGGCGTGCTGCAATTGCTCCCGGGTCGCGGCGAAACCGTCGGTGCCGGTCTGGTTGGCGATGAACGCGTCAAAGGCGTGATGTTCACCGGTTCCACCGAAGTCGCGCGTCTGCTGCAACGCAACATTGCTGGCCGTCTCGACAGCCAGGGCCGTCCGATTCCACTGATCGCCGAAACCGGCGGGCAGAACGCGATGATCGTCGATTCCTCGGCACTGACCGAACAAGTTGTGATCGACGTGGTGTCCTCGGCCTTCGACAGCGCCGGTCAGCGTTGCTCGGCGCTGCGCGTACTGTGCCTGCAGGAAGATTCCGCTGATCGCGTCATCGAAATGCTCAAAGGGGCCATGGCCGAAAGCCGCCTCGGCAACCCTGAGCGCCTGTCCGTGGACATCGGCCCGGTGATCGACGCCGAAGCCAAGGCAGGCATCGACAAGCACATCCAGGGCATGCGCGACAAAGGTCGCAATGTGTACCAGGTGGCGATCGCCGACACCGAAGAAGTCAAACGCGGCACCTTCGTCATGCCGACCCTGATCGAACTGGAAAGCTTCGACGAGCTGCAACGCGAGATCTTCGGTCCGGTATTGCACGTGGTGCGCTACAAGCGCAAAGAGATCGATCAACTGATCGGCCAGATCAACGCTTCCGGTTATGGCCTGACGCTGGGCGTGCACACGCGTATCGACGAGACCATCGCCAAGGTGATCGACAACGTCAATGCCGGTAACGTCTACGTTAACCGCAACATCGTGGGTGCCGTGGTCGGCGTGCAGCCATTCGGCGGCGAAGGCTTGTCGGGTACTGGCCCGAAAGCCGGTGGCCCGCTGTACCTGTACCGTTTGCTGGCGACACGTCCTACGGATGCCATCGAACAATCCTTCGCTCGCGGTGATGCCGTTATCGCCCCGGACGTTCGTTTGCGCGATGCCATGAGCAAACCGCTGAACGCCCTGAAAGCCTGGGCCGACAGCAACAAGTTCGCTGACCTGAGCACCCTGTGCGTGCAGTACGCTGCGCAATCGCAGAGCGGCATCACCCGCGTACTGGCCGGTCCGACCGGTGAGAAGAACAGCTACGCGATCCTGCCGCGTGAACATGTGCTGTGCCTGGCGGAAGTTGAAGGTGATCTGTTGACCCAACTGGCAGCTGTGCTGGCGGTAGGCGGTTCGGCAGTGTGGCCAGAGTCCGACATCAGCAAGGCACTGTTCGCACGCCTGCCGAAGGAGATTCAGACGCGGATCAAGCTGGTTGCTGACTGGAACAAGGATGAGGTGGTGTTCGACGCGGTTCTGCATCACGGCCATTCCGACCAGTTGCGCGGCGTTTGCCAGCAAATTGCCAAGCGTGCCGGTGCGATCGTTGGGGTTCAGGGCTTGTCCCAGGGCGAGACCAACATTGCGCTCGAGCGTCTGGTGATTGAGCGGGCGTTGAGTGTTAACACCGCTGCGGCGGGTGGTAATGCCAGCCTGATGACCATCGGCTAAACCGCTATAACTCCAGGCGACCGCAACGGTCGTCTGGATTGCAATTCCCCTGTGGGAGCGAGCCTGCTCGCGAAAGCGGAGTGTCAGTCGACATCAATGTTGCCTGAACCACCGCTTTCGCAAGCAGGCTCGCTCCCACAGTTGTTTTGGGGTGTTTGTTAAGTTAGTGCTCGGCTCTAACATCACCGCGATCAATCATCCTGTTCAGCCTTTATCAGCACGCCTAGACTCGGCCCAACCCCAACTTCAGGTAGGCCGCCATGTCCGAGACGCTGCTCAGTTCCCGCAATCTGGCTTTCGAGCTGTATGAAGTCCTTGATGCCGAGGGCCTGACCCGGCGTGAGCGCTTTGCCGAGCACAACCGCGAGACCTTCGACGCCGCCATCGGCACCGCACGCAACATCGCCGAAAAGTACTTTGCGCCGCACAACCGCAAGGGCGACGAAAACGAGCCGCGCTATGAGGACGGCAAGGCGATTTTGATCCCCGAGGTGAAACCGGCGGTGGATGCCTTCCTCGAGGCCGGATTCCTCAACGCCGCGAGAAGTTTCGAAGCGGGCGGCATGCAACTTCCTACGCTGCTATCGCAAGCCTGCTTCGCGCATTTCCAGTCGGCCAACGCTGCGTCGACTTCGTACCCGTTCCTGACCATGGGCGCGGCGAACCTGATTGAGAGCTTTGGCACGGACGAACAGAAACAACGCTTCCTGCAACCGATGATCGACGGCCGCTTCTTCGGCACCATGGCCCTGACCGAGCCCCACGCAGGATCATCGCTGTCGGATATTCGTACACGCGCCGAGCCGGCGTCCGACGGCACTTATCGCATGAAGGGCAACAAGATCTTCATTTCCGGCGGCGATCACCCGCTGTCGGAAAACATCGTGCACATGGTCCTGGCCAAACTGCCGGACGCGCCGGCGGGCGTTAAAGGCATTTCGTTGTTTATCGTGCCGAAATTTCTGGTCAACGATGACGGCAGCCTCGGCCAGCGTAACGATGTGCTGCTGGCCGGGCTGTTTCACAAGATGGGTTGGCGCGGCACCACCTCCACGGCGCTGAACTTCGGCGATAACGGTGAGTGCGTCGGCTATCTGGTAGGCAAGCCACACCACGGCTTGAGCTACATGTTCCAGATGATGAACGAGGCGCGGATAGGCGTCGGCATGGGCGCGGTGATGCTCGGTTATGCCGGCTATCTGTACTCGCTGGAATACGCCCGCGAGCGGCCACAGGGTCGCGTGCCGGACAGCAAGGATCCGACGACGGCGCCGGTGGCGATCATTCAGCACGCCGATGTCAGACGTATGCTGTTGACGCAGAAATCCTACGTCGAAGGGGCATTTGACCTCGGCCTCTATGCAGCGCGGCTATTCGATGACACCACGACGCTTGAATCCGAAGCCGAGCGCAAGCAGGCGCATGAGTTGCTGGATCTGCTGACACCGATCGTCAAATCCTGGCCGTCGGAGTTCTGCCTCAAGGCTAACGAACTGGCGATCCAGATTCTTGGCGGTCACGGTTACACCCGCGAATATCCGGTGGAGCAGTATTACCGCGATAACCGCTTGAACCCGATTCATGAAGGCACCCATGGCATTCAATCGCTGGACTTGCTCGGGCGTAAATTGGCGCAGAACGGTGGCGCGGGACTGAAGCAATTGATTCGGTTGATCGCCAATACTGCTGAGCGCGCAACTGCTTACGAATCGCTGACCGCGTTGCGTGAACCGTTAGAGAAACTGGTCGCGCGCCTGCAAACGGTGACCATCGGTTTGTTGACCGATCTGGCACAGGGCAAGGTCAATAGCAGCCTGGCGAATTCGGCGTTGTACCTGAAGGTGTTCGGCCACGCAGTGATTGGCTGGCGCTGGCTGGAGCAGGCGATTCGTGCCGAGGAAGGTTTGGCCAAAGGGAATGTAGCGGATGCCAACTTCTATAAGGGCAAGCTGCAGGCGGCGCGGTATTTTCTGACGTGGGAAGTGCCAGGTTGTCACCATGAGCTGGCGTTGCTGGAGGCGCGGGATGATACGTGCCTGGCGATGCAGGATGCGTGGTTCTGAAAGCCGACCCTCACCCCAGCCCTCTCCCCGAGGGAGAGGGGGCCGACCGAGGTGTCTGACGCTATACATCGACCTAAAAAACCGCATCGACTATGGATTCGGTACTGCACTCCCAGGTCGGCGTATTACTCAAGCATCCCACGGTCAGTCCCCTCTCCCTCTGGGCGGTCCGACGTTTCGGGAGGGCTAGGGTGAGGGGCTTTTCTGGCTCAACACTCAGCTCAACTTGAACCCACCCATCTGCCGCGCCAGATCATCCGCCAGCCTCTGCAACATCTGACAATCCTCACGACACGCCCGAACCTCCCCCGCCGTCGCCCGCGCCAGATCGGAAATCCCCTGCACATTACGGTTGATCTCTTCCGTCACCGCCGACTGCTCTTCCGTCGCCGTCGCCACCTGATGGTTCATGTCACTGATGCGCTCGACCTGACCGGTAATCGCCGTCAACGATGCCCCGGTGCGCTGGCTCGACTCAACCCCGGTGCCGGTTGCAGCTTGCCCGGTACGCATCGACGACACGGCGTTTTCCGCGCCTTGCTTGAGGCTGCCGATCATCTGCTGGATTTCGTCGGTGGACGCCTGCGTCCTGCGCGCCAAAGTACGCACCTCATCAGCAACAACCGCAAAGCCGCGTCCCATATCACCGGCGCGCGCCGCTTCGATGGCGGCATTGAGCGCCAACAGGTTGGTCTGCTCGGACACCCCGCGAATCACCGCAAGTACCGAATCAATCGACGCCACTTGGTGCGCCAGCTCGCCGACCGCACCCGCCGCCACGCCAATTTCATCCGACATGCTTTCAATATGCTTGATCGAGCCGCCGACCACTTCCCGCGCCTGCATCGCTTCATCCCGTGCGGTTTGCGAGGCGAGTGCCGCGTTACCGGCGTTCTGCGCAATTTCCTGCACCGTCAGGCCCATCTCGTGAACGGCGGTGGCGTCCATGTCAGTCATTTCCTGCTGACGACCAGAACGCTCAGCGGTGTTCTCCACTACCTTCGCCACTTGCCCCACGGCCGTACGCAGTCGCTCGCTGGTGGTCAGTACTTCGCCGATCAATCCGCGCTGACTATCGAGAAAACGGTTGAAGCCGCGAGCGAGATCACCCAGCTCATCGGCACGGCTGGAATCTAACCGGTGGGTCAAATCTCCACCGCCGCTACCAATCGCTACCAACGCCGCTGTTACCTGACGAATCGGCCGCACCAGCCCTTGGGCCAGCCACACCACCAAAGCGAGGCACACCAGCGCCACGGCCAGACCGATACCGCCGCTCAGCCACATCGCTTTTCGGGCTTCGGCATAAATCTGCGACTGTGGCACTTCGGCCACCAAGGTCCAGCCCAAATCACGCAAAGGCAGGCTGAAGGCGAGGAAGTCTTCGCCATCCCTCTGGAAGCTGCTGCTGATCGCCGTTTTCTGGCCCATGACGGCCTGCGCCGCATTGGCGCCAATCTGCTCGCTCAAGGTGCGCTTGCCGCTGAACTGCGCTTCCGGATGCACCTGAATCAAACCGTCGGAACGCACGAGATAGACCTTGCCGCGCTCACCAAAGCTGAAGTTGTGAATCAGCTCCGACAGCTCTTTCATGCTTAAACCGAGCCCGGCCACACCAACCACTTTGCCGGCCTGCTCGACCTTCAAATCGATGAACAGCGCCAACTCTCCCGTCGCCCCGTCGTTGTCGATATTGAGGGTGCGCGGCTGATTGCTGTCGAGGAAAGAATAGAACCACGCGTCAGCCGGTTTGGTGCGACTGAGGGTACGATCCAGGCCTTTTTCGGTGATGTAATGATTGGAATCGGTGCCGATGATCAACGCTGTAAAAGCTTTATGTTCGGCGCGGATGCCTTCCAGATACTGCGCGAAGGCCGCGGTTTTGCTGCTGTCTTCGCCTGAGGCGAGCCAGTCGCGAACCATCGTATTGCTGGCGATATCTTTGGCCGCCGTCAGCGGTTGCACAAGGATCCGTTCGATATCGTTGCGCGTCGCTTCAATGCTCGACGGCAGTGCTTGTTCGACCAGATAGCTCTGGGCGAGGCGGTTGACCACCAGGGTATAAATGCCAACCACGATCAGGATACTGACCAGCAGCGCCGTGCCCATGCTGAGAATCAGCTGCCATTGAATACTGCGTCGCCACAACTGCATGGAGCATCCCCCAAAGAATAAGAGGCTGAAACACTGCAACTGTCGCGCCAGATGTATACAAAAATCACGCAAATAAGAGACAGACCTTGAAGCAGTGATCTTCGACGAGCAAGAAGCGGGCCGATTTAATGGGGAGAACACTGTCAACTCTGACAGGTTACAGGCCGCATCGAGAGGCATAGATTGCAGTTTCCCTGTCTGTGCTCAAGCGTTCGCTTCACAGACTTCATGCTGTCGATGCAGGTGAAAAAAACATGGATGACACAATTCCAGCCGAGACGTATACACAAACGCTGTCTGACAACGATACGTTTGTGAAATCAGCGCAGGTCGACGACTTTGTCAACGTTTCCGGTAACCCATCAATCATCATCCGAAAGCGCTTTACCGAAGTCATGGTTTTCCCCGTAGTTCATTATAAAGCTACGATCACCACGTCCTCAGGAGCAACGTACAGTACAAGTCAGCCAATCCCGGGATCAGAATATATAAACCTGCTTTCTCGCGGAGATGAAATAACGATCGGTAGTGCGATCTATAGGGTCTCCCACGGAGAGTTTATGAAGCAATCCAATGGAGAATGGTTGAGGAAGGTCTACTCGCAACCAGTCATCAAAACTCAATAGCACAGAGCCCTTCGATATTAGCGCCTCGAAGTACCGAGGCGCTGCAAAACGCGCATCAACCCTGATTAATGGTCTTGGCGATGGTATCGACCGTGGCGCTGACTTGCTCTTGATAACGGTCGAGTTCTTCTTTGTGCTGCTTCTTCATTTCGATCTGCTGCGAGCACAGATTCATCGCCGCCAACACCAGCAAGCGGTCACCGATCAGTGTCGGGTATTTGCGCTTGGTGTCGTCCAGCGCTGCCTTGAGCATCATGGCCGCGTCCAGCAGGGTTTGTTCTTCCCCGGCCGGTGCCTTGATCGAATAGTCCTCCCCGAGAATAGAGACGACTTTTACCCCTGCTGTGTGGTGGTTCATGCGCTGACCGGACCGGCGTTGACGCGATCAACCAAGGCTTGAATGCGGGCTGCGGTGGCGCCGTGCTTTTCTTCCTGCTCCATCAGGTTCAGTTGCAGGCTTTCGTTTTCATCCTTGGCCTGAGCCAGCTCCGTGGACAGGGTCTGGTTGGTTTGTGCGAGGGTCTGGTTCTGTTGCACCAGGTCGCTGACGAGCTGTTCCAATTGGCTGAGGGATGCTTCCAACATTTTGATCTTCCAAGCGTTTTTCAAAGGGCGCGTACGATAAAGAAAAGTCACCACGGATGCCAGGGTTAAACCGGCGCAAGGCCTTGATTTTCCTGGTGGCGGACCGTTCCTGCGAGTTTTAAAGACTGTGATCTGCCGATCTGGTTCCTGCACTTCGTCGCCCGAGCCCTTCTGCGACAAATACGCACAGCGCCTCAAGACTTTAGTTGCATGACCGATAAGTCATCCATACAGCAGTCTCAGCCCGCATGGACGCGGCCCTCTCTTGGTATCCGCCCCATGTCCCTTCGCAATATGAATATCGCCCCACGGGCGTTTACCGGCTTCGCCCTGATTGGCGGCGTGATGCTGATTCTCGGCGTGTTCGCGCTGAATCAGATGAGCAAAATCCGCGCAGCGGGCGAAGACATCGCCACCGCCAGCGTGCCTTCGATCAAGGCCCTCGACGAATTCACCCAACTGACCCTGCGTTTGCGCGTTTTGTCGTATCGGTTGCTGATCAACCGTGAACCGGACGTTCAACAAAAGACTGTCGAACTGTTCGAGCTGCGCAACAAGCAGATCGCCGACGCCCAGCGCGCTTACGAGCCGTTGATCGACGGCCCGCAGGAACGCGCGGCATATGATCAATACGTACAGTTGCTCGCGCAGTACCGCCAGCTCGAAGACCGGATGAAAACCCTGTCGCGCAACAATCAGATCGATGAACTGCGGCAGATGCTCAACTCGGACTTGCTGAGCAACTCGGAAGCGGTGAACACCGCCCTGGCGCGCTTGCTGGAGATCAACACTCAGCAAATCGCCGAGACGGATAAAGGCGCGAGCGATCAGTTTTCGATGTCTTTCAAGCTTGTGGTCACGTTGTTGGTGATCGCCACTGGCCTGACGTTCCTCTTCGCCTGGCTGCTGACCGTGAGCATTACCAAACCGATCTCCAAAGCACTGGAAGCTGCGGAAACCATCGCCGAAGGCAACCTGACCCAGCCGATCCACGTTGACGGTGAAGACGAGGCAGGACGTCTACTCGCAGCCATGGCCAAGATGCAATCGAAGCTGCGTGACACCCTGCAGCGCATTTCCGGTTCGGCCACTCAGTTGGCTTCGGCGGCTGAAGAGTTGAACAGCGTCACCGACGAAAGCGCGCGCGGCCTGACTCAGCAGAACAACGAAATCGAACAAGCCGCCACGGCGGTCAATGAAATGACCAGCGCCGTGGAAGAAGTCGCGCGCAACGCAGTGAGCACTTCGGAAGCCTCGAAGAACGCCACCACCTCGGCCGGTGACGGTCGTGATCTGGTCCAGGAAACGGTCAGCGCCATCGAACGCATGAGCGCCGATGTGCAAAGCACTGCGTCATTGATCGGTGATCTGGCCAATGAATCCCGCGACATCGGCAAAGTGCTGGATGTGATTCGTGGTCTGGCCGATCAGACCAATCTGCTGGCACTGAACGCAGCGATCGAAGCAGCACGCGCCGGTGAAGCCGGCCGTGGTTTTGCGGTGGTGGCGGACGAAGTCCGTGCCTTGGCGCATCGCACTCAGCAGTCGACCAGCGAAATCGAGCGGATGATCGGCAGCATTCAGAGCGGCACCGAACACGCCGTGGATTCGATGCGCAACAGCACCGAACGTGCCGAGTCGACCCTCAACATCGCCCGTGGTGCCGGTATGTCGCTGGACACCATCAACACCGCCATCGTCGAGATCAACGAGCGCAACCTGGTGATCGCCAGCGCCGCTGAAGAGCAGGCACAAGTGGCGCGGGAAGTGGATCGCAATCTGGTGAATATTCGTGATGTGTCGGTGCAATCGGCGACGGGCGCGAATCAGACCAGTGCGGCGAGTAATGAACTGTCGCGGTTGGCGCTGGATTTGAACAACATGGTTGGGCGGTTCAGCCTGTAAATTTTGAGATCAAGGTCAAAAGCCCCTCACCCCAGCCCTCTCCCAGAGGGAGAGGGGGAAAGGGAGCAGATCTTCGTGTTTTTCAAAACCTGCGCTCGACTCGGAATTTCAGGTCGGTGCAACTTGAACAAACACCGCGATCAGTCCCCTCTACCCTCGGGAGAGGGGAAAGAGAGCAGATCTTTGTGCTTTTCAAACCTGAGTTCGACTCGGAATTTTCAGGTCGATGTACCTCGCACAAACACCGCGATCAGTCCCCTCTACCCTCGGGAGAGGGGAAAGGGAGCAGATCTTTGTGCTTTTCAAACCTGAGTTCGACTCGGAATTTTCAGGTCGGTGCAACTTGAACAAACACCGCGATCAGTCCCCTCTACCCTCGGGGAGAGGGGAAAGGGAGCAGATCTTTGTGCTTTTCAAACCTGAGTTCGACTCGGAATTTCAGGTCGGCGTACCTCGCACAAACACCGCGATCAGTCCCCTCTCCCTCCGGGAGAGGGCTAGGGTGAGGGCTGCAATCTTCAGCCGAACCAAAATCCCGAACACGCCAGCGTAAAAACCTTTTTGACAGCATCACATTTCAACAGGTTAGAATCGCTGGCACGCAGACTGCATGGTCAGTTTGTGCCCGTCTTTACGCTTCTGGAGTACTGCCTTTGAATGCGACGACCATCAACAGCCTGTTCTTGATCGGCGCGTTGCTGGTAGGCGCAAGCATTCTCGTCAGCTCCCTCTCCTCCCGTCTCGGCATCCCGATTCTGGTCATTATTCTTGCGGTCGGCATGGCCGCCGGGGTCGATGGCGGCGGGATCATTTTCGATAACTACCCGACGGCCTATCTGGTCGGCAACCTCGCACTGGCGGTGATCCTCCTCGACGGCGGTTTGCGTACACGAGTGTCCAGTTTCCGCGTGGCACTATGGCCGGCACTGTCGCTGGCCACGGTTGGTGTATTGATCACCACCGGGTTGACCGGCATGGCCGCCGCGTGGTTGTTCGACCTCAATCTGATTCAAGGCCTGTTGATCGGTGCCATCGTCGGCTCGACCGACGCCGCGGCGGTGTTCTCGCTGCTCGGCGGCAAAGGCCTGAACGAACGGGTCACCGCCAGTCTGGAAATCGAATCCGGCAGCAATGACCCGATGGCGGTGTTTCTCACTGTCACTCTGATCGACATGCTCGCCAGCGGCCAGACCGGTTTGCACTGGAGCCTGCTGACGCACCTTATCCGCGAGTTCGGCATCGGTGGTGTGATCGGTCTCGGCGGCGGCTGGCTGATGCTGCAACTGGTCAACCGGATCAATCTGGCCGCCGGCCTGTATCCGATTCTGGTGATCGCTGGCGGTCTGGTGGTGTTCGCCCTGACCAACGCCCTGCACGGCAGCGGCTTCCTCGCGGTTTATCTGTGCGGTCTGGTCATCGGCAACCGCCCGGTGCGCAGCCGCCACGGCATTCTGCATATGCTCGACGGCATGGCCTGGCTGGCGCAAATCGGCATGTTCCTGGTGCTCGGCCTGCTGGTGACGCCGCACGATTTGCTGCCGATCGCCCTGCCCGCTCTCGGTCTGGCGCTGTGGATGATTCTGTTCGCGCGGCCGCTGTCGGTGATGGTCGGCCTGCTGCCGTTCAAGGCGTTCCATGGCCGCGAGAAAGCTTTTATTTCCTGGGTCGGCCTGCGCGGCGCGGTACCGATCATTCTGGCGGTGTTCCCGCTGATGGCCGGGCTGCCGAATGCGCAGCTGTACTTCAACCTCGCGTTCTTCATCGTGCTGGTGTCACTGCTGGTGCAGGGCACGAGCCTGCCGTGGGTGGCCAAGCTGTTGAAGGTGACCGTACCGCCGGAGCCAGCGCCGATCTCCCGGGCGGCGCTGGAAGTCCACGTCACCAGCGAGTGGGAGCTGTTCGTTTATAAACTCGGCGCAGAGAAATGGTGCATCGGTTCGCCCCTGCGCGAACTGAAAATGCCCGAAGGCACACGTATCGCGGCACTGTTTCGTGGCCAGCAACTGCTCCATCCGTCGGGTAGTACGGTGCTGGAAGTCGATGATTTACTGTGTGTTATCGGCCATGAACACAACCTCGGCGCCCTCGGAAAACTGTTCAGTCAGGCGCCACAACGCGGCCTCGATCTGCGCTTCTTCGGTGATTTCGTACTCGAAGGAGACGCCCAGCTTAAAGCGGTTGCCGCACTCTATGGTCTACCGGCCGAGGGTATTGATCCGGACATGACCCTGGGCGCCTTCATCGCCCAGAAAGTCGGTGGTGCGCCCATCGTCGGTGACCAGGTGGAGTGGAACAACACCCACTGGACGGTTGCGGTCATGGACGGGAACAAGATCGGCAAAGTGGGCGTCAGATTCCCCGAAGGAAGTCGCCCGGGCCCCGGGCTCTTCCTCTAAACTGCGTCCACTCTCACTTGCTTGACCGGTCTCTATGCCTACCCTGCGCTCCTTTTTCGCCGCGGCCCTGCTGGGCCTGAGTCTTACTGTCGGCCCGCTGTACGCCGCCGAACCACCGTCCAGCGACGCCGTGCAGGCGAGTCTCGACAAACTGGCCGACAGCAAACTGCCGGATGCCGACAAAAAGACCCTGCAGACCGTCCTGCAGAACACGCTCAATCAGTTGAACAATCAGCGTGATTACGAGCAGAAACTGATCGATCTCAAACAGCAATTGGCGACTGCCCCCAAGCAGACCATTGAAAACACCCGCGAGCTGGCCCGCCTCAAAGCCAACGCGGTGGTGCCGGTAGCGCAGCGTTTTCCCAAAGAGTCGATTCAGCAACTGGAGCAGATCCTCACCGATCGCTCGACTCAGCAAAGTGACCTGCAAAAAGCCCTGGCCGACGCCAACAGCCTGATCATCCCCGCGCAGACTCGCCCCGAGCGCGCGCAAGCGGAAATTTCCGCCAGCCAGACGCGCATTCAGCAGATCAACAACATTCTCAAATCCGGCAAGGACGCGGGTAAAACCGTCACCGCCGAACAGCGCGACCAGTTGAACGCCGAACTGGCGGCGCTGAATGCACTGATCCCGTTGCGCCGACAGGAGCTGGCGGGCAACAGCCAGTTGCAGGATCTGGGCAACGCCCAGCATGACTTGCTCTCAGAGAAGTCCGAGCGCCTCGACCGCGAGATCCAGGAACTGCAAACCCTGATTAATCAGAAACGTCTGGCGCAGTCGCAGGAAACCGTTACCCAGCAGTCTATCGAAGCGCAGAAGGCCGGTAGCAGCAGTCTGCTGGCCATCGAAAGCACGGCAAACCTCAAACTCTCCGACTACCTGCTGAAAAGTACTGACCGCCTCAACGAAGTCACCCAGCAGAACCTGCAGACCACACAGCAACTCGACAGCCTGACCCAAAGCGATTCAGCGCTGGACGAGCAGATCAGCGTGCTCAAGGGCAGCCTGTTGCTGTCGAAGATTCTCTATAAGCAGAAACAAGCACTGCCGCGCCTCAAGGTCGACCGCGATCTGGCCGATCAGATCGCCGACATTCGCCTGTGGCAATTCGACGTCAGCCAGCAGCGTGAGCAACTGAGTAATCCGGCCGCCTATGTCGACAACCTGCTGTCCACGCAGCCGCCGGAGCAGGTCACCCCGCAATTGCGCAAAAACCTGCTGGAACTGGCCAACACCCGCGCAGACCTGCTGGAACGGTTGAACCGCGAACTGAGCGCCATGCTCAACGAGTCGATCACCCTGCAGCTCAATCAGAAACAACTGCTGAGCACCGCGCAGGGTCTGCGTGCGACGCTCGATGAGCAGATGTTCTGGATTCCCAGCAACAAGCCGCTGGATCTGGAATGGATGCGCGCGGTGCCGGAGCGCCTGAAACGCCAGGTCGACACCCTGCCGTGGGCCTCCAGCCTCAGCGAGCTGACCGATGGCCTGACCCAGCGTCCGCTGCTGTTCCTGCCGCTGGCGCTGCTGATCGGCGCGCTGTTGTGGCGACGCAAAAATCTGTACGCGCGGCTGAACAAGGTTCACCAGGACATCGGCCACTTCAA
>Ga0163162_10004176_pt1 | contig 13879 bp, 12 predicted proteins | sample S55metaG_FD_115310 | JGI IMG/M metagenome (GOLD analysis project Ga0163162, IMG submission 115310) | Switchgrass rhizosphere microbial communities from Kellogg Biological Station, Michigan, USA - S5-5 metaG | ecosystem: Host-associated > Plants > Roots > Rhizosphere > Soil | place: USA...
CCTCCCCCCTTTTTTAGGGGCTGGTAACTCGTTTTGACTGTTTTCCAATGACATACACTAATTTTTAGTGTATAGTTTTTTCAGGACGGGTCATCAACGGCAGCTTTGGCTCAATTACAGTTGAGCTTGTATCGCACCGCTCATTGAATTCATGGTAGCATGAATATTTGCAGCGTCATATACACTCCCATGTACACCACCCGGATATGTCATCATTCCGTTGGGGATACCCAGGTGGCTAGCCCGCAGCCGGATCCCCTGCCCACCGAAAATAGGAACATAGGGTGAAGCGGGAGCCACTCCCGAAACTATATAAAATGGATCTGCCGTGCCATAATAGCTAAAGATTGGAACATCGCCGGTCTTTATCCAGGTGGTATCAAGGATCACTCCCTCCATATTAATGACCCCTTTGACCTTTGTGGAATATCCGGGATAATCATAAGTTCCAGTGCCGTCCAAAAGGCCATTTCTTAAAACAAAATCCGAAGAGAGCTCATCCTGGTCAAGATATGCCAGGAGGATGGAAGTTATGGCGCCAGCGGAGGCTCCTCCAATAAACATCTTTGTCGTATCTATTCTCCCTATGCTACTGCTTTTTCGAATATATCTGATTGCGGCCCGGGCGTCCTGATCTGCTCTGTATGCGGCCTCAAGCTGTTTTAAGATTGAGTCGGCATTGCTCATATGAGGAGCCCATGCAATGCCTAAGCGATATCCGATAGAAATGGTGACATATCCTCTCCTTGCCAAAGCGCTGCAAATACTATCCGCGTAATAATCTTTCTCTGTTCCTCCACTAAACCCTCCGCCATGAATAAAAACAACGGCCGGGCGCAATCTTAAGGTATCCCCGGCCGGCTGATAAACATTCATTTTCAAAATGGTATCACTGGAATGATACGTTTTCGCTATTCTGTATCCAACTTTAAACAAGGAAGTATCAACAGAAGAAAAAATTTCGTCTATATATCTGGTGCCTGACGTCGCATGGAATGACTTAACAGTTCCCGCTTCCTGTTTTTTACAGGCGGAAAGGATCAGAACAAAAAGGAGCAGAGGGATCGAATGCAGGAAAGGTTTCATGACCACAAAGTATCGTGATTTTTTAAAGGCTGATATTAAGGATTATTTAAAAATTTTTAGAAAAAATTTGCGTAGTTAAATAGCTACACATATATTTGTAGTCAAATAGCTACGCAATGAATTTAAGACGAGACGTATTTCAGGCCATAGCAGACCCTACAAGAAGGGCTATACTTCTGCTGGTAGCCTCCCAGGCCATGTCAGCGGGCGCAATAGCCGCAAACTTTGACACGGCAAGACCCACGGTTTCAAAACACCTGCAAATACTCACCGAGTGCGAATTGCTTGAACAAGAGCAGAATGGCAGGGAGATTTTCTATCACTTTAACCCAAACAAAATGAAAGAGGTAGCTGACTTTATTGAGCCGTTCCGCAAAATGTGGGATGATCGGTTCAACAAGATAGAAGCAATAATGAAAAAATATAAAAGCAAATAACATGGAACAAAAAACAAAAATAATTGCCGATGACGGCAAACAGGAATTAGTGATCACAAGGGAATTTGATCTGCCATTGGAATTACTTTTTAAAGCGTATGCAGAGCCCAAAATTGTTGAGGAATGGATGGGAACGAAAGTGCTGAAGCTTGAATGTAAGAAGCACGGCAGCTGGCAATTCGAAACCACCGATCCCAAAGGAAACAAATACGGGTTCAATGGGGTGATCCATGAGTTTATCCCGAACAGGAAGATCATACGAACATTTGAAATGGACAATACCCCCTTTGGTGTTCAGCTTGAGTTCTATGAATTTGAAAAACTTACTGATGACACCAGCAAACTCAATATGCATGTAATATATGAGTCCGTTGCGCAAAGAGACGGGGTGCTGCAGTTACCCTTTGCCAAAGGTATAAATATGGCGCACGACAGGATACAGGACATCGTCAGTAAATTAAAATAACGCAATATGACAAAGAGAAATAAGATCATCTATTGGATTGCTACTATCTGGCTTGCATTAGGAATGGTCTCCACCGGAACAGTACAATTATTAAAAGTGAAAGAGGAAGTAGATAACATTACACAATTGGGTTATCCCGTCTATTTTCTGACAATAATAGGCATTTGGAAGCTTTTAGGAGCTGTAGCGGTGCTTATTCCTAAATTTCCTATACTAAAGGAATGGGCTTATGCAGGTTTTTTCTTTGCCATGTCGGGAGCGACATTTTCACGGATCGCATCGGGTGATCCCATGAATAAAATGTTCCCTTCCTTGTTACTGCTGGCCCTGACTGCGGTGTCATGGTATTTCAGGCCCGTGGATAGAAAACCCATCCTGGTTCATCAATAAATTAATTATATGAATCCCAAGGTCGATTTCTTTTTTAGTAAAGCCAAAAAATGGCAGAAAGAACTGGAGCAATTGAGACTGATCGTTCTTGATTGCGGGCTGACCGAAGAATTGAAGTGGGGCGTTCCTTGTTACACGCTGCAGAAAAGCAACATAGTGCTGATACATGCGTTTAAAGAATACTGTGCGCTTCTGTTTTTCAAAGGCGCCTTGTTACATGATGCCAATGGCATGCTGATCCAACAAACGGAGAATGTGCAGGCGGCCCGTCAGATCCGGTTTACCAATGTCCGGGAAATAGTTAAGAGGGAAGCCATCTTGAAAGCCTATATCTATGAAGCCATTGAAGTGGAAAAAGCCGGTTTGAAAGTGAATTTAAAAAAGACTGCGGAATTCAGCATTCCTGAGGAATTCCAACATAAATTAGATGCGACCCCTGCCTTGAGAACTGCTTTTGAGGCATTGACGCCGGGACGGCAAAGAGCTTACATTCTCTATTTTTCTGCACCCAAGCAGGCCAAAACCCGGGAGTCAAGGATTGAGAAGTATTTGAAGCAAATTCTCAAGGGAAAGGGGTTAGATGACTAGCCTCTTTTGTGGGGAAGTCAGCAGGAACAGGATAGGTTACTTTCCCCGTAGCCAGCCATTCGGTTGCACGGATCAGTGTAGTTTGAAAACCAATACATCTGTAGCTGACGGGATATACATCCCCCTTCCATAAATGCCCCATGCTGGAAACATAGACATTCCCTTTCCCGTATTTTACCACCCATTCTACAGGCCATATCTTTCCCGTGACGCTGTCGGCAGCTACAGACAGGATGGTGAGATCCTCTGCAGGTCCTCGTGCATACCTGTATAGTTCCATGGAAGCCGTTTTCCACTTTTCAGGAAATCCTTCATTAATGGGATGCCGGTTCAAAATACGGATGACCGCATCGAACCTGGCCCCGTGATTGGTTGCTTCTCCCTGCCCCGGCGGTATCCGGACGATGTGATCGTTGGAATCGACCTGCAATGCAAATCCCGTTTCTTTGGGGCGCCAGCCCAGGCCGATCATTTTATTATATTCTTTCCAATCAGGAAAAGCATTATTGGCGGAATGCAGGACGTATAATCCTCTTCCGGAGCCGACATATCTCTCAAGACGTCGTTGTATGCCTGCCGGCCATTGCAATGCCGAATCCCGGATATTGTTGGTATTTTGAATGACGACAGCATACTTTTCGAATTCCGGGTCCCATGCAGCCCAGCCCGGATCATTGGCCGTGCCCGGAGCGGTTGAAACGGCAACGTGAAAGCGGCCTGTTTCTTCAAGAATATTTTTCACCAGCAAACTGGTTTGTTTCCAATCATGGTTGCTGAACCCGTCTACGATGAGTACATCGATCAATTTTTTTTTGAAGGGCTGAGCCGGCGAAAGGGATGCTGTTCCTGTAAGGATCAGGAGAATGTATAAAATCCGGGACATTCGTATTATTTTTAGAGGATCACTCGCTGCGCAAACTCTTCACCGGGTTCGCCAGCGCGGCACGCACCGTCTGCAGGCTCACTGTCAACAGCGCGATCAGCATGGCCGCCGACCCCGCCACCACAAAGATCCACCAGCTGACCCCGATGCGATACGCGAAACTCTGCAGCCACTGGTTCATCCCCCACCAGGCCAGCGGAAAAGCTATCAGCGTGGAGATCAGCACCAGCCGCGTAAAGTCCTTGCTCAGCAAAGCTACGATACCCGTGACTTTCGCGCCCAGCACCTTGCGAACGCCGATCTCCTTCATCCGCTGCTCCGCGGCATAGGTCACCAGTCCGAAAAGCCCCAGGCAGGCGATCAGTATGGCGAAGATGGCAAACGTTATAAAGACATGTCCCGTCTGCTGCTCCGCATGATACAGGTTGTTGAAGTCGTTGTCCATAAAGGTATAGCTGAAAGGCAGCCCATGCGCCATCGTATTCCATTTGGCCTCGACCTGGCGCACCATGGCGGCAGCCGTTCCGGGACGCAGCCGGATAGCCATCTTCCCCCGGTTATCGGCAAGCTGCATGATCAGCGGCCCCACCTTCTCATGCATCGAGTTGAAATTGAAATCTTTTACCACCCCCACCACATGCAGGGCGAGGGGCGTCATGTTGTTATCTTTCGGCCGGTACATTTTTTCGTTCAGCGGGTCTTTCATGCCCAGCAGCTCAGCGGCGGATTCATTCAGGATGATCCCCACCGAGTCGGTGGGAAAGTCCTTCGAAAAATTCCTGCCCTTCACCATCTTCATGCCCAGGGTAGGGATATAATGCTCATCCACGAACAGGGTGGTCATCACGGTCACCCGCCTGGCATCCAATGAAGCGTCCCGGAACCAGCCGTTCTGACTGTAGCCGCCCCCTGACGTGGGCAGGTCGCCGGAAAGCGTGGCGTCGACGACACCCGATAGCTTGAGCAGATCCTGCCGGAAGCTCTTGATCGGGTCGCCGGCTTCATAGGCCCCATGGATGACCAGCACCTGCTCCCTGTTAAAACCCAACTCCCGGCTGCGGATATACTTCAACTGGTTGTAGATGACCAGGGTCCCGATGATCAGCATAATGGAAATGGTGAACTGGAAGACGACCAGGCTGCTCCGCAGCCAGCTGCTTTTAAACCCGGACGCGATCTTTCCTTTCAGTACCTGTATGGGCTGAAAGCCAGACAGGTAAAAGGCGGGATAGCTGCCGGCGATGCAACCCACCAAAAACACCACGGCCACCAGCACCGGCAGGAACCTTCCGGAGAAAAGCATTCCGGCATGCAGCTCCTTCCCCGCAAGGGTATTGAACATCGGCAGCAGCAGCACGGCGATGCCCAGCGCCAGCAAAAGCGAAAAGAAGCTCAGCAGCACGGATTCCAGCAGGAATTGCACGATAAGATGCCCCCTGGTACTGCCGGCCACCTTGCGTATACCCACCTCCTTGGCACGGTTTGCGCTCCGCGCTGTGCTCAGGTTCATAAAATTGACACAGGCGATGAGCAGGATCAGCACGGCGATAAAGGAAAAGATGGTCACGTAGTTGATATTGCCGTTGGCCTCGAATTCGTATGACTTATTGGAATGCAGGTGGATATCCAGCAAGGGCATGAGGTGATACTTGAAATAATTGCCCTGCTTTTTCATATCCTGCGTGGAGGTATGCAGCAGGTCTTGCAGTTGCTTGCTCAGGTAGTTATCGACGGTCGCGTCGACACGGCCCTGGAGAAAATCCCTGCTGACCCCGGGCTTCGCCAGGATATAGCTGATATAGTTGTTACTCAGCCAGTCATTCTCGTCGTTGTTGTTATAGCCGTCATGCAATGGCCGGATAAAGCTGAAATGAAAATGCGACTGCTGAGGCACATCCCTGATCACCCCCGTCACCTTACAGACAGTCTTATTCTCCAGCTCCAGCGTCCTGCCGACAACATCCGTGCTGTTGAAATACCGTTTTGCGGCGCTCTCGTCGATGACAATTGAATGCGGCTCGTTCAATGCTGTCGCCGGGTTCCCGGTTACCATCGGCAAGGTAAAGACCTGGAAGAAAGTAGAGTCGGCAAAGACGAGGTGATGGTCCTGGATAAAATTACCGCCCTTCTTCACCATGACATCCCTCGTATAATTCGTCCGCACCATCTGCTCCACCTGGGGATAATCGGTCTTCAGCGCTTTGGCCAGGGGCTTTGGCGATACCGCCGCCGTAAACCCGGTATTGTTGAAATAAATGTCCGCATCTAGCCGGTAGATCCGCTCAGCCTTTGTATTGTATTTGTCGTAGCTCAGCTCATCGACGACATAAAGCACGATAAGCAGGCAGACGCCCAGACCTGCCGCCAGTCCGATGATGTTGATGGCGGAAAAGCCCTTGCTTTTCCAAAGACTGCGCAGCGCGACTTTGAAATAATTTTTTAGCATACCGGTAGGTTTATGGGGACATCCCCGTCTTTGGACGACTGGACCGAAAAAATGTTACACCCTTTTTTGGCGAATCTACCGATTTGAAAATGAATTATTTCCACTTTTTCAATGAAAACGCAATACCCTCCGCATTCATCCCGCTGAATGGTCCTGCTCGTCCGCCGAAGGTCAAACCGGCAAAACTTACAAGTGTCAATGGTATCTGGCCCGGCTTCTGGCTGCATTGGGGAGGCCACTGAATAAGGCAGACTTACCGGACAAATTCGTTGTCGATTCCGTATGGGTTTATAAGAAAATATATTAAATATATTTTACATATACTTTAAGTCTTATCAGCTTAAAAATATCGAGGTTATTTTATGCAATAAATTCATCCGGGCATCATAATACAAACCAAAGTATGAAAAACAAGCTGATAGCCCTTTGCTCGGTCTTTGTCTGGCAGTGTGCATACCTTGACAGCTCCCTGGCGCAAGGCAGACCTGAAGAAGCACATTTACAGGTTACTCCCGCCTTCACCCGCATTTTGATCGATAGCCTCCGGCAGTCTTTATCCCGGAATTATATTTTCCCTGATACGGCCCTGAAGATGTCAGCCTGCCTGGAACAGGAATTTAAGAAAGGCGCCTATGCGGCAATCAAAGACCCGCAGGACCTGGCCCGGCTGCTCGAACAGGACCTGCAAAAGGCCCATCATGATGGCCATTTGCATTTGAGGTATGCGCCTGGATTTGCGAGGCAATTATCGGATACCACACATGTTCCCCTGCGGCAACGAGCCGATGATTCCCTGGCGTTGATCAATATACGGGAATGGAATTACTCGTTTACTAAAGTGGAGATCTTACCGGGCAACATCGGTTACGTGCAGTTTAATGGATTTACCGGCTTTTTACGGGAGGCCCGGCCAACTTTTACAGGTGCATTTCGCTTTGTCGCCCATACAAAAGCCCTGATCATAGATCTGCGGACCAACGGTGGTGGCAGTCCGGCCATGGTTAGCCAGGTAGCAAGCTATTTTTTTCCTGCAAAGATGCATTGGAATGATATTATCTCCCGGGACAGGAAAGCCGAATTCTGGACAGATCCGGCTGAAGCAGACAGCCTGACCTTATCAATGCCCGTCTATATTTTGACCAGCAAAAACACTTTTTCCGGCGCAGAAGACTTTTCGTATGGCATGCAGAGCCTCAGGCGCGCGATCATCGTCGGCGACACAACGGGCGGAGGAGCGCACCCCACAAGGCCCTTTAGTATCGGGCTCGGCTATGTAGCCGACATTCCATTTGCCAGGTCCTTAAATCCCTATACACATTCCGATTGGGAAGGCACCGGCGTTATACCGGATATCCCTGTTGCTTCGGGCAAAGCCTTGGAAGCCACAGAGCGCGCCATTTTAATGACGCAGGTAAAGGAAGCCAAAACGGAGCTCGATACACGGAAAGCAGAGTGGCAATTGAACAGTCTAATCGCCATTCAGGGAACAGAAAGTTTGGACACATCCTTTCTCGCATCGTTCACCGGGATGTATCAGGGTGGACTTTATTTTTACGTACTGGGTCATGACCTGTATTGTAAAAATCGCGAAAGGGGCAATGCGATATTCCAGCTGAAACATATAGCCGGCAACCGGTTTGTGCTGGACGAGAATGTCCAGGTGGAGTTTATAAAAGATGACAAAGGGAATTTTTCAGGCATCAAGATGTGGTGGAGCGACGGAAGAGTATCTGACAAGCCAAAAGAAAAATAGCAGAAGAAAATAGCTGGAGGACACAATGCAACCTTTATTTAAGACCAGTTTCGCCATCGGGCGAAAGCCTCCATTTGAAATAAGCATCCAATACCTTTAGCCCCGCAGCGCCTGGAACAGCACCGGTATGCGCGGTTTGGGAGAAGTACATCACCGCGGGATGAGCAGCGCTGAACGCAGGCCATTTAGGTTCTCCGGATCCATTCGGGTCGCCATACTTTGCAAAGTTTGTCCAATAGGTACTCATCGCATCCGAAATATCCAGGTCCGTTTTAGTTGTTTGTAGACTTGAGGTATCAAGATTGCCGAATACATAAGCGACTTCCTGTCCATGAGGCGATCCAAAGCCGGCACGAGGTGAACCAACAGGATATTCAGGGTGCTGATCAAAATAATAATAAAAAACCTTCGATTTGCCCTTGTTTGACTGTAGCATCGCCCAGCTCCATGTATGCCAGCCAAATGCCGCATCACGGGACAGATCACGGGCGGTTTTTGCAACAGTACCTGTGCCGGGTGGGTAAGCGTTGATAAGGCCATCTGCAAATTTCCCATATCGGTTCTTTACGGCAGCAATGTAATCGTCCGGCGTTTTCGGTGGTGAAAAGCTGGCGCCCTCGTCGGAGTTGTAGCCAACCAGTATCGGTGTTTCGTTATACTTTCCAGCCTCATAGAGTTTATATTGGTCGTCAGGTATCACCCAGCCATCAACAATTGGCCATGCGAGTCCGCGCACGGCCGGGAGTTTATCAGCATCTACCTTTCGCAGATCGCCAATGGACGAAAACCCGGCTCCTTTAACGTAGGCTTCACCAGCGGCCTCCGCGTCATGCAGCCTTTTCATATTTTCACCTGGAAAGGTTGTCAAACGTGTGGGACCAAATGAGCCGCCACTTTGAGAGATGGCCCCTTCGAACAACCCTTTGGCCAGGGGACTTGCACATAACATACTAACGGCGATACCACCTGCCGACTCACCGAAAATAGTTACTTTGCCGGAGTCCCCCCCAAATGCCGCTATATTGCTTTTGATCCATTTAAGCGCCGCTATCATATCCAGCAGGCCATAGTTCCCTGAGACATGGGCCGGGCTTTCGGCACTTAATTCAGGATGCACCAAAAAACCAAGCTGGCCGACGCGATAGGCGATGCTTACCAGCACGACACCCTTTTTTGCCAGCTTTTCGCCGTTGTAAGTCGGTTCAGCAGTGCCGCCAAAATTGAAACCGCCGCCATAGATCCATACAAGTACGGGAATTTTTTCATTCGGCGACTTTGCCGGCGTCCAAACGTTCAGGTACAGGCAATCTTCACTTTTTCCAGAAACAGGGTTGCCCCCCTGCATTGGTTCCGGGGCAAATTTACTGGCCTGACGGACGCCATCCCATTTTGCAGCGGGCTGCGGCGGGCGCCAGCGCAATTCACCAACCGGAGGTGCGGCAAACGGAATGCCTTTATAGACAGTAAGGCCGTTCTCAAAAGTCCCTTGTAGTATCCCTTCGCTCGCATTAATAGCAACAGGCTGTGCTTCGGCAACTGCAGCAACAAGCACTATAACAAGCAGAAAGATCAAATGTCTCATAAGAATTACTGTTGACTTTGTTAAAAGTACCAATATTATTTCTGATACATTCTTTCAGGTACCGGATTTGTTCAAAATCCATCATTGAAGAATATTGGAAGTTTTTTTGTCAGAATCCGTTTTACTTTGAATAGCGCTAAGAAGGCTTTCCCTTTACAGACCCGCCATATATACATCTAACTTTAAATTGCTTGTCATGAAAACAAAACTTTACTTTCTCTTAGGAGTAATCTGCTCCTTCGGATCTTATTCCTGCCAAAAAAACATGAGGGATTCGGTCCAGGATACATCTGCTGAGCTCCTTGCACGCCATGTGAGCGAACATAGACCGCCCAAATGTCTTACAAATGGAACAATAGACACCATTCAAAAGGGCTTTGGTTTTACGGAGGGCCCGGCTGTCGATAAGCACGGGAATGTATTTTTTACCGATCAGCCCAATGATAGGATTTACAAATGGCACGCAGCCACCGGTAAGGTAACTTTATTTTTACAGGGCACCGGCCGCTCCAATGGAATGGAATTTGACAGAGAGGGCAATCTCATTGCTTGTGCCGATATGCACGGGGAACTATGGAAAATACGGCCAGATGGCAGCCATACCGTACTGGTGGATAATTACAATGGCAAACTATTAAATGGTCCAAATGATGTATGGATAAACCCATGTACCGGTGGTATCTATATCACCGACCCCATATTTCCAAGAGATTATTGGGATGTATCTGATCCACGGAAACAAAATTGGGAACCTACGCACTCTGAACAGGCTGCAACTGGCAAAGGTGGTCATGTGTATTACCTGGCTCCGGGCAAACACAAATTGGTTAGGGTAACTACTATGCCGGAATGGAATGCCGACACATGGCCAAACGGCATTGTAGGAACTCCTGATGGTAAAAAGCTGTATGTAAACAATTGGACTTATGATGGTACAGGTAAAATTCAGGTTTTTGATATTAATGCCAATGGGACACTCTCCAATATTAAAACGTTTGTAAATAATCTGAACTTCTGCGATGGTATGTCGATGGATGAACTTGGAAATATTTACGTGAGCGGTGGTGTAGGGGTGAATGTCTTTGACCCAAAAGGCGCTAATATCCTTACAATTAACACCGGTGGCGGCAGCAATAACGTTTTTGCGGGGGAAAATAATAAGTTGCTCTTCATGACAGGGCCAACAGATAGGATAACTTCAACAAGGATGAACGTAAAAGGGGTAGAAAAATTTTAGAGTTATGAAACAAATATCGCTTTCCTTACTTATCCTTTTCCCTTGGTTTGTTAACGCACAAAATGCAAAAATAAAAATCGATACAGAGAGGAGCATTGGTGAAATTGACCCTAAAATTTACGGGGTTTTTATGGAGCCCATTCAAATCAGCGGAAGAAGGGGACTACCTGATTCACCCAAACTTAATACCCTCTATGGAACGCTGTATGATCCGGCTTCCCCCCTGGCCGACAAAAATGGTTTCAGGAAAGATTTCATTGATGCAATGAAAGAATTAAAAGTTACCAACATGAGATGGCCAGGCGGAAATTTTTTAATGGGCTATAACTGGCAGGATGGTATTGGACCGAAAGAAAAACGTCCGGCACGTATCAACATGGCCTGGGGTGGTATTGATAGCAACCAGGTGGGAACAGATGAATGGTTTGCCTTAAACAACTCTATGAATACGGAGAATGTGGTTGCGGTAAATCTTGGATTGGGGAACATACAGGACGCTGTATATTGGTTGGAATATTGCAATTATCCCAAGGGAACCTATTATTCAGACCTGCGTTCAAAAAATGGCCATCCGGCGCCATACAACGTTAAAATCTGGGATCTTGGAAATGAAGTAGACGGAAAGCCCTGGGAATTGGGTCATAAAAATGCAGATGATTATGTAGAGGTCGCAAGGGAAGCCGCCAAAGCAATGCGGGCAGTTGACAATAGTATCGAACTGGTAGGTTGTGGTTCTTCATGGTACAGCCAGAATGACTGGGACAATTGGAATCGAAAAATATTGACCGGGATAGGAGATAAAATAAATTATCTATCCATACACAGCTACTGGGAAAGTTCCCCGGATTATTACACACATATGGGATCGGGGGCGAAAATATTCGATGACAGAATTAAAATTACCGCCGGAGAAATTGAAGCAGTATCCAAAACGCAGGGATATAAGAATCCCATTTATCTTTCGGTAGATGAGTGGGGCGCATTTGGACGGAATTTTATGAGCGTTTTGCCAGTGGCACAATCCTTCAATTCGTTTATAAGGCATGCCGACGTTGTAAAAATGTCAAATTTCACCTTGCTTACATCGTTGTTGTCAAGCGACGCCAAAAAGGGGACATATAAATCACCGTTGTTCTATATTTTTAAGGCATACTCCAATAATTGCCTGGGAACTGCAATAGACGCTTATGTGTCCTGCGACACTTTTAATACTGAAAAATACAAAGGGATCCCTTATTTGGATGTAAGCGCTACTTATTCCAGGCAAACCAATACTGTATTTATCAATGTAGTGAACAGACATAAAGATAAAGCCATTCCAACCGATGTTACAAATACTTCGGGAATGTTTACAGGCAAAGGCGAAATCAGCGTTATTGCCGCCAAAGAACTGCAGGAAGCGTTCACATTTGATAAACAGAATGAATATGCACCTGAAAAGAAATATGTTGAGATCAAAAATAATGAACTTGAGTATACTTTCCTTCCGCATTCATTTACGCAAATAAAAATAACGTTGAAACAATAAACAACAAAATCATTGGGAAAGGCAGTCTGTCAAATCAAACTGAACAGGTCATGCTAAACCTCACAATTGCTCTTGAAGCCTGTGGTGCAACTTTTAACGATTTGGTAAAGCTGAATATTAACTTGTTACAAGGGCAAGATGCGAGGGAAGGATTTGCAGCTTGTGTCATTCTCTTTTGTCAAAAATATCTAAAAGTTAACTCGCCATCCGGAAAAGTTTTTCCTGTACTGTCTTCAACCATAGAGCACAGGTGGGATATCTAAAAGAAGAAAAGTATAAAACTGAACATAGAGTGTGCGGAACCGGACAATTAATAAAATCAAATAAATCGCAATTAATTGATTATTAAGATGTAAAAAAACAGGTACTCTTCTAGCTACGGTTCTGCTGTATTCTAAAACTAAGAGCATGTTCAAAAACCATCTCCTCATCGCCCTCCGCCAACTCCGCAAGAACCGCGGCTACTCCTTTATCAACATCTTCGGCCTCGCCACCGGCATGGCGATCGCCCTGGTCATCGGCATCTGGGCAGTCGACGAGCTTTCCGTCGATCAGGGGATGCCAAACGGCGACCGCATCGTGGAGATCATGCAAAATCAGTGGCCAAAGGGCCAGACCAGCGAGAAAACGCCGCCCTCGTATGTAGGCACTACCGTGTCCCCGGCCCTCAACCCCTGGCTGCAAAAAGGAAACTATCAGGATGTCTTCGCCCAAACGGCGATGACCCTTTGGGCCGGCCAACATTTGCTGGTGAACGGCGACAAAAGCATCGCCCAGACAGGCACCTCGGCGGAGTATACCTTCCCGCTCATTTTCGGCTACCGTTTCCTAAGCGGCACCGCCGAATCCATGCGCGACCCCAACACCGCCCTTATTTCAAGATCTTCTGTCATGGCGCGCTATGGCACCGAGAATGCGGTGGGGAAAACCTTTAAATATGAAAATCGCCGTCCGTTCACCGTCGGGGGCGTCTATGCCAATCAGCCCGCCAACAGCAGCTTACATGACTATGACTTTTTCATTTCGATGGCCAATGAGGAAACCAGCTGGGTCCGGAATATCAACAACTTCGAGAACCATAGCTGCCGCATTTTTGCCCTTCTCGCCAGTAACGTCACCACGGATCAGGCGACGGCCCGCATCAAGAATATCTGCAGCCCCTATGTGAAGTACTCGTACGAAAACTACAAGGCGCTGCCGTTCAAAAGCCTGTATCTGCATTACGATGAGGCCAACTCCGTCGGCGAGGGCCGGATGGTCTACGTCAGGATGCTCGGGATCATCGGGATCTTTATCCTCTTGCTGGCCTGCATCAATTTTATGAACCTGGCCACGGCCCGCAGCGAAAAACGCGCGAAGGAAGTGGGCATCCGCAAGGCGGTCGGCTCGCTACGGGGTCATCTCATCGCCCAATTTCTCGGGGAATCCGGCCTCCTCGCCTTCCTCACCTTTATCCTCTCCATCGCCCTGACCACCCTGACCC
>Ga0163162_10004178_pt1 | contig 13876 bp, 9 predicted proteins | sample S55metaG_FD_115310 | JGI IMG/M metagenome (GOLD analysis project Ga0163162, IMG submission 115310) | Switchgrass rhizosphere microbial communities from Kellogg Biological Station, Michigan, USA - S5-5 metaG | ecosystem: Host-associated > Plants > Roots > Rhizosphere > Soil | place: USA: Michigan...
AAGCACTGAAAAATTTAAAATCCAAAGACAAATTCCAACTGATTTATGGGCTAGAAATGTCCGCCCCCGCCCGCGACCTGCCCTAAGGGTAGAGCAGCCAGAGAATAAGCAAGAAGTGCCAGCTGGAAATCCAGCAGCCCTAGAAGTTCAAGCGCTCCAACCGGATGCGCCAAGAGCGGCTGTTCAATAATAGTCCTGGCAATTAATGCCTAAATTTGGCAAAATGCCCCTCTAATTTTAATAAATATTACAAAACGAGGGGTAACACATGGCTAATCCGCGCCTATTAATTAGCAATTCTTTAGCAGAATTATATGATTGTGACGAACACGATCTTAGAACTATTCACGATATTATCAATGTGTTAGAACAAATTTCGACTTATTATTTTGAGTACCTTCAGCGCGGTTTAATTGGCGCACTAGAGGTTGCAGAAATCAATAAAATTTTTGCGAAGTTGTACGAAATGGCTCCTACCAACTCTAGGTTGGTATTAGTTAAAGCAAAGCTTTTTGTAGCAATTGGCGACTCTTCTACTGCGATGCAAATGCTGGGCAGCTTACTAAAAGAGAGCCCATTATTTTGGGAAGGGCATTTTTATCTTTCACAGTTAATGTATGGCTTAGCTTTGCGTGAACCAAGGTTTAGCGCTAACATGCCAATTTTTGCATCAGCTGCTATAAGAAGTCTTGATACTATTATTAGCTATGATCGCAGTGCGCTATCGGTCGATAAACCAGCAGCTAGCTTAGTTAGCGTAGCAATCAATTTGAAAAAATTGATTCTTTCATCAATGCCAGTGATACAAGAAAAAATTGAAGCGCCAAAACCATCTAGGCCACCATTATCAACAAGCGGTTTTCTACGTATGTGTATGCCGCCAGATGTTGAGCCAGAGATGGAAGAGCAAGAAGAGGCGCAAGCCAAACGTGAACCATTATGGATAAAAGTTTCTTCATCATCAGTGTTATCTAAAGCGGATTCCATTATCGAGGCTAATTACACGAAAGAACATTCAATGTCACCGATAGGCTCTGAACGAAATAGCCCAGGTTTGAGTAAGAGTCGGAATTAGGTAGAAAGCTCTCCTGGACACAAAAATCGTGTCCAGGCTACAAGAGAGATCAGATATGTCAGATGGACGAAAAACTAATTTCTTTACCGAACTCCCCGCGGATGTTATCCAAAATTCTTTGGCCGAAAATTTAACGCTACAAAGCATGGCAAGATTATCTGGCACTTCCTTGCAACTGTATAATCTCTTTAACAGCGATAACAGCCACAACATCCCTTGGAAAATAAATTTGATTAGCCAACTCGGCGTAAAGCGAGAAGAACTGGCATGGTTAGATAAGCTTAAACAAGAAGGGAAAATTTCGTTTAGCTATCGAGAACTTTATCGTCGATATTCTGTTTTGCCAATCAGATTGAATATAGTCAGTTCTTACAAATATATTTCTGATTGCAGTGACTATCGTATATTTCTACTAGCAAGCGCCGTAAATGATCCATATTTTCTTACGTGGATTCCAAGAGCAATGCTTTATGACTTTCACATGTGGACTATCTGTGCTGATGCAAGCGTTATTCATGAAGATTTTTTGAGAAAATGCACCGATAAGCAAATTGTAAATTTAATGGATATGGCTATAAGATGTCGAAATATTTCAATCATCAAAAGCCTGACGACATTAAAAAACGAGCAAGGACAATCTCTTTTATCAGCCAAATATTTAGGCTATGGTTTATCCATATTAAATGAGACTAACAAAAAATCAAGATTACCGACTAACGGTTTCAATTTTGATTTAGATTTAGATTTGCTTCAGGCAATAAGATCATCTCAAAGTGATGTAATTGAAGAGTTACTCGCAATCAAAGACGAGCTTGGCCAACCAAAGTTGGTAACGTTAAGAGTGATCGGTGAATTCGTTCGAAGTGGTAATTTTGCAAGGGTTATAGAATGTTTAACAATAAAAGACAGAGATGGCAATCCAAAATATATTTCCCCGTTTTATTTAGGAGAACTTATTAATGTATTGTCTGGCAGTTTAGAATTATTTCGCCAGCTTGTCGCGATGCAAGACGAGCATGGAAAACCAATATTCACGATAACGAAAGACATTCTTGAATGGTCATTGAAAGAAAATTATCTTGATATTTTTTATGAAATACTAGCAATGAAAGACGAAAATGGATTTCCTTTAGTCAAATTAAAAAAATCTATTATTAGAGAAGCAATACGATACGCTAGATTTGATGTTGCTTTAAAATTATTAGAGCTTAAAGACGAAGCAGGAAATTTTCAAATAGAAGTAGATGAAATAGATTTATATTGCACATTATCTAAACATAACAGCGCAATAAAAAGACCATGGAGTTTGGATTTTTATCGTCACGTACTTGCGCTTAAAGATAAAAATGGAGCGTCGCGCTTTGCTCCTCCTGCCGAATTTAGATTTTTACATAGCGTCTTGATTGATGGGTTACCTATCGTGTTGCATGAAATGTTAGCGTTAAAAGATGAGAATGGTGGCCCAATATTGGTTCCAGCTAGCAACATTTTCAGTTTCGGAGACCCTGCACCCTTAGCTAATATACACGTCTTATGTTCCTACAAAAACGCTAACGGTAAACCAAATTTTGTACCCTTAAGAAGAGTTGATAATATTGATACTGGTGGTAGTGTTATAGAGCAGGTATTGACAGCTTATACGTCAATAAATGACGCGCGTGTTGCTATTTCCAAACGAAATTTTTCAGCAGCAGAAATTGCCTTTAACGAAGCACTAGCACACGCGCCTGTCGTCTTCTTTAATGAAGTAAAAACGATGATAACAAACCCACATCAAGCGCTTGGTGAGGACATGTTGAGATTTTTCGAGGCAATGGTAAAAAAATTATTCCAAGCTGAGCTTGCACAAAAAGAATCGTCTTGGACAATTGATCAATTAAAAGCGCTGCAAGTAACATTGCAGGCGTTAAAAGAAGAAAATGCAAATGCAGTGGTTATTGGGCGTTCTCATAGAAGATAATGACGGCAATACGAGTTAACCCCGGATGAAACAAAAAACGTTTCCAGACTAGAAGAGAGATAAGATATGGCAGATGGACGAAAAACTAATTTCTTTACCGAACTCCCCGCGGATGTTATCCAACATTCTTTGGCCGAAAATTTAACGCTACAAAGTATGGCAAGATTATCTGGCACTTCCCGGCGCCTGTATCATCTCTTTAACACCGAGAGCAACCATAGCATTCCTTGGAGAATACAGTTGGTTAACCAGCTCGGTGTAAAACCAGAAGAATTGGCATGGTTAGATAAGCTTAAACAAGAAGGGAAAATTTCGTTTAGCTATCGAGAACTTTATCGTCGATATTATATTTTGCTTAGCAGATTGCAAGCAGATAGGTTTTACAGAGATATTTCAGACTATAATGACTATCGTATATTTCTACTAGCAAGCTCCGTGAATCATCCATTTTTTCTTACGTGGATTCCAAAGGCAATGTTTTACGAATTTCACATATGGACTATCCAAGCTGACGCAAACGTAATTGATGAAGATTTTTTAATAAAATGTACCGAAGAGCAAATTAAAAATTTAGTCAGTATGGCAACAAAATGTCGTAAAATGTCTTTTCTCAAAAGCTTGACGACATTAAGAAATGAGAAAAGACGACCTCTTCTATCAAGCTATGATTTAGTCCGTATCTCTGACATGTTAAATCACGTAGCAATATTTCCGCCAAATATTAATGATTTACTTCGAGCAATAAATTTTTGTCGCAATGATGAGATCGAAAAGTTACTCGCAATCAAAGACGAGTTGGGTCTACCTAAGCTGTTAACGCTTGATGTGGTTTATGCTTTTGCTCGTTGTGGTAATTTGGCAAGAGTTCGAGAATGTTTGGCGTTAAAAGACAAAAATGGCAACCAAAAATTTATTCCCTTGCTAGAGCTGGAAATACTTAAAGAGGCAGCAATATCTGGCAATTTGGAATTATTTCGCGAGCTTCTCGCGCTGCAAGACGAACATGGAAAACCAAGATTTTCAATAACAATAGGAATTCTTTGCGCTTCATTAGCAGCAAATAATCTTGATGTTTTTGATGAAATATTAACTATGAAAGACGAAAAAGGATTTCCTTTAGTCCGATTGGACGAATCTGTTATCACGTCTGCAATTCGGTACGGTAAGTCTGATGTTGCTTTGAAATTATTAGAGCTTAAAGATGAAGCAGGAAATTTTCAAATAAACGTAAATGAGGGTCAGTTATTTAGCGCATTATTTCAAAGTAAATCAGAATTAAAACCACCTTGTAGTTTGGAGTTTTATCGTCAGTTACTTGCCATTAAAGGTAAAAACGAAGAGCCGCGTTTTGCCCCGCCAGCCCATTTTGATTGCTTATATCAAGTCTTATATTATGGCTTACCTAGTGTGTTGCATGAAATGTTGGCGCTCAAAAATAAGAATGGTGGCCCAATATTGGTTCCAACTAGCAGAATCTGCGATACCGCATACACCCCACCCTTAATCAATCTACACGTATTATGTTCTTACAAAAACGTTAACGGTACATCTGATTTCGTACCTTTAGAAATGGCTGATCCAAATGAGAACGTTATGAGTATGGTCATGACCGCTTATACATTTATCAATGACGCGCGTGTTGCTATTTCCAAGCAAGATTTTCCGGCAGCAGAAATTGCCTTTAACAAAGCACTAGCACACTCACCCATCGTTTTTTTTAATGAAGTAAAAGAGATGATAACAAATACGCATCAGGCGCATGATGATGACATGTTGAGCTTTTTCGAAAGGATGGTGGAAAAGTTATTACAAGTTGAGCTTACGCAAATTGAATCGTCTTGGACAATTGATAAATTAAAAGTGCTACAACTAAAATTGCAGCCGCTAAAAGCGGAAAATCTAAATTCGCTGGTGATGGTGCGTTCTCTAAGTAGGAAATAAATCGTCATTTTAACCCCGGATGAAACAAAAAACGTTTCATCCGGGCTACATTTAATCCGTTTTCCCCGCCGACAAGAAACTTGCCAACAACATCTTGGTTCCCGCATTTGCAAAGCGGACTTTCAATTTCATTTCTTCACCATCTCCTTCGCAATCAAGCACCGTTCCCTCACCAAAAACACGATGATACACTTCTTGGCCTATGCGGAATTTTCCTTGCGCTTCTGGACGATAAGTTTGACCAGCAGGTTGTGGGCGTGAAACTTTCGTGCGAAAACGCACTTCGTCTATTAATTCAACTGGAATCTCTCGTAAGAAACGCGAAGGTCTATGATAAGATTCTTTGCCATGCAAGCGACGTGATTCCGCATAAGTCATATATAGTTTACGCATGGCGCGGGTGACGCCGACGTAACACAAGCGTCGTTCTTCTTCTAATCCTTTCGGGTCATTCATAGCCATGTAGTGTGGAAATAATTCTTCTTCGCAACCTGCTAAAAACACAACCGGAAATTCTAATCCTTTGGCAGAATGTAGCGTCATGAGCTGCACGGAGTCTTCATATGTTTCCGCTTGATCACTCGATGATTCAAGTGCCGCATTCGCTAAAAACGCTGCAAGCGGTGGCATATCATCAGCAACACCTTCTTGGGTAAACTGATAAGCTGCGTTAATTAATTCTTCTAAGTTTTCTACGCGTGTTAAACCTTTCTCGCCTTTTTCTTTGCGATAATGCTCAATCAACCCGCTTGCTGATAAAACCAATTCAACTTGTTTATTCAAAGTGAGCGTTAACATTTGTTCGTTGAGTGAATTAATCATATCGACAAAAGCTAACAAAGCAGTGCCTGCACGCGCGGAAAATTGTTTTTGTTGTAACAATTGTTCTAACGCATCCCATAAAGTAATGCCCAATGATTTTGCCCATTCACGAATGGTGACTAGAGTTTTATCACCAATACCGCGCGTCGGCGTGTTAATAATACGTTCAAACGCTGAATCATCAGAACGATTATTAATAAGACGCAAATAAGCCAGCGCATCTTTGATTTCTTGCCTGTCGAAATAACGTAAACCACCGTACACGCGATAAGGAATAGCAAATTGCATTAATGCTTCTTCAATGACACGCGATTGCGCGTTGGAACGATAAAGAATAGCGACATCACGCAATGAGCCATGCTGTTGGCGAAAATCACGTATGCGATTCACAATAAAAAATGCTTCATCGGTTTCATTGAACGCAGCATATACCGTAATTTGCTCACCGGCTTTATCTTCCGTCCATAAATTTTTTCCTAGCCGTGACGTGTTTTGAGCAATGATGGCATTCGCAGCTTTTAGTATGGTCGCTGATGAACGATAATTTTGTTCTAATCTAACCACCATGGCACCAGGAAAATCTTTAGAAAAACGCTGAATGTTTTCTATGCGCGCACCACGCCAACCATAAATGGATTGATCATCATCGCCAACAATCATGACGGCATTCTTATCGCCGGCGAAAACTTTTATCCAGGTATATTGAATCGAATTAGTATCTTGAAACTCATCCACCAAAATGCAACGAAAACGTTGTTGATATTGCAGACGTAAGGTTTCATTGGTTTGCATGAGTTGACACGTCTTTAATAATAAATCGGCAAAATCGATTACGCCTGATCGTTGACAGACTTCTTGGTAAGCTTGATAAATTTTAATTTGGGTTTGATCGGCAAAATCGCGTGCTTCGACTTGATGTGGTCCGCGCCCTTCTTCTTTTTGCTTATTAATAAACCATTGTGCTTCTTTAGGCGGAAAGCGATCTTCATCCAGAGCGAGGGCATTTATGACACGACGAATCAGACGAAATTGATCATCTGAATCTAAAATTTGAAAATGCTGCGGTAAACCCGCTTCTTGCCAGTGCATGCGTAAAAAACGATGCGAAATACCGTGAAACGTCCCTATCCAGAGGGTTTTGGCTGGGATATTTAACATAGCTTCAATGCGCGAGCGCATTTCGTGGGCCGCTTTATTGGTAAAAGTGACAGATAAGATATTAAACGGCGATATTTTCTCGACTTCAATCAACCAGGCAATTCTATGGGTTAAGACCCGTGTTTTTCCGCTACCAGCCCCCGCCAAAACTAATTGATGTCCAAGCGGCGCTTGCACAGCTTCTTGCTGGGCGGGATTGAGAGAATTGAGTATCATGTTGGGTTCCATAAGGGGTAGCGTAAATGTCACATTATCAAAAAGCGTATTTTCTGCTAAGTGTCGCCGATGTCAAACAATTACCGCCGGATCAAGGCACGGAAGTGGCCATCGTCGGTCGCTCCAATGCTGGCAAATCCAGCGTGATGAATCGTATCACACGCAATAAAGGCTTGGCACGCGTCAGTAAAACACCTGGCCGGACGCAAATGGTCAATTTATTTGTTATTGATGAAAATAGGCGTTTAGCCGATTTGCCAGGTTATGGTTTTGCAAAAGTGCCCCTCGCCGCCAAACTCAAATGGCAAAAAACGGTTAATGAATATATTGAAGAACGCGAATGCTTAAAAGGCTTAGTGTTAGTGATGGATATCCGCCACCCTTTACGCGAAACCGACGCGCAACTACTGTCCTATTGCGATCACCGCGGCTTGCCGGTGCATGTGGTGTTAAATAAAGCGGACAAATTGAGCAAGAATGATGCAATAATTACGCTGCGGGAAGTGAAAGAAGCGTTAAAAGATCATAGGAATGAAATTTCGGTGCAGTTATTTTCAGCATTGAAAATAACCGGGCTGAAGGAATTGGAGGAAGTGGTAGATAGATGGTATGGGTTTCGGGGATAAATTTGTAGCCTGGACACGTTTTTTGTGTCCAGGGGTTTTAAAAGCTCCCGGACACAAAAAACGTGTCCAGGATACACATTACTGAACTTGCAGTTTTTCAACCTGGCGGCAGCCGCGGGGTAATTTGTTGCCGCGGCGGGCGCGTTCGGCTAGAAAGTTTTTCCAGTCAGTTGGTTTCATCGTGAAAGGTTTGCCATCACCGACGATTAGTAAATTTTGGTCGGCATTTAATAACACCATATCAACAACAAATTCTTCGCGGCTTTGTACTTTGCTGCTTGGAATGCTAATCATTTTGTTACCTTTGCCTTTTGCTAATTGTGGCAATTCTTTCAGTGAGAAAATTAATAAATTGCCAATGTTAGTAACCACAGCTAAAAATTGTTTATCAGGATTCGTGATTAATCTTGGCATAAGAGCGCGCGAACCATTCGGTAAGGAAATTGCGGTTTTACCAGCACGGTTTTTTCCATATAAATCACTTAAACTCACGATAAATCCATAACCAGCATCAGATGCCAACACGTATTGCTGTTCAGCTTCGCCTAACATCACGCCAATAAATTCTGCACCTGGTGATGGATTTAATTTGCCAGTGAGCGGCTCACCTTGACCACGAGCAGATGGTAAGTTGTGCGCGGGTAAAGAATAAACTCGTCCGGTTGAATCTAAGAAAACCGCTGGTTGATTACTACGTCCAATAGCAGCATCTTGGAATTGATCGCCAGATTTATAATTTAAACTTAGCGGATCAATCTCATGACCTTTAGCAGCACGAATCCAACCTTTATTGGAAAGCACAACAGTAATAGCTTCAGTTGGTAAAATTTCTGTTTCTTTCATCGCTTGCGCTTCTTTGCGCACCATGATGGGTGAGTGACGTTTGTCGCCAAATTTTTCTGCATTAGCTACTAATTCTTGACGAATTAATTTACGTAAACGCAGAGGTGATCCCAAGGTTTTTTCGATGTCATCACGTTCTTGCGATAATTTATCTTGTTCGCGACGAATTTGCATTTCTTCTAATTTGGCAAGATGACGTAATTTAGTGTCAAGAATAGCATCAGCTTGATCATCACTTAATTTGAAGCGTTTCACTAAAACCGGTTTTGGTTCATCTTCTTTGCGTATGATGCGTATAATTTCATCTAAATTAAGATAAACAATGATTAAGCCTTCTAAAATATGCAAACGCTGATTGATGGCATCTAAGCGATATTGCAAACGGCGTGTCACCGTGGTGAGTCGAAACTCCAACCATTCATTTAAGATTTGTACTAAACCTTTTACTTGTGGGCGACCATTTAAGCCAATCACATTTAAATTCACACGATAAGTGCGTTCTAAATCAGTCGTCGCAAACAAATGATCCATCAATGCCGCAACATCAACACGGTTAGAGCGCGGTATGATGACGAGACGAGTTGGATTTTCATGATCAGATTCATCGCGTAAATCAGAAACCAGCGGCAGTTTTTTATCCTGCATTTGTTGCGCAATTTGTTCCAATATTTTTGAGCCGGATACTTGATACGGTAATGCCGTAATTATAATTTCATCATTCTCTTCTAAATACACGGCACGCATACGTACGCTGCCATTGCCAGTGCGATACATTTCTAGAAGATCAGCCGTTGGCGTAATGATTTCCGCTTCCGTTGGATAATCAGGACCAGGAATAAATTTGCAAATCTCAGCGAGCGTTGATTTTGGATTATCAAGCAAGTGCGTCAGCGCGCTGACAACTTCACGTAAATTGTGTGGCGGAATATCGGTTGCCATACCGACAGCAATACCAGTTGTACCGTTCAATAAAACATTAGGCAATTGCGCAGGCAATAAAGACGGCTCTAGCAAGGTGCCATCAAAATTAGGCACCCAATCCACGGTGCCATCTTCAAGTTCAGCCAGCAACGCATCAGCATAAGCTGATAAACGCGATTCGGTGTAACGCATGGCGGCAAACGATTTAGGATCATCTGGCGAACCAAAATTTCCTTGGCCTTGAATAAGGGGGTAACGATATGAAAATGATTGCGCCATAAGGACTAAGGCTTCGTAACACGCCATATCACCATGCGGGTGAAATTTACCGAGTACATCACCAACGGTACGCGCAGATTTTTTAAATTTTGAGACAGACTTTAAGCCAAGCTCTGACATCGCATAAATAATGCGACGCTGCACGGGTTTTAATCCATCGCCAATATGCGGCAGCGCACGATCTAAAATGACATACATAGAATAATCGAGATAAGCTTTTTCAGCGTATTCTCGGACTGGTATATGTTCGATATTTGTAACGGTGGACATTTATATTTACCTTTTGATATTTAAAGACGGCTAGCCATCAGCCAAATTTCCTTTACTTTCTAACCAAATTTTCCTATCACCCGCACGCTTTTTCCCCAACAACATATCCAACATTTCGTCAGTTTTATCGTTTGGCTTCATGGTCAGTTGCATCAAGCGTCTTGTATCTGGATCCATGGTGGTTTCGCGCAATTGCATGGGGTTCATTTCGCCCAGACCTTTAAAGCGAATGACATTTATTTTCGGTTTTTTGTCTTTGTATTCGGCGGTAATTCTATCTAACACGCCTTGCTTTTCAGCTTCATCCAAGGCGTAAAAAACTTCTTTGCCGTGATCAATACGGAAAAGTGGCGGCATCGCAATATAAATATGGCCTTTTTCCACCAAGGGACGAAAGTGCTTAACAAACAGTGCACAGAGTAAAGTGGCAATGTGATTACCGTCAGAATCCGCATCCGCTAAAATGCAAATTTTTCCGTAACGCAAACCTTCTAAATTACTTGAATTAGGATCCATACCGATTGCCACGGAAATATCATGAATTTCTTGTGACGATAAAATCGTATCGGATTCGACTTCCCAGGTATTTAAAATTTTGCCGCGTAAAGGCATAACGGCTTGGAAGACACGATTGCGTGCTTGTTTGGCGGAACCACCAGCAGAATCCCCTTCCACTAAAAATAATTCAGTGCGTTTTAAATCTTGATCGGTGCAATCAATTAACTTACCGGGTAAGGCAGGGCCGCTAGTTACTTTTTTGCGCGCAACAATTTGCGAGGCTTTTAAGCGTTTTTGCGCATTGCTAATAACTAAATTAGCCAGCGCTTCGCCGAGAGCAACGTGTTGGTTCAGCCATAAACTAAATGCATCTTTCACCACCCCAGCCACAAAACTTGCGCATTCGCGCGAAGAAAGACGTTCTTTGGTTTGACCGGCAAATTGTGGGTCGTGTAATTTGACAGAAATAATATGCGCGCATTGGTCCCACACATCATCGGGTGTTAATTTGATACCACGTGGCAATAAATTACGAAACTCACAAAACTCACGTAATGCTTCGGATAAACCTTGGCGAAAACCAGAAACGTGCGTACCACCAAGCTGAGTGGGAATTAAATTCACATAACTTTCGCCTACAATAACTTCACCGCCTTCAGGCAACCAAGTTGCAGCCCAATCCACGGCTTCATGATCACTGGCAAACGAGCCAACAAATGCTTCTTCAGGTATACGCACAGCGCTTCCTAGCGCTTCTTCTAAATAATGACTTAAGCCTTTTTCATAAAACCATTCTTCATGATCTTTGGTGTTTTCATCAGTGAAGGTGACATGCAAGCCAGGGCATAAAACGGCTTTTGCACGCAAGGTATGCTTTAATTTTTTGACAGCGAACTGCGGAGTATCAAAATATTTTGCTTCTGGCCAAAAATGTACGCTGGTGCCGCTTTCACCTTTATTCGCTTTGCCAATAACTTTCAATTCTGAGGTTTTATCACCATGCGAAAATTCCATGGCATATACGTTGCCATCGCGTTTAATCGTGACAGCAAGTTTTTTCGATAATGCATTCACAACGGAAATACCAACGCCGTGTAAACCACCAGAGAAACGATATTGTTTATTAGAAAATTTGGCACCGCTATGTAGACGCGTGAAAATTAATTCCACGCCAGATACTTTTTCTTCTTTGTGAATATCAACCGGCATACCACGACCATCATCACTGACTTGCAAAGAGCCATCTTTAAATAGGATGATATCAATGCGAGTTGCGTGGCTTTCTAAGGCTTCATCGACGCTATTATCAATGACTTCATGGGCCAAATGATTTGGATTGGTGGTGTCAGTGTACATACCAGGACGGCGACGTACCGGTTCTAGGCCACTCAATACTTCAATGGCTTCCGCGTTGTAAGAAGCTTTAGATTTTGCTGATTTGATAGTTACTTTGTTTGCCATAGTTGTTTTAACCATTCCCGATTTAACTGCAACCATTGCAAGGCAATGATGGCTGGTGATGTTTTAATTTTACCTTCTTGAAGCATAATAAATGCTTCATCTGCAGCGACTGAAAACGTACGTATGTCTTCATTTTCTTCTTCTAAACCATGAACACCGCCAGTGTTTGCGGCATCGACGCGGCCAATAAATAAGTGTAAATATTCATTACTGCCACCTGGGCTTACAAAATATTCGCAAACTTGATAAAGATCGAGAATTTCACTGCCTGCTTCTTCTACGCTTTCTCGCTTGGCAACATCTTGGGGTGTTTCATCCCCATCGTAGACGCCAGCCACAATTTCCAGTAGCCATGGCCCATGCGCGGTATTATCTAGCGCGCCAGGTCGAAATTGCTCAATTAAGACAACGTGATCCAGAATTGGATCATAGGGAAGCACAGCCGCTGCTGATTTACGTTCTAATATTTCGCGAGTAAGGACGTTTGACCAGTTACCGTCAAAAAGTCGATGACGCAAATGATAGCGCATGAGGCGAAAAACGCCTTGGTAAAGCAAATCGCGTTTAATAACTTCAACATTACTATCTTGCGGCATGGCATTGCTCTATTTGTGTTTGGTCTTCAAGAGACTTTCAAGGTGACGAATTTGCTCTTCCAATTGTTCTAATTTCTTACGCGTGCGTGCTAATACTTTACTTTGGGTGTCAAATTCTTCGCGCGTGACCAGATCCAATTTGTCTAAGAATGCTGGGATGATGCGATCACAGTTTTTTTCAAAATCTTTTTTAAGCGTAGTGACATGCGTAGGCAAAGCGTCACATAATTGCGCAATCAATTGTTTTAAATAGGTTTGTTTTGACATGGTTGTCGCTTCCAGCGTCGCTTTTTTAAGCATCCTATCGCATTTATTTCGTTTACAGCAAGGCCTTATCGATACCTCCCACTTATTTTTTAAACTTGCTAAGATACAGCAAATTTTCTAAGAGGTTTTTTTGGTATGACCAAACGTCACCTAACCATTGCTACTCGCGAAAGCCCTTTGGCACTTGCCCAAGCGGAATCCATTAAAGATTTATTGCAGAAACATCATCCGCACTTGAGTGTGGACCTTTTGGGTATCACAACGCAAGCTGATAAACGCTTGGATGTTTTGTTGACGGAAATCGGCGGCAAAGGACTATTTGTTAAAGAATTAGAAGAAGCTTTATTGGATGGTCGCGCTGACATTGCCGTGCACTCCATGAAAGATGTACCCATGGAATTACCGCCCGGCTTATGTTTACCGGTGATTGGCGAACGCGAAGATCCTCGTGATGCGTTTGTATCCAATGAGTACGCATCGTTGATGCAGTTACCAAGAGGCGCAAGCATAGGCACCTCAAGCTTACGTAGACAAACTCAGGTTAGTGTATTGCGCAATGACATTATCTTGAAAACCTTACGCGGCAACATTAATACCCGTTTACAACGTTTAGATAATGGCGATTATGATGCCATTATTTTAGCGGCTGCTGGTTTAAAGCGTATGGATTTTGGCAATCGCATTCGCGCTTATTTGTCGGTCGAGCAATCTTTGCCTTCCGCAGGTCAAGGAGCGCTAGGCATAGAATGTCGCGAAGATGATGAAGCAACAAAAGCCTTAATTGCACCGCTAGATCATGCCATCACCAACTCTTGCGTAACAGCAGAGCGGGCGCTTTGTCGACGCATAGGCGGTGGTTGCAAAGTTCCTGTTGCCGCTTTTGCCCAAATGCATCGGGGTGTGTTGCTGTTGCGTGGCTTGGTAGCTGGCCAGGATGGTATAC
>Ga0163162_10004179_pt1 | contig 13876 bp, 10 predicted proteins | sample S55metaG_FD_115310 | JGI IMG/M metagenome (GOLD analysis project Ga0163162, IMG submission 115310) | Switchgrass rhizosphere microbial communities from Kellogg Biological Station, Michigan, USA - S5-5 metaG | ecosystem: Host-associated > Plants > Roots > Rhizosphere > Soil | place: USA...
AAAAAGATCGTGTTGATCGAAATGAATCAGGGGTATTACATTTTTTTGACTTTTGAATTCTTGATTTTATTGTTGCTGCTGGTTTTCGCCAGCTTCTCAGTCAGGGACCTTATAAATTCACCTTTATCTTTTTTTGCCGATCTGATGATGGCTTTGGCCTGCGGCGAAATTTCAAAATATTTATCTCCCCAAAGACTTATCTCTGTCATTAGCGGCAGCAAACTGATCCCCATCGGCGTAAGCTTGTAAAACACCTTGGCTTTACTTTCCGGGTGTTCTTCCTTTGTTATCAACCCGGCTTCTTCCAGTTTCTGAAGACGGTCGGCCAGGATATTGGTAGCGATCTTCTCAGGGGCATTTAAAAACTCCCCATAAGTATTGAGGTCATAAAACATCATGTTCCTGATGACCAGCAGCGACCATTTATCACCCCATATATCGAGTGAGCTGCTGATAGGACAATCTGAACGATAGGTGATCTTTCCAGCCACAAAATTAAATTTTAGTAAAAATTACTTGCATTTTGCAAGTTGATTCATATTTACTTGTAAATTGCAAGTACAAATATAAATCAAAATGAAAAAGAATAAGGTGGTACTGGTGACCGGTGCAAGCTCCGGTATCGGTTTGCTGATGGCAAACAAACTGCATGAGGAAGGGTTTACGGTATTTGGAACCAGCAGAAATCCCGACAAGTACAGGGGTAAAGTTCCTTTTCGATTATTGTCTCTTGATGTGACCTCAGACCGGTCTATCAGGGACTGCATAGATAAACTACTTTCCGAAGTCGGGACGATCGATATTTTGATCAATAATGCCGGGGCCCTGCTCGCAGGCAGCGTCGAAGAAACGGCTATAGACCAGGCATATAAACAATTTGAAACAAATTTCTGGGGCTCGGTGAAAATGACAAAGGCAGTACTTCCCATCATGAGAAAGCAGCGATCTGGAAAGATCGTTACGATCAGTTCTTTAATTGGATTGATTGGTGTTCCCTTCAACAGTTATTATTCCGCATCCAAACATGCACTGGAAGGTTTTTATAAATCTCTGCGACTTGAATTACGGCCATTTAACATTAAGGTTTCAGTGATCGAACCCGGATTTTTTAAAACCAATATCGATCGTGGAGCAGAGTATGGAAATGAAACTATCAGTGACTATGAGGATACAAGAAAAAAAGTTTTTCAATTTTTTTCTGAGTCATTAGCGAAATCGCCGGCACCGACGCCCGTAGCAGATGTCGTATTAAAAATCGTGAAGGAGAAAAGTCCGAAGTACAGCTATCCGGTCGGAGCCCGTACCAGGCTACTTCCGGCCTTGCAATTTTTTTCACATAGTCTTTTCGAGACAGGTTTTTTGAGAAGGGCAGGTTTGGAGTAACGACCCAAATTCGGATCATTTCACAGGGAAACAATTTCCATTCTATAACGTGTACGTCTTACATAAACTTCCTATCTTCCCTTTTTCAATTTTTCACTTAACGGTTGTTTATGTCATCAGCCTACACAGGGGTAAAACCAAAACTATCGATCTCGGAGATCATCAACATGAGTGTTGGTTTCTTCGGTATTCAATTCGGATGGGACCTTCAGCGAGCCAACATGGGTCGCATCTATGAAAATCTTGGTGCCAATCCTGACCAGGTCCCCATTTTGTTTCTCGCCGCTCCTTTGACAGGACTTCTTGTTCAACCGATCATTGGCTATATGAGTGACAGGACATGGCATCCGCGATGGGGACGAAGGAGACCCTATTTCATGATCGGTGCTATTTTAAGTTCCATTGCATTAATATTTATGCCGCATAGCAGCAGCTTGTTCATGGCGGCAGGATTGCTTTGGGTGATGGATGTTTTTGGAAATGTTTCCATGGAGCCATTTCGTGCATTTGTAACAGATAAACTTCCGGATTCACAGGTGAACCGCGGCTTCATCATGCAAAGTTTTATGATTGGCTTAGGAGGAAGTATTGCGTCATCGCTTCCCTGGGTCATGAAAAATATTTTCCATTTTGAAAACACCGCAGCAAAGGGTTTTATTCCGGAAAATGTAAAACTATCATTTTATACAGGAGCTTTCTTTTTTCTTGCGGCCGTTTTATATACCGTACTCACTTCAAAAGAATATCCGCCTTCTGATGTTGGCTATAAAGAAAAAGTGAAAGAGTCCAATAGGGGATTTGGCGGTGGAGTGAAAGAAATAACTAATGCCTTGGTTAATATGCCAAAGCGAATGAGAATTGTGGCGCTGATTCAGTTCTTTACGTGGCCCGGACTTTTTTTGATGTGGTTTTATTATACCACGGCGGTCGCTGTAAATGTCTTTGGGGGCGAAGATGCCAGTGACCCGGTTTACGCAAAGGGTGCTGATTTTGGGAGTCTCACGCTCGCTTATTATAGTGTCGTTACATTTTTGTTTGCACTTGTGCTTCCATTTATCGCCGACAAACTGGGAAGGAAATTAACTCACGCCCTTTGTCTCATCATTGGGGGCGCTGGATTGATCAGTGTGGGTTGGGTAAGCAATAAATACATGCTCTTCGGGTGCATGACCTGTGTGGGGATTGCCTGGGCAAGTATTCTCTCGATGCCTTATGCCATGCTTAGCGGGTCGCTTCCTAAAGACAAGGTTGGCGTTTATATGGGAATATTTAATTTCTTCATCGTATTGCCTGAGATCATCGCTTCATTAGGTTTTGGCTGGCTGATGAAAAATCTCCTGTACAATGACAGGTTACTCGCTGTTGAAGTAGGCGGTGGTTTAATGATCGTGGCCGCTCTTATTTGTTATCTCTTTGTCAGGGAAAAGAAAACAGAACAAGTGGATGAAACTCTGACGACCAAATTAGAGATCCTTGAGGAACGATCTGTATGATGAGCTAAAAAACAGAATTGACATGAAGAAATGCGCGGTAAAACAGTTGTGGAAACCGGGCAAACCTTCGTAGAAAAACCATGCTGTTTAAATAAAACCTTATTACCTTATTCTATAATGAAAATCGAATACAATAATTTGTATACTCATTTTACATTTTCCACTTTGCATAGAATACCGATCATTGCCGAAAAACATCGGGAAAGAATTGAGAAATACATTACCGGTATAGTGAACAATAGCGGTTCACAATTATACTCCATCTATGCAAATCCAGAGCACGTTCATTTTTTGATATCAAGGTCTCCACGGTTATCAGAAGAGAGTATTGCGACCACAGTTGCTGAAAGCTCTCAACGATTTATCAATGAAAACAAGCTTTGCGATTTTCATTTTGAATGGCAGATTTCAGCTGCTGCGTTTTCGGTTTCTAAATCACACGTAGATAAGGTTTGTAAATACATATTGAAACAGCCTAAGCATCATCAAAAGGTCAGTTTTCAGGAGGAGTACGAGGAGTTTATAAAGTTTTAGCAGAAACGTTACAGCCTTTTGAGAGGGCAAACCTTAGTAGAAAAAAATCGAGATAATTTCTAATAAACCTTATTACCTTATTCTAAATTTTGGTAAGTCAGATAGGATGAGGCTTTGGGCTGTCGAATAAGGTGATAAGGTTTGGGGAGTGGGTTGACTTTTCAACTAAGGTTGAAATAAGGAAAGAAATAAGGTTTTTAAATTCACGATATGGTTAGCTCGTAATAAGGTCGGTGAAATAAGGTTTTAATTCATGAAATAATAGACCAATAGTTCAAAATGTATAGACCATGAAAAAAATTATTTTTATTTGCTTTCTCAACTTATTCATCACTCATTACTCATTTTCTCAAGGCTTCGAAGTCTATCCTTCCAATTGGTGGGTAGGAATGAAATGGAATAAGGTGCAGGTTCTTGTTTATGGTAAAGGAGTCGGGAAACTAGCGCAGCTTAGTCCGGGCATACAGATGTTACGTTACCCGGGAGTTCGTCTTTTAAAAGTTCACAAACTTGAAAACCCAAACTACGTAGCTATTGATATTCTGATCGATCCTTCTGCGAAGCCGGGTAAACTGATATTTGCCAATCCCGGCGGTAACAGTCAGAGCTTGTTTGAATTTGAACTTAAACCCCGCCGTCCTGGTAAAGGAACCGCATTTGCACAAGGTGTCACTTCAAAAGATTTTGTTTATCTCTTGATGCCTGATCGTTTCAGTAATGGCGATACGACCAATGACCGAATTGCAGGGATGAAAGATCAGTCACTGGACCGCAGTGATTTTTCTGCAAGACATGGCGGCGACTTGCAAGGCGTGATCAATCACCTCGATTATTTAAAAGATCTTGGAGTAACGACAGTGTGGATGACACCGGTGATCGAGAATGATATGCCCAATAGAACCGAGCATGGGTATGCTTTTACCAACCATTATAAGATCGAACCGCGCATTGGGGGAGCAGCGATGTATAAAAAGGTGAGTGACGAGTTGCACAAACGCGGAATGAAGCTGATACAGGATGCCGTGTACAATCATGTCGGGCTTTATCATTTTACCGTGCAGGATCCTCCAATGAAAGATTGGTTGCACCAATGGCCCAGGTTCACTCAAACTACTTATAAAGATCAAACCATTTTTGATCCGCATGCAGCACCTTCCGACACGAAGCTGATGACCGATGGTTGGTTCACCCAGCAAATGCCTGATATGAATGAAAGCAATCCTTATGTGGCCAATTATTTAATTCAACATGCGATCTGGTGCGTGGAAGAGTTTGGAGTTGATGGATGGAGAATTGATACCTATGCCTACAATGATCTTGTTTTCATGAATCGTTGCAATAAAGCTCTGGCGGATGAATTTCCGAAGCTTACGATGTTTGGAGAGACCTGGGTGCATGGAGTTCCGAATCAAAGTTATTTCTGCCAAAATAATTACAATATTTCTTTCAAGAGTAATTTGCAGGCAACGACAGATTTTCAGTGTTTATTTTATGGGATCCAGCCTGCTATCAATGATAAATTTGGATGGACAGATGGCGTGAACAAATTATATACAACTGCTGCGCAGGATTTCGTTTATAAGGATCCGATGCGGGAAGTGATCTTTTTGGACAATCATGACCTCAGCCGTTTTTATTCCGTGGTAGGAGAGGACACCACGAAATATAAAATGGGACTGGCCTGGCTATTAACCTTTCGCGGCATTCCCGAGTTATATTATGGCGATGAAATTTTAATGACAGGAACTACCAACCCCGACGGAAAAGTGAGACTGGATTTTAAAGGCGGATGGCCGGGAGATGCTGAAAATAAATTCACCAAAGAGGGAAGAACTGAAAAAGAAGAAAACATCTTTGAGTACATCAAACGCTTTGCAAATTTTCGAAAAACTTCTTCTGCAATTACAACGGGCAAGTTGATGCAATATGTTCCGGTAGATGGTGTCTATGTTTATTTCCGGTATGACGATAAGCAAACCGTAATGTGCGTGATGAATACAAATGATCAGTCTTCAACAATAGAGCTCTCACGGTTCAAGGAAAGGATGAAAGACTTTACAAAGGCCTACGATGTCGCTACGGGGGTCACTTTCAATTTAGAATCTACACTTACTATCGGAGGGAAATACCTTCTTGTTATGGAACTAAAGAATTGATCGAAAAGTTTATGCCACCAAGGCACAAAGGCACGAAGTTGCACAAAGTGATCGTAGTGAAGCTTTGCGTCCTGGCGTCTTTGTGGCTGAATTGCCGAATAGTGTAGAGGACGTACAAGTCCCGATAGCTATCGGGAGCGACGCAACGAAAAGTTAATAGTGCGGATATAGTTGGGCCAATAATTTAAATCTGCGTCGCCAAGATCATTTTTTTTCCATAAGCATCCCAATCCTTCAGCGCTTTGTAAATGGCATCAAGCATCGTTTTGCGATTTGTCTTTTTTCCTTTCGTTGCCGGCTGTATTTGGCCGACAGGAACGTTAACCACTTGCACTTTTGTAGCAAACCAGGTGGCATGAAGTCGCGGAATGCCCATGCCCAATATCATTCCCGGCAAACCTTGAATCCCTTCTGGTCCGCCTGAGATCATTAGCTCATCCGTGTAAAAGGCAAAGACGGCCACTGTATCAAACAAAATTCCCACTGCCTTGCGGCAATCGAAGCCTGCAATATTTCTTGTATCAGCTGTGATCTTCCATTTAATGTTCAGCAAACTGTCTTCCACTAAAAATGTCTCCTCATAAATGGGCTTCTGACTAATGCTGGTATTTTTTTGATAATCGGTATACACATTGTTTTTATTGGCCATGGGCTGGAACCATGTTCGGGTGTTTGTTGCCACTTCTCTGCCCGGCTTGTATACAGAATGTGTGCTGTCGGCAATGAAATCAAAATAGCTGATAGAAGTTTTTGGTAGCTGGTCTTTAATCTTTTCAAACCAATCCGGTTCTATTTCTTTATAAAGGGCCTGCGTGGCCACCGTTTTTTCAAACTCGATCTTGACCGTAGAAAAGAATTGTGGTTGAGTTCTCCCAAGCATACATGCTGTCAAAAAAAATAGTAATAAAATATTTTTCATACGCTTTTATTTTTGACCGGGCATTTTGCTAAAGGTCCATTGAAAACTAAGCATGAAATATTGAGCAACCCGCTGATAACGCTGATCTGTTACGAAATCGCTGTTGATGATGCGGTTGAATCCTTTGTTTTGGTTCAATATGTCATTTGCCCGGAAAATCAATTTCCCCGACTTGTCCTTGAAAAATTTTCGACTCAGTTCCGCATTCCACAATACGATGTTGGTATTGGTATTTGTATTGGCGACTTCGAAGGCGTCAATTTGCTGCCTCAGGTCGAAATCAACATCTGAACTTAATTCAAGTTTCCAGAAAAGTGCCAGGTATCCTTCGGCTCTTCCACCGTATGTCCAGTAGTTGTTGTCGATATCTTTTCTTAAAGAAGACACTGACATGTTTCTCCCGATCTTAGGTTCAATGCGCAGACTGTATTTATCCTGTAAAGAATAGGATATGCCATAATTCAATTCAATGTTTGCATATGTATTATCGCTTTTTTGCCCATTGATAAATGTGACGTTACGTCCACCATTCACGTTTGTGTTGATCTCATGGATCAATTTCTTGTCACCCTGGCCTGAAACCCAACCGCCATACATGTAGTATGTATAGTTGCCCTGTACGTTTACGGGTGTAGTGGTTGTTTTTCCATAGATATCAACAACGGTAAAATTTGCGATCGCGTTTTCCTGGAAATTAAATCCAATGCCCGTATACATATACCGGCTTTTCAGGATCTGGAAACTATTGTAGTTGAGATTCAGGTTGTGATTAAATCCCACTTTTAAATTGGGATTGCCAATATATACATTCAAGGGGTCATTGTTATTCCTGATCGGTTGTAATTGATCAATGGTCGGCTGACGGGTCGCCCCGTTGTAACGGAATGAAAGATTCGTTTGCGGTTTTATGCTATACCCAAACTGTATTTGCGGAGTGAAATTGGTAAAATTGTATTCACTCCTGGCATCATGATCAAGGTCATGTAACCGCAATTTCACCGCCGAAACACCGCCACCGACAACGGACTTTAATTTCCCCCCTAAATACCTCAATGTAACGATTCCGGTATGAGCAAAAGCATTTAGATCAAAATTGTTACTGTAGAGTGGATTTAAGATCGTGTACTTATCATTGATGTCTTTTTCAAAAGTATTCTTGTGTGAATTGGAGTTATTATTGTTAAAACTATATTCCGTAACCACATTCCATTTAGTGTTCAGAGGTTCATTGTAAGTGACCTTTCCTCCATAGGTCTGTGATTGTCCTGTTCCCTGTTTGAATTGGTCAGTAGTGGCTGTTGAATCGAGGATCCCGTTTTTGAAGAACTGGTTGAATGAATACAATGAGCCGCTATTATCATCATTGATCGCACTATAGCGCAATGTCGCCATCACCATTCTCCCCTTCTTCTTAAACAACTGTTTATAGTTAAGCTGGTTATCCGACTGTTTATGTGTGAGGTCCTGTGTATTCGTCCTGTCACCCGTATTCACAAATTCAAGGGCTTCACTTAAAGCTTCGCTTTGTGTGGCGCCTGAAGTTTCCGTTGTTTTATAAGTATTGACAGAAGAAAACCTGATGGTGGTAAGGGAATCAATTTTCCATTCGTATTTCCCTGTAAATACATGTTGTTGCTTCAGTCCCCTGGTATTTGAATGTTCATTGTTATAAAATGTGGTATCTGGCAGCAGTGTTTGTTTTAACGTCGAGCTCTCGTTGGTAGTGCCAAGACGATTATAATTGTAAGAAAGGTTCAGATTGTTCCTGTCCTCATCCCATTTATTACTATATAATCCACCCGCAGAGTAAGCATTCGGCAAACCCTGCAGACCCCAGTCACTGAAATCGTCGTTTGTTCCAAAGCTATAATAGTAGCCTCCTATTTCATCATACTCGTAATCGTTATCAATTCCTAATTTATTCCTGTCTTCCCAACCGAGACTTCCCGTGCTGGTGTTACTTTTTGTACCAAATAGTGATAATTTCCTTTTTCCCTGGAAATTATTATACAAAAGCTTTCCGTTGTGGAAGCGGTCAAAATCGGACCCTCCTTCTACTTTTCCAAAATATCCCTTTTTGGCATTTTCTTTCAATTTGATGTTGATGGTCTTTGAGTCTCCATTTCCCGCAATACCTTTCACCCGATCCTGTTCTGTTTTTGTATCAAACACTTGTACCTTGTCGACCACTTTAGCAGACAGATTTTGTGTAGCAATAGTGGGATCATCACCGAAAAATTCTTCACCATCTACCAATACTTTATCTACCTTTTTACCCTGCGCTGTAATGTCCCCTTTGCTATTAACTGACAGGCCCGGTAACTTTCTTAAGAGGTCTTCCACAGTGGCCCCTTCTTTTACCTTAAAACTATCGGCAACAAATTCTGTAGTATCACCTTTTATACGGATAGCTCCCGTATTGTGTACGATCACCTCTCTGAGCAGGACTGCTTTTTGTAATAATGAAATCTTCCCCAGGTTGAACGGCTTTGCTGCAGTCAGGTTTATTTCATCAGCAAAATCAGCATACTTAGGATAAGTGATCATAATGACATAAGAACCAGCGGGAATATCCTGGATCACAAATCCTCCATTTGCATTGGTTCGGGTAAATCTAATGAGGACCGAATCAGATTTTTTTAGAAGTGTAACAACAGCATTGGAAAGATTTTTCTTTTCAACTGTATCGGTCACCGTACCTTTAATAGAGGTTGTTTGTGAATGCGACGTGAGAGTTATTGCTAAAATGAATACAAAACCCGCAGCGAATTTTCTCATGGCTAGAGGTTAGTTGGTTTAATAACGTTTAACGGTCATTATATAGTGTAAAAGTGATTTGAATTATTAAACAAAAAAAATGACTCTCTTAATTTTAGGTTAAACAAATCAATCAGTTATGACGCAGGGGAAACAAAATTCCACCAAAAATACGAATGAGCCGCAACATACGAATGAAATCGTAAATGAGGAGGAAAAAAGAGACGAGCGGTCAACACTGACTTCGGAGCAAAGACCTTACGAGGAAGTGCATTTTGTGGATGCAAGTAAGCCGGTCTGGAATTATTCGTTGTTGACTGATGAAGATGTAAGAAACTACCAGGCCGGGACGAACTATGCTCTGTACGAAAAATTCGGATCACATTCAATAAAAGTAAACGACGTTTGGGGAGTGTATTTCTGTGTGTGGGCCCCGAATGCAACTTCAGTTTCCGTGACCGGTAATTTTAATCATTGGAAGAATCATGAACATGAACTATATCCACGCTGGGACCGAAGTGGGATCTGGGAAGGCTTTATTCCGGGATTCAATTTAGGAGAGTCTTATAAATATTATGTAGTCGGTTATGGCGGCAAGGCCCAGGACAAAGGAGATCCGTTTGCAAACTTTTGGGAGAAGAGGCCACTGACTGCATCCATTACCTGGGATATGTATTACGAATGGAAAGATGATGAATGGATGAATAAGAGAAAAGATAATAATTCCCTTGAGTCGCCATGGAGTGTTTATGAAGTGCACCTGGCAAGCTGGATGCGGCCAGATAAAAACGATGAAGAAACTTACAATACCTATGACCAGATCAGAGAAAGGTTAGTTCCTTATGTAAAAAAAATGGGGTTTACGCATGTGGAATTTATGCCGGTGATGGAACATCCCTTTGACGGAAGCTGGGGTTATCAGTGCACCGGTTTTTTCGCGGCTACGTCACGATTTGGTGACCCGCAGGGATTGATGCGACTGATCGATGCATTTCACAATGAAGACATCGGCATCATACTCGATTGGGTGCCGTCACATTTTCCCTATGACGCGCACGGCTTATTTATGTTTGACGGAACGCATACCTATGAATATGCAGATATGCGGAAAGGGTTTCATCCTGACTGGAACAGTTATATATTCAATTATAAAAGGGGAGAAGTAAAATCTTTTTTGATCAGCAGTGCAAGATTCTGGTTTGAAAAATTTCATATCGATGGTATTCGGGTAGACGCCGTTTCATCCATGCTGAAACTAAATTATAGTCGTACACATGGACAATGGGAGCCGAATGAATTTGGAGGCGAGGGAAATTTGGAAGCGATGGCATTTATCAAAGATTTGAATGAAACGATCTACAGGGATTTTCCTGATACGCAAACTATCGCCGAGGAAGCAACAGACTGGCCGGGTGTCTCCAGACCTACATGGCAGGGTGGTTTGGGTTTTGGAATGAAATGGATGATGGGCTGGATGCATGATACCCTGGACTATTTTAAAATGGACCCTTATTTCCGGCAGTTTCACCAGGATAAATTTTCTTTTAGCATGATGTACTTTTATGACGAGAACTTCATGCTTCCATTTAGTCATGATGAAGTGGTACATGGCAAAAGCCCGATGCTTTACAAGATGCCGGGTGATGAGTGGCAGAAGATGGCCAACCTTCGCCTGATGTATACGTACATGTGGACACATCCCGGCGCTAAACTTTTATTTATGGGTGATGAGTTTGGTCAAACATCAGAGTGGAATTATAAATCAGAACTTGACTGGCATTTGCTGCAGTATGATGCGCATACAAAATTAAAAGATTGCGTAGCTGACCTGAATGCTTTACTCAGAAATGAAGGGGCATTGTATGAAAATCAATTCAGCGTTCATGGTTTTGAATGGGTCGATCTGAATCACCGCCCTGAATCAGTTGTTTCATACAGGCGAAAGGGTAAAAAGACAGAAGAAGATCTGCTGATCATTTTGAATCTTACCACCGTTGTGAGAAATGACTGGGACGTGTATGTTAACAATAAAGAATTCAAGGAAGAGATCTTTAATAGTAACGATAAAAAATACGGAGGTACCGGGGACGTCTTTAATCCTGACGTTCGGAGGGAATTGGTAGACGAAGAACAAAAGATGTATAAGCTTACTCTGAATTTGCCGCCGCTCGGCGGAATTGTTTTGAAATAATCATTGCTGGGTTGTTGATCGTGGCCGCAACTTGTTTTCTTTGAGTCATCTTCCTGCCGGTCTCCGGCGGCCGAAGCCTTTGACGACGGCATGCGACAGATTTGCGCCTTTGTGTGAAACCAATTGCTTGTTTAACTTCACCCTATGGTCGCAATTCTGCAGATATTTTTCGTTCTTGTACTAATTATTGTTATTATACTATTTGTGTTCAGGATAAGAAGAACGAGAGAGATCATTCACTTGCCCGACAATTACAAAGACATTCTCAATGACTATGTAAAGTTCTATCGCCAGCTTGATGAAGAAGGCAAAAGAAGATTTGAAGAAAGAATCGAACATTTTCTTTCTACCGTCCATATTACCGGTGTAAACGCTGAAGTGGAGGATATAGACAGGATCTTCATTGGAGCGGGGGCTGTCATTCCTGTCTTTTCTTTTCCAGATTGGCAATATATAAACCTGCATGAAGTTTTGGTTTACCCGGGAACATTTAATGAAGATTTCGACCAGGCAGGGGGCAACCGTTCTATCTCCGGCATGGTAGGTTCAGGTTCGATGCAAAATGTGATGATCATTACCAAGTGGCAGTTGAGGCAGGGCTTTATTGATAGCGCGGACCACAGAAATACTGCTATTCATGAATTTGTTCATTTGATCGATAAAATGGATGGAACAATGGATGGAGTACCTGAAATAATTTTAGAAAGAAAATACGTGAGTCGATGGATAGAGCTTGCGAATGAAACGATCCAACAAATGCGTATGCATGGTTCGGATATTGATATGTACGGCGCCACCAATCCTGTGGAATTTTTTGCTGTGATCTCCGAATATTTTTTCGAGCGTCCCGATCTGTTAAGGTCCAATCACCCCGGATTGTTTGAACTGCTTCAACGGATATACCGGACGTCAACATAATCTGTGATTTCCGGGGAAGACTTCCTATGACTGATGAATTTTTTTTAACCATACAAAACATACAGGCATTTAAGTAAGCTAAGTATGTCTTTTTTGTCTTATATGCCTTGTACAGTTGATAAAAACAGCCTATAGTGTTGTTGGCAACAGTCTTCTGATGTTTGGTCTATTTAAAATGATAGTACCAGTTTCCTTTCGATTCCCGGTTGACCGTTTCCTGTGATTCAAAACCGATATGAACATGTTTTTGAGATTCTGCAGGATAATCGTTGTTTTCTAAAACGGCTCTCAGTGCAGCCATCAATTCAACATTCCCCGCTAATTTATATTTCATGTTATCACTTTGAACACACACCCAATAGACAAGGTGTTTGGGGTTGATGTCATAGGCGCCGTACCAGTCGATAAAAAATCTTTCGGGGCAAATAGGCTGGATGATTTTTTCTATATCGGTTTTGATGTCAAGTATCTTTTTTTTGATCACATTCTTATCGTATGGATCCGTGGCGATGTTCGCAGACGTAGAATTGTAGTCAGGTATATTTTGCGGAAAGTGATTATTTCCCTTAACCCTCATGGCCTGGTTAATGTGCCGGTGTTCATGCTGAATTAAGAATTGAAATGTATCTCTCAGGCTGTAGGTTACAATTTGTACCGCAGGCGAAGTGATGATCGTCTTGTCGATATCAATATTCGTGCAACTCGAAATGTAATTTAGAAACGTGTCTAAGCTCTGCCCATATTTTTCAAGAATGTCCTCTTTTATTTCAGTTGATGTGGGGCGAATGATTTTAGGAGCTATGAATTTTTTATTCGGTTGCTCCTGGAGCTGGCTTTTCAGCATTCGTCCGCAAATACCAGTGAAAGGACTATACCTTTCCCAAAAACTCATCTCGTAAGCACGTTCAGTTATCTTTTTTAATGCGGGGAAATATACACCGTGAGATATCATTAAGTGTTCAAGACATTGTGCAATACTCCAGCTTCCGGGCAAAGCTTTCCAGTTCAGTTGCTGCAAGGAAAGGCCTGAGAACTCTGACTGAACTTTTTCTTTTGCTTCCTTACCTCTTTGCAATATTGTTTTTATGAAAACCTCGTCGATCATTATTGCTTCTCAGCCATTGCCTGGCGATATGACAAATGTCAATTATTATTTTTTTACGGAAACAGGTGGCGTCGGCTGCGGAACAATATTATGGATCGGTTTGGTGTTTTTCAAATAAGCAAAAATGGCTTTCAATTCGTCATCGGTCATGTTCCTGTACATTTGCCATGGCATCGGAGGCAGCATGGGTCTTGAGCCGGCTAACCCTTTCATTTTTCCTTCCCTGATGGCATAGATGAATTGTTCCTCTTTCCAGTTCCCAATACCTGTTGCATCAGAGGTTAGGTTAGCTGTATAAGAAATACCCCACGGACCGATCCAGGAAGTAAGATCGCTGGTGACGATAACACCTTTGCTTTCCATGTCCGGACGATTTACATCGGGTGCATCCAATTGCGAGGGGTGACCCGACAATAATAA
>Ga0163162_10004180_pt1 | contig 13875 bp, 5 predicted proteins | sample S55metaG_FD_115310 | JGI IMG/M metagenome (GOLD analysis project Ga0163162, IMG submission 115310) | Switchgrass rhizosphere microbial communities from Kellogg Biological Station, Michigan, USA - S5-5 metaG | ecosystem: Host-associated > Plants > Roots > Rhizosphere > Soil | place: USA: Michigan...
AGGTCCATCGAACCGAGCACGGTGCGGATGTTCGTCATGATCAGGTTCAGGATCGCCTGATTCAGGTTCGACACTTCGTAGGCTGCCTTGGCCGCGTCGAGCACCTGGTAGAACACGACGCCATCGACGCGCACTACGGCGTTGTCCTTCGTGATCACGTCTTGCGACGGCACGTCGACGACCTGTTCCATCATGTTCATCTTGTGGCCGACCGCATGATAGATCGGCACGAGGATGTGCAGGCCCGGCTCCATCGTTGCGGTGTAGCGGCCGAACGTTTCCTTGGTCCACTCGTAGCCCTGCGGCACGACGCGCACGGTCTTGAGGACGAAGAAGACAGCGACGACCACGAGCACGAGCGCGAACAGCGAACCCATTTCATTCTCCCCGACAGACTGCGACAACCCATTATAGGCACACGCCGCCGGTGCGGATGCGTCGGGACGCCTGCCCGCATGCGCCGCCGGTTGCCAGCCGAACAACTCACGCGTGAGACAGCATGCACGTTGCCGTCACTTGTGTCCCTCGGAGCCTGCCGGCATCGCATCGTTTCCTTCGACTGTGCGCGTTGCTTTGGTGCGGTCAAGCTGACGCGCCAAGTCGTTGCGTGGACGAACGCTGCGCGATCTGACGCGGGCCAGATGCATGCAGGTCGCGGCCGAACGCCGCCAAAGAGGCTGTTTGCCGGGTTAAATAGGTGTTAATATTATTCGATGCGATAGCTCTCATCGAATTTTCTCGCTTGCGACTGTGACGGGAGACAGCCGGTATGAAGAGTAAATTGTCTATTGCGATCGGCATTGGCATGTTGGGCTTCGGCCCGTCCGCTTTCGCCGTAACCGACAGCGACGTCAACAGCGTCATTCCGTTCAACCTGGCCAATCCGGGCGCGCGCAGCATCGGCATGGGGGGCGCATTTCTGGGCCTGTCGGACGACGCCACCGCGGCTTATACCAATCCAGCCGGCCTGACCCAGTTGTCCGAAGCCGAAGTTTCGATCGAAGGCCGTCACACGAAATACAGCGTGCCGTTCGTCAACGGCGGTTCGACGCCGATCGATCCGTTCGATACCGAAGCGCTGCACGCGGCGAGCGCGAGCAACTCGATCAACAACATGTCTTTCCTGTCGATCGTGTATCCGCACGAACGCTGGGCGTTCGCTCTTTTTCGCGATGAGGTCATCAACTACAAGAACACGTTTGAAGGAAGCCTCGAACCGGAAACGATCGATTTTGGCTCTCTGGGCACATTCGACGTCTTTCCGATTGCCGGAAATCAGTCTGTCAAGGTCGTCGATTACGGATTCAGCGTGGCGCTGAAGGTCAATGATGGCGTATCGCTCGGCGCGGGACTCAACTACTACCGCTTCGACATCGACTCGATCGTCGGTCGTTTCAGCGATACGCAGTTTTTCAGCAATCCGGGCGAAGTGCTGAATCTGCAGCAGCAGTCGGGCAAGGACGAGGACTACGGCCTCAATCTTGGCGCGCGTTTTACCTTGACCGAGCAGTGGAGCGTCGGCCTGGCATATCGCATGGGACCAAGATTCAATTACCAGGCCGTTTCGGCCATCGTCGCGCAGCCTGTCGGAAACGACCAGGGCACGTTCACGGCGACGCCGGTAACGCCGCCACAAATACAGGCCAACCTGAACAAGGTCGGATTCAAGATCCCCGACGTGTACGCCATCGGCTTGAGCTGGCGTCCGAATGATTCGTGGCGCGTGAATTTTGATTTCGACGAAGTGGTGTACTCTCAGGTGACCCACAACATGCAGTCGCTGTTCGGCTATGGACCGGAGACCGTGGGACGCCTGGTTATTCCAAACGGCCAGGAATTCCATCTCGGCGCCGAATATACGTTTGCGCAAATGTCCCATCCGATCAGCGTGCGCGCAGGCGTCTGGCATGACCCGCGCCATTCGATCGAGTATCGGGGACAACCGATCACCGATCCGTCCCTGAGTTCGAACCCGGCGGTCGCGGCAGTCGCGGTCATTTTTGGCGTCAGCCAGGGATCGCAAAACCATGGGGCGATCGGGGCCGGCATGGCATTCAAGCAATTCCAGATCGACTTCGGCGCCGACTTCTCCGATCTTGCCGACACTTACTCGCTGTCGGCGGTATGGCGCTTCTGAGCAGGCACAGCTAACGACCCGTTGCCGTTCGAAGGCAGAGCGGCACAGGCGCAGGAATGATGCCGTCGAGGTCGTCGTCGGCAGTCTGCTGCTGGCGCACGGCTCGTTCGGCGCCCCAACGTTGTGGCCCGGCATTACTGCGATGCCGGCGGAAGAACCGCTATCGAAACTGGCCACGCCACACGCGAACGTTCCTGCATTCGACTACGTTGCGCTGACCAGCACGAAGTTCTCCTCCTCGTCCGTCGCAACGGTTTCACTCACGCAGCGGCAAAATCGATCCCCACAACTGGTCGCACTCTCTCGTCGGTGGCAACGGTCAGGTTGACGCGCGCCCAGGCGTCGCCAAGGTTGACCTCGGAGTTCAACCCAGCACTTGCAAGTGCTGGAGCCGGCCCGTTCACTCGAACCCGTTGTTGAATATCTCGTTGCCGATGGAGATGACTCGCAGCTGTTGCGGTGCCCGGGCAAACGTGCCGTTTAGTCCGTCGCTGCCACCGGCTTGCGAGGCTCGGACGCCGCAGAGTCCGTAGGCCGTTGCCGTCAGCGTCGAGCCACTCACCTGGCATGTCGACGGAGTCCAGGTGCTGTAGGCGACGGCCAGACCGCTGCTCGCCGTCGCGGTCAGATTGAAACTGCCCAGGCCGGTGCTGCGTCGCGGAGCAAACGCGATGCTTTGCCCGGTCTGTATTTTCACCGCCAGCAACTGGTTCGTGGTCGTATTGTTTCCAATTTGCCCGTTGTCGTTGGCGCCCCAGCATTTGAGGATGTTTTGCGTCGTCAATGCGCAAGTGTGGTTGCCGCCGGCGCCAATGGCGACAACACCAGATGTCAATCCCGATACATCCACAGGCGTCTTGCGCTGCGTCGTCGAGTTGTCCCCGATCTGGCCGCTCTTGTTGTCACCCCAGCATTTCATTCCGCCGTTTGTCATGAGTGCGCAGGCATGGTTGCTTCCCGCTACGACCGTCATTACGCCACTGGCCAGACCCGTCACATCCGTCGGCACGAGTCGCAGCTGTATATCGTTCGTGCCAAGCTGCCCGTTGCCGTTGTACCCCCAACACTTGACGCCGTTGCTGCTCGTCACCGCGCAGCTAAAGAAGTCCCCGGCGGCAACCTGGGCTATGCCGCTGCTCAGCCCGGTCACGTCGGCCGGCGCTGGACTGGTAGCGCCCGCAACGCCGCCTGAATTCGTGCCGAGCTGCCCATACTCGTTGTCGCCCCAGCACTTCACGCCATGACCGGTCGTAAGCACACAGGCGTGGTCGGCCCCGGATGCGAGCCCGGCGACACTGCCGATCGGGCTGCTGTTCGCGATGCTGGTTACAACCGGCACGGCAGCATCGGCCTCGTTGGGCTTGTTGTTGTTGCCAAGCTGTCCGTAATTGTTGGCTCCCCAGCACATCACTCCGCCCAGTCCGGTTCGCGCGCAGCTGTGCGATGCACCTGCGCTCAAACCTGCAATATTGCGCAGCGTGGCATTCGCGGCGTCTACGACATCGACCGGCGTCGAGCTCTGCCCACCCGCAGAGTTGTTGCCAAGCTGCCCGTTGAAGTTGCTGCCCCAGCAAATGACGGAGCTATCGGGGTTGCGTGCACACGTGTGTGCTGCTCCGGCGGAGATTTCGAGCAGGCTGCCCAACGGTCGATCGTTGGCGTCCACCACCGTGGCCGGCACGGTGCTGCGACTCGTCGAATTTGTTCCAAGCTGACCCGACCCATTGGCTCCCCAGCAGAGCACGCCGCCATCCGATGTCAGGGCACACGTATGTGTAACGCCTAGCGATATCTGCGCCACGCCGCCGATCAAGCCACGCGTTTCGCCCGGCGAACCGTTCGCGCTTCCGCTTCCGTGCTGCCCGATCAGGTTGTCTCCCCAGCACTGCGCCCCGGCCGGCGTGAACGCGCACGTGTGCTCCAAGCCGGCAGTTATCGCCGTCACTCCGCCAAGCGGCACGTTGGCGCCGTCGACGACCGTCACCGGCGTCGAGCTGTCCGCGAGCGAACTGCTGCCGAGCTGACGGAACGTGTTGGACCCCCAGCATCTTGCTCCGCCAGCGAGTGTTTGCGCGCAGGTGTGAAATCCGCCCGCAGCAATCGTTGCCAGGTCGCTTACCGGCGTATTGCTGGCGTCAACCACCGTTACGGCGAACGGGCTGTAGCCAAATGAATTGTTGCCGAGCTGGCCGTTGTAACCTGAGCCCCAGCATTTTGCTCCGTGCGTCGCCGTCAGCGCGCAGGCAAAATCAACACCCACGGAAATCGCGGTCATACCCGTCAGTGGCACGTTACCGCTGTCGACGACCGTCACCGGCGTTGGGCTATTCGAAGCGGAGTTGTTGCCGAGCTGGCCGGAATAGTTGGCCCCCCAGCAACGCACGCCGCCGTTTGCCAACAGTACGCAAGAGCTGTTGCCGTAGCTCGAAACTGCGTTGCTCGAAACTGCGCTCACACCACCGAGAGGCACGTTACTCGCGTCGACTACGGTTACGGCTGTCGAACTGTCCACAAACGAATTGTTGCCGAGCTGGCCGTAATCGTTGGCGCCCCAGCATTTCACGTTGCCGGAAGTCGTTGTCACGCACGTGGCATAGCGCCCGGCGGAGACCTCCGCCACGCCAGTCAGCGGCACGTTGCTGCCGTCGACTACGCTTACCGGAGCCGAAGAGGAAAGCGCGGAATTGTTGCCGAGGGCTCCGCGATAATTCGAACCCCAGCATTCTGCGCCGTTGGCGCTCGTTCGCGCGCAGGTGTGGAAATACCCTGCCGATACGGCTGCAATCCCGCCGATTGGCGCGTTGCCGGCATCGACGACGTCGACGGCGGCTGCCACGACCACTGGCGGGAACGGGACACCGACCTGGCCACCATAATTGTCGCCCCAACACTTCACTCCTCCGGCCGAGGTCCGCGCGCATGTGTGGTAGTAGCCTGCTGAAATCGGGGGCGCTCCCTGCGTCAGTCCCAGTACGGATTGCGGGATTGCATCGTCAAGGCCCTGGCCGAGCTGGCCGAGCTGGTTTCTCCCCCAACATCTGACCTCACCGTTCGCAGTCAGCGCGCAGGTATGCGTCGCGCCCGCCGCTATACTCGTCACGCCGGCGAGTGGGGCGCCGTTTTCCTCTACTGTCGTTATGGCCGTCACCTGGCTGCCATTACTCACGGTGCCCAACTGTCCGTACGTGCCGTCCCCCCAGCACCTCACGCCGCCGGATGTCGACAACGCGCAGCTGTGATCCTGGCCGGCGGCGACTGCCACGACGCCGGTGATCGGCAGGTAGTTGATATCGAGGACCGGCGCCGGTGAGGCGCTGTCAGCGAATCCGCCATTCCCCAGCTCGCCCGATCCGTTGGAGCCCCAGCATTTCGCATTCGCCCCCTGTGTCACGGCGCAGCTGTGAGTACCGCCCGCGGAAATCGTCGTGGCACCGATGATGAGAGCGAAGTACGGTCCATAGGCTGTCAGCGTGTTGCCGCCAGCCTCTCCGTTGCCCAATTGACCGAAGCTGTCGTCGCCCCAGCATTCCACCGCGCCCAAAGTCGTCAATGCGCAGGTGTGATACTCGCCGGCAGCAATCGCGACCACGTCGGTGATCGGAGCAAAGTTTCCGACTGGATAGTTGAGGGCAGAGACCGGCACTGGGGTCGTGCTGTAGGGCGACGCGTACATCGGACCGACTTCGCCATTGCTATTGGATCCCCAACACGACACCGATCCGCTGGCCAGGAGCGCGCAAGCATGCGCAAGGCCTGCGGTAATGCTCACGGCACCGCTGAGCGGAACATTGGCGGCACTTACAACGGTGACAGGCACCGCGCTGTTGGTGAAGGTCGCATCGTTGTTGCCGAGTTGACCGAACGTATTGCTGCCCCAGCACTTTACTTGTCCGGTTGTCGTGACGGCGCAGGAGTGCCCTCCCCCGGTCGCGACAGCCACGACTCCCGACAGCGGCACCGCACCGGAGCCAACAGTGACTGGCAATGCGCTGTTTAAGAACGAATTGTTGCCGAGCTGTCCGGCGTTGTTGGCTCCCCAGCACCTTGCGTTTCCGGTCGTCGTAACGATGCACGAATGCGAGGTGCCAGCAGCTACCTGTGTCGTCGGCAGGTTGAGGAAAGACTGGGCGTGCGCTGGAACGATAACCAGTGACATCGCGACAAGGATCAGGAGCGCTGCCCCGCGATCAATTCGAATGTTCGTGTTGTACATCGCGTTTCTCCTGTCGCACGCCGAACGGTACCAACGCCAATCGATCCGACCGCCGCGGGGCGATCGCCGGCCTCGGCCTGACCTTCGTCGCCCCGCCGCAAAGAGTCAGTTGCACTGCCTCCCCACCAAACCAAACACCGGCGTCAGGCTGCGCTGACCTGACCCGTACCCCGCCAGCGCCGAGTTCCACGACACGGTCGCGTGCAACGAGTCGGTGAACGTGAACGTGGCAGTGCCCCACGCCGGCAGGTAATTCAGTTTCGTGTGATCGAACTTCGGCGGGAATTGCGCGCCCGGGCCCGTTACCAGGTACAACGTCGTCTCGACGGCGTTGCCACTGCCTATCTCGCCACTGCCGGCAAGCCAGATCGGCTTGCCGGTCGGATCGAATGCAAACCAATCCGCAACGAGGGTGCGTGCGCCGTTTCCCTGGGTCGTGACATTCAACTCGAAGCCATGCCCGACTTCGCCGGGGCTGTACCAGTTGCCGGCATAGCACGCGCGCACTTTGGCGCCCGCGGGATCGGCCATGGGCAGGTCGGTGGACGCGAAATGGCTCAGCTGCATCGATCCGGAATTGAATCCGGCGAACGTGCTCGTCCAGAACATCGCGCCAATCCGGTTGCTGCCAAACTTGAGCGTGATCGTTCCCCAGGTCTGGGCCGTGCGGCTGGGTTCGCCCAGAGGGAATGATTTTCCCTGGGCGATGGCCACGTCGGGGAAGTTCACGATCAGCAGACCCGCATCCGGGCCCGAGCCAAGCTGCGGGGCAGTACTTATGCCCTGCACCCACGTCGGCTGATTGTTCAGGAATGCGAACCAGGTCAGCACGAGATTCCTGTTGACGCCGGCACCATCCGTGATCACGTCGAGCACGAGGCCGTGTCCCGGACCGCTCGGAACCTGGATAGGATCGTCCCACTGACCACTGAAGCTGCCATCCAGCGTCAGCAACGGCGCAGTTTGCGCGAAAACATTGGTGTTAGTCGAAGAGCTGTTCGGCTGCGGCTGGTTGCTGTCGAAACCGAGCGCACTGCCATCGCAAGACGCGCTCGGATTGGTGTTGCTGACCGGGCCAGGATTGCCGGTAGCCCTGACCTCCGAACTATTCGGTGCGTAAACGAACATTCCCTGTTCTCCCGCAACTGCGCCCGGAAGATTGCTGGCGCTAGACTGGAACACCACGGTCGAACCATCGCAGGTCACGGCGGGATTCTGCGACGGTCCGTTCGGAACCGGCGCATTGGAAGGTTGCGCCCGGTTCATCGTGCGCGGCTGACCGTCGCTGCCGTTGGTTGCGACCGACGCGAATATCTGTCCGCCTGCCGCGACCGCGCCACGATTGTCCAGATTCGTTGCGGTCGAAACGAAGGCGATCGTGCTGGTGTTTGCGCCGACCGCCGGCTGCGAACTGTCGGCGTTTCCGCCCTGATTCGGATTCGCCGCAGACGCCGAGATCAATTCGAGCTTCCCGGTATCGAGATTCTTGCGCACGACCTGACGCGCGGCGGTGCCGTAAAGGTTTGGCGCCGAGGTCGTGAACACGACTTTGCGGCCGTCGACGGAAATCTTCGCATCGCAGCTGTCGCCGGGCAATTGACCGCCGTTGCTGTCGAGGCTCACGCGCTGCGTGGCCTGCGCCGCATTGAGCGGATCGACCAGAAAAATGTCCTGGGCGTTGTTCGTGTCGCCGGCAACGAGATTGGAGGCCGACGAACAAAAGACAGCGCTGTGCCCGTCGCCGGAAACACTGGCCCCGCCGCTCGTGCCGTTTGGCGTCGGGGAGGCGCCACCTATTCCCATGTCAAGCTGGTGCTTGGGTTGCCCGGATGGTCCACCGACCATCATGCCGAGCAGGTCACCGGCCGCGTCGGGCGCGTGTGCGCTTTGCGTCGATGCGCTCGGCAGCGACGTGGAATACTGGAACACCACTGCATTGCCCTTCGCCGAAAAAGCCGGCAGGCTCGACGTGCCGACCAGCTGCTTGCCGGCCGCATCGAGATTTTCGCGAACGGGAGCCTGTCCCTTCGCTATGCGGAAGATGTCTTGTCCTTTCAGGTTGGCGTTGTTGCCTGCCAGACCTGTTTCCCGCGACTGGAACACGGCGGCTTGCCCGTCGGCGGACAATGCCGTCTTTGTCGAATTCTGCGTCGTCGGAGTTTCGATGAGCGCGTCCGGCGGCGTGTATGTCTGCAGCACCAGATTCGCGGTGTTGTTGCTCAATGTCGGGTCGGTCTGCGCGCCGGACACGCTCGCCGAAATTGCGATCGGCCCATCAGCGGATGCGACATTGCCGGTTATCGTGCAGGCCTGCGGCGTGCCTTTCACGAGGTTCGATACGTTCCAGGTGAACGTCGTCGCGGTCGCGCCGATCGACGCGCACGAGGCTTTGAGGTTGTTCAGCAGGCCCGATGTCGGAAGATCGAAACTGGCAACCACGCCGGTCGGCGTTGCCGTACTCAACAACGATACCGATAGCGTCAACGCCACCGGGGCGTTGGCAGCGTAAGTCTGCTGCGTGCCGTTCGCGGTCAATGCGACGGCCAGATCAGCTTGCGCAACCGCGAGAATCGTAAGACTTGCGCCGGCGGAATTGTTGAACGAGACCGGGTCGCTGATATCGGAAAAAATTGCCGCGGTGAGCGAGACAGGTTGCGAGGTGCTGGTGTTGGCCAGTATCTGCAAGTCGCACGTTGCCCTGGCAGCCGCGGCGAACGTGCCGAGTTGCCAGCGCGGTTGGCCGCTGACCGCCGCAATATTGCAGGTCGATGTGACGAGTTGAACCTGCGGCGGCAGGTCGATGGCGACGACCGTGCCCGGCGCATCGAGGCTGCCGGCATTGTCTGCCTCGAGGTGCAGCGTGGTCGACTGACCCTGATTCACGCTTGTCGGGTTTACGCTGGCACTGACCGTCAGATCGGTTCCCGATGGCGGTGGGCTGATGGTGAACTGATATGAGGCGTTTCCCGGGCTCGGATCGAACGTAGTCGGTGGAATGCTGGCGAACGCGCTGACTGGGTTCGCCGGAATGCTGAGCAAGGTGAGCTGGATATTGCAGTCGACCGACTGCCCGGGCGCCAGCTGACCACCCGTATCAGGTATATAGTTCCAGTCGAATTCGATCGATCCGCCACTGACAACCGTCGAAGACTGATTGCACCCGCTTTGGCCGTTGTACTGGAAAACATTGGGAATGGTGACTGTGGCGCTGCCCGAGCCGCTGGCGGGACCTGCGTTTGTGACCTTGAGCGTCAAAGTCACCGGGCTGTTGACAGACAGTCCTGCGCCATCGTTCGCCGACAGCGAAGCGTTCAGCTGGTACTGCTGCGCGATTCCCGAAGCGGGGAATAATCCGCAGAGCACGACAAGCGCGCTCAAGCAAGTCCGCATGGCAAGCAATAAACGATACATGACAACCCCCATCACGATGTGTTCGGTTAGCGTGCGTCCCCATTGAAACCGCTAAAACAAGTCTTGTCGCCGAGTTCGCTCGTCATCGGTCAAAGATAACGCCCGTCACTCAGTTCGCCGCAACACCTTGTCCCGGCATTTGTCCGCGCCGCACGCTGCTATAGCAGCGGGCCACGCCGTCACCGTTCGCCACAAAGCCTGCCATCAGCAAGCCACGGCGGCGACCGGTGTCGTTGTTGCGGAGGGGGTTGTCGGAGTCGTTGCGCGAGCATCTCGTGCGCGAGCATCTCGGCGGACACGGCCAATGGTGTGGCGCGCCTTCAATGCCGAAATCCCGCGAGTCGTCCCCGGAGTTGTTACGCGCCGGCAGTCGCACGCGCGCAAATGCGATCGTGCGCCGCGCCTGGCTGCATACGATGCAGCTGTGGCGCGTGCGTTGCGGGGACAGCACCGACGACCGAAAAAATTTCGGCGACAATCCGCGGTCCCGTGGCCGGAAACACAACGACTGCACTTTCACCCCCTGGCTTCGTGCGCCTGCAGGATACTCCTAATCCCCGCAGGCTAGTCGCGTTACTGGTGTCCCTGGTGCAAATAAAGTCTCAGGTTGGCCATTCAGCCATAGCATCTTGACGGGCGCCGTTGGCCGCATCTTCTGCCACGCAAATCTTCGTCCATATTTCCGCAGGGCTTGGTTGACCAGTTCGGCTCGAATCCGCGCTGGAACCGCCGTTCGCGCGGTTTCACGGCACGTGTTGCCGGCCCGCGCCTAAGCCTCTTTGTCGCTCGAAATAATTCCATTCAAATTGCTCCGGCCACCGCGACAAAGACGAGGGACTCCTGGTTTTATCCAGCCGGCTACCGCGCAGCCATCCCCAACCGTCTCACATTGGCCGCTCGCGCCTGCGGCCGGCCTCCGCGCGAAAAGCCCGCACCTCATTGAGAATTATCTCGATGTTGACTTCGTTCTTCAGATTCACCCTGAAGTCTGTGTCGGCGCGAGCCCGATCGATGCGCGACTGGCGATTTTGACTCATGACGATCAACGGTCCCTGCAAGGCAACGAGAATGGCGAGCGCCAGATTGAAGAATTGATACGGGTAAGGGTCCAGCGGCGACGTGAACATCGCGCTGCTGTTGACCAGGCACCACGCGGTCGTGATCGCGATGATCAGCAAGATAAATCTCCAGCTGCCGTTGAGGTCAGCGACGACATCGGCAAGACGCTCGCTCCACGTCATGCTTCTTGCGAACTCTGCATCGACATTCGTTGCAGCACGGGCAGACAGCAACGCGTTTGTCCGCCGCACGTAGCCGCTGACAGTACGCAGAAGCGCAACGGCAGCGTGGGGACGAAGTTCGAAATACCTCTCGAGGTTTTCGTGTTCGAGCTCCAGCAAGACAGTGTCGGTGGTCGCTACCGCGCTCGCGCTGCGCGGCTTGTCATCAAACAGCGACAGCTCGCCGAAAAACTCGCCGAGCCCTATGTTTCGCAGCAGAATTGCCCCTTGGTCATCTCCCGGCAAATGGATGTCCACTCGTCCTCTTTCGATTATGTACAGGCTCCGCCCGGAATCGCCCTGGACGAAGATCGACTGACCCGGTTTGTACGCCCGGGTCTGCATCGTCTGGGAAAGGGCAACAAGGTCGTCATTCGAGAACCCGTCGAACAAAGGGACCGAGCGAAGCAGTTGCGTTTCATTCACGATGAAACTCCTCGTTTATTGACCGTCAGTCGAACCCGGCAGAGTGTACCGTGCGTGGGGAATATGGCGCGCCGGAATGCTGGCACCACGGTAGCGAGGGAGTGGTTCATCGCTTTCGCGCTGACTTCCTCCTCGAGGCCTGGCCAGCATTTCTTGAAAAATGTGCCGATGACCTGCTCAAACAAGGCCAGAGTCGCGTTGTCGTTTTTGCTGAGCCGACGGAACCGCCAGACGCGACACCGCGCCAGCGCAAAAAATCACCGTGCACGGAGTGCCAACGGCCCGAGAAGTCTCATCAAACCGGTTCTGATAACTTCGTCGCCATGCACGACGGTCTGCGCGACAGGCGCGGAATCAATGACCGCCGCCGCCTCCCCGGAGACGGCCGGTCAAGGACCGAGTTGCTAATTGCATTGCCTGCCGACGAGTCCGAACACCGGCTGCAAATCGCGCTGGCCGGAACCGTAACCGGCGACCGGTGAATTCCAGGCGACATGCGCATGCAACGGATCGGTGAACGTGAATGTTGCTGTTCCCCATGCCGGCAGATAGTTCAGCTTGGTGTGGTCGAACAGCGGGGGAAACTGCGCGCCGGCGCCGCTGATCAAGTACAGCGTGGTCTCCACCGTGTTGCCGCTGCCGATCGTTCCGGTGCCAGCAAGCCATATCGGTTTGCCGGTCGGATCGAAGGCAAACCAGTCCGCCACGAGCAGGCGTGTGGCGCCCTGCGTGGTGACGTTCAACTCGAATCCGTGGCCGACCTCGCCGGGGCTGTACCAGTTGCCCGCGTAGCACGCACGCACGTTCGCGTTGGCCGGGTCCGCCGTCGGCAGGTCCGTATATGCGAAATGGCTTAATTGCATCGAACCGGAATTGAACCCGGCGTAGGTGCTGGTCCAGAGCATCACGCCGGTACTGTTGCCGGCGAACTTCAGCGTGATCGTCCCCCAGTTCTGGAACGTGCGGGCCGGCTCGCCGAGGGGAAACGACTTGCCCTGCGCGATCACGACCTGCGGAAAGTTGACAACCAGCAATCCAGCGTCGGCACCCGTACCGGATTGCGGGGCCGCGCTGATGCCCTGCACCCAGGTCGACTTGCCACCCTGAAATGCGAACCATGTCAGCACCAGATTGCGCGGGACGCCGCTGCCGTCCGTGATCACGTCCAGCACCAGTCCGTGGCCCGGGCCGCCGGGCACCTGGGTCGGATCATCCCACTGCCCGCTGTAGCTGCCGTCCAGCGTCAGCGTCGGCGCGGTCTGGGCGAATACATTGCTGTTCGTCGTGTTGCTGTTCGGCTGCGCCTGGTTGCTGTCGAAGCCGAGCGCCGTGCCGTCGCACGACGCGCTCGGATTCGCGTTGCTGACCGCGCCGGGGTTGCCGGCGGCCTTCACCTCGGAACTGTCCGGCGCGTAGACGAACATGCCTTGCTGTCCGGCGACGGCACCCGGCAGATTCGTGGCGCTCGACTGGAACACGACAGTCGATCCGTCGCAGGTGACGGCCGGATTCTGCGATGGTCCATTCAACGCCGGCGCGCCGGTCGGTTGCGCTCGCGCCGTCGTGCGCATCTGGCCGTCGCTACCGTTGCCGGCTATGGACGCGAACACTTGGCCGCCGGCAGCCACGGGACCGCGGTTGTCGAGGTCGGTTGCCTTCGATACGAAAGCGATCGTGCTGCTGCTCAGGCTGACGGCGGGTTGCGAACTATCCGCATTCGCGCCCTGCGCAGGAAGGCCGGAAGCCGCCGAAATCAGTTCGAGTTTTCCGCTGAGCAGGTTCTTGCGCACGATCTGGCGCGCGGCGGTGCCATACAGGTTGGGCGCCGATGTCGAAAACACGACCGTGTTGCCATCTTCGGAGATCTTTGGTTCACAACTGTCGCCGGGCAGTTGCGCGCCAGTGCTGTCGACGCTGATCCGTTGCGTCGCCTGCGTCGCGTTCAGCGGATCGACCAGGAACACGTCCTGCGCATTGTTCGTGTCGCCGGCGACGAGGTTGGATGCCGACGAGCAGAACACGGCCTTGTGGCCGTCAGCCGAAACGCTCGCCGCGCCGCTTGTGCCGTTCGGCGCAGCCCCGCCGAGTCCCGTATCGAGCTGGTGCTTCGGCTGCGCGGGCGGGCCGCCCATCATTATGCCGACCTGATCGCCAGCGGCGCTCGGGGCGTGCGTGCTTTGTGTCGATGCACTCGGTATCGACGCGGAGTACTGGAACACGACCGCCAGGCCGTTCGCTGCAAACGCCGGCAGGCTCGCGGTGCCGACCATCTGCTTGCCGGTCGCGTCGATGTTCTCGCGCCGGATCTGGCCATTGGCCACGCGAAAGATGTCCTGGCCGTTCGGGTTGGTATTGTTGCCGACCAGATCCGTTTGCCTCGACTCGAACACGGCGGCGTTGCCATTCGA
>Ga0163162_10004182_pt1 | contig 13874 bp, 12 predicted proteins | sample S55metaG_FD_115310 | JGI IMG/M metagenome (GOLD analysis project Ga0163162, IMG submission 115310) | Switchgrass rhizosphere microbial communities from Kellogg Biological Station, Michigan, USA - S5-5 metaG | ecosystem: Host-associated > Plants > Roots > Rhizosphere > Soil | place: USA...
CGACCATCCCAGCGGCACGATGCCGTCGACCGGCACCAGGCCGTGAGGGCCCTTGAGGCCGACCACACCGCAGTACGCGGCCGGACGCAGGATCGAGCCGACCGTCTGCGATCCGAGCGCGCACGGCACCATGCGGATGGCGACGGCCGCCGCCGAGCCGGACGAAGAGCCGCCCGGCGTGTGCTCGTGGTTCCACGGGTTCCGCGTCGGCGCCGGATCGCGATAGGCAAACTGCGTGGTGTGCGCCTTGCCGACGATCACGGCGCCCGCGGCCCGCAGGCGCGCGACGACGGTGGCATCGCGCGTGGGCCGCGTGTGAGCGAACGCCCGCGCGCCCGCCGTCGTCGGCATGCCGGCGACGTCGATGATGTCCTTGATCCCCACCGGCACACCGTGAAGAGATCCGCGGAAGCGTCCGGCGGCGGACTCGGCGTCGCGCTCGCGGGCGGTGGCCAGCGCGCCCTCGGCATCGAGGTGGGCCCACGCCTGGATCTTCGGGTCGAGCTCACGCACGCGGGCCAGGCACGCCTCGACCAGCGCCACACTCGTGATGGTGCGGCGGCGGAGGGCATCGGCGGCGTCACGAACTCCCAGATCGATCAGCGACTCAGTGGGCGGCATCGGGCACCTCGGCGACGACGTCGAAGAGGGGAAGAAAGGCAGGAGGTATGACCCGGCGTGCGGCCGGCCTACCTCGTGGATGAGCAACCGCGCGATCGGCCCGGGTCGACCCGCAGCTACACGCGCGCGGCATGCCGCTCTCGCAATGCGGCCAGGATCCGCGCCACGACCTGGTCGATGCCGAGCCCCGCCGTGTCCACGGTGACGTGCGCCTGCGCGTAGAACGCCTCGCGGCCACGGTAGAGCGCGGCGATCTCCTCCGGGCTCCGCCCGTCGAGCATCGGCCGGTTCCCGCTGCGCCGGGCGCGGGCCAGCACCTCGTCGAGCTCGCCGCGGAGCCACACCACCGTGCCCAGCTCGCGCAGCACGTCCATGCGTCCCTCGTGGCACGGCAGTCCGCCACCGGTCGCGATGACGTCGTCGGCCTTGAGGCGCAAGGCCTCGAGCGCCTCGACCTCCAGGCGGCGAAAGGTCGGCTCGCCGTCCTGCCGGAAGATCTCGGGGATACTCCGACCGTCGCGGGCCACGATGACGTCGTCGGTCTCGACGAAGCAGCGGCCCAGCCGGCGCGCGAGCAGGCGCCCGCAGACCGACTTGCCTGCCCCCATGAACCCGACGAGCACGACGTTGCCTGCCGGCACAAACCGCATCCTACCATCGTGGCGCGGCCCGGCGACGGGCTGGGCCGGGGGGCATCGCGGCCCCCCGGCGGACCTCAGATCAGGCCTTGGCGCGGATGGCGGCGAGGACCTTGTCGGGCATGAGCGGGACGTGGCGCACCCGGGCCCCCGTGGCCGCGAAGATGGCGTTGCTGAGCGCGGGGGCGATCGTGGTTGTGCCCGGCTCGCCGAGGCCCGTGGGGTACTCGGTGGACGGGACCAGATAGACCTCGATGTCGGGCACCTCGTTCATCCGGAGCACCTGGTAGTCGTGGAAGTTCGACTGGACCAGAGCGCCGTTGGCGATGGTGCCGCGCTCCTTGAGCGCGTTGCTGATGCCGAAGAGGATGGAGCCCTCGATCTGGGCCCGCGCTCCGTCCGGATTGACGACGATGCCGCAGTCGACCGCGCACACGATCTTCTCGATCTTGACGACGCCGGTGGCCGGGTCGACGTTGGCCTGCACCACCGAGGCGGTCCAGGTCGGCGTCTTCTTCTCCTGCGCACTGACGCAGGCCAGGCCGCGGCCGGTGTTGGCTGGCAACGGCGAGCCCCAGTTGGCCTTCTGGGTCACCAGCTTGAGGACGGTGGCCAGCCGCGGCGCGCTGCCCAGCATCGACAGCCGGAACTCCAGCGGATCCTTGCCGGCCATCTTCGCCAGCTCGTCCATGAACGTCTCGACCGCGAAGAACGTGTAGTTGGGCGCGACCGCCCGGACATAGCCGACCGAGATGCCGGTCTCCACCGGCACCGCCCGCACCATCTGGTTGGGAATGTCGTACACGTGGTCGGCGCCGTTGAGCGCGAACTGGTCGAGGCCCTTCTTGTCGACGAAGTCGGGCCCCCATCGCTTGCCGGGATGCGAGGCGATCAGCGTGTTCTCCCAGGCCACGATCTTGCCGTCGCTGCCCAGACCGGCCTTCATCTCCTGCAGCGTGGCCGAGCGATAGAAGTCGCGCCGGATGTCCTCCTCGCGCGAGCGGATCAGCTTGACCGGTCGCTTGGTCTCGCGGGCAATCAGCGCGGTCTCCACCATGATGTCGGGCTCGAGCCGGCGGCCGAACCCGCCGCCCAGGTAGGTCTGATGCAGCCGGATGTTCTTGGCGTCGGTCCCGAGGTTGGCCGCCAGCGCGCCGACCGCGAAGGTCTGGAACTGGCTGCCGGTGTAGAGGTGATAGACGCCGTTGTCGAGATGGGCCACGCAGTTCATCGGCTCCATCTGCATGTGCGCGACGTAGTCGGTCGTGAAGGTCGCGGCGTGCTGCTTGGCCGAGCCGCCCATCGCGCCCTTGACGTCGCCCTGTTCGTGCCACGCCGCCACGCCGGGATCGGCCTTGGCCTTGTCGAAGCTGGCGAAGATCGACTCGGTGCTGACGTTGGCGTTGGGACCCGGGTCCCACGTGACCTTGAGCGCATCGCGTGCCTTCACCGCCGCCTCATAAGAGGTCGCGACCACCGCGACGAGCTGCGGCAGGTTGACGGTGGCCACGTAGCCCTTCACCTTCTTCGCCCCGCTGTCGTCGACGGCCGTGGCCTTGCCGCCCTCGCGGGTCGGCGGGTACGCCACCTTGGCGTAGACCATGTTCGGCATGAACGTGTCGATCCCGAACTTGGCCTTGCCGTTCGTCTTCTCGGGGATGTCGAGGCGCGGGATCCACTGCCCCACGACCTTGTAGTCGGTCGGCTTCTTCAGCGTGATCTTCTTGAGATCGTCCTCGCTGAAGGTCTTGGTGATCGGCACCTTCGCGACCAGGTCGCCGTAGCGGATCGAGCGGCCGGTCGGCAGATGACGCACGATCCCGCGCTCGGCCACGCAGTCGGCGGCGTTGACCTTCCAGTATTGAGCGGCCGCGTCGATCAGCGCCAGGCGCGCGGCGGCACCCGCCCGCGACAGCGTGTCGAAGGTCCAGTTCACCGACCAGCTGCCACCGGTGAGCATGAGGCCGAACTTCGGGTCGGCGATCGGGTAGTCGATGCGGACGTCCTTCCACTCCACCTCGAGCTCTTCGGCCACGATCTGGGCCAGCGCCGTGCCCACGCCCTGTCCCATCTCGGCCTTGGTGATGTGCACGGTGACAATGCCGTCCGGCATCATCGTCAGCGCGGTGTTGGGGTCCCATACGGCCGCGGCGGAGGCGTCGGTGGGCCCACCGGTGAGCGGGAAGCGGATGGTGAGGCCGACACCGGCGACGGCGGTCGTGGTCAGGAAGGCGCGGCGAGTGAGCTTGGTGGCCATGATCACACCCCCTGCGCCGCGCGCTTGATGGCGCGCTTGATCCGCGGATACGTCGCGCACCGGCAGATGTTGCCGGACATCGCCGTCACGATGTCGGCGTCGCTCGGGTTGGGGTTCTTGGCCAGCAGCGCGGCCGCCTGCATGAGCTGGCCGGACTGGCAATAGCCGCACTGCGGGACCTGCTCAGCGATCCACGCCACCTGCAGCGGATGCCGCCCGTTGGGGTCCAGGCCCTCGATCGTCGTGATCTTCTTGCCCGCCGCCTGGGCCACGGTGGTCTGGCACGAGCGAACGGCCTGGCCGTCGAGGTGCACCGTGCAGGCGCCACACTGCGCGACCCCGCAGCCGAACTTCGTGCCGGTCAGCTGTAACCGCTCACGGATCACCCAGAGCAAGGGAGTGCCCGGATCCGCGTCGACCGTGTGGGACTTGCCGTTGATCAGCAGTGTCGCCATGGGGCCTCCAGCATGGCGAGGCACACGCGCCTCGCCGGTGAGGGTGGAATGTGCGCGGCGAGACTAGCACAGAACCTTGCGGAGAACGGAACGCTCAGCGATGAACCGTCGCGCGGGCGGGGGCGCGGCGGTAGGCGCAATCGCGCATCCAGCACCGGGCGCATTGGGTGAAGTAGTGGTCCACCCGGGCCTGCCGTCCGGCGCCTACCAGGAGCGAGATCGACTTGCCCGGCGTCATGACGCAGGCCGTGTTCAGCGACACGCCGATCGCGTCGGCGGGCCCGAGGCGGAAGAGCTTCGGCTGCTCGGCCACGTCCCAGTCAGTGTAGCCGGGGCTGATGCGGTTCGTCACGCGAAGGCCAGGAAGTCCTTGCTGGCACAGCAGATCGTTCACGTGCTCGGCCAGGCTCTCCACCGCCCCGGAGCCGACGCTGTCCAGCATCGAGGCCAGCGGCAATTCTCGCGCGTCCCACAGCTCGGCGACCCGCTGCTCCAGCGCCTCGCCGATCGTGCACACCACGGCGGCCACGTCGCTGACGGGTCCCCACAAGGCGCCGATCCGCGGGATCGTCAGCGTCTCACCCTCGATCTGCAGCGTGTGGGTACCCACGCGCGCCACCGGCGCCCAGCGGGCCACGGCACGCGGCGCCATGAGTCGTCGGCCCTCCGCCAGCGCCTCCTCCAGGAGCGCGCGCACGTCGGGAGTCGCGACGTCACGCCCCTTCTTGTAGCCCTGAAAGCGCAGGACCTCGTCGGGATCGATCGCCAGCGGCAGGTCGGTGAGGACCTGCTGCGCCCGGGGCAGGCTCACGTGCTGCGTCGGCGGCGAACGACCTCGGCGATCAGACGGATGTGCTCGGGGTTGGAGCCGCAGCAGGCGCCCACGATGTTGCAGCCCGCCTCCAGCAGCGCCGGGTACTCGCGCGCCATCGGCTCGGGGTCCAGCTCGTACCGAACGTTGTCGCCGGTGGTGATGGGCAGGCCGGCATTCGGATAGGCCACCAATGGCGCGTCGGTGACCGCGCGCATCTCGCGGATGATCACGATCGCGCGGTCGGGGCCGCGCCCACAATTCATGCCCACCACGTCGGCGCCGGCCGCCAGCAGGCTCTTGGCGACCTCGCCCGCGCTCTCTCCCCACATGGTTCGGTCCCGGTCGTTTCCTTCCTCGTACTGGAAGAACATCGTCGCCATCACCGGCAGGTCGGCCACCGCCTTGCACGCCCGGATGGCGGCGTTCGCCTCCTGCGGGAACATCATGGTCTCGACCGCGAACAGGTCCACGCCGCCCTCGGCCAGCGCCTCGGCCTGCTCGCGAAAGGTTTCCTCGTACTGCTCGTCGGTCACCCCGTTGTCGAGCGCGTAGTCGAGTGGCAGGCGGCTCGTCGGACCGATGGAGCCGGCGACCCAGCCGCCCGCCGGGGCCACGGATCTGGCCAGGCGCGCGCCCTTGACGTTGAGCTCGCGGGTGCGATCGCCGATCGCGTACTCGTCCAGCTTAAGCCGGGTGCCGCCGAAGGTGTTGGTCTCGACGATGTCGCTGCCGGCCTCGAAGTAGCCACGATGGATCCCGGCCACCACCTCGGCGTGCGTGTCGTTCCACACCTCGGGGCAGGCGCCGTTGAGGAGACCGGCGGCGAAGAGCATGGTGCCGTAGCCACCGTCAAAAACCAGCGTCTGGCCGGCGCGGACTCGCTCGACGACCTCCCAGCCGCGCGCTTTCACGTGGCCACCACGGCAACGCCCACCAGCTGCTTGGCCTTCACCACCGCCAGCGTCGAGTCCTTGGCGTAGCCGTCGGCGCCGATCTCGTCGGCGAACGCCTGGCTCACCGGCGCGCCGCCGATCATGACCTTCACGCGCTCGCGCAGGCCGGCCTTGGTCAGGGCGTCGATGGTCCGCTTCATGGCGGGCATGGTGGTCGTCATGAGCGCCGAGATGCCGACGATGTTGGCCGAGTGCTCCTCCACCGCCGCCACGAACTTCTCCGGCGCCACGTCGCGGCCCAGGTTGAAGACCTTGAAGCCGGCGCCCTCCAGCATCATCGCCACCAGGTTCTTGCCGATGTCGTGCAGGTCACCCTGGGCGGTACCGATCACGACGGTGCCGAAATAGTCGGAGGCGTTGGCGGCGGCGGTGATGAGTGGCTTGAGCAGGTCCAGGCCGGCGTACATGGCCCGCGCGGACAGCAGCACCTGCGGCACGTAGTACTCGTTGCGCCGGAACTTCTCGCCCACCACGTCCATCCCCGGAATCAACCCCTTGAAGATGAGGTCCTTGGGGTCCATGGCCAGGGCCAACCCTTCGCGCGTCTTGCGCGCGACGGTGTCCTTGTCGCCGATGATCAGCGCCCGCGCCATGATTGGATAGTCGAAGGGATCCGCGCTCATGCGCCTCCGTGCTCGCGTCGTTCGATCAAGCGAGTTCTAGCACAACCCACGGGGGCCGGCAACTCAGCGACCACCACGGCGTGAGACGTAGTCGGCCACTGCGGGCGCCACGTCGGCGGCCAGTCCCGTGAAGGCCAGGCCGGCGCGATCGCCGCGCCGCCAGGCCACCGCCGCCTCGGCGAAGAGCGGCACCGCCAGCAGACCGCCCTCGCAGCGGATCTGCACGCGCGTGCCCGGGCGCCACTCGGCCGGCACCCCGGAGATCTGCATGCCGCCCTCGCTGACGTCCACGGCTCGCACGGTGACCGTCTGTCCGCCGGCGGTGACGTGCACGGTGGGCGTGGCCTCCACCACCGCGCGCGGGTGCTTTCGCAGATCGGCCGGCATCAGCGCAAAGATCTTCACCGCCTGGGTCTTGCCCTTGACGGTCACCTCACCCAGCTCGCGACCGTGCAGCTCATGCTCGACGAGCTGGTGTGTGTACTCGCTGATGAGGATGGGGACGTTGTACTCCTTGGTGAGGGCTTCCAGCCGCGAGGCCAGATTCACGGTGTCGCCGATGGCGGTGTACTCCAGACGCTGCCGCGAGCCCATGGTGCCGACGACCGCTTCGCCGGTGTTGATCCCGACGCCGTTGCGCAGCGGCGCGCCCAGCCGCGCCCCCCAGCGATCCGATACCTCCAGCGTGCGCTCCTGCAGATCGAGCGCGGTGCGCACGGCCTTGAGCGCATGGTCGGGATCCTCGAACGGCACGTTGTAGAGCGCCATCACGCAGTCGCCGATGTACTTGTCCACCGTGCCCCCGTGATCGAACACGATCTCGGTCATGGCGGTGAGGTAGTCGCGCAGCATTTCCGCCACGTCCTCCGGCGGCAGCTTCTCCGAGAGCGCCGTGAAGCCGCGGATGTCGGAGAACAGGACCGTCACCAGGCGCCGGCTCGAGGCCAGGCTGCCGTCGTCCTGATGGCGTACGACCTCGCGCAGCACTTCCGGCGAGAAGAACTGCGACAGCCGCCGTCGCTCCTGCTGCGCCCGCACGAAGCTCTGCAGCGCGGTCACGCCGTAGCCCAGCGCCAGGGCCAGGGTGCCGGCCATCCCGCGCATCCAGGCGTTGAAATACAGGAAGCCCAGGTAGGCGATGATCGTGAAGACGAACCACAGCAGCAGGCCGGTGGCCAGCCCCCGCATCGGGTGCAGCTTCAGCACCAGCGCGGCGCCGACCAGCGCGGCCGCCACCGCCACCGCGGTGGAGATACCGCGGGGAATCTCGCGGAGCCGGCCGTTGCGGACGAAGGTGTCCAGGATGTTGGCGTGGATCTCCACGCCGGGCATGGTGCCGCCCGTCGCGTAGACGGTGGGGAAGACGTCGTGCATCACCTCGCTGGTCGGGCCGATCAGGACGATCTTGTCGCGGAACACTTCCGGGGTGAAGTCGCCGCTGAGCACCTTGTCGTAGGCGATCCACGGGAAGGTGCGCGGCGGCCCGTTGAAGTTGATGAGCAACTCGTCGACAGTCGGGAGCGTGGCCGAGATCGGCCCGCGCCGGGCGGCCACCCGCAGCAGGACCGCGTCGATGGACGGCAGTGTCTCGTCGCCGGCGGCGACGCGCAGCGGCGCCCGCCGGATCAAGCTATCGGTGTCGGCGATCACGTTGATCGCGCCGATTCCGGCCGCGCCGCGGCGAATGACGGGGATCGGCAGGTTCGGGTCCACCCGGGTGAGGCCAGGGCTGACGTAGATCACCGGCGCGGCGGCGAGGACGACGTTGCCGGCCTGGGCGATCGCCTCACCCAGCGCCGCGTCGTCCGCGGGACCTCGCGAGGAGGGCGTGTCGAAGATGAGGTCGATCCCGATGGCCAGCGGCTTGGCCTCCGCCAGTTTGCGCAGCAACCGGGCGTGCATCGCGCGCGGGAAGGGCCACTGCTCGTTGAGCTCGATGATCGAAGGCTGGTCGATGCTGACGATCACCACCGGCGCGACGGGGATGCGGGCGCCGCGAACCTCGAAGAAGCGGGACAGCGACCAGTGCTCGAGGGGCTCCAGCACGCCGAGAAAGACCAGGGCCACCACGACGATGGCCGAAACCAGGCCACCGACGTACCGGGTGACGAGGGCGAGCCCGCGGCCGCCGGTCATCCCGTCCAATGTATGCTAGTATCGCCTCACAATGAAGATTCGAGTGCTCGGCGCCTACGGAGCCGAGGGACTCGCTCAAAGGCCGTCTGCCTTCCTGATCAACGATTCCCTCCTGATCGACGGCGGCACCGTCGGGGCCGCGCTCTCGAGCACCGAGCAAGTTCAGATCGACCACGCGCTGGTCTCCCACTCGCACCTCGATCACGTGGCCGGCCTGGCGTACCTCACCGAGACCCTGGCGCTGATGGAGGTGAACAAGCCGCTGACCATCGCCAGCCTCGAGCCGGTGGTCAAGGCGCTGCGCAGCTCAATCTTCAACGACACGGTCTGGCCCGATTTCACCAAGCTGCCCACCGTCGACGCTCCGGTCCTGAGGTTTCGCGAGCTGGCGGAGGACGTCGAGCAGCCGATCGGCAACCTGATGGTGACGCCAGTCGCGGTCACTCATACCGTGCCCACCAGCGGCTTCATCGTTCAGGACGGCGTGAGCGGCATGGTCTACTCCGGCGACACCGGGCCCACGGAGGCGCTGTGGCAGGCAGCCCGCGGCGTGCACGGGCTGGGCGCGATCATCCTCGAGTGCGCGTTCCCCAACCGGCTCGAGGGCCTGGCCAAGATCGCCCGGCACATGACGCCCGAGCTGATCCGGCGCGAGCTCCCCAAGCTACCGCCCGACGTGCCGGTGCTGATTTTCCACGTGAAGCCGCAGTTCTACGATGAGATCGGTGAGGAGCTCGCCGAGGTCAGCGGCAGCCGCATCACCATGCTGGAACAAGACAAGACCTACGTGTTGTAGAGATGGGGGGCCACGAAATGGCCCCCCATACCCCCCAGTCGTTCAGGGCGCCCCGGCGGAGCCGTGGCGCCCTTCTGGTTCACGCGCGGTTGGGCGGTGTGACTCTGCGTACGCCTTCGGCGTCGCTCTTCGTTCCGAGCGCCCCGGACTCTGCGTACCACTTTTATCCTGTCCCGGTCGCGGAGCGTGCGGGGTATGGGGCGTTTCTGGGCGCCGCATGGGACTGCAACGCTCGCGGAGCGCCACGGCTCCGCCGGGGCGCGAAGCGTGGGGGGTATGGGGGGCCCTTCGAGGCCCCCCATTTTCATTGAGGCACGATGACGACGGTGTCGCTGCTGGTGGAGATGCGGACGCGGTCGCCGAGGCGAAAGAGGCGGTCGCCGAGCGCGCCGGGCGCTTCGACCCGGACCAGGTGCCCGGCTCCGATGTCGACCTCGTAGACGTGGCGTGCGCCCTCGAAGACTCGCAGGGTCACCGTGCCCGGGATCCCGGGGCCGCGGGCCGTGCCGGCGTCCGTGAGCACGAGCAGCTCGGGACGGAGAACCAGCAGCCCTCGGCTCCCCATGCGCCAGGTACCGATGCCGGCCACCGGCACCCGGTGGCCGCCCTCGGTCTCGACGACGACGCCGAGGTCACGGACCTCGACGACGCGGACCGGCAGGAAGTTGGCGGGGCCGAGCGCCTCGGCCACCGCGCGACTCACCGGATGCTGGTAGACGTCGGCGGGCTCGCCGATCTGCTGCACGCGTCCACCGTGCAGCACCGCGAGACGGTCCGACAGCGCCAGCGCGTCGGCAGCATCACGCGTCACGTGGATGGTCGTCACCGCGAGGTCGCGGTGCAGTCGGGCCAGCTCGAGCCGCAGCGTCTTGCGGGCGAGCGGATCGAGATGGGCCAGCGGCTCGTCGAGCAGCAGGATGCGCGGCTCCACCGCCAGCGCGCGGGCGAGTGCCAGTCGACGCCGCTCGGTGAGGCTCATCGCCGGCGGGCGCGCGGCGCGATCGGTCAGCTCCAGGCGCTGGCCCACCACGGCCACTCGCTGGGCGATGTCTTCGGCCGACATCCCCTGCTGCTCCAGACCGAAGGCCACGTGCTGCACGGCGGTCATGTGCGGCCAGAGCGCGCCCTCCTGGAACACGTAGCCCACCGATCGCCGGCCGGGCGGCAGGCCGCCGATGTCCTGACCGTCCACGAGAATCCGGCCCTGGCTCGGGGGCATGAAGCCCGCCACCGCCTGGAGCACGTCGGTCTTGCCCGAGTGCGGAGGGCCCAGGAAGGTGAAGAACTCGCCGTAGCGGACGTGGACCGAGATGCTGTCGAGTCCGGGCGGCTTGCCGCCCCGCGTACTCAGCGCCTCCAGACGGATGTCGACGAGCGGGCGGCTCATCGCCGGGCCGCCGGGACGTGGGCCCGCATCCCCGACACGGGCAGGCAGGCGAGGCCGATGGCGCCCAGGAGCACGTAGAGCGCCACCGGAGAGCCGGCCGCCAGCAGCGAGGTCGCCATCACGGGTCCGATGAACGAGGCGCCGATCCGCGCCGCGTTGATCACACCGATCGCCTCGCCGCCCGCGGTCTGCGCGATTCGCGCGACGACGATAGGAAACACGGGCGCGATGAAGAGCACCTGCAGAAAACGCAGGGCCCCGTAGCTCCACACGCCGGGGGCCACCGCCAGCGCGGCGACGCTCAGCGAGGAGCCGACGAACAGCGCGGCGACCAGCCGACGCTCCGGCAGGACCTCGGCCAGGCGCGGAGCGACCAGCGAGCCGAGGGCGGCGGCGGCGCCCGAGGCGAAGATGATGATGCCGCCGATCTCCAGGGTCTGCTCGGCGACCACGCCGAGGGCGGCCATCACCTGCGGCAGGATCGAGGTCAGGAAGAAGATCTGCGTGGAGCCACCCAGCACCAGGAGCGACACGAGGATCACCTCCCGCCACTGTCGAGCATGCGCCGGCACCGCACGCGGTGCCGTGGCCTCACCGCTCGGCACGCCCCAGTGCACCAGCGCGCCGCAGCCGAGCAGCACCAGGCCGCCGGCCACGAACGACCAGCGGAAGCCCAGCCGGGCGGCCGCGATGGCGCCGCACAGGGGGCCGATCACCCCGCCGACGGTCATGGCCGACTGCATGGTCGCCACCTGGCGACGCACCTCACCTGGATCGTCGGACCGACCCGCGCTGATGAAGGCGAACGTGGAAGCCGCCCCCATCAGTCCGACCAGGAGTCGGGAGACGAAGATCTCGGGCAGCGTGCGCGCCATCGCCATGGCGAAGAACGCCGCCCCCTGTAGATACTGGATGATCTCGAACGCCGTCTTGGGATTTCTACGCCCGCCGATCCGTCCCAGCCAGGGCGCGGTGACCACGGTGGCCAGCGGCGAGATGCCCAGGATCCAGCCGGTCCAGCGCAGGGTCGACACCTCGTCCAGCGTGGAGATCTTCTGGATGTGGAAGGGCAGGCTCACGTAGACGAACGACCAGGAGAACGAGCCGAAGAACATGGCCAGCGGCAGGATGTATTCGCCGCGCAGCGGCCGAAGGGCGCTCAACCGCGCTGGGTCAGGGCGTGAGACCGGGGATCAAAGGACGCCGACGCGGTTACCACCGTCCCGCTTGGCTTCCGCCACCGACTGGTAGGCGCCGGTGATGAGCTCCTCGGACGCGCCGACGCTCTCGGGCAGCGAGGCCACGCCGAGGCTCGCCGTGAGCGTGCCGTGCTCGAAGCGATGGCGAGCGATGATCTGTCGAATGCGCTCGGCATAGACCGTGGCGCCAGCGCGCGTGGTGTTCGACAGGACGATCGTGAAATCGTCGCCGCGATCGCGGGCCACCACCGTGAACTTCCGCGTGTTCTTCCGCAGCAGGACGCCGATCTCGCGCAGCACCGCGTCGCCGCCCGGCTGCCCCGCCCGGCGGTTCACGCGATCGAAATCGTCGAGATCCACCGAGACCACCGACACCGGATGCCCGAAGCGCTTGTGCCGGCCGGCCTCCTCCTCGAGCCGCAGCCCCAGGTACCGGCGGTTGTACAGGTCGGTCAGCGTGTCCTTGAACGTGGTCTCGTCGAGGATCGAGCGGTGCACGGCCACCGCCGCCAGCGAGGCGAAGGCCCGCGCCAGCGGCTCGCATTCGGGCGCGAAGGGCACGACGACGTTGGCGGACCGCTGGGCGTTGATCAGCTCCATGACGCCGATGACGTTGCCCGCCGGCGTGCACAGCGGCACCGCCAGCAGCGACCGGGTCTGATACTCGTTGCGCGCATCCACCTCGCGATCGAAGAGCGGCCGCAGCAGGTGGTTGGCGTAGGCGTCCTCGACGTTCAGCGTGGCGCCGGTCAGCGCGACGTGCGTCGCCAGGCTCGGCTGGCTCAGCGGCAGCGGCCAGGACTGAAGCCGCCGGCGCAGCTCGCGAGGGCCAAAGCGCGCGGTCAGGGGCTCGTTCTGCACCACCGCGAATCGCAGGTGGTCGTTGTCCACCAGGAAGATGGTGCCCGCCTCAGCCCGGGTGAACAGGCGCGCCTGCTCCAGGATGTGGTCGAGCACGGCCTCCACGCTCAGCTCGGTGCTGAGCGCCGCCGAGATGCCGATGAACGAATCCTCGAGCGGCGTCCGGTACGCCAGCGCGAGTGGAGATTCGAAGTTCATCGGCTCAGCCCTCCATGACTCAAGCACGCGATGATCGTCGGGGTACGGACCGGCCACCAGGCGCGTCCTCCGATCATCGCCAAAGATGTAGGCAGGACACAACGCTTTTCTGGCCGGCGGCCGTGGGTCGACGACGAGGGAAGTGGACTTCCCACAAAGTCACGCGGGAGACCACTTCGTGGCACCGCGGCGCACCGCCCGCCGTGCCGGCGACTCAGAGGTGAGTGCGGTTGACCAGGTGAATCCGATACCGGTCGGGGACCTTGTTGATGTCGTCGGTGATGGTGGTCACCCCGTTGTCATCGGTCCAGCGATAGATCGCGCCGTTCGGCGTGGGCGCGGGCTTGGCGACCGGACCGCTGGTCGGCGCCGGGGGAGCGGTCGGCGCGGGTGGCGGGCCCGGCGGGGCCGACGGCGGATTCGGGATCCAGACCCAGGTGTACGGCGTGCCCATTCCGTCGCCCCGCAGCTCGTAGTGGCCGGTCGGGAACTCGACGACACGCGGTCCCGGCGGAGCCGTCGGTGCGGCCGGGTAGTAGGACATCGGCGGTGGGGTCTGGTAGACGACCTGAGGCGCGAAATAGACCGACGGCGGCGAGTACACGACCGGCGGACTCGAGTACCAGAACGGGCTCGGGCCGACGAAGATGACCGAGTTCGAGTTGAAGCGGTGGTGGTTGAAGCCGTTGTTGAAGTGGTTGAAGCTGTGGCCGCCGTTGAAGCCGCCGTTGAAACCCGGCCCGCCGGCAAACCCACCGGAACGCCCCACCGCGGCCCCACCGGTGGAGCCTCCCCCCCGGGAGCCTCCGCCCCCGCGCCCCTGAGCCGAAGCCGCCACGGGCAGCAAGCACGCAGCCGCGACGAGCGCCAACCCTATGCCCACCGGGATGCGGCTTCGAATCATGGGACCCTCCGTCCGCACTGTACCCCTGTCCC
>Ga0163162_10004183_pt1 | contig 13874 bp, 14 predicted proteins | sample S55metaG_FD_115310 | JGI IMG/M metagenome (GOLD analysis project Ga0163162, IMG submission 115310) | Switchgrass rhizosphere microbial communities from Kellogg Biological Station, Michigan, USA - S5-5 metaG | ecosystem: Host-associated > Plants > Roots > Rhizosphere > Soil | place: USA...
ACCGGCATGAGCAAGGCGGAGAAGAAGAAGCTGCGGTATTGCGATTACTACTGCTTCATGTCGCTGAAGGACTTCGCGGCCTGGGTTGACGCGGACGACGACCGGGAACCCGTCATGTCGTACGCCGCGCCGCCTACCAGGTAAGTTTCTGGGCTTTGATGTCATAATGACCGTCACGCTGAGTGAACGTGGCCCGATACCCGCGCTTGACCCCGTTGACCACCATCTGGCAGTCCGTATGCGTGTTCACCTTGATGTCCGGGAAGTTCCTGCACTCCACGCCGGAAATCGTGATGCCAGGCTTATTGGGTTTGGCGCGGGCCTTGATCCGCTCGGCCAGAATCTTGCCGCTGGTCTGCGGATCGAAGACCACCACCGACGGCGGGGGAGGCGCCGTCACTGTGGTCGTGGGTCCCGGCGTGGCCGGAGGCGCAGCGCATCCTGCCATCAGGAGCGCTCCGAGCATGGTTGCTGCACATGCGGTTCTGAATGAGTTCATCGTCGATCATGTCCATCCGACGCCGGTCAACAGAGCTGCCCGAGACCCAGGCTGCCCACGCCACACTATGCCCGGCCCGGCTTGGGGAATCCTTGGCCCCTGGGCCACGGTGCTAGCGGCGCGGGCGGGCGGTCCGCACTATGCCGCGGATTGAGACGCCGACGGCGCACACCAGCGGGGCCAATGCCACAAGCACCACCACAGTGTTGGGCCGGAACCTCATACGGCCCGACGCGCCCTTGGCATAGACACCCAGAGGCAACACGAGCCCGCCGCCCCCGCCGCCACTTCCGCCGCCGGTCTGGGCGTCTTCGGTGCTGCTGCCTCCGCCGAAGCCGAACGTCACCACAGCGACGGGGATGACCTCTTCCCCGGCGATGTTCATGGCGGGGCCGTACGCCCGGGAAACACCCACATTCTTGAACGTGTCCACGAGGGACGAGAAAGACTCAGACATAGGACACACCATAGGCAACCGCACCCGCTAGCGCCAGAGTCGTCCGTCGCCCTGCGGCCTTGGAAAGGGGGGGGCGGGGGGCTGGCCAGAGGGGCTGGCCCCAAAGGCGGCAAAAGGAAACGGTAGCAAAGCTCTGGTTGCGGGCCGTGTCCTGCGCTTAGATTTGGAACTGCCGGGCACAGCCCAGGGCATTAGAGACGAGTCACGAGAATCGAGGCACCGGACATGGGGACATCCACGAATGCGGCTTCACGGCTTGCCGACGCATTGGCAATCATCCTTGGCACCGACGGCATCCCCCTGCGGCTGAGGGCCTGGGACGGCTCGGAAGCGGGCCCGGAGAATGCGCCCGTTGTCGTATTTCGGTCCCGACGGGCACTTCGCCGGATGCTGTGGTCCCCCGGGCAGCTCGGACTGAGCCGCGCCTACGTCGCCGGCGAAATCGAGGCCCCCGGCGACATCTTCGCCGCCTTCGCCGCCCTCAGCTCGGCCGGAAAATTCTCCGAACCGGGACCGTTCCGGCCGCCGACGCTCCGGGAGGTGTTTGCGCTGCTGAGGATTGCCGTCCGGCTCGGCGCGCTGGGACCGAACCCGGCGCCACCGCCCGAGGAAGCCCGCGTGGGCCGGTACGGCAGGCGACACTCCAAGGGCCGGGACGCCGCGGCCATCTCCCACCATTACGACGTCGGGAACGACTTCTATTCGCTCGTTCTGGGCCGGTCCATGGTCTACTCCTGCGCGGTCTGGGAATCCGACGCAACCGGGCTTGAGGCGGCACAGGCAGCCAAACTCGATCTGGTCTGCCGGAAGCTGGGCCTGAAACCGGGCATGCGGGTGCTGGACGTGGGATGCGGCTGGGGGAGCTTCGCACTTCATGCCGCCCAACACTTTGGGGCCGACGTCGTCGGGGTGACGCTCTCGGTCGAGCAAGCGGCCATGGCGCGCAAACGGGCGGCGGACGCGGGGCTGACGGAGCGGGTGGACATCCGGGTGCAGGACTACCGCGACGTGGAAGACGGGCCGTTCGATGCGATCAGTTCCATCGGCATGTCAGAGCACGTGGGACGCGAGCAGATCCAGCACTACGCCTCCCAGCTGCACGGGTTGCTCCGCCCGGGAGGCCGGCTGCTCAACCACGCGATCTCGTGGAACGCCGGGCCCACCGCGGCGGACCCGGATTCCTTCATTCCCCGCTATGTCTTCCCGGACGGCGAGATGCTCAGCCTGTCCGAGATGGTCGCGGCCCTCGAATCGGCGCACCTGGAGGTCCTGGACGTTGAGGCGTTGAGGCGCCACTATGCCCTGACGCTCCGGGCCTGGGTGCGGAACCTCGAGGAGCACTGGGACGAGGCCGTGCGATTCGCCGGCGTGGGCAGGGCCCTCGTGTGGCGGCTCTACATGGCCGCCAGCGCCCTCGGCTTCGAGGGCGGTCTCACGGGCGTGAACCAGGTCCTGGTCCAGCGCCCCGGTGGCGCCGAACCCCCGTTGCGCCGATCCGCATGGATCTGAGACCGCTCCGGTCCGTTGACGCCGGGGCCGGGCCCCGACGGGCCGGGTCAGCGAGGCTGACCCACGGACCGCGCAAAGCTAGGCTGTATTCATGAGCAATACCGAAGTTGCGCCACAGGAAATCCTCTGCGAAACGGAGGGGACACGCGCCGGCGTCGAGCTCCTGGCCCCCCGGCAAGTCCCACTGGGCGGCCCGCGCGCGATGGACGTGCGGCGCACCCTTCCCCAGCGCCAGCGCAGCCTCATCGGGGCGTGGTGCTTCCTGGACCACTATGGCCCGGACGGGGTCGGCGATTCTGGCGGCATGAAGGTCCCGCGGCACCCGCACACCGGGCTGCAGACTGTCAGCTGGCTGTTCACGGGGGAGATCGAGCACCAAGACTCGGCCGGCTTCCACGCAGCAGTGCGGCCCGGCGAAGTCAATCTCATGACCGCCGGCCGCGGCATCAGCCACTCGGAGTTTTCCACCCCGGACACAACTGTCCTGCACGGTGCTCAGCTGTGGGTGGCGCTGCCGGACAGGGCTCGCCACATGGCACCCACGTTTGAGCACTATCGCCCGGAACCTGTCAGCGGAAGCGGCTGGACCATGCGGGTCTTCCTGGGCGCGCTCTCCGGGTCGGTCTCGCCCGTCGCCACCCACACGCCCCTGCTGGGCGCAGAGATCCTGCTCGGCGCAGGTGCTGAACTGACCCTTGAAACAGATTCGTCCTTTGAACATGGCCTGCTGGTGGACTCGGGCAGCCTGGCCCTCGACGGACACCCAGTCCCGAAAGACCACCTCGGGTACGTGCCGGTCGGACGCGGATCCCTGGCGTTGTCCGCAGGCCCGGACGGGGCCCGGGCCCTGCTGATCGGCGGCGAGCCGCTGGGCGAAAAGATCGTGATGTGGTGGAACTTCGTCGGACGCAGCCACGACGAGATTGTGGCGTACAGGGCCCAGTGGCAGGCCGAGATCGGCGCGGACGACGGCGCCGACAACGGTTCAGCGGACGGTTCCGACGCCGGCCCGGGCGAAGGAGCGGCGGCCGCCGCTCCGGCGGCAGGCACGGACCTGCGGTTCGGCCCGTTTCCGCCCGGGGGGCCTGCCGCCCTCCCGGCCCCTGCCCTCCCGAATGCGCGCATCCGGCCGCGGGGCTAGGCCGTGCCTGAGCCGTCCCAGCGGAGTCCAACGCCTGCGCCCAGTCCAGTATCTTCAAGCCAGAGGCCGCCGCGCCAACCCGTCCCATCCCAGGAGACCACGCTGAAATGATCACCATCAGGAACAACCCGGAGCGCAGCCGTTTCGAAGTGCTCGACGCGGATGCCGTCATCGGCCAGGCCGCGTACGTGGACAATGCCGGGGAGGCCCAGCGGATTTTCTATCACACGGAGATTAGTGAGGAATATGGCGGCCGGGGGCTGGCCGGGCTCCTGGCCGCACAGGCACTGGATGAGACTGTCGCCGCGGGCCTCATGATCGTTCCAGTGTGCCCGTACATCAAGAAGTACCTTGCCAAGCACACCGGCTATGCGGCCAACGTGCTGGCGCCCACTCCGGCTCATCTGGAGTCAGTGCGTGCCTGGCTGGCCCAGCGCGTCCGGCAGTGACCGTTCACGGCGCTCAGGGATGCGCGATGAAGCGCTCCACACGCCGGTCGGGGATGAGCCAGATCGCGGCAACCACCGAGTAGACGGCGATCCCGAAAAGAGGGTTGACGAGGCTGAGCAGCATCCCGGCGATGTAGAGGGCCGGGGATCCCTTGCCCTTCCAGTCCTGCCCCATGGCCTCATCCAGCGCGCCACCGCGTCCCTGCTGGCGGATCAGGGTCGTTTTCAGGATGTAGTAGGCAATGGCCGCCATCAGCAGGTTCAGCCCGTAGACCAGGACGGGGACCTCCGCTAGGCCCGTGTCATTCATCCACCGGGTTGTGAAGGGGATGAGGGACAGCCAGAACAGCAGGTGGAGGTTTGCCCAGAGAACGCTGCCATTGATTCTCCCGGCCAGATGAAGCATGTGGTGGTGGTTGTTCCAGTAGATCCCGACATAGATGAAGCTCAGCAAGTAGCTAAGCAGCGTCGGAAGCTCGTGGAGCAGCGCCGGCCAGGTGGGTTCGGCGGGGGCGTGAAGCTCCAGCACCATGATGGTGATGATGATCGCAAGCACGCCGTCGCTGAAGGCCTCCAGCCGGTTCTTGTTCATGGGCCGCCTTTGATCAGGGCATCGTGGCAGATGCAACGAGGAACTGCCGACGCCGTGACGTGCGGTTCGTAGGAAACGGTACCGTCAAGTTTGTCTTTCGGCGAGGTCGGTTCAGCCCTCGGCTTCTGCTTCAAGCTCTGCCTCGGCCATTTCGAGGGCGAAGCCCAGTGCGCTGGCAAGGCTGCTGGCCGCCGCCACGATCCGGGGTGTCCCGACAATCGGAGCAATGGCGATGAGGACGCCCCTGACATCCTCCAACGTGATGCCGACGTCCACTGCGGTACCGGCGTTGAACAGGTAGGACGCGACCGGGGCGTCGACGGCAGCGAGGGCCGCGATCCGGGCCAGCATCAGTTCGCGGGGCTCAAGGGTGGAGCGCTCGAGCGACACGGCGGTGATATCGGCGAGGGCGGCGAGGACGGGTGCTTCTTCTTCGGCCATGGTCATGTCTCCATCTGGTTGCGGTGTGGTGTGCCGAGCGGGCGGCGCGAGCGGGGAGCCCCACCCGTCTGCAACTTAACCCGGTATGGCCCAGGAAGACATCACCCGAACGGGATGAACCGATCGTCAGGTTTCGGACCCCGGAACAGGCCGGCCTTGGGTGTGTCGCGCCGGGGTCCGGCAAGGCATCGCCAACGCGTTGACGAGGGGCCGCTTCCGGGCCACAATCGCATTAGCTCGACCCAAGGCGCGTTCGCGCGCTCAACAGGACTGACCCAGGCAATCAGTGCCGATGGCGGTTCCTGACGTCAAAGGGAGGTCGCCAGCATGGCTGAGAAGAAAGTCAAGCATCTGAGCGTCGAGGAACGCGAGTCAAAGGGCAAGGGCAACCGCAAGAAAACGCCCGTATCGAGCCACACCGGGTGGAAGCCCGCTGCCGACCGACCCGATCCGGTGGCACTGCTCGAGGAACAGAACCTCACCCGGGAACAAGACCTCGTGCCGGTGCGCCACGGCCGCATGTTGGTCTCACCGTTTACGTTCTACCGGGGAGCGGCCAAGATCATGGCGGCCGATCTGAAGGACACGCCCCGGGCCGGCCTGCGCGTCCAGCTGTGCGGCGACGCCCACCTGTCCAACTTTGGGGTCTTCGCGTCGCCAGAGCGCAATTTGCTGTTCGATCTGAACGACTTCGACGAGACACTCCCGGGCCCGTTCGAGTATGACGTCAAGCGGATGGCCGCGAGTTTCACGATTGCGGCGCGGAACAACGCGTTCACCAAGGAAGAAACGCGCGACGCGGCTCTCACCGCGGTTCGGGGGTACCGAGAGGCGATGGCCGAGTTCGCTCAAATGCGCACCCTGGACATTTGGTACGCGCGCCTGTCCGAGGAGCAGCTGATGGAAGCCATCAACCTGGCCGTGGCAAGCCAGAAGGGAAAGGCCCTCAAGAAGGCTGCCCAGGGCATGGAAAAGACGGCTCGACAGAACGTCGCAAAAGCACATACCAGGGACAGCCTGCAGGCACTGTCCAAGCTGGCCGAGCGAGTTGACGGGGAGTACCGGATTGTCAGCCAACCACCGATCGTCATCCCCGTCCGGGACCTGGCAGATACGTACGGTATGTCCGGCGACGAGGTTGAGAAGGCGGTTCGTGAACAGCTCCGGGCCTACCGGGCCACACTGCCGGACGACCGGCGCCACCTGCTCGAACGATTCGAAGTCATCGACGTCGCCCGCAAGGTGGTGGGCGTCGGTAGTGTCGGCACGCGGGCGTTCATTGCCCTGCTCCAGGGCCGCGATCAGGAGGATCCCCTGTTCCTCCAGGTCAAGGAGGCCACGAAATCGGTGCTTGAGGACCACTTGCCCAAGAGCAAGTTCAAGCAGCCGGGCGAGCGCGTGGTGCAGGGGCAGCGGATGATGCAGGCCGCGAGCGACATCTTCCTGGGCTGGACCAAGGGGGTGCAGGACAACCGGTACCTGTATTGGCGCCAACTGCGTGACATGAAGGGTTCGGCTGTTGTGGAGGGTATGAAGCCACTCGGCATGACCTTCTATGCCGGCGCCTGCGGCTGGACGCTGGCCCGGGCACACGCCCGGTCCGGCGACCCGGTCGCGATCGCGTCCTATCTGGGTAAGAGCGACAAGTTCGATCTGGCCATCACCGACTTCTCCGAGCGTTACGCGGACCAGAACGAAAAGGACTACCAGGTCTTTGCCGACGCGGTCCGCTCCGGCCGGCTGGAAGCAACCGAGGGCCTCTGAGTCCGGACGTTCAGCGGAAGGCGGCACCGTGGGTGAACGACTCGAAGGACGACAGGTTTCGCTCTGGGTCGCCGGCCTGACTGCGGCGCTGGCCCTCAAGCGTGCCGGTCACACCGTCGCGGTCCTGGAGGCCGCCCGCATTGGCACGGGCGTCACGGGGCACACCACCGGCAAGGTGACCTCCCTGCACCGCCTCGTCTACACCGAACTCGCGGGCCGGCACGGAAAGACTGTCGCCGGGATGTATGGGCGGGCCAACCAGGCCGCGATCGAGCACATTGCGCACATTGTGGCGGAGGAGGGCATCGACTGCGACTTCCGCAGGGTGGCCAACTACACCTACGCAGAATCCGACGACGCCGCTGCCCGGGTCCGCGACGAGGCGGCCCTGGCGGGGCGGCTCGGCCTTCCTTCAGTCTTTACCTCAGAGACGCCGTTGCCGTTCGCTGTCCGGGGCGCAGTCCGGTTCGATGGCCAGGCGCAGCTTCACGCGGTGAAGTACCTTCAGGGCCTCGCCCGCGCAGTGGACGGGGGCGGAAGCCACGTGTTGGAGGACTCGCGTGTCACCTCTGTCCGCGATGGTGTGCCCGGCGTCGTCGAGACCGGGCACGGCACGGTCAGGGCGCGCGAGGTGATCATTGCGACCAACGTGCCTATTGGCGGCGGAAGCCTGTTTGCGGAACGCTGCTACCTGCACCGCTCCTACATCGTTGCGTGCTTGGCGCCGGCAACGCCCCTGGACGGGACCTTTATCAGCGTCGACGAGCCGATGCGCTCAATCCTGGCGATCGACGTCGACGGTTCCCAGTACATTCTCACGGGCGGCGAGGGCCACCGGGCCGCCGAGAGCGCCGATGCCGGCGTCCGGTACCGCCGCCTCGCGGCGTTCTCCCGGGAGCGCCTCGGCACCGGGGCGACCAGTTTCCGCTGGTCGACGCAGGACGCCATGCCCGTCGACGGGTTGCCCTATGCCGGGACTCTGACCCCGACGGCGGCCCACGTTCATGTAATCACCGGGCTGCGCAAGTGGGGACTCACCAACGGCACCGCCGCGGCACTGGTCCTGGCCGACACCCTGTCGGGGCGTCACAACCCTTGGGCGGCGGTCTTCGACACCAACCGCGCTACTGCGGACGGCCCGGCGACTGGGAGCAGCCCCCAGCCGGATCATGGATATCAACCGGACCAGCCACCCCAACCGGACAAGCCACCCCTACCGGACCGGGCGACCGTCGCCGGGCTGCGCCCCGGCGACGGGGCCGTAGTGGAGATCGACGGCGAAATGACCGCCGTCTACGCCGACCCTGCTGGGGACCTCCTCGCCGTCTCGGCCATCTGCACGCATCTGGGCTGCACGGTGGCGTTCAACGCGGACGACTCGACGTGGGACTGCCCCTGCCACGGCTCACGGTTTGCCGCGGACGGCACGGTCATCCAGGGCCCGGCGGCAGCGAACCTGGCGCCGAGACCCACACCCTCCCGCCCGGCCACAGCTGTTGCCGGGGCGCCCCGCAGCCCCGCGGAGTCGCCGCGCGGCTGACTGCCCGCCTGGCTAAGGCTCCGCCGGGGACGGCAGAGGACACGGCCCCGTCATGCCCCCGCCGGGGTTTCGGCGCATGAGGCGGGGGAGCCGGCCACCGGGTCGGGGGGCGCCCGGCGGAGCCGTTCCAGTTCGACGACGTCGCGCCCGAAGGAATAGGCCAACAGCCCAAGGGCAGGGCCCAGGACCATGGCTCCCAGCGAGGAAGGGACGCCGGGCAACAGGGCGAACAACAGGGCTGTGGGCTGGGCGGCTCCGATGACCCTGCGGACCGTGCTGGACGGCAGCGGGTTCTTCAGGGACGGCCGGATCCAGGCAGCTGCGATGAACACGTAGTACATCAGGCCGATGCCCAGGGGCCACAAACCGAAAGTACCCGCCGCCGCGCAGGACAGCACCAGAACAAGCGCGGCGTCCGTATCTGAGTCCAGCCGTGAGCCCTCGACCGTGGCTGACCCCGTCAACCGGGCCACCCGTCCATCCACGGCATCGAGCAGGAACGCTGCCGTGCCCAGCAGAACCACCAGAGAGCCTGTTCCGGTTCCGGATCCGCCGATCAAGCCGACCACCGTTTCGGCGGCGCAGCAGGCCACGATGGTGGCCCTGCCCAGGGTGACGCGGTCCGCGGGCGTGGAAAATTGGGGTTTCCGCCGCAGAACGGAGCCCGCGGCCCGAAGGATCACCGCAGCGCCCGCCGCCAGGGCAAGGAACCAGAGAGGAGGATCCGTGAAGAGCGCGGGGCCGAGGGAGGCCCAGACCACAAGATAGGCAAGGACGGCGGTCCCCGCATCCGCGGCAGCACGGCGGGCGCCCGCTGGTCCCTGGCTGGCTCGCCCTGCTCCCGCGGGCGGTGTGTCTGCCGAAAGGTCTGAACGCCGGCCCTTCGGCGTGCCTGTGGAAGCCGGGCCGGTAGCCGTCCCGCCCTCTTGTTGCGTGCCCTGTGTTTTCGACTTCAGCCTGAACCACCCCGCCCACATGCTAGCAAGTCCGCTGGTCCGGCTCGTTCACTGTTGGGCCTTTTCACTGAGAGGTCGGGGCTTCAGTGGGGGACGGGGCACGGCTCGGGGGCGTCCGGCGCCCGGCCCGGACGAAGCCTACGGCCGCCAGAACGGCCCCGGCGCCTTCGGCCACAGCGCTCAGGGACTTCTCGAAGAACCAGATGGGCTCGTACATGGCGGGAAATGGCCCGAACGCCGGAATATTCACGTAGCGGTACGCCACCACTGCGATGAAGGCACTGAACGCGACAACGAACGCGACGGCGTAGGCGGCCCTGCTTCCGCGCAGCAGTACATACAACCCGGACAGCACGGCCGCGGCCGATTCCAGCAGGAAAAGATTGCCTTGACCGATCCCCACGGGGTTCCCGGCCTGGTAGCCCGGGGCCAGGTGGATATGGACCGCGGCGTCAATGAACAAGGCAGCGGCCGTGAGGATGCGCAAGATCATCCCGGTTCCGCGGACCCGCTGGGATTTTCCGGGGCTTTGGGCGCTCATCTGTCGATCGCTCATTTGACGATCAGCGTCCCGTGCATGTTCGGATGGAAGGTGCAATGGTACGGGTAGGACCCCGGCGTCTTCGGTGCGGTGAAGGTGGCGGTGCCGCCGCCTTTGACCTCTGCATCAAACAATGTGCCTTCGTCAGCCGTGACTGTATGCGCAGCGGTGTCCATGTTGGTTACTGTGACCGACGCGCCCGGCGTCACGGTCAGCGGGTCGCCGTAGGCGAAGTCCTTGATGGTGATCGCGGCGGCGGCGGCGGTGCCCGCCGTCGGGCCGCCACCGTAGACGGAGCCCGGTGGGGCCGCCGACGTCGACGCCGGTGTTCCGCTTCCGCCGGCGCACCCGCCGGTCCCCAGCAGGATCAGGACCAACCATAGCGACGGCAGCTTCCGGCGAGCATTCATAGCGCACCACCCCGAGCATCTTGTGAAAAGAGCCGATGAACATATTAGTCTCATTGTGCTCCTACCCGGCACGAATGGAGCCAGATCACCTTGAAACACCGGACGCGGGAGATAGCGTAGTCACTGGCATGCATTCCACAGCCGCGGGAGGAAGATTTGCGTGATGAGTGAAAGCAAGAAGTCCTGGTCCGCATCGATCACCGTGCTCATTGCCTTTGCGGCGAACGTTTTGGTGGCGGTGGCCAAGACCGTGGCCGCTCTCATCACCGGCTCGGCGTCAATGACTGCCGAGGCTGCCCACTCCTGGGCCGACACCGGCAACCAGGTTTTCCTGCTCATCGCCGAACGGAAGGCCGCGAGGAAACGGGACAAGGCCCACCCCATGGGCTACGGGCGCGAGGCCTACGTGTGGTCCATGATCGCCGCCTTTGGCCTGTTTACAGCCGGGGCGGTGGTGTCGGTGATGCACGGCATCCAGCAGCTGCTCACCCCGGAACCCGCGGCAGACTATGCAATCGCCTACGTGGTGCTGGCGTTCGCGTTTGTCTTTGAGGGCGTGTCCTTCATCCAGGCGTTCAGGCAGACCCGGAAGGCCGCCCGCGAGCTGGACCGGAAAACCCTGGAACAGGTCCTCAAGAGTTCCGATCCCACATTGCGCGCGGTCTTCGCCGAGGACGGGGCTGCGCTGATTGGCCTGCTCATCGCGTTCGCCGGGATCTTCCTGCACCAGGTCACGGGCTCATCCGTGCCGGACGCCGTGGGGTCGATTCTCGTGGGTATCCTGCTGGCAGCGGTCGCCGTCGTGCTGATCGATCGGAACCGCCGCTTCCTGGTGGGGCAGGCGGTGACCAGCGATATTGAGGGCTCCATGGCCCGCCGGCTGCTGGAGCACCCCGAGATAGAGCGCATCACCTACCTGCACCTAGAGTATGTCGGCCCGCGCAAGCTTTACGTGGTGGCGGCAGTGGACATCCTGGGGGATCTCCGCGAACACAACGTCGCCGTGGCCCTGCGCCGGGTTGAACGCGAGCTTGAGGACCACGAAACCGTTGAGGAAGCCGTCCTGACACTCGCCACCGCGGACGAGCCCTCGTTGGTCTTCCCGGCTGGTTCGGGACACCGCTGACTCAGCCTCCGACGCCGTTCGCCGGCGCGTCCATTCCGGTCGGTGGGTGCAGCCGCGCCCCCGAGGCCAGCAGCGCCTCGAGAACGGGGGACGGGCTGGGACTGGCCAGGAGGAAGCCCTGTCCCATGTCGCAGCCGAGGGAGCGCAGCAGCTCCAGCTGCCCGGCGTCCTCGATGCCTTCGGCTATGACGGCCAGGTTCAGTTTCCGGGCCACTTCCAGGATCCCCTCGAGCATCGCTGCGGCCGGGGCGTCGCCGGGCAACCCGGAGAGGAAGGCGCGGTCGATCTTGAGAATGTCCGCAGGCAGCACCGCGAGCGTGCTGAGCGACGAGAACCCGGTCCCGAAGTCGTCGATTGCGATCCGGACGCCGAAGCTCTTGAGCCGGTTGAGGGCCGCGACCCCGCCGTCGGCGTTGGTGGCCAGGGCAGATTCGGTGACCTCAAGGATCACCTTGCCTGCCTGCGAAGCGGGGTGGGTCAGGATGCGCTCAAGAGCATCAAGGTTCCGGTCGCTGGATAACTGAAGCGTGGAGAGATTGACCGAGACCCAGAGGTCAGCGGGGGTGCCAAGGGAGCGGCGCCAGCCGGCGACGTGACGGCTTGCGGTCTCCAGCACCCAGCAGCCGATGGCGCCAATCTCGCCGGTTTCCTCGGCAAGGGGGATGAACTCGGCCGGCCCCAGCCTGCCCAGCGTCGGGTGTTCCCAGCGGACCAGGGCCTCGACCCCGGCGATCTCACCGGTGCCCAGATTGACCACAGGCTGGTAGTCGAGGCGCAACTGTCCCGCCTGCACGGCCGTGGCAAGGTCCGTCCGGAGGGCGGCACGGTAGGTCATTTCGTCGTAGCCCCGGGCATCGAAGAGCTGGTAGCGGCCTTTGCCGCCGTGCTTGGCCATGTACATGGCGAAGTCGGCCTGCCGCATCAGCTCGGCAGGATCTGCGGTTGCGCCGCTCCGCTGGGCGGCGCCCATGCTGACGGACACCTTGAGCCGGACTTCATCGATGCTGAAGGGCTTGCGCAGCGCATCCTGGATGCGCACGGCGACGTCGTCCGTCGCCGTGCCGCCGTCATCCATGACGACGATCGCGAATTCGTCCCCTCCCAGCCGGGCAACGAGGTCATGGGAGCGCACGCAGGCCCGCAGGCGTTGGGCCAGCTGCATGAGCAACGCGTCGCCGCCTTCATGGCCCAGCGAGTCGTTGACGTCCTTGAAGTCGTCGACGTCGATGATCAACAGGCCTTCGCGCCGGTCGCTGCCCCTGGTGCCAGCACCTTCCGTGGCTTCCGGCGCAGCAGCGCCATGGCCAAACACGGCGGCGAGGCATTCGGTGAGGACGGCCCGGTTGGCCAGTCCCGTCAGCGGATCGTGCGTGGCGCGGAAGGTCAGTTCCAGGTGGTTGTCATGCACCGTGGCGGCCATGGAATTGAAGGCCCCGGCCAGTTGGCCCAGTTCGTCGTTGCGGACAATCTTAATCCGGTGGCTGTAGTCACCGGATTGCAGCTGCATGACCCCACGGTGCAGCCCCTCCAGGGGGCGCATCAGGTACTTGGTCATCCGCCGGCGAAATAAGAACACGCCGCCCACGGCCAGCGCAAAGAAGGCTATGCGGCCGGTCGACACCATCTGCTGGAGCTGGGCCGCACGGTTGACGCCGTCGTCGAGCGCATTGAGCGAGGCGCGGCGGACGTCGGCCAGCAACGTGCGGGCCCTCGCGCCGGATGCCGCAAATGCCGGCGCCTCCGCCACGCGGTTGCCATGGAGACTGGTCACCTGGCTTACCCAAAGTCCGTGCGCGGACAGGCCCTCCTGCCAGGCGGTCCTGGCTTCGAGAACTGTGGCCCGCATGCCGTACTCCTCCGGCAGGATTCCTGCGGCAGCATCGAACTGGGCTGAGACGTCCTGTTGCTGCTGCAAAAAGGACCGCGTCTCGACGGACCCTCCGGACAACAGCTGGAGCCCGGCTTGTTCGTGGGCATCAAGGCCGGTCCGTAGCTCGGCGACGGCCTCCGACTCGAGGCGCTGCTGTGCGGCGGCGTGCTGGATCTGATCCGTGACCACACGGACGCCGAAGAGAGTTAAACCGGCCCCGGCCATTAGGGCCACAAGTACCAGCTTGAAGGCCCAAGCCCATTCTCGCTGCAGGCTCCCTGGGCGTGCGGGCTTCCGGGCCCGCGTCCGCCGGCCGGTCGTTCCCTCATCCGGCACGGCCGCCCGGGCATCAGGACGTCCCGGTGAATTGGCGGCGGCTGACGGCGACGCAGCAGCAGGGTCCGCCAACCCACTGTTGGAGTTACGCATCATCACAGCCTCCGGCCACGTGCCGGCACTCGCCGCATCGTCCATCAGGAGCGTAGCCGAACCGGCCCCGGCGGGTCATGGCCGGCAGTCCCGCGACACTATTGTGAAGCATGTGACAGCAGTGTATTCGGCGGGCGGCCGACACAGTAG
>Ga0163162_10004184_pt1 | contig 13873 bp, 15 predicted proteins | sample S55metaG_FD_115310 | JGI IMG/M metagenome (GOLD analysis project Ga0163162, IMG submission 115310) | Switchgrass rhizosphere microbial communities from Kellogg Biological Station, Michigan, USA - S5-5 metaG | ecosystem: Host-associated > Plants > Roots > Rhizosphere > Soil | place: USA...
CGACGCGCTCCACCGACAGGCGCGCGACCAACAGATCATAGTCTTCTCCTGTCGCCAACGCGCCTTTCAGAAGCTGGGTGGAAACGTCCTGCAGATGACCGAATGGCAGCCCTGAAGCTCTGAAAGGAGCTTAAGCGCTACTTGTATCAGCTCACTGCTTGATCGCCCCTGAGGGTTGTCCGTCCGCTGACGGCCCAACTGCCGTAAATTGCGAGTGTCTGAATGTAGGGCAGCTTTTGGCGAGCTGGTCGAAGCCGGGAATGACGGCTATGAAGGCGGCAGATGACTATCCCCTGCTGGCTTTCTTCGAAAACTCCCTGGCCAGGTCGATGAAGGCCTTGAATGCTGCGGAGGGATGTCGTCTGCCCGGATAGTAGAGCGCCAACGGCGCAAGCGGCGGCGTCCAGTCTTCCAGCACCATTTCCAGCCGTCCGGCGTCGAGATCGTCTCGCACATCGGATTCCATGACATAGCCGATGCCCACCGCCTCCAGCACGGCGATCCGCGTCAGGCTCGCTTCATCGAGAGTGATTGGCCCCGCAACGTCGATCTGCACGGACTGTCCCTGCTTTTCGAAATGCCAGCGATAAGGCGCACCGTTGGGAAGCCGTATTCGCAGACACTCATGTTGCAACAAGTCCGGCGGAACTAACGGCTTGCCGCGCTTTTCAAAATAGGCAGGCGAGGCGACTACAATATTTCGGCGGCGTGGTCCCAACGGCAGGGCGATCATGTCGCTTGGCACGAGATCCCGGGTCCGGATGCCGAAGTCGAACCCGTCGGCGACGACATCGACCAGCCGGCCTTCGGTGACCAGATCGATGTGGACCTGCGGATAGAGCGTCAGGAACTTGAGGATCAGCGGGGAGAGAATCTCCCGCGCGGCTGTGGCGAAGGAGTTGATCCGCAGCGCGCCCGACGGCGTTTCCTGCTGCGAGCGTGCCGCGTTCATCGCATCGTGAATGTCCTGCAGCGCCGGTCCGACCTGTGCGACGAAGTCTCGACCGGCATCGGTTAGCGATACGCTCCGGGTCGTGCGATTGAACAGGCGAACGCCCAGCTGGCGCTCCAGCTTGCCGACCGCGTTGCTAAGCGCAGTCGTCGAAATCTCAAGATCGAGCGCCGCACCGCGGAACGAGCCGCGTTGCGCGATGGCGATAATCGCATCGAGTTCGACCAGACCCTGCCTTGCCATTGTCCCTCCTCTCGTGATGCTTCATCCCTCCTTGTCCCGATTATCGAATGAGTTGTCCATCGCTAGATCGGTCCTCGCAGCGACCGACCGATCCGGTCCTCGCCAGAGGAGACGAGCGATGCCAATCGAGCTACCCAAACCCATTGCCGACTATTTTGACGCGGACCGAGGCTCGCGGACCGAGGCCTTTGCCGACTGCTTCACCGCAGGCGCTATCGTGAGAGACGATGGCCACACCCACATCGGCCGCGACGCCATCTGCCGGTGGAAGGACGAGTACTCGGCGAAATTTACCTCAACAGCGGAGCCCTTCTCTGTCCTCGACGAAGAAGGCCGCACCGTCGTCGCCAGCCATGTTGCCGGCGATTTTCCCGGCAGTCCCATCGACCTGCGCTACTTTTTCGTCCTCGATGACAACAAGATCGCCGAGCTGGAGATCAAGCCATGACCCCGTTCGTCTCCCTTGCGAGCAAGCGCGCGCTCATCACCTCCGGTACCCGCGGCGCGGGCGCCGCCACGGTGGCCCTGTTCGAGGAACTGGGTGCCCGTGTTCTGACCACCGCCCGGACCAAGCCAGAAAGTCTGGCTACCTCAAAATTCATCGCCGCGGACCTCACGCAAGCCGAGGACTGCATTACCCTGGCCGAAGCCGTGCGCGAACGCCTGGGCGGCGTCGACGTCATCGTTCACATGCTGGGCGGCTCGTCATCGCCTGCTGGCGGATTTGCTGCGCTCGACGATACGCAATGGCGGGATGAGCTCGATCTCAACCTGATGCCCGCGGTGCGCCTCGATCGCGAACTCGTTCCGGACATGGTGGCGCGCGGCAGCGGCGTCGTGATCCACGTGAGTTCAATCCAGCGTGTGCTGCCCCTGCCCGAGGCGACCACGGCCTACGCGGCCGCCAAGGCGGCGCTATCGACTTACAGCAAGAGCCTGTCGAAGGAAGTCTCGCCCAAGGGCGTGCGCGTCGTCCGCGTGTCGCCGGGCTGGATCGAGACCGAAAGTTCCGTCGGTCTGGCCGAGCGCTTGGCGGCGGAGCACCACGTCGATGTCGAGGAAGGCAAGCGAATGATCATGGCTTCGCTCGGCGGTATACCGATCGGCAGGCCGTCGAAGCCGGAGGAGGTGGCAAGCCTGATCGCTTTTCTTGCGTCAGACCGGGCTGGCACCATCACCGGTACCGAGTATTTGATCGATGGCGGGACCGTCCCGACGGTGTGATGTAAGGACTGGGAAATGACGAAAGAGCATCCCCGATGCGCCTGGGCCGAAGGCGACGCCTTGATGGCGGCCTATCATGACAACGAGTGGGGCGTGCCGCAGCGAAATCCTCTCATGCTTTGGGAAATGCTGATGCTCGAAGGCTTTCAGACTGGCCTCGCCTGGATCGTCATCCTGAGAAAGCGCGAAGCGTTCCGGAAGGCGTTCGCCGGATTCGATCCCGCAGTGGTCGCCGGCTTCGGCCAAGACGATGTCGCAAGGTTGATGGCCGACCCGGGCATAGTCCGCGCCCAGGCCAAGATCCAGGCGACGATCGCCGGCGCTCGGATCTATTGCGACATGGCTGAGCGCGGCGAGAGTTTCGCCGATTTCTGCTGGTCGTTCACCGACGGGAAGCCGATCCAGGGCGCGGGCCTTGAATGGATCGCCAATTCGCCGCTGTCGGAAAAAATATCCAAGGAGATGAAGCGCCGCGGCTTCAAATTTGTCGGGCCGACCATCGTCTACGCCTGGTTGCAGGCGGTTGGCATCGTTAACGATCACTCGGTCAACTGTTTCCGTCGAAGCGAAGTCTGAACGGACGGCAGGTCTGGAGGAACTTGAACGACTAGCTGAATGTCGCCTTTGGCGGCGGGGCCTGACAGTGGCATGGTCTGAATGAATGCTGCAATGAACGCGACGGCAGCGTGAACGGTTGGTCGAGCCCCAACCGCATGTTCCGCCACCTTATCATGTGACAGCACGCAGGGAATGGTGAATCCCTCAAACATATCGCGGGATCGGCCCCACTTGCTGAGTCTGATCGGGGAGATCGACCATCACCTCATCCACATAGCACCATCCCCAACCCTCCGGCGGGTCATAGCCCTCGATGATCGGGTGCTGGGTAGCATGGAAATGGGCAGAGGCATGGCGAAGGGGCGAGTCATCGCAACAGCCGACATGACCGCAGGTTCGGCATAGGCGCAGATGAACCCAAGGGCTGCCGATTTTCAAACATTCTTCGCAGCCGCGCGCCCTGGGTGTGACCGTATCGATGGCGGACAAATGGCCGCAGACCGTCATGCTTCCTCCTTCGCCGCTCGTTCGGCTATCAAGCTGTGGATCTGGGCCACTACTGCGGCGCCGTCGCCCACCGCTGCCGCAACGCGCTTTGTCGATCCTGCCCGGACGTCGCCGATCGCGAAGATGCGCGGCCGACTCGTCTCCAAGGACAGCGCATTCGCGCCGGCAGTCACGAAACCCTTGGCATCGGTCTGGACGCATCCTTGCAGCCACTCGGTATTGGGATCGGCGCCGATGAACAGGAACAAGTGGCGCAAGGCGCAGCGGCGCTCGGTTCCGTCTTTCAAATTACGAAATGTCGCCGCAATCAGACCGGTGGCGCGGTCGCCTTCCAGTGCGATGACCTCGGAACCGACATGAACTTCGACATTGGGAAGGGCGGCAATGCGGTCAATTAGATAGCGCGACATTGTCTCGGACAGGTCGCGCCTAACGAACAGGTGGAGGCGTTTGACCTGCGGCGCCAGAAACACGATGGCCTGGCCTGCAGAATTTCCTCCGCCGACAAGCGCGATCTCCTCGCCCGCACAGAGTCTAGCCTCGATCGGCGATGCCCAATAGGAGACGCCCGCCCCCTCGAACTCCGCAAGGTTCGGGATGTCCGGCCGACGATAGCGCGCGCCTGAGGCAATAACCAACGCCTGTGCCTGGATGCGACGGTCTCCAGACAGGTAGAGCATAAGTGGGTCCGACGTGCAGTCGAGCCGTCCCACCTTGACCGGAACGGCGATTTCCGCGCCGAATTTCAGCGCTTGACTGAAGGCCCGTCCGGCAAGCGCCTGGCCGGAAATGCCGGTCGGGAAGCCCAGGTAATTCTCGATCCGCATCGATGCGCCGGCCTGACCTCCAACGCCGCGTTCATCGAGGACGATAACCGATAGCCCTTCGGAAGCGGCATAGACCGCGGCGGCCAGACCCGCCGGCCCGGCCCCCACGATTGCGACGTCATAAAAGGCGTCCGGATCCAGAACAGGCGTTATGCCGAGGCAGGCCGCCAACTCCTCGTCGCTTGGCCGCCTCAATAATGTGCCGTTCGAACAAACGACCAGGGGGAGTTCGTCCGGCACGATTCCCGTTCGCTCCACCAAAGCCCGCCCTTCGTCGTCGGTGGAGGAATCGAGAAAATGGTAGGGATAGCCGGTGCGGGTCAGGAAACCCTGGAGGCGCACAAGGTCGGGGCTGCCAGGCACGCCGATCAATATGGTGCCGGCCCCGCCCTCTTCGATGAGGCCGACCCGGCGCAGGATCAGGGCTCTCATGACGATCTCGCCCACATCGGCCGATCCAATCATCAAGGCCCGCAGATGAGCGGAATCGAACGGTAACGCAATGCAACCTGCGGCACCCGCACGACCAGCCGCGATCGAGGGGCGACCGGCAAGCTGATTGACTTCGCCGCTCAATTGCCCGGCGCGATAGGTCGTGATCACCGCCTCCTGATTGAGACCGTCGCGCCGCACGACCTCGACCGTGCCCTCCAGAACCAGCCATGCCGGTGCGCCCTGTTCGCCGATGGCATAGAGCGACTCACCCGGCGCGAATTGCCGCGCACATCCACTGGCAAAACGGCGCGCAGTCGCGATCTGAGCATCGGTCAGAACGGGAAACATCTGATATGCGCGCGTGTCCAGAATGCTCATGCATGCGAGTCCGGTATCAAGCGAAATGCGTTGCGCAGGGTATCCGAAGTCCTGCCGCAATCCCAGTCCTTCGCACGCGGCAACACGACGGTCAGCGATCTCCCCTCGTGCAACTCCGGCAGCATCGGGGAGAACATGAATGAAGGGTGACTACGACGGAAGCCCTCCCAGCCTGTGAGCGTCCGCTTTGAGGACGATCACGCTACCTTTGCAAACTTTCCTACCTTAATCTCGCCCTCATGTTCGCGTGCCTGCGCAAGCTCGTAGGTCGTCTGCATCCGCAACAGCGTATCGGCCTTTACTCCGAAGGCCTTCTCGAAACGGATCGCCATATCGGCGGAAAGCGAGGCATTGCCATTGAGTAAGGTGCTCAAGGCCTGCCGCGATACACCAAAGTGCTCGGCCAGGGCGGTAACGCTGACTTGCGCGGGCTCGACGATTTCCGACTTCAGCCAGTCGCCCACATGGATGGCGAGCGAGGGGTGCATCCTAAGCGCCATGATAGTCCTCCAAATCCAGATCGATCAGTGCATCCTGTTCATTCACGCCAAAAGTCATGCGCCAGTTTCGCGTCACGGTCATTGACCAGACCCCCTTCCGGTCGCCGGCCAGTTCATGCAGTCCAAAGTTTGGCGGGACCGCCAATTCTGCAAAACTTTCGGCAGCGTCGATGTAAGCAAGCATCTTGCGCAGCCGCCCCACATCACCGACCAAATCCTTGGCACTGCCAGTTTCAAAGAAGCGCCGCAGCCCTTTGTGCCGGATGCTTTCGATTTCCATGCGCCACCAATAATGCAAACATCGCCAAATGTCAAGTGTCACGCGACACTTGACTAACGATCCGCCTCAGCGGTCCCCATGTCCAAAACGGCCATCTCGGCCACTGGAGAAGCACAATGGGACATTCGGATCTTGACCCCGCCGTACACGAACGGCGCCCCTGGAATGCGGGGCGAAATGTGGGTTCGAAACGCCCGCTCAGACCGCGCGATATCTGGGCAATCCGGTTTTACCTCGACGAACACAAGCGACTGCGAGACCGAGCCCTGTTCGACCTAGCCATCGACAGCAAACTGCGCGGGTGCGACTTGGTGAAACTGCGCATTGGAGACCTGGTCAGTTGCGGTACCATCCGCAACCGAGCAACCGTTATCCAGCAGAAGACAGGTCGGCCGGTTCAATTCGAAATCATGGCCGAAGCCCGTCAGAGTCTGCTGGCGTGGTTGGAACGGCGCAGAGGTTCGGTGAACGATTTCATCTTCCCCAGTCGGATTGACTACACGGGACACCTCAGCACCCGGCAATACGCTCGCCTTCTTGATGAGTGGGTGTCGACCGTTGGCCTGGACAAGCGCCAATATGGCACGCATTCGATGCGCCGAACGAAGGCCTCTCTCATCTACAAGGCGACCGGTAATCTGCGGGCCATCCAGATCCTGCTCGGGCACACCAACATCGAGCATACGGTCCGTTATCTCGGCGTCGATGTCGACGACGCTTTGACACTGTCCGAAAGAACGGAGCTTTGATCAATTCGCTGGCCAATCGCTCGGCCGGTGGGTCAGCACTTTCGGCATGAACGAACGGTCGATGTCGGCGAAATCATATTGGCCTGCGAATCACCGCTATGACGGCGGCAACTGCTTCTTCTCGCGCCCACGCCGCGGTTTCTTGGCGCTACGGCGTGGGCGCGAATGGACGCAACTCAGCCCACGTGCATGGACAGTTCTACATCCTGCGCAAAAGGAAGCGAGAGATAGCGGCCAGCGTGAGCCCGCACTTTGGCCAGATAGTCCGGGCAATAGTCGGCGTTGTCGGCCAGGATCAGCGAACCGGGCCGCAAATGCGGTTCCAGCAGCGCCAGGATATCGAGATAAAGCGCCTTGGCCCCGTCGAGCAGCACAAGGTCGATGATTGGCGGCAGGTCATGCGCCAAGGTTTCCAATGCATCCCCAGCGCGGATTTCAACCAGATCGTCCAGCCCCGCTTCGGCCAGATGGGCTTGGGCGCGGGCGATCTTGCCGGTTTCAAATTCGCTGGTGATGAGGCACCCACCGCCATTGTCGCGCAGCGCGGCCGCCATATGCAGGGTCGACAGGCCGAACGAGGTGCCGAATTCGACAATGGCCCGCGCACCCTTGGTGCGGGCCAGCATGTAGAGCAGGTGCCCAACCTCGCGCGATATAGGCAGAGGCATGTCTTTCAACTCGCCATAGAGTGTGCGCCAATCATCCTTGCTGCGCATCAGCCTTTCGCGTTCGGCGGGCGGCGTGGCGGCAAAGATGGGCAGGTTTTCCGGCTCGTGGCCTCAGCCTCGGCAAACAGACGGTCCAGCAAGGGGCCAAGCGGAGCTTGAGTGAGCGATGGCATGGGTTTCTCCTGAGCGGCGGGAATTGCGCCCGAGAGAAAAATATGAGCAATTGGTCACGTTTTCTAATCGCATTGACCAAGTCACCATGACCACACCGCAAAATCCCAAGCTTTCCGCACGGAAACAGCCTCGCCAACAACGCTCGACCGAGGCTGTTGCAGCGATTCTCCAGGCCGCTGCTCAGGTTTTGCGGGCAGAGGGCGCCGCGCGTTTCACCACGGCGCGCGTAGCCGAAAGAGCAGGCATCAGCATCGGCTCGCTCTACCAATACTTCCCCAACAAGGCGGCGATCCTGTTCCGTTTGCAAAGCGATGAATGGCGCGACACCCACGCGGTGCTAGCCGGATTGCTGTCCGATACAACGCAATCCCCACCAGCGCGGCTACGGGCGGTGGTTCGGGCCTTTGTCGCCTCGGAATGCGAGGAAGCCGCCATGCGACAGGCGCTTGATGATGCCGCCCCGCTCTATCGCGATGCGCCAGAAGCGCAAGCCGCGCAGGCCCAGTCTAAAGCCCCCGTCTTGGCCTTTCTGGTCGAGGCCGCACCCCATGCATCCTTGGCACATTTGACCATTGCGGGCGAAATCATGGTTGGGGCGCTCAAGGTTTTGGGCAAAGCGCTGTCTCAAAGCGATCAGAGCCGAGAGGAGATCGCCGCCCGCACCGAAGCATTGGCCGATATGCTCTGCGCCTATCTGACCACGCTGGAGCCTCGGAGCAGTTGGCGCGACATCGGCGTGCCTGCTGAACAAACCGACGACCGGTTTCGATGCCCCGCCGCCTGGCGCTGAATGTCGCGTTTGAAGGCGCTGCTGCCGGTTGCATCACCACCCGCCCCGTCGCCTGGATCCGCCTTCATAGCGGTCGTTCGCCGTCCCAAATCAGCTCGTCGGAAGCGGTCATACATTCATGCTCAAACCGGCGAACTGGAACGCCTGGGTCTGAGAAGGATTTCGGGCGCTTGCGTACGAAAGCCTTCACAACACCTGCCATTCCAGAAGCCTAGATGATCGTTCCCGGAATGCGCGGAGCGGGCCGTGAGGCAACACGCATTCTCATCCTGTTTGTCGCGCGGCAGCTAGCAAGTAGATCATCCACAAATGCAACTGCTGCTGCGCAAAACGTACCGTTTCACCCAACGCAGAAACGGTACGTAACTTGTCCGGGCCGCAACGACTATGCGACCGGCTCGCACCGAACAGGAACGAGGAAACGAGGAATGATAGCAGTCCACAGGCAATTGGGTTCTGGATTCAGTGCGGCCGCGTTAGCATGGCTGCTGCTTCAACCGGTCGCCGCGCGGGCCGAAGCTGACAGAAGCGAACCTTCTGGCTCGATCATCGTCACTGGTATTCGCGAGAATGCTGCGCTGATAACGCCGAGTTCAACAGGCAGTCGCCTTGATCTCACACCGCTGGAAACGCCTGCCACACTTAACGTGATCGATGGCGACATCATTCGCGCGCAGGGCGACTTGTCGATCATCGATGCGGTCAGTCGCGCGCTCGGGGTCAGCAACGTGGGTAACCTCGGCAATGGCAATACCGCTCTGGCCGCGCGCGGTTTCGCAGGGCAAGGTTCGGTCCTGCAACTGATCGACGGCGTGCGGTTGTTTCCGGTCGCCGGAACGATCACCTTCCCGACAGACCCGTGGATGGTTGACCGGATTGATATCCTGAGCGGCCCTGCTTCCGTACTGTACGGCCAGGGTGCGCTGGGCGGAGCCGTGAACGTCATCATGCGCCAGCCCAACAGCGCGCGTACCGAAATCAACGCCGAAGCTGGCTATGGCTCCCAGAACACCGCGCACGTGGCGGCAGGGGCCGGCGGGCCGCTGGGCGATCAGTTCTCCTATCGCGTGGACGCCAGCTATCGCCGTTCGGACGGCTATGTCGACCGTGGCGACTCCCGCTATTTCTCGGTTTCCGGCGCATTGCGTTGGGCGCCGACCGATGCGTTCAATGTTACGCTCCGCAATGATTATGGCGATGCCAACCCGCAGAACTATACTGGCACGCCATTGCGTGACGGGGTGCTCGATCCGCGCACGATCGGCCGCAACTACAATGTCGGCGACGCGCGGCAATGGTCGAAGGACAATCGCACGACGCTTGACCTGACGTGGAACCCGGCCGCTGCAATCACGGTCAGAAACGTGACCTACCGCCTCAGCAGCAAGCGCTTCTGGTCGAACCTGGAGAGCTACTGTTTCACCTCCGCCGACGGGTTCTGCCCCAATGGCTATAATGGCGCTGCGGCCGATGGGGACGAACCGGGGCCGCCGAACATGGTCTTTCGCACCGACAATTACGGGATCATCCACGATCAGGTCCAATGGGGCGATGTCGGCTCGATCACGCTCAAAACGCCCGTCGGCAGGGGCATCAGCAACGATCTCGTCCTTGGTTTCGAGGTGAATTCGATCAAGCTGACCTATTCGCACGACTTCAACGGCTCAGTTCAGGCCGACTATGTCGACCCGTACAACCCGGCGGTCGGTTCTTATCTGGTGACCGTCGGGATCACGCCGCAATATCGTACCCGCACCAACACATACGCCCTGTTCGCGGAAGACCGCCTCAAGCTGTCCGATCAGTTTTCCATGGTCGGTGGATTGCGCTACGAGCACAACAACGTGAAGCGCTGGTCGATTGCCACAGGGACCGACGTCTTCGTTCTCGACAAGGATTTCAACAATACGACCTGGCGCGTCGGTGCGGTGTACCAGCCAACACAGGATATCTCGCTCTACGCGCAATATGCCACCGGTGTCGATCCGCTCAGCACGCTGGTCAGCCTTGGCACAGGCCAGATCGCCTATAGTCATTCGCCGGGGGATCAGGTCGAGATTGGCGCCAAGGCATCGTTCCTCAATGGGCATGGCACTGCGACGGTCGCGGCTTACAGGATCGTCAAGAAGGGCCTGCTCTCTCAGCGTACCCTGTCTTCGCCCATCGAACAGATCGGCCAGCGCTCAGCTGAGGGTATCGAAGCGACGCTCTCGCTCGATGTGCCGGGTGGCTTCGGGATCGATGCGAATGGCAGCGTGCTGCGCGCCAAGTTCGATAGGTTCATATCCGGCGGCACTGATCTGAGCGGCAATGTCCCGCCGAACATTCCGGAGGAAGTAGCCAATCTCTGGCTGCGTTGGGATGCGACGCAGAGCCTTCAGGCGCGAGCCGGCCTGCGCTATGTCGGAAAAAGATATTCGGACAATGCCAACAGGTTCCGGGTCCCTGGCTATGCGACAGTCGATGGGACGGTTTCCTATGCGCTGACAAAACAGGTCGCGCTCGATCTGCATCTCTACAATCTGTTCGACAAGGTCTACGCGGTCACGACCTATAATGACGAACAGTGGATCCTCGGTCGGCCGCGTTCTTTTGACCTTACGCTTCGTGCCAGTTTCTAGCGCGGCGACGATCCGGCATGGCTCCCGTCGGGGCCATGCCGCGAAGCGTTGGCTCTACATCGTTCATCGCTGGATCGGCATCGGGAGCTGCCTGCTTTTCGCAATGTGGTTCCTGTCCGGGCTCGTCATGACCTACGTGCCCTATCCGTCGCTCTCTCTCGGCCAGCGCATGGCGGGGCAAGAGGCGATCGACTGGGCCCATGTGAACGCGCCGCCCGTAATCGAACTGACCCATCCGCCGCGCAGCCTCGAGCTTGAGATGCGCGACGGGCATCCGGTCTGGCGCGTGCAGGACTGGAGCGGCGAGCGTTCATCTCGTTCGGCTGATCAGGGCCAAGCCATGTTCGGCGTCGATGCTGCTTTCGCCGGGCGGGTTGCTTCGCGCTTCGGCGGGGCAGAGTTGCGGGAGGTCGAGAAACTGGAGCGCGATCAGTGGACGGTGGCTGGCGGCTTCGACCACCATCGCCCGCTGTGGAAGGTGTCACTGAACGATCCGGCCGGGACGGAACTCTATGTTTCGTCATCTACGGGTGGCGTGGTGCAGGCGACAACGCGGTCGGGGCGCTTCTGGAATTGGCTTGGCTCGGTCCCGCACTGGATCTACCCGACGATCCTGCGTCAGGATCAGGCCGCATGGCGGCAGGTCGTGCTCTGGGTGTCCGGCCCCTCTATCGCGGCCGCGCTGACTGGCATCTGGATCGGCATCCTACGTACTCGCATGGGCAAGCGGCGGTTCAAGGGTGGCCGGATGACGCCCTATAGTGGCTGGATGCTGTGGCATCATTTCGCGGGACTGGTCGGCGGCATTACATTGACGCTGTGGATTTTCAGCGGCTGGCTGTCAGTCGATCCAGGCCATGTCTTCGCATCGCCGGATCTGCCTGATGGCGCGAAGCAGCGCTATGTCGCTGGAATGGCGCTGCCAATTCCGGACCTGGGGCGCCTCGGCCTCCTCGCTCAGGGCGCGCGGCTGGCGCGCTTCTCGGTCGATGCCGGTCTGCCGCGCGTCACGCTCTTCGATACTGCGGGCGAAAGGCGCGTGCTGACGCTACCCGGTCTCGTACCAGTGACCGCCTCTGCAACGCAGCAGATCGAAACGACTGCGGCGACGCTTGTGCCGCAGGGCAGGCTTGCTAGTGCGACATTGCTAACCGAACCGGACGCCTATTACTATGACATCGGCGCAAAGCCGCAGCTGCCGGCGCTGTGCTTGCGTTTCGATGATCCTGCAAAGACCTGGCTGTATATCGATCCAATGACCGGCGAAATCCTGCAGCGTGTGGATAGCCGCCGCCGCATCTATCGCTGGCTCTACGACATGTTCCACAAATGGGACGTGAATGCGCTGACGCCGCGCCGGCCGCTCTGGGATGTCATTCTTTGGGCTTTTTCGCTGCTCGGTCTTATCACGTCGGTGAGCGGCGTCTGGATAGGTTGGAGGCGCCTGCTACGGTGAGAGCCTCGTCGAAGAACAATATCCCCCAAGGGGCGTAAGCTTGCATCCAGGTCTGCTTTTTTGCCGCCGCATCTCCGCCTGTCTGCTCAAGCAAGTGGGAATGGCGAGTTTCGGCAAGAGCAGCCGTTCTTGGCGCGCATGCCGCTCGGGAACATCGCTTCATGAGGCAACACGCATTCTCATCCTGTTTGTCGCGCGGCAGAGGAATACGAACACTGGTGGGATAGCTATCAAAGGCACCATACAAGAGCGATCCTACCTTAGGCGGTCAGCAGGAGATAGACGTCCGCAACGTTGGCGTGTCCGGAAAGACCGGTTCCCGGTTAAAATGTTGAAATGCTGTCCATCGCTCGCGGACCGTACCCATCCGGTGTGGCCCGCCTTGCCTGGCCTTGAGCGAACGCTCTTAAGGACGCTCTTGAGAGCGCACTCAGGAGCGGTGAATGCGGCAGATTACGGTGATGTCAGGGCCTGAGCGTCGTCGGCGGTGGACTGACGAGGAGCGGCTGCGGATTTTGGCAGAGGCTGGGGCGCCGGGCGCGTGTGTTGCTGCTCGGCGGCATGATATTTCGACGGCACGGATCTACACTTGGCGGAACAAGCTGCGTCCTCAGATCGCAGGGCCGCAGTTCGCCGAGGCCGTGGTCGATGTTGACGGTGTCGAGCATTCTGCTTCGGAACCGTCAGCCGCCATTGTCGTGGAAGTGGGCAACAAGGTGCGCATGACGATTTTTCCAACTGCGTCGGCGGAGTTGGTGGCGGCAACGTTGAAGGCGCTGCGGTGATCCCTTCTACGGCGCGGGTGTGGATTGCGCTGGGGCACACTGACATGCGCAAAGGCATGCAGGGTCTCGCGTTGCTGGTGCAGCAAGGCCTGCAGCGCAATCCCCATGGCGGCGATCTTTTCGTGTTCCGCGGGCGTGCCGGCGCGCTGGTCAAAATCATCTGGCATGATGGTGTCGGCATGTCGCTCTACGCCAAGCGATTGGAGAAAGGTCGCTTCATCTGACCCTCGGCCAAGGAGGGCATGGTGACCCTGACCAATGCGCAACTCGCCTGTTTGCTCGAAGGGATCGACTGGCGGAACCCGCAACATACCGCACGTCCACAGAGCGCTGGATAGCACTGCATTTTTGGCGGTTTTCAGCGCATTTTCCGCTTTGGCTTTGGCCGATTGTGTGATTCCATCGTGGTCATGGACACGGCCGTTTCGCCTCTGCCGAATGACATTGAAGTGCTCAAGGCGCTTGTCCACGAGGCTAACCGGATGGCGGATGAAGCCGCGCGGCGGGCCACCAGGGCAGAAGCCGAACTTGCCAATGCACAGGCCAAGGCCAGTGCCACCGATGCGCTGATCGCCCATTACAAGCTACAGATCGCCAAGCTGCGGCGTGAGCAATATGGCCCGAGTGCGGAACGATCCCGGCGCCTGCTCGATCAGATGGAACTTGAGCTCGAAGACCTCGAGGCCGATGCGACCGAAGATGGCCTGGCCGCGGTAGCCACCGCCA
>Ga0163162_10004188_pt1 | contig 13864 bp, 13 predicted proteins | sample S55metaG_FD_115310 | JGI IMG/M metagenome (GOLD analysis project Ga0163162, IMG submission 115310) | Switchgrass rhizosphere microbial communities from Kellogg Biological Station, Michigan, USA - S5-5 metaG | ecosystem: Host-associated > Plants > Roots > Rhizosphere > Soil | place: USA...
GGAAGGAACGTTCCGTAGAGGGTTCGTGTCGTTGGTTAGAGCGAAATCTTCTTCGAGCCATTTGTGTAATGACGGGGCTCCCGAAACCCGCCCGGATGCATAAATCACGGCATCACTGGTTTTGCTACCGACTTGTTAAAAATCCATGATCGGAAACCTGGCGTTTCGTGGCACTCTCACTGATCAGGCTCTCTTACGGCCTCCAGTATATCCAGCTCGCGCCGTTCTAATGATTTGCCCTGTTTACCGATCAACAAGAAATACGCGGCGACTGAAGCGACCGCGAGTCCGGCCAGTGTAGCATACTCATAGAAGAGGTTGCGCGTGAGGTATCCGACGACGACGGAGCCCACCGGCGCTACCGACAGAAGGATAATCATCGGGATTAGCAAAAGTCCTGCTACACCAGAAACATTCGACCGCTTCCCGTACTGCATTCGTTTTGGGAATCGAATTGAAAACCAGTTACCCATCGTTGACATAGAAGCGGCGAAGCTCACGAAGCTGAGAGCGGCAAACAATAGATCTGTTATTGTCAGATCTCGAAAAACAATTGCGTTTACTATTAGTAGCGCCACGGAAAAGACAAAGGCCAGCAAAACTACAGTGATGTTCTTTCCCATCAAAATTTTACGTCTGGCAATTGGCGACAGGATAAAGGAACGCATTCCGCCCTCTTCAAAAGCAAAAAGATTACACGAAATGCCGGCAAGTATGAGGAAGACATAAAGAACTCCACCGGTAAGAATCATCGCGGAAGCATAAGTCTTGAACGAGCTCGGTGCGGAAACTCCTGAATCAACTCCGGTGCCAAATCTACGCGAGTTTGCGTAACGAATGATGATGATAATCAGCGGCATGAGTGCCATCATTCGCAACTGCGCATTGCGCACTGCGTAGCGCAGTTCCTTTTCTACGACGGCCGATAACTCAGAAGAAATGAGCGGTAACTCCCAACCGGTGTAAGGCGTGCTTTTGAGTAGGGCGTCACTCGTTGATCGTTTTCTTGTGCCTCCTAAACCAAGTGCGGAACGTCGGGCAATCCAAAAGGTGCCAACTATGAGTCCGGCTCCGTAAGCGATTAGTAATACAAAGCTAATGGCCGAGGTAATTGGATCTTTCAAGCCTTCACCACCCATCAAGAATGCTGCCGCGCCAGGTGGTGTCCAACGCAAAGATCTAAACGATTCGGCGTGACTGATAAGTATCGGACCAAGCTGACCGACAAGTGCGCCTCCCAATCCAGCGACAGCCCCTATCAACGCTAAAAGAGTTTCGCCACTGGCTCTCTTCTTCCTTACCAACGATCCAATCGTGGTTGCCAACCACTTCGAAAGAGCTATGCCGAAAACTATTGCCGGTATTGCCGCGAGTAGACAGCCGGCGAGATTGCCTGACCCAAGTCCGGCACCTATTGCGATCGCGATGATTGCTGGAACTGCAAACAACGACTGCAGCGTCGTCAGCTCACTAATGAAATCGACCGCAAATAGTTTCCCCAAACTGATTGGATACATCAGCAAACGACCAGCGTCGAACTGTTTGCTTCCGCCAATGCTGAGCGGAAGCGTGGCCCACATCAAATAGAGAAAGGAGAAAATGGAAAAGAAGATGAATTCGGCCGAGGCACTACTTCGGCTTTGGTGTTGGGCCATCGTCTTCTGCATTACCGCTGCCATCTCGGTCGAATGTGTGATGAGATAAGCTGTGATGCCCAGACCCAATGCCACGCCGGCCGCCAACACTAGAGTTATTAAAGTGCCCAAAGCACTGGCTAGCTGGTTAGCGATCGCCTTGGTGGAGCGCAGGGAGTTTCGCAGGAGCTTCCACTTTAGCCAGATGAGAGTTAGAAGTTGCGACATGTTTTTACGACAATATAGTTGATTTGACTGCCACTCAAGGGAATAATGAGGGCGAGTTTTCAGCTATCACCCCAGACCTCTGCTGATGATCCCAAACGCATACGTTGGTCTAGGCTCAAATTTAGGCGACCGGGCTGGTAATCTACTGCTAGCGGTTCGTGGCATATTGGAAGCCGGTCTGGAAATTTCGCGCTTATCTCCCATCTACGAGACTCAGGCGATAAGTGACCTGACTCAACCTGACTTTCTGAACCAGGTAGCGGAATTGCGAGGGAAGTCGTTACCTAGTCCGGAACAGATGCTAGCCAGATTACTGCGGGTTGAATATGCCCTGGGGCGCACACGTGATGTGCCAAACGGCCCTCGCACAATTGACCTTGATTTGCTGCTGTACAGGAGTGAAGTTCGAGACACCGAATTTTTGCGGCTTCCCCATCCGCGAATGCATCATCGCCGTTTCATTCTCGCGCCCTTGAACGATTTGGTTCCAAATCTTCTTCATCCGACGCTTGGCACGACAATCGCAGACTTATTTCAAAACTTAGATGATGAATCCAAAGTCACAAGGTGGACCCCTCTGTAATCTGCAAAGCTGTGGAAGCAAAATCCTAAGAAAACCGTCACCACCGAGCCACAGAGTGCACTGAGGCTGCACAGAGAAGGACACAACTCGTAGTTCGGAGACTTTTGCCTGTTTGCCCTTTGCCGCTATAATGACCTCACACTTGTTACCAAGCCCGCGAAATTTCCTGATTCTTCGTTTCTCTGGCAAGCCAATTGTCCAAACATCCAAAGTGTAAAGAGAGCTGAAACATGCCTTATTTGAAACCTGAACGTCCGGAAAAAGTCAGCGCGCCGTCTTTGCGATCCAGCAAACAGAGGGGTGAAAAGTTGGTCTGCCTTACCGCCTACGACTACCCAACGGCCCGAATCGTCGACGAAGCCGGTATTGACATCATTCTGGTGGGTGACAGTCTGGGGAATGTAGTCTTAGGTTATGGAAATACTGTCCCGGTAACGCTGGAAGAAATCTTGATTCACTTGAAAGCGGTGCGGCGCGCGGTACAACGGGCCTTATTAGTGGCTGATATGCCTTACGGCACATTTCACACCGGTGATGACGATGCGGTGCGAAACGCACTTCGGCTTGTCAAAGAAGGTGGAGCTGAAGCTATCAAACTTGAAGGTGGTCACAAACGGGTACATCTCGTTAAGCGACTAGTCGACGAAGAGATAAGCGTGATGGGCCATATTGGTTTGACGCCGCAATCCATCAATCAACTCGGCGCTTATCGGGTACAAGGCAAAACGGCCGAAGCAGCCAGACAACTCCTCGATGATGCTCGTGCGATGGAGGATGCGGGTGCGTTCGCGGTCGTGCTGGAAGTAGTCCCACGCGAAATAGCCCAGATGATTACAGAGAACCTTTCGATCCCAACTATCGGTATTGGTGCCGGTTCGCATTGTGACATCCAGGTCCTTGTGCTGCATGACATGCTGGGCTTATCGTTTGGCAAGCAAGCAAGGTTTGTAAGGCCTTATGCAAATTTACGCGATGTTATGACCGACGCTGTTACTCGGTATGCTGACGACGTTAGAAACGGCACCTATCCCTCCGATGCCGAGTCGTATGCACTTCCAGCCGATGCCGCTGAGGCACTGGATATTCAGAGCCCCACGAAAAATCTGAAAGAGTCTTAGGCCGCATCTCAAATCATGGAGATTATTAATCGTCGTCAGCGCATGAGTTCTGTCGCGCGCAAGATCCGCCGCGTGCAGGACAGAACTATCGGCCTCGTACCAACGATGGGTGCGCTGCATGAGGGCCACTTGAGTTTGGTCCGCGAAGCACGACGAATGTGCGATGTTGTCATCGTTTCGGTTTTCGTCAATCCAACTCAATTTGGTCCAAACGAAGACTTCACCCGATATCCTCGAGATCTAACTAAAGATACAGCCCTGCTCACTGATTACAACGTCGATTACATCTTTGCACCGACTGTTGACGAGATCTATCCGAAGGGTTTCGCAAGTTACGTAAATGTTGAGGGCTTGTCGGACCAACTTGAAGGCGCGTCGCGTCCAGGTCATTTTCGCGGCGTCGCAACTATTGTGACCATCCTGTTGAATACAACCCGGCCTGATTTTGCGTACTTCGGCCAGAAGGATGCGCAGCAGGCTCTCATCATTAGAAGGTTGGTAAAAGATCTCGCTTTTGACACTGAAATTGTAATTCTGCCAACTGTGCGGGAAGATTCCGGCCTGGCAATCTCATCGCGAAATCTTTATTTGAGTGCTGAAGAGCAAGCCGCTGCGACCGTAATACATCAGGCTTTGAGTCGCGCGAAAACGGCCTATAAGGATGGGGAACGCAATGGTGGCCGGCTGGAAGCGCTGATTCGCTCAACTATTGAAGTAGAACCGCGCGCCCGCGTTGACTACATCACGGTGGCTGACGCTGATAACCTGGACCATATCGATAAGCTCGATGAAAAGCCCATATTGATCGCAGTTGCGGCTTATATCGGCAAAACTCGTCTGATCGATAACATCATCCTTAATAAAGTCAAAAAGAAAGACGCCGTCGGGCTTATCACTTAAGCCAGGCGCGTCTCCGGTCTTTGCGTCTTGTGCCTGCGCGGGGAATAATGCAGTAGCAATAAGTATCTCGCGGGTGCAGACGCTAATTTTTTGTCCAATGAAGCAAAAGACTCATATCACTTTCATCTTGAATGGCGAGCAATCTGAGGTTGCATTCGCGCCTCACAAGACCCTGCTCGAAGTATTGCGCGAAGATCTTAATCTCACGGGAACAAAGCACGGCTGCGAGCTGGGAGAATGTGGTACCTGCGCGGTACTGGTCGATGGTCGTTCAATTTTGTCTTGTCTGATGTTGGGGCTGGAGGCTGAGGGTCGCAGTATTAAGACAATCGAAGGTATGGCATGTGGGGCTGATCTACACCCCTTGCAGCAGACTTTTGCGGATTTGGGAGCCGCTCAGTGTGGCTACTGTACACCTGGATTCTTGTTGGTAGCCGAAGAGTTACTGGAAAAAAACCCCAGCCCCTCCAGAACAGAAATTCAGGAGGCGTTGTCGGGAAACCTGTGCCGGTGCACTGGCTATATAAAAATCTACGAGGCCGTTGAATTGGCAGCAGCGCGCATGCGAGGTGAAGAATTCGAACTCCCACGGGAAAGTGTCTACGGAATTGAGTAACGGTCAGAGAAAAGATAACCGCCCTGTCGAACATTTAAATGTTATCGGCAAACCGTTTCGTAAAGTTGACGCGCGCGCAAAATGCGTGGGCCAAACAAAGTTTGCGGACGATATCGTTTTGCCGCGAATGCTGTTTTGCAAGATTCTCCGCAGTCATCTGCCGCATGCGTTAATCAAGAAAATAGACACCACCAAAGCGCTGGCCCTGCCGGGTGTATTAGCAATCATAACGGGAAAAGATCTGCCAATACCATACGGAATTCTGCCCGTAAGTCAGGACGAGCATGCGCTTTGCATCGATAAAGTGAGGTTCATTGGCGACCCGGTTGCCGCCGTCGCCGCTATCGATGAAGACGTCGCTTTTGACGCGATGAATTTAATTGAGGTTGAGTACGAACCACTCCAAACAATCTCGTCGATTGAGGAAGCAGTGATGATCGACGAGCCTCGCATCCATGAGTACGGCGACTCAGGTAACGTACATAAGAAAGTGTCGCTGGAGTTCGGCGATGTCGAGGAAGGGTTTTCGGAAGCCGATCTGATTCGCGAAGATATTTTCTTCTACGAGGGCAATACTCACTTGCCGATGGAGCAGCATGCGGCGGTCGCTCATTTCGATTCAGACGAAAAGATAACTCTGTGGAGTTCGACGCAAACGCCACATTATGTCCATCGTGCGCTCGCCAAAGTGCTCGGCCTTGCTGCGAGTCATATTCGCGTCATAGCTACGCCAAATGGTGGCGGTTTTGGAGGAAAAAGCGATCCATTCAATCACGAGGTAATTGTTTGCAAGTTGGCGATGATCACGGGCAGACCAGTAAAGGTCACTCTCACCCGAGAAGAAGTGTTTTATTGCCATCGCGGCCGCCATCCCGTGCTGATGAAAATCAAGACCGGAGTCAAGAACGATGGGGCGATTACGGGAATGCACTTTCAGACGTATCTTGATGGTGGTGCTTATGGCAGTTATGGCGTTGCCAGTACGTTCTACACCGGCGCCCTCCAAACCGTGACGTACGATGTCCCGAAATATAAATTTCAGGGGTTGCGGGCTTTCACAAATAAGCCGCCGTGCGGTCCAAAGCGCGGGCATGGAACACCTCAGCCGCGGTACGGATTAGAAGTTCATCTCGACAAAATTGCCGAGCAACTTAAGTTGGACCCGGCCGAGATGAGACGCCAACATTTGGTTCCTCCAAATACGACTACTGCAAATTATTTGCGAATCGGGAGCATGGGCTTAGGCGCGTGCATCGACAAAGTCGTAACCGGATCTGACTGGAAAAATCGATTTTCAAACTGGGATCGAGATCGGCGCAAACTTCCCTACGGCAAGGGCATTGGCATCGCCTGTAGCTCGTACATTTGCGGCGCAGGGTTGCCGATTTACTGGAACAATATGCCGCAGTCTGGGGTGCAGTTGCGATTGGACCGTCAGGGCGGCGTCTGCGTGATGTGCGGCTCAACCGATATTGGTCAGGGTTCGGACTCCATCCTCGCTTATATAGTTGCTGAGATTCTGGGTATCGATCCCTTTGACATTCGAGTGATCACTGCCGATACAGATCTGACCCCTGTTGATCTCGGCAGCTATTCGAGCCGCGTCACGCTGATGACCGGAAACGCCGCTATCCAGGCGGCCGAGCGAGCTCGTGAACTCCTGGTAATGGCAGTTGCCGAAAAACTGGGAGTACCCGTTGAAAACGTATCACTAGCGGAGCGGCGTGTCTTCGACGTTGAAAATCCGGAGCGTGGCGTTTCATTTGCTGAGGCTGTTGTACTTGCGGAGTCAAAGTTTGGGACGATCGGAACGGTGGGATCCTACTCTCCGCCACGTTCGCCAGGAAAGTACAAGGGTTCAGGCGTAGGACCGTCTCCGGCTTATAGTTATTCAGCTGCAGTGGCTGAGATCGATGTCGATCCGGACACAGGTATAGTAATAGTTGAGCGAGTTTGGATTGCCCACGACATCGGCAAATCAATCAATCCTATGCTGGTGATGGGTCAGGTCGAAGGCAGCGTTTACATGGGATTAGGCGAAATTCTGATGGAAGAGATGGTCTATCGAAGTAATCGCAATCTTGTTCATAAATTTCCGTCGCTACTTGAATATAAGAGCCCAACGACGATGGAAATGTGTGATGTAAAAACATACTTGATCGAAGATCCTGATCCCAATGGGCCATTTGGCGCGAAAGAGGTCGGACAAGGACCACTACTGCCGATTCCTCCAGCCGTCGCAAATGCAGTTTACGACGCTGTGGGGCTAAGAATTGATGAAGTACCGATCACGCCAGAGAAGGTACTCAAGGCACTTCGCGAAAAGGAGAGGGGCCGAGAAGGTCGCTATGGTCCAGTTTCAGTGCCATCCGTTGAGTGGCCAGATCCGCTGCGAGTCTTGACGCCATCTGAGGGAGGAGATGGACGAGAGATGCCGCACGTCGCCGTTCATTCATGATTTTTGCGAACCAGGGGTTGGAGTGAATCGTAAATGAACGTGAAAGCCGCCTGGCTTTCGCACTACCTCACCTAATGAGAAAGGAAGGCAACGGATGAGTGAAACCAACACTGAAGAGATCAACGGTTCAAGGTCATTTGAAGAACGTGTATTTGCACGCTTTGATGCAGTCGACCGCAGGTTCGACGGCGTCGAAGTTCGAATCGAGAGGCTTGAGATGAAACGACTTGATACCAAACCAATTTGGGAGCGGGCTCTGGCAGCTATCGAGGAAACAAACGCCAATATGCGCAACGGCTTTGCGGTGGTGGGCAGCGCAATCGATCAGATGAACGGACGCCTCGATTCGATGGATAAACGCTTTGATGGCGTCGACTCTCGCTTTGAGGCAATGCATCAACGCTTCGATAGGGTCGAGGTTAGGCTCGACTCAATGGATCAACGTTTTGAGGAAATGGATAAACGCTTTGATGGCGTCGATTCTCGCTTCGAAACGCTTTCCATGGAGCTCGATGATGGACTTCGTGGAGTCGAACGGAAGATGGATGTACTAAACCAATATTTTCTTGAAATGAGAGCCGATCAGCGCTACGTCGACAGGCGACTGCAAAAAATTGAGTCTGACGCAAAACCGTCTTAACTCTAATCGCAACCTAACAAGGGAAATTTAAAACTCGCATGATGCGACTTCCTAAATTCGAGTACCACATTCCGCAAACTATTGCGGATGCGGTAAAGATGATGGGCGATGCTGGTCCTAATGGTCAGTTTGTTGCCGGCGGCACGGATCTCTATCCAAATATGAAGCGCCGGCAACAGACTCCCAGAACAGTGATTTCAGTGATGCGTCTTAAAGACCTCACCGAAATTTCTGGCGACGGCCAACAGGGACTGCGCATCGGTGCATCAGTCACTCTCAGCGACGTATGTGACAATCCGGTAGTCAATCGTGATTACCCTGTCGTAGCCTCAGCCGCTCGGACCATTTCCACTCCACTGCTCCGAAACATGGGGACTATCGGCGGCAATCTTCTCCTCGACACTCGCTGTAACTACTACGACCAAAATTACGAGTGGCGAAAAGGAATCAACTTTTGCCTTAAGAAGGACGGCGATATCTGTTGGGTGGCTCCCGGCAGTAGCAAGTGCTGGGCTGTCCAGTCATCAGATCTTGTTCCAGTTATGGTAGCGCTCGGCGCGAAGCTGCGGTTCGCTTCAACTCTCGGTGAGCGAATCATCGAGGCGGCAGGTTTGTACAACGATGATGGTATCGATTACCTGCATAAACGACCGGAGGAACTACTAGTTGAAATTCAGTTGCCTCCAGTTAATGGTTGGCGCGCTTCCTATAAAAAGCTTCGCCGACGTGGAGCGTTCGACTTCCCTGTCCTTGGTGTGGCTGCATGGATTCGCGAGGAAAAAGATGTAGTGACTGACGCTCGAGTGGTACTCGGCGGCATTGCTCCGTCACCGATCGTAGTTGGCGAAGCCTCGACAGCACTAATCGGTAAGGCCTTATCTCAGGATGGAATCGCTGCGGCGGCAGAAGCCGCTTATGTCAAAGCCAGACCACTCGACAACACCGATTTTGTTTACCAGTGGCGTAAACAGATGGCACGGCAATACACTCTGCGTGCATTGCGAGACGTTCAGAATTAGCGCAGCCGTCATCTCTAAAACTGCCGATCACTATTATTGTGCGCGAAGTAGCTGCGATTATTCTTGCCGCAGGCCGCTCGGAAAGAATGGGCGCCTTTAAGCCTCTCTTACCGTTTGGCACTACTACTGTAATCAAATCTTGCATCAACTATCTGCGCGAAGCTTCGATCGAAACAATAGTTGTGGTTGCCGGACACAAATCGGATGAGTTGAAGAGCGCTCTCGTCGATCAACCTGTTACGGTGGTTGTCAATCCCCTTCCTCATAGTGAAATGAACTCATCAATTGCCTACGGTACGGGTTCGGTTCCACCAGACGCTCAGGCTTTACTGATCGCTCTCGCGGACCATCCTGCAATCTCTGCGCAAGTAATCGAGGATCTGATTGCAAGCTGGAAAACAGGAGCGTTGATTGCAAAACCAACCTGGCAAGGCAAAGGTGGACATCCAGTGATGATAGACCTCCAATTTCGCGACGAATTGATGAATCTGGAACCCGGTGCCGGACTGAAAGGCTTCTTCGAAAAACATCATGAACTTGTAATAAGGGTGCCTGTTATCACACCGTACGTTGCCCGCGACATGGATACATGGGATGATTACCTGTCCCTACATACGGAGGTTTTCGGGAAACGGCCTGCAGCTGGAAAGGGCTAAGAAAAGGCCCAACGAAAAGCTGTTTGGGCTCATCTAATGAGTTGTCAAAACGTCCGATTGACGTTCTGACGGAGGAATGCAAATGCCCCTTTTAACTCGAAAACGTCTGTTGGCCGGTTCCTTAATTCTTTTGACAGGCTCACTGGCCTTCAGTCAAAACCGAAATGTCCCACAGGCTGACTTCTCGATGCGTTCTATCGATGGTCAAACAGTGACTGCCGGCAGCCTGCGTGGCGAGGTTGTGGTGCTGGCTTTTGGCGCCTCGTGGTTGCCGTTATCAAAAACGCAATTACAAGGGGTTCGTAAACTCGCGGACGAGTACAGCAATCGAGGAGTAGTCGTCTACTGGGTTAGCACTGACTCGCAGGATGAGAAATCCAAAAACTACGCAAGCGATGAGCAGTTAAGAGCTTTTTCTCAAAAATACGGGTTAAAGGTAACTGTCTTAAGAGATCCAGACGGTTCCACTTCGAAGAAATTTGGGGTCGATCAATTGCCATCGATCGTCATCCTGGATAAACAGGGAAACCTTGCAGCTGGTCCAATCGGAGGGCTGGATCCCGGTGGAAATCTTGCTGCCCAACTAGCGTCCCACCTCGATAAGATTCTTTAACGTAATCCTTGCAATCAGATTTGAAAGGCCGCCAGTGAAGGCGGCCTTTTAGTTTCTGGAAACACCCGGATTGATAGCCTATTTACTATTAGGCCATGAGCATTTAACCTGTCAGTCGCATGCCTACGACAATAATCAATCCCGAAACCCTCGGAGCTCCAAAGGGTTATGCAAACGGAATCCTCGTCGATCCCGGAGGCAAGTTACTTTTTATTGCGGGCCAGATCGGTTGGGATGGTGACCAGCAAATTGTCGGAGACGATTTCGTCGAGCAATTTGGTCAAGCGCTCTCTAATGTAATCGCGGTTGTCACTCATGCGGGCGGAAAACCCAACGACATAGTGAGACTAATACTATATGTGACTGATAAGAGAGAGTATGCAAGTAGGACCACAGAAATTGGCAGCCGCTACCGCGAACTAATGGGTAAACACTTCCCCTCCATGGTACTGGTCGAAGTAACCGGACTCTTACACGATTCGGCCAAAGTTGAAATCGAAGGCACTGCAGTAATCTTCTAGGTCCAACTTTTTCTATGAAAAGTCCCACGAGTTTTCAGTTTCAACAAACCGGCTCAATTGCGACCATCACTTTAAATCGGCCTGAACGCTTGAACGCGTTGACGTTTGAAGTCTATCTTGAGTTGACTGAATTGTTCGCTGCTTTAAGAAGTGAGGACTCAGTCAAGGTCGTGGTAATTACCGGAACGGGTCGAGCCTTTTGCAGCGGCGGTGATGTTCACGACATTATCGGAGAGCTATTTAATCGCGATATGGAAGGTCTACTCGAATTTACGAGAATGACCTGCGAGTTGATCAGGAATATTCGAACTCTACCAAAGCCGGTCATTGCCAGCTTGAATGGAACTACAGCAGGCGCGGGCGCTTGTATCGCGCTTGCCGCAGATATTCGAATCGCCAGTGATACGGCTAAGATTGCATTTCTTTTCGTCAAAGTTGGTCTAGCCGGAGCAGACATGGGAGCAGCTTATCTTTTGCCCCGAGTCATCGGATTGGCTAAGGCGACGGAGCTCTTGTTCACTGGTGACTTTATCTCAGCAGACGAAGCGCAACGGCTGGGCCTTTACAACAAAGTAGTCTCGGCTGACAGTCTCACCTCTGTAACGACAGCTTTAGCTGAGCAACTTGCGCGTGGTCCATCATTTGCGATCGCTAAAACCAAGGAAATGCTAAACCGAGAATTGGACATGGATCTGGTTACTGCTTTGGAATGCGAAGCTCAGGCCCAGGCGATTTGTATGCAACATCCCGACTATCGAGAAGCTTATGAAGCTTTTGTCGCGAAGCGCGAAGCTAAATTTCAGTAGTTTTTAATTCCAGAAGTTGACTGCGATGATTGAGCAACTCCCGTTCTTTACTCCCGACCATCAGAATCTCGCTAAGGTGGTCGCTGACTTTACTGCGAGTGAAATCGAGCCTCGGGCCACAGCAGAAGTCGACGTTGACGCCAGCGCCCGACAGTTTCTCGGTCTATTGGCCCAGGCAGATTTGCTACGTTACGCGGTGGCAACCGACCAGCTGGATGTGCGGTCGCTTTGTTTGATACGCGAAAGTCTATCTTATTCATCGTCTTTGGCGGATCTCGCGTTCGTGATGCAAGGTCTTGGGACTTATGCGATAAGGCGAGCGGCAGCTGAGCATATTCGAGACTTCTGGCTGGAAAGAGCCTCCAGCGGTAAAGCAATCGCCGCATTTGCCCTTACAGAGCCCGAAGCTGGTTCGGACGTCAGCTCGCTCCAAACCAGTGCGCGAAAAGATGGTGATGCTTATGTGCTGAACGGTCATAAACGTTTCATATCAAATGCTGGAATTGCAGACTTCTATACTGTCTTTGCCCGAACCGGTACCAACGATAAGGGACGAGCCGCGATCTCAGCATTCGTTGTTGGTGCAAGGATGCCTGGCTTTTCGGTTGTTCAGCGAACGCCCTTGATGTCACCTCATCCAATCGGAGAAATCGAACTGAATAATTGCCGAGTGCCTGCTGATAATCTCATTGGCAACGAAGGTGACGGTTTCAGCCTCGCAATGGAAACACTTGACACGTTTCGGGCCAGCGTCGGCGCGGCAGCTTGCGGAATGGCGCGAAGAGCCGTTGACGAAGCAATCCGTTACTCGACCAATCGCAAACAGTTCGGGAAACTCCTGGCTGAACATCAGCTGGTCCAGGAGAAGCTTGCTGATATGATCACTGAATTAGATGCCGCCAGACTTCTCGTTTATCGAGCCGCGTATCTAAAGGATACGACCCAGGGACGGCAAACTCGTGAAGCCAGCGAAGCTAAATTATTTGCTACCGAGGCCGCCTGGCGAATTATCGACAGCGCGCTCCAAATTCATGGTGGAGCTGGACTCGTTCAAGGAAGTGTCATCGAAAGGCTTTACCGTGACGTCCGCGCGCTGCGCATCTATGAAGGCACCTCTGAGATTCAAAAGCTAATTATCGCCGGACAACTCTTAAAAAACTCATAGCACTCATGAAGCTAAACATAGTAGGTGGCGGACCCGCTGGTCTATATTTCGCCATCCTGATGAAAAAACAAGACTCTTCCCATGACATAACTATCTTCGAGCGGAATGGGCCAGACGATACCTTTGGCTGGGGCGTGGTGTTTTCGGGACGAACCCTTGCAAACTTGCGAGCGGCTGACGTGGAGTCACACGCTGAAATCACCAGTCAATTTGAGGCCTGGGAAAACGTCGATGTGGTTCAGGGGAGTTCAAAGATCTCGATCTATGGCAACAGCTTCTCGGGAATTGCGAGACTTCGGCTGCTCAAGATTCTACAGAAGCGGGCACAGGAGCTTGGGATTGAGATTATTTTCAAACATGAGATCGACGATTTCGATCATCTTCGCAAATCCAGCGACCTGTTGATTGGCGCTGACGGAGTTAATAGTTCCACGCGCTCGTTCTACTCGCAGTTTTTCATGCCTGACCTCGATACGCGCGAGCATCGCTATATTTGGTACGGGACGCATCGTCTCTTTCACGGACTAACCCTGACCTTTCGACAAAACGACGACGGAGTCTTCGCAGCGCACTCATATAAATTTAACCAGGAGACAAGTACTTTTATCATCGAGTGTGACCGTCACACATGGGAGCGGGCGGGTTTCCAATCATTGAACGACGAACAGATGCGCTCTTACCTTCACAAGGTCTTCCAACGAGATCTGGGCGACGAAGGTCTTCTTTCAAATAATTCGAAATGGATAAATTTCGTCCTCGTTAAGAATGGAAAATGGTCATTCGAGAATGTTGCGCTGCTCGGCGATGCATTGCACACCGCCCATTTCTCAATAGGATCTGGAACTAAGCTGGCGATGGAAGACGCTATTGAGATGGCCCAATGCTTTCTGCGTAATCAGAACGTGAA
>Ga0163162_10004189_pt1 | contig 13864 bp, 14 predicted proteins | sample S55metaG_FD_115310 | JGI IMG/M metagenome (GOLD analysis project Ga0163162, IMG submission 115310) | Switchgrass rhizosphere microbial communities from Kellogg Biological Station, Michigan, USA - S5-5 metaG | ecosystem: Host-associated > Plants > Roots > Rhizosphere > Soil | place: USA...
AGGTACACGCAGACACATTGAACCGGAGGGGTAGATATCGACGTTTGCAGACGTTCATTATGTTGAAAGATTTCCGACGAACGACGATCGCGTTGTCGATCGGATCTTCGCAACGGCGCATCGTACTCCGGAACGCGTGCTTTTGTTTGCAAATGGCAATGAATTTTCCGCAACAACTGAATGACGACGCATTGCGTCTCGCCCACGGAATGCTCGCGCTGGGCCTGAAGCCGGGCGAGCGCGTCGCCGTGCAACTCGGCAATCGGGCGGAGGCGGCCGCTATCGTGACCGCGTACCTTACGACCGGCGAGATTTTCGTGCCCCTCAATCCCGCGTACACGGCCGCCGAAATGGATGCGTATCTACGCAAGTGCATCGCCCTGCAAATCGGTAGCTCGTTCTCGTATGTGGACTGAAAAGCGGAAGATCTGAGAATGAACACGGAAGGAAATGGGACCGAAAGGAAAGCGCTGGTGCTCGGGGCTGGGGCACCGAATTCCGAACTCATAGTGGGTGCCTTAATGGAATGGCTCGATGCATGCCCCAAGGGGGGCGATCCTAAAGAGGCACTAACCCGTTGGCCCGATGTTGGTGTACACGATCAGATCTACAATTGGCTTCCAGCGAACTACGAGGTATTCATGAAGCCTGGCGTGGCGGCATCTATGTATCGTCGTGCCCTGTCTACCTCACCCTTCACGAAGCCGCTTTTTGACCTATTTTCCGAAAATTCCGCCACGGGACTATGGGCGGACGCAGCACGTCATTTTTTGCATGTCTTTCGCCTACTGACCTCACAGCGGGCAGCCGAGGATTGAGCGCACACATGCACTTTGCGGAAGGCGCGATCGATTTCGACGCATTGCGAACAATTGATCCGGATTTTTACATCAGCGCCTATCACCTGTCAGATAGAAAGATGGAGGTTTGGGGCAAAGACATGGTCACTGCGCAGACATTGCGTGCCGCGTTGTCTTCTCCGTCCATTTATTCGCCCTGCTCGGTGGGTGGTGTTGAATGTATCGAGGGCGCAGTCCTAAGGCCACTAAACTTCGATCTACTGCTTTCGGACGATGAAGATCCTTTCGGGCGTCATAGCGATATCGACAGTGTCATTGTTCTTGATATCCCTAGATCGGAGAAGCTTATCCAGTCGCCCCGCAATCTCTACGACGCGCGGGTGCGATCGATCATGGTCCCGCTTGGTCAGGCAGCGAGGAACGAGTTGGAGTTGTTTCAACTGAAGAACGCGAATACCCGCAATGGAAACCCGCCGAGGAAGATTCTCGTGCCGGACCTCACGGCGAGCATATCGGACGACTACTGGCCGAAAGTCATCGACTGGTCCTCATCGAACATGCATTTCCTGTTCGATGTCGGCTACGCTGCGGTCGTCCAATTGTGCAATGACATGGCAAGATCTCGCATATGCCCCCGGGACCGGGAGGAAGCGAGCATCTGCGTCATCCGCTTGAACAAGGCGCTTGGGCCGTCGTGCATCGCGCGAACCAGCGAAACCTGCGCATTGGCTCCGGGTCGAGTAATCTCCGGTCTGGTGCCGGTCAACGTTTGGAGATGTTCCTTGACGCTCGCCATCGTCGAATATCCAGCAAATCCTTCGTCAAAGCAGCAGGAGAGATGGAGGCACGAGTTTGAGAATCAGTGTGGCATGACGTGCCCGCGAGATCTTGGAGAAAATTTCACCTCCTGGTCCAAAACGTGGAATGCCGGTCAGGTGGGTGTCCTGGATGCCCGCGTGAGGGATCAAACATGGGCCTCCCTATTGCAGGGCAGATGCCCGGTGGGTGAAGATTACGTGTTCGTGAAGGTCATTGCGAGCGGTTCGGTAATCATCTCACAGCATGGTGAGGAAAGGTCTTTTCCCGTGGGTAGCGTGTTGACCATAGACGGCGCGTGGCCGTTTCAGGAGCGTTTTCTCGGTTCAACTCGTCTCATAGCTCTAAGAATTCCCAAACAGGCGCTCAAGGCGCGTGGGTACGCCTACGGCTCGCGTCGAATCATTGTTCCTGAACTGTCATCTCCGGACGTTACCTTTCTTAGAGACTTGTTGATCTGTGTCGCTGGTCAGATGGAACTTCCCAGTCTGCAATTTCGGGAGAGAGTTGGTGAACAGACACTAGACATGATGGAGACGTTGCTAAGTGGCCCGACCGGTTATTTAGTGTCCGGACGATCCGACATTATTATTCTTCGTGCGAAGACAATGATCGCGAGACGTCTTGGCGATTCCCGCCTGAACATCGAGCAGATTGCGACTGAGCTTCGCATCTCGGCAAATTACCTGGCGAAACTATTTAGAAGGGAAGGAACGACCGTTATGCGTTACGTTCTAGAGCAACGCCTTGATAGGGCCCGTAGTCTCGTAAAGCAATTCGGCCAACACCGCATGCAGATACAGGAGATCGCATACATATGCGGCTTTGAATCGCCATCGCACTTTAGCCGTATGTTTAAGCAGCACTTTGGTGTCTCCCCACGGGATGCGGCTGGCGCGTGATCGAACCTCAATCTCGATGTCCGTGCCTACACCCTCCTGACTTGAACCTGCGCTTGTACGGCGCGATACGCGGTCGCGCTAAGGTTGGAGAATTTGATTGTTGACGAAACTCGCGGGGCAGGGGATATTTCAGCGCGCTGTGCGGATGCGACTCGTTATTGTGATCGAACGCAATGACCAAGTTTACCGCGCCGTTCTGGTGTCGGGCTCCGGCATCCGCTAAACATAGTCACTCGGTGTCCGATCAGGGCCGGGGTCAGCCGGATCGGACCGAATAAATTCATGGCGATAGTTGAAATTAGCAAGTTTTCATCGATGGTGCTCGCCGCATCATCAAACTGCATGATGCCAGCGTTGTTGAAGACCACGTTCAGGTCTTGATACTCGTTCGGTGAGTGTCTATGAAATAGACGCTATGCTGGATGCGTTCTCGATATCGAGTTCCAGGGAACCCGTTCCCGGGTTGGCAGTAGTCACCTCGTTCAGAAGGTTTTTCCGCCGCACTGAAATGCTGACCTTGTCGCGGAGATCGTGAAAAGCCTCCGCAATACCGCGTCCGATTCCCGATCCCCTACCTGTGAGGAAAGCCATATTGCGTGTCAGTTTCATTGTTCCATTTCCTGTATGTGCGCTCATGTCGGCGTCGAAGCTGATGCTCTATCGAATCGCGGAGCCATCTTTTGAAAGTCGGCTACCTTGCCGGCCGTGTCCCCATTCTTGGGGCCACCTGATAACACACTAGCCGAGGAGATATTCCATTCGTATTTAGCAGGCTAAGCGTCCCCTAACTTATAGTGTTAGTAGCTCGGATGATTCAGCGCCTTTTGCGGCAAGCTCGTGACGCGGCGAGGTGCCATAGCGCTCCCTAAACGCGCGGCTAAAGTGCGAGGGTGTCGAAAACCCGCAGCGATACGCGATATCGCTGATCTGCGCGCGGCCCTGGGAGCGCCTCAGCATGTCCACCGCCAGTTCGAGGCGGCTTTCCCACACATAGCGCATGACGGGCTGGCCTGCGCCGCGGAAAAGCCTGCTCAGGTGCGCGTCCGATACGCAGGCCGCCGAGGCGATCAGCGAAACCGTTAGCTCCGGATTGCGCAGGTTCTGCGCGATAAAGCGCCTAGCGCGAAACAGCGTCGCATCGCTGCAGCGCGTACGCGTCAGTGCAGCAGGGTCATCGATGAACAAATCGATCAGTTCGAGCATCTGATTGCCCTGGCGACGCCGCAGACCCACGCTCGTCTCGCCGCGCTGCGCGGCGATAGACATCACGAGTTCAGCGATCGCGCGCGTATCGGCGGCGGACATATCGGGCGTGATCAGGCCGCGCAGATCGTGCCGTAGCCCGCGCTCCTTCAGCGCATTCGACGGAAAACGCAGCGCGATTATATGGGTTGGCTCACCGAACGACTGCCTGTACGCGTGCGACGATTCGATGAGCACGATTTCGCCGGGTCCGATGCGCCGCGCTTGCCCGCCTTGTTCGATATGCATCGCGCCGGTCCTGACGAGGTTCAGGTCCAGCCATGTATCGCCACAGTCGGCAAGCGGTGTCAACGACATATGCGCAAGATGACCGTCCACCATGTCGAGCCGTCCGAGGCTCCATACGTTGACGCTCGAGCCGGCGGGTTCGCCCGACCCGTATTCGCAGTCGAGCCGCAGCATGCCCGCGCTGTCATGGCGCCAGCTGTCCTTGCCGTTTGGATCGCCAGTCAGCACCACGCGGCGGAGATAATCGCTTTTGTATGTCGTCATGACGTTGTCGATACAACCGGCGATAGCGCAGCGCCCTCGCTGCTGCACAAGAGAACTGGGGCACCGAGCGCTTATTACAGGCTAGGCGCTGCAACGTGCGTGAACGGCCGCGCAGCGAGACACGACGGCAAATAGCGCGCCCTTTGACCAAATTACGCGTCGGTTCCCGGAACACTTCGCCGCACACGGCTCCTCTACGTGGTCCACACCGCACCGCTCGCGTCGTCGCGCTGCAGGACGGTTCGTTTCATATCCGCAATTGTCAGCCGCAGTTCCCGCAACATGTTAGCAACGTGGCAACACGTCACCCCGAATGCGCGCGAAACGTTAGCTCCTGGTATAGCCAATGCGCTAAAGCGACGACACTATCCGTTTTCCTAGCTATCGTGATTGGTCAATTTAGGTAAACCGATTCTTACCTCAATGCCTTAACGCGGGAGAACCGTCTGCAATACATCAAAGCACGCTGCTTTCTCACAAGTACCTCGTGTTCTACAGTGTAAGAAAGCAACGTACTTCATTGAATGTGCATGATAGATCGAAAGAGACGGAGTCAGATATCCTGAAACAGGACTTTTACATGATCGAAATGCTCCTGTCCTTGATTCAGCTGGTTTCAGTCAATTCGGCGTGAAGCTATGCCAGTACGTTCTACCTCCGAGCAATTCTTTCAGTGAACTAACCTCCTTATGACATCGGACCTGCTCGTCGCCCATCCATATCGAGACGGAACCATGGGTAGCATAACGGTGGTATGGGACACTCCCTGGAATAAGGACGCACCGCTGGGTGTTATTGCCTGCACGCCCCGCAGGTGACACGGTCTTCGCAGTCCTGCGTTCGTCAAGAATCGGAACAATTTCGGCTGTAACCGGAATTGGTCAAACGCTCCTTATTACATTCCTCGGGAATCGTATGCCGCCAAACTTCGATGCGTCAGAAAAACAGGCTACTCAACTGCGGAAAGTCGCCTGGGTTCGATTAAGGCGGCTGCTTGTGTGGTTACTGTTGTTTGGCATCTTTCTGCGCTATGCCTGCACATGGGTGTCAGCATTGAGCGGAGCCTCCCTTTTCAGCGTGGGCGCTACCGGATTCACGGTGCTCTTCGCGGCCTTTTCGATCTTGCACGCTGGCGATGTGCTCGGCTGGCGTCGGGCGCTATTATTCCTGCTGGTCTGTGTGGCTGTATCTTGGGGATTCGAGTCCGTTGGCGTTGCAACCGGCGCGGTATATGGCGATTACCACTACGGTAAAGCGCTCGGCGCGAAGATAGCGGGCGTCCCACTCATCATTCCGTTGGCCTGGTTCATGATGGTGTATGCGAGTTGGATCGTGGCGCACGTTCTTCTCGAGGGCGCCAGCACTCCCTCGTCGGTCAACGGCGCACTTGCGCGGGCACTCATCGCTTCGACAGCGATGACCGCGTGGGACGCGGTAATGGACCCCGGTAAAGCAAAGTCCGGTGCCTGGATTTGGGAGAAGGGCGGCCCCTACTTCGGTGTTCCGTTCCAGAATTTCGTGGGATGGATCGCAACTACAGGCGCTATCTATGTGATAGTCGCAGTCGCCTTACGATTTGTGCCGCCGCGCCCGCAGGTTCGCAGCAGTACACGCTTTTATACCGGACTGCCCGTCCTGGCTTATGCACTTGTCGCTTTTGACCATCTTCTGATCGAGACAATTCCGGAATTGCACATCGTGGCGGCATTCGGCATCTGTCTTGTCGCGTTGCTCGCGATTCTGCGATTAATACTGGTGCCGGATGCGATAGCGTTGCCGGACTAAGCTTTCTGCGCTCTCGTCGAATAGGATTCGTACGGGCTCCGCATGCGGGTGTTCGTACCTGACAGCTATCGTGCGGACTCGGAGTGTCACGTCGACGCATTCACGAGGCGAGGGGCTCGGGCAGCACGAAACGGATGAAGCGATTCATAGAAGGCGAAGATCGCAAGCAGGTGACGCTGCTTGCAGAATGCCTCGATGACTTCGTCGCCGAAGACAATCCGATCAGGATCATCGAGTAAGCTGGCACGGGCGGCTCACGGTTTGGTTGGCGGCTTTGAGGCGCTCACAAGCTTAGGTTACCGGGTTTGTCGGTGGTATCTGACTGCCATCGTCGCCGCAAATCAACCCTCTGCGAACGCCGGTGATCGATCACAATGGCTGGCGCGCGGCGACGTGCCTGTTCGCAGCGAATGAATCTCAACACGACGCGCCCAATTCGCCGCTTACCATGTAGCTGTTTAACGATCTAAGCGTCGGCATGTTAGCTGCCGAATCACCTCTCGTGTTTGCACAGGGCCTTTAAGCAGGCGATGCCCCAGTGCGAGGCAGCTTACCGTATGGCATCGCACATTCATTCGGGAAAGTGCCCGTTCCAGCGAAGCAGCGGCATATCATATAAAGATAGGGTCTAGAGCCCGACGCGGCAGGTGATGACATGACTGCTATGACGCGGCGCGAAATGTTGCGCGCGATGGCGTCGGCCTTGACGTCGGCCGTGTCTGCAACGGTTTGCGCGCAACATGGAAGCATGGGACCGGTCAGGCCACCGGTCTGTCTCACCGAGGCCTTGGTGGTCGACCAAACGGGCAGAACTCGACTGCTCGGAGAGTTGTTGCGTGAAGGCGTCACGGCGGTGCAGACAATTTACACTGGTTGCAGTTCTGTTTGCCCTCTGCAGGGAGCGCTGTTCGGTGCAGTTCAAGACTGGATGCTGCAGGCCCGTACACGCTATCCAATCCGATTGCTATCGATTGGAATCGACCCATTTGCCGATGCACCCTCTGCGTTGCGCGAATGGATCGCGCGCTTCCATGCCCGTCCTGTATGGGCCGCGGTCACACCGGCTCCAGATGACGTCGACCGGATACGAGCAGAGCTGGCGGGCCGCCCATCGCTGCCGAGAAACATCGCCGACCATTCGACACAAGTCTATTGCTTCGATCAGAACGCGATGTTGCGCTGGCGCAGCGCTGATCTCCCCCGAATTAAGGAAGTTTGTGAGGTTCTTGGCGCACTGGCGGTTTGCAACACATGCGAAGCGATACCGATCAACTGAGAGTCGCCGATCACAAGCCGTATCACGTGACCTTAGAAAGGGGCGCCGCAATGGAACGAAATCGATTCTCAACGAGCAACCCAAAACCGTCGAGAGCGGGCACAAAAGCCTTGCTCCTGATCGCATTGGGGGCGATCTTAATTGCAACGTGTCGGGACATAACGGCGCAGGGCGTGCGGCCGTCGCAGTGGTCCGCGCCGATTTCTTTGCCGCTAGTGCCGGTGGCAGCCGCCAATCTAAGTGATGGAACGGTGCTGCTCTGGTCGGCTGATAGCCCGCTAAGTTTCACGGGCGGTGAGGTGGATCCGGGCAAGCATGAGAACACTGGGGGCACCTATACTGCAATTTTTGATCCGATGTCGCGCAGCAGCACGCAGACGGTGGTCACCAAGACCGGCCACGACATGTTCTGTCCGGGAATCGCAAATCTGCCCGACGGGAGCGTGTTTGTGACGGGTGGCTCGAGTAGCTCGAAGGTTAGCATTTTTAACCCTAGCTCAAGAAAGTGGACATCCGGGAAGCAGATGAACATTGCACGAGGCTATCAGGGGAGCGTGACACTGAGCAGCGGCGGTGTGTTCGTGTTGGGAGGCTCATGGAACGGAGGACAGGGACACAAGAACGGAGAAACGTGGGTCGGTAATTCGGGCTGGAGAGACAATGTTGCGGTGCTTGCCGACTATTTCTTAACAAACGATGCAGCGGGAATATATCGTGCCGACAACCACATGTGGTTGTTCGCAGTTTCCGACGGCCGAGTTTTCCACGCGGGCCCCAGTCGGGCCATGCATTGGATTGACACGGCAGGAAACGGTAGTGTGGAGCAGGCGGGGAATCGAGGCAGTGACGCGATGAACGGCAACGCGGTCATGTATGACGTTCGGAAAATCCTCGTCGTCGGCGGCGCACCTAACTACGAAGAGACCGAAGCGACGTCGAACGCCACGCTAATCGATATCAGCAGCGGAGCGGCGATCACTCGCACAATAGCTCCAATGAGCTATAAGCGCACGTTTCACAACAGCATCGTGCTACCGAGCGGGGACGTCGTCGTGGTCGGCGGTCAAGCCTTTGCAAAGATTTTCTCCGACGACAACGCGGTTCTGACGGCAGAAACTGTGGAGCCCTGGGACTGAAGCTTTTATGCTGCTTGCCGCCCAAGCTGTTCCGCGCACCTACCACAGTTTCGCGCTGCTTTTGCCGGACGGTCGCGTGTTAAGCGGTGGTGGGGGGCTGTGCGGGCAGTGTTCGACCAATCACACTAACGCCGAAATACTGACGCCGCCGTATCTTCTCAACGCGGATGGTTCGCCAGCCTTACGTCCCACGATCTTGTCGGCGCCCACGACCGCGAGTCTTGGCTCGTCGATATCCGTAAGCACGGACAAGACGGTTAGCGCATTTGCGCTGATGCGTCTGTCATCGGCAACTCATTCTCTCAACAACGAGCAGCGACGCGTTCCGTTAAGCTTTCGCGTCGGTAGAGCAGGCGAATATCTGTTGAGTATTCCAATTGATCCTGGCGTCGTCGTGCCCGGCTATTACATGTTATTCGCTCTTGACGCGACGGGAGTACCGAGCGTCTCGCGCACTCTTCGGATCCACTGATGACATGGACCTCATACCGCGCCAGCTTCACGATGCACGTGATGACGGCCCTATTTTTTGTTGCTGTTGAGAATTCGGCAAATGGGGAGGATCCGTATCGATCCACGGACTTGGGATATGCGATCTTTAGCGGGCAGCGCGCACTTGTAGCGCACTTACGCGACGACAACCGCATGGTGCCTGCCAACGCTGCCCGGTGCATTAATTGCCATGGTCACATGGACAATGCAGCCTCTTTTGCGCCCCCCCTTACACGCCGGCACCTGCTCAGCGATGCAGAGCGTCGAGGCGGCCCGCCGAGTCACTACACCCTGATCTCGTTTTGCCGCGTCTTGCGTGCCGGCGTCGATCCGACAGGAATCGTTCTGAAAAAAGCCATGCCCCAATACACCTTAAGCGACACAGAATGCGCAGCGCTTTGGAGCTTTGTCATCGATTCATAGGGATTTGTTAAATTTATAAGCGTGAATGATCGGCGTGATAGAGCAATACGTCTCCTTATCTAATAATTCTCTTTTGAATTCCGAATCGACAAGCTGGTGGATGGCTAGCTGCGGCAGACTGCACCAGTCAAGCTTGAGGCCCGACTCGGTCGCGCGATACCGGTCATCGTCGTCGGCGTGCAGATATTGGCTGATGGTCGAGATCGGTGCGTGCCCGAGGTTGTCGCGCACGTATCGGAGATCGACTTTCCGATCCATCATGTGTGATCCGGCGGTATGACGCTGCCAATGGGCGGACGCCTGCCGCAGTGTTTCTGCGGCCCGCTCGCCGGACTCACCAGTGAACGCGAGATGCGCGACCGCATTCTAGAGCAGTTGCTTGACGATCACGCGCACTCAACCGCGCGTCATCGGCTTGTGGATGCCGATAGGAGGAGAAGCGGGGTCGGTTCGCGTGGAAAAGGGCACGGTGTCCGCTCGGTGGCGATAGCCGCGGCGCCCCACGGAGTCATCCGTTCAGGCTTCGTATTTGAACGACAATGAAACGCGCGCACGGTATTCAACGATCTTACCGCTTTCGATCTTCATGTCGAGTTTGCTGACTTCGGCGACGCGGAGATCACGCAGCGACTTGGCGGCTGTTTCGACAGCAGTTTTGGCCGCATCCTCCCACGAGACGGGGCTTGTCCCGATAATTTCTGTCACACGATAAACGGATTCTGTCTTCTTCTTTGCCATTTTGTGCTCCTTTGGATAACGGAGGCGAGTGAGGTTCGTCGACGTTTTCATCATAGGCCAACTGCGTGACTTGCGTAGCTGAATCTTCCGGACCAGTCGCATCCCGCAATTTCGTCTTTTGGTGTGGATAAGCTGCCGGATCGTCTGGCGCCGACTTCTCCCGGAATCGAATTGACCAGTACCGCCTTGCCGGTTTCATCCACACCATCGATGGCAAACACATTCCTGGCAAGATCGATTTCGACGGTGAGAATGGACATGGACTTCCCCTCCCGCTGGCGTTGATGAAGGCTCGACACTCCATCATGGCACTTTTGATGCCGATTCGCGGCTTCCGCCGCAGCCTCGGGACGGGGAAGTCCCTTTCATTCGATTACCCCAAACCGAGCTGGCGGATCGTCTTACGTGCCTTGAATTGAACAAGACCCGGCTAGCGGTACCTGTAGTTCCATCCTACTAATAAATATCTAACTCATCACGGGCACTATGCAGCCTAAGCGCAAGTGATTGATGTTTTTTCAAATGCGCATTAGGTGCCTCGGCCTGATGTCTTCTCATCCATATTTACCCAATATGGTCAGGACTGGGCGGCGAACTCGGACTGCGCCGACTTGTGTAATGCGACAGGTTTTGCCTGCGGCCTGCTGGATTATGAGGTTTTCATGAAAACATTTTGTCATATTAAGCCGATTTTAAGTTTCATAGGCATATGTTCATTCGCTGCTTATAGGGGTATGGCTTATGCTCATTGCCCCATGTCTGATCAGATCAACGTGGGACCAAGTGGTCTTGCTTTCGCGACCGCCGATGATGAATCAGAGTTCTTTTTAATATCAAGAAGCTATTTTTACGCAGTCGATTCCAAAAATGGTGAATGAACGGCAAATATTCAATTTGAAATAGCGGTATTAAATTCATGTCCATCTTGCCTCTTGTATTCAATGACGGAGTGCAAAAAGTTCCAGAGAGCGCTTGAAGATGCACAAGTCATCTCATCTGAAGGCCTTTATCAAGTTGGAAAACTTCCGCCGAAATATGCCGGTGAAAGTTAGAAAGTAATCACATTCCTGGGCAGGGCTCAATTTCGTAGGTATCACGTGCCGGTGCGAGCTTCCGGTCATTCGTAGCGCCAGGAAATCGGATTTTGTCCGATCGAGCCGGGCCGCCAGGAAAACCGGTCTCTGCGCGACTCGCAGACAAATTCGATGTCTTTTTTGAAAAGACTTCAACCAGTTGCGCCTGTTATTGCGACGGAACCAGAAAGGGGAAGATCGTGTACATGTTCAAGCATTCATCGCGTTGTGAGTTTGCACGGGCAGTGACGTCGGCGCTTTCTGTAGAGGATGGTTGCGGGCGCAAGCGTCGCACCGTGGTGGCATTCGCCTCGGCCGTAGCGTCGCTGGCAGCGCTGCTTGTTCCGATCGCGGCGCGAGCCCAGTGCAACAGCAGCGCCAACCCCGCGCTGCCTGCGGCGCCGGCACAGACCAACTTTTCCAATCAGTCGTTTGGCGCAGCGCCGCTCCCCCAGTACTACCTGAGCGCATCGGGGCAGGCGGGATGCAAAGGCGCTGACGACGGCTCTTGGAACGGAAAGGGCCAGGATGGATTCGCTGGTCAGTCGGGTGGTTCCTTTAACAGCGTCAACAGCGGAATTACGGTGAAGGGGGGCTTCGCGCCGACCCCCATCAGCCCCACGATGGGAGCGGGATGGTCCGTCAACGGTGGTGACGGTGGCGCCGGCGGACAGGGCGGTTATGACGACGATGGCTCCGCCCACACGGGAAACGGCGGAGCGGCTGGCAATGGCGGCGCAGTCTCCGTGCAGTTTAGCGGCACGGTTGGTCCCGACCCGAAAGGTGTCCTTCCGGAAGTTGCGCTCGACGTGGAAGCCAATGGCGGCACCGGCGGAGTGGGTGCCGTGTCCAATGCCCAAGGCATACAGCCGCTCTATGGCGGCAACGGGGGACCAGGGGGGCGGGGTGGTCAGGCAGAGCTTAACGCCTCCGGCAATATTCAGTTCTATGGCGTCGGCCTGCGAGCGTCCGCCCTGGGCGGGACCGGCGGGGAAGGTGGCGACTCGCCCACTCCGGGTGATCTTGTCGTGGAAGGCCATGGAGGCAAGGGCGGCAATGGCGGCGCCGGCGGTACCGCGACACTTGCGTATCAGAACGGCAGTCTGACCGCCAGCACCCCTATAGGCCAGATCTTTCCGATGCAGGCTTACGCCGATGGCGGTAAGGGCGGCAGCGCCGGTGGCGCGTTCGGTGGAAGTGGCAGTTTTGGCGGGACCGGCGGCAACGGAGGTAACGGCGGCACAGCCAGCGCGGAACTCGGCAGCGGTGGCCAGATCGTTTTCTCCGATCAGATGCAACCGGTGGACAGTCAGAATCAGCCGGGCAGCGGCGTAACCGCCACGGCGAATGGCGGAGCGGGCGGGGGCGGTGGCACTGCCATCGACGGCACGATCCGCAATGAGGGTGGTGCGGGCGGCGACGGCGGGAATGCCGGCAGCGCCAGCGCCACCGTCCTTGGTTCCATCGATTACACCGCGAATGTTCCGGCCGGGCAATCTACTGCCGGGTTGATCGGGGGTGAGGGGGTGCTGGTGCAGGCCAATGGAGGCGCCGGCGGTGTCGGTGACGGCGCCCAGGGCACTATCGTGGGTGAAGGCGGCAATGGTGGTAAGGCAGGCGCTGGCGGGAGCGCTTCGCTGACCCTTGGAGACGCGACGAACACGGCGACAATTAAAACGAACGGCCCATATACGCATGGCGCCCTGGTGCAAAGTATCGGCGGCGGTGGGGGCAATGGCGGGAGTGTCAACTTCGTGCTGTCTGGCGCGGGTGGCGCGGGTGCCGCGGGCGGCAATGGCGGTCCGGTCACGGTGACCTCGGACCACACGTTTGTCACGGTCGGCAGCACATCAGGTGCAGGCAGCATCCCGCTTATTGCCCAGAGCATCGGCGGTGGTGGCGGAAACGGCGGCGACGCCAGCGGCGTCGCCGTTGGCGCGGGCTTCGAGATCGGCGGCAACAGCGGCCAGGGCGGCAATGGCGGTCCGGTGAAGCTCACGCTGGGCCAGAACAGCGTCTTTGGCAGCCTTGACCCGAGCGGTGGGGCCGGGATTCTGGCGCAAAGCATCGGCGGCTCCGGCGGCAATGCCGGCAACGCGACATCGATCGGCGGGGGGCTGATCAGCATGGTGATCGGCGGTGATGCCCACGGTGGCGGCGCGGGCGGCCAGGTCACGATCGACAACGGCGCACTCGTCACGACATACGGTGACCACGCAGCCGGCATCAAGGCTCAGTCCATTGGTGGCGGCGGCGGCAATGGCGGCAACGCCAGCGCGTTCCTTCTCGGCGGACCACTGGCGAGCACTGTTGCCATTGGCGGACAAGGTGGCAGCGGCGGCCCGGCCGGCTCGGTTTCGCTGACTAACACCGGACAGATCTCGACCTATGGCTCGGATGCCGAAGGCGTCCTGCTGCAAAGCATCGGCGGTGGCGGCGGCTCCGGCGGCAGCGCCACGGCGCGTGCCGTTGCCCTTTCACCCAGCCCCAACATTCCCGCGATCAGCGTCAGTGTCGCTCTCGGCGGCACGGGCGGGACCGGGAACACCGGCGGAGACGTCACGCTCAACAATTCCGGTCTGATCACGACAGCGGGCGACAGCGCGATCGGCGTGTCGGCGCAGTCTGTGGGCGGCGGCGTCCGCCCAGGCGGCGCCGAAGCTGCCTC
>Ga0163162_10004190_pt1 | contig 13863 bp, 9 predicted proteins | sample S55metaG_FD_115310 | JGI IMG/M metagenome (GOLD analysis project Ga0163162, IMG submission 115310) | Switchgrass rhizosphere microbial communities from Kellogg Biological Station, Michigan, USA - S5-5 metaG | ecosystem: Host-associated > Plants > Roots > Rhizosphere > Soil | place: USA: Michigan...
GAGCATCAACAGCTTCGTCGTCATGGCGATCCCGTTCTTCATCCTCGCCGGCAACGTCATGCTGGAAGGGAAGATGGCGCGCAGCCTGTTCGACTTCATGAGCGCGCTGACGCGCTGGATGACCGGCGGCGCGGCGATCGGCGCGACCGGCGCGTGCGCGCTTTTCGGCGCCCTGACCGGCTCGTCGGCAGCGGCCGCCGCGGCGCTCTCGCCCGTGGTCGTTCCGGAGCTGACGAGGCTCGGCTATCCGCGCCCGTTCGCGTGCGGCCTGATGGCCGCCGGTGGCACGCTCGGCATCATGATCCCGCCGTCGGTGGTGTTCGTCGTCTACGGCGCGCTCACCAGCACGTCGGTGGCGTCGCTTTTCCTCGCCGGCGTGATCCCGGGGCTGCTGCTGGCGGCGATTCTCGCCGCGACCTGCTACGGCATGGCGCGGCGCTACCGCTTCGGCGCGCCGCAGCCGTTCCTGGCAAGCGAGGTGTGGCGCACCTTCAAAGGCGCCGTGCCGTCGCTCTTCATGCCGGTGATCGTGCTCGGCGGGATCTACACCGGCCTCTTCACGCCGACCGAGGCGGCGGCGGTCAGCGTCGTCTACGCCGTGCTCGTGACGCGCTATGCCTACCGCACGCTGCGCTGGAGCGACCTGCCGCGCGTCGTCATCGACTCGGCGAAGAGCTCGGCGGTGGTCCTGATCATCCTCGCCGCCTCGCTCGGCATCGGCCTGCTGGCGTCGTTCCTCGGCGCCGCCGATCAGCTGGCGAGCGCGCTGACGGCGATGAACCTGAGCGCGTGGCAATTTCTCCTCGCGGTCAACGTCATCCTGCTGATCCTCGGCTGCTTCTTCGACGGCTTCACGCTGCTGGTGCTGCTGACGCCGCTGCTCCTGCCGACGCTGCGCGCCCTCGACATCAATTTGATCCACTTCTGCATCATCCTCACCGCCAACATCGAGATCGCCTCGATCACGCCGCCGGTGGGCTTCAACCTGTTCGTCATCAGCAGCACCACCAAGGTCAAGCTCACCGAAGTGGCGCGCGGCGCCGTGCCGTTCGTCGTCGCGATGATCTTCGGCATGATGCTGATCACCTACGTTCCCGTCATCTCGCTGGCGTTCTTCTGACGCCGGCTCCTTTCGAGGAAAAGACCATGTCCGCCGACTACATCAACGCCTTCACCCGCCCGATCTCGATCTCGGCCCGCGACACCGCGCTGGTCGTCGTCGACATGCAGTACGCGAGCGGCTCGCGCCACCACGGCCTCGGCGCGCACCTGGCGCGCCAGGGCACCCTGGCCGAAGCCGAGTACCGCTTCCACCGGATCGAGTCGCTGATCATCCCCAACACGCAGAAGCTCCTCGCCGCCTGGCGTGCCGCCGGCGCGCCGGTGATCTACCTGACCGTGGGTGCGAGGAACGCCGACCTGTCCGACGCGCCGCCGCACCTGAAGGCGTTCTTCGAGGTCTGCAACAACCACGAGGGCTCGTTCGAGAACGGCATCGTCGAGGCGCTCAAGCCGATGCCAGGCGAGGCGATCGTCCCGAAGAACACGATGGGCGCGTTCGCGAGCGCACCGCTCGGCGAGGTATTCGACCGGCTCGGCGTGAAGACCGCCGTCTACGTCGGCGTGTCGACCAACAACTGCGTCGACACGACCGCGCGCGAGGCCGCCGACCGTGGCTACGGCTCGATCCTGGTCTCGGACGCCACCGGAACGTGCTCGGATCGGATGCAGGAGGTGACGCTCGAGTCGTTCCAGCGCCTCTGGGGCCGCGTCGTGACGACCGACGCGGCGATCGGCGAGCTGACGCAGAGCGCCCACGCCAAGGCGGCCTGAGCGCAGATCGAGGAAAGAGCATGTCCAGCTATCTCGAGGCTCTCACCTGGCCGGTCGCCATCGACCCGGCCGACACGGCGCTCGTCGTCATCGACATGCAGTACGCGAGCGGCTCGCGCCAGCACGGCCTGGGCGCGCACCTCGCGCGCCAGGGCAAGCTCGGCGAAGCGGCGTATCGCTTCGACCGGATCGACAACGTCGTCATCCCCAACACCCAGCGCCTGCTCGCGGCGTGGCGCGCGGCGCGCGCGCCGGTCATCTACGTCACGCTCGGCGCCAGGAAGGCCGACTACTCCGATGCGCCCGGCTACCTGCGCGACTTCTTCAAGCTCTGCCACAACCACCAGGGGACACGCGAGAACGACATCGTCGACGCGCTCAAGCCGATGGTCGGCGAGCCGGTCCTGCTGAAGAACACGATGGGAGCGTTCGCGAGCACGCCGCTGGCGGCGCTGTTCGACGAGCTCGGCGTCAGGACCGCCGTCTACGTCGGCGTCTCAACCAACAACTGCGTCGACACCACCGCGCGCGAGGCTTCGGATCGCGGCTTCGCCTCGATCCTGGTCGCCGACGCGACCGGCACCTGCTCCGAGGCGATGCAGCAATCGTCGCTCGAGAGCTTCCGGCGCCTCTCGGGACGCGTCGTCAGCACCGACGAGGCGATCCGCGAGCTCGCCCACCCGGCCGCGAAGAAGGCCGCCTGATGACCGTGGTCGACCATCGCGCCGAGGCCGAGCTCGCCTTCGCGACGATGCAGGCGGGCGGCGTCGCGATCGTCCCGAACGACGTCGGCTACGCGGCGATGGCGACACACCACGACGCGCTCAAGCGCATCTTCGACACCAAGGGGCGGGCGGCGTCGAAGCTGAACGCGATGGTCGGCCACCAGCGGCTGCACGAGCGGCTGCATCGCTGCTCGACGCGGGCGCGCGAGATCGTCCAGGCGATCACGCAGGACTACGACCTGCCGCTCGGCGTGATCGCACCGGCCGACTTCACCGATCCGTTTCTGGCCCGCCTCGACCCGCGCATCGTCGCCGAGAGCACGCGCGAAGGGACGCTGCTGATGCTGATGAACGCCGGCCAGTTCCACGAGGCGCTGTGCGACCTGTCGGAAGCGGCGAACGCCGCCGTGTTCGGCTCTTCGGCCAACCGCTCGATGCAGGGAACCAAGTTCGCGGTGGCCGACATCGAGCCCGAGATCCTGGCGATCGCCGATCGGGTGATCGACTATGGCGTTCTCAAATACCAGCCCTACCAGTGCTCGTCGACCCTGCTCGACGTCGAGACGATGCGTGTCTACCGCAAGGGCGTCGCGTACGATGGCATCGTCTGGATCCTGAAGCGACACTTCGACATCAACGCCTCACCGTGACCGTCAAGCCTTCCCGGCGCGCAGCGAAGCCGAACCCGGCGACGCGGGCCGCGCCGTCGTCGGGCGAGCATGCCCCGGCGCGGAAGGCGCCTGTCGGGCGGGTCCTGGTGCCGCTGCCGGGCGGCCGCGACGCGGCGGCGGAGGGATCTCCCCCGAGCCAGCCGATCTACCAGCAGATCGCCGGGCGCCTGCGCGCGGCGATCGCGGACGGCACGTACCCCGTCGGCGCGCGCCTGCCGACCGAGCTCGAGCTGTGCGAGCAGTTCGGCATCAGCCGCTTCACCGCCCGCGGCGCGGTGCGCCTGCTGCTCACCGCCGGGCTCGTGTCGCGCCGCCAGCGCGTCGGCACGGTCGTGATCGCGCTCCCTGGCGATGCCCGCTACAGCCACGACGTCACCTCGGTGCGCGACCTGTTCCAGTACGCCCAGGACACCGAGCTGCGCCTGGTCTACATCGGCAAGCTCGCGCTGACCAAGGCGATGGCGCGCGAATTCGGCGTCGAGCCCGGCGAGGAATGGATCTACTGCATGGGGATCCGCCACGACGATCGCGCCGGCGAGCGCGGCAAGAAGAGCGGGCGGCCGATCTGCGTCACGCGGCTCTTCCTCAACCCGGTGCTGACCGGCATCGAGGGCAAGCTGCGCGAGCGAAAGACCGCGGTCTACGCGCTGATCGAGCGCGAGTACAAGGTGAGCATCCAGCGCGTCGAGCAGGAGCTGCAGGGCGTGCTGCTCGGCGCCGACGACGCCGCCAACCTCGAGAGCGAGCCGGGCGCGCCGGCGCTGCGCATCCTGCGCCGCTATTACAGCGACCAGGGCACGCTGCTCGAGGTCGCCGACAACATCCATCCGAGCGATCGCTTCACCTACCGGATGGAGCTGCGCCGATAGGCGGCGCGGGGCGCCCCTCTTTTGGCCACCGCAGGTGGATTGACAGCGGCGGCGATCACCTCTATATTGTCCGTACAAATGGTGCGCGGCGTCTGCTGTGCCCGCCGCTCGCGCCGACCCGCGGGTGGCCCGTTCCGCCAACCGAGACCGTCCCATGAGCGATTCCGCTTCCCGCCTTCCTCTCTCGCGCCTGCGCGTCCTCGCCGTCGAGCAGTACGGCGCCGGGCCGTTCGGCACCTCGTACCTCGCCGACCTCGGCGCCGAGGTCGTCAAGATCGAGAACCACCGCGACGGCGGCGACGTCGGTCGCCATGTCGGCCCGCACTTCTTCGGCGCCGACGACAGCCACTTCTTCCAGACCTTCAATCGCAACAAGAAGAGCATCACGCTCGACCTCAAGCATCCCGACGGCATGGCGGTGTTCAAGCGCCTGGTCGGCGGCGCCGACGCGGTGCTCGACAACCTGCGCGGCGACCTGCCGACGAAGCTCGGCCTCGACTACGCGGCGCTGAAGGACGCCAACCCGCGCATCGTCTGCGCGCACCTGTCGGCCTACGGCCGGAGCGGCTCGCGCCGCGCCTGGCCGGGCTACGACTACCTGATGCAGGCCGAGGCCGGCCACATGACCGTGACCGGCGAGCCCGATGGCCCGCCGACGCGATACGGCCTCTCGATCGTCGACCTGATGACCGGCCTGGCGGCGGCGTTCGGCCTGCTCGCCGGTGTCGTCAAGGCGCGCGAGACGGGCGTCGGCATGGATGTCGACACGTCGCTGTTCGACGTCGCGATGCACAACCTCAATTACCCCGGCACCTGGTACCTGAACGGCGGCACGGTGACGGGCCGCACGGCGCGAAGCGGCCATCCGAGCCTGGTGCCGAGCCAGCTCTACCGCACCCAGGACGGCTGGCTCTTCATCATGTGCAACAAGGAAAAGTTCTGGCCGCTGCTCGCGAAGGAGCTCGGCCACCCCGAGTGGATCACCGACCCCGACCTCGCCGTCTTCGCGCAGCGCCTCAAGAACCGCGACCGCGTCACCCGTCTCCTCGACGATGCGCTCATGCAGGCGCCGACGGCGACCTGGATCGAGCTCCTCTCGGGCAAGGTGCCGGTCGCGCCGGTGTTCGACATCGCCCAGGCGCTCGAGAACCCGTTCGTTCACGAGCGCGACGGCGTCCTCGACTTCGACTACGGCGACGGCCGCGAAGCACGGATGATCGCCAACCCGATCCGCATCGACGGCGTCGAACTGCCGCATCGCGCAGCGCCGCGCATGGGCGAGCACGACGACGCGATGCTGCGCGAGGCCGGCTTCGACGCCGCCGCGATCGCTCGCCTGCGCGAGCTCGGCGTGATCGCGAAGCGCTCGAGCGCGCCGGCAGGCGTCGAGCACGAGGCCGGGCACGACGTCGGCCACGCCGCCTGACGCCGCCGCGAGGACTCGCATCGCCTCGACGGAGCCCGATCGCGCGGCGTCGCGAGCGACCTCGGCGACGCTGCCGCTGACCTTGCTGATGCAGGCGGCGGCGTCGGCGGCGACGATCGCGCCCGCGGTCGCCGCGCCCGCGCTGCTCGTTCGCCTCGGCGTCGGCCCGGTCGCGCTCGGCCTCTACATCGCCGCGCTCTACATCACCGCGATGCTGTCGAGCCAGCTCGGCGTCGCGCTGGTCAAGCGCTGGGGGCCGATCCGCACCAGCCAGGTCGCGCTCGTCCTCTCCGCCGCCGGCGTCGCCCTGCTCGGCGTTCCCCATCTCGCCGCTGCGCTCGTCGGCGCGCTGCTTCTCGGCGCCGGCTACGGGCCGGTCACGCCGGCGAGCTCCGAGATCCTCGCCCGGACGACGCCGCCCGAGCGCTACGCGATGGTGTTCTCGGTCAAGCAGACGGGGGTGCCGGTCGGCGGCGTCGTCGCCGGCCTGGTCGTTCCCGGACTGACCGAGAGCGCCGGCCCGGCGTGGGCGCTGCTCGCGATCGCCGCGCTCTGCCTCGTCGGCGCGGCGAGCGGCGAGTGGCTGCGCGCCGCGCTCGACCGCGGCCGTGACGCGGTCGCGCCGCTGCCGAGCCTGGCGCGCGTTCTCGCCCCGGTGAAGTTCGTCGCCACGCATCCGGTCCTCGCGACGCTCGCCGCATGCTCGCTCGTCTTCTCGGCGGTGCAGGTCTGCGTCACCTCGTACACGGTGACCTTCCTCACCCACGACCTGCGCTGGAGCCTGGTCGCGGCCGGCAGCGCGCTCGCCGTCGCCCAGGTCGCCGGCGTCGTCGGTCGCATCGTCTGGGGCGTCGTCGCCGACCGCAGCGGCGACGCACGGCGGGTCCTGCTCGCGCTCGCCGTTGCGATGGCGCTGTGCGGCATCGGCGCCGCCGCGCTCGCGCCGAGCAGCGCGCCGGCTGCCGTGATCGCGCTGCTCGCCGTCTACGGCGCGACGGCGATCGGCTGGAACGGCGTCTTCCTGGGGACGATCGCGCGCGTCGTGCCGATCGCCGATGCCGCGCAGGCCACCTCGGGCTCGCTCTTCTTCACCTATTTCGGCGTCGTCATTGGTCCGCCGCTGTTCGGCCTGATCGCGTCGTGGCGCGGCGGCCTCGGCCTGGCGTTCGCGCTGCTGGCGCTGCCGCTGGCGTGGTCGATCGGGCTGCTCTGGCGCTGGCGCAGCGCAGCGCCGCAGGTCGCTGCGCCGTGAGGGTCGCGCCGCAGGTCGCGGCGCCGTGATCCGCCCTCCGCGCTAGCGCGCCGCCGGTCCGACCGCCTTGGCGGGCCGCATCAGCGGCAGCAGGGCCAGGCCGAGCAGGCCGACCACCGAGTCGAGCACGAGCGTCTGCGGGTAGCCGATGCGCTCGACGACATAGCCCTGCCACGTCGCCGTGTACGAGATGCACAGGTTCATGAGCGCCATGTAGGCGGTGAACTGTGTCGCCGCCACCGCCGGCGTGGTGATGTCCATGAAGAGCGCGCTGCGGATGCCGTAGTAGAAGCCCTGGAACACGTTGTAGACGATGCACGCCGTCCAGAACGTGACGATCAGGACGGTCGAGGGCTGCGGCCGGTTTGCCATCTTCATGTCGACCGGCATGATCCAGCCCGCCTGCCACATCGTCCATGCGAGCCAGAGCGTCGGCACGACGGTGAGGAAGACGAAGATCGCGAGCGTCGTGCGCCGGCCGAAGCGGTCGGAGAGCCAGCCGCCGAGGATGCACGCCGGCGCGAAGATCAGCGTCGTGTAGAGATTGAGCTGGGCGACCTCGTTGTCGTTCAGGCCGAGCTCGACGGCGAGGTTGGACTGCAGGGCGAGGCTGAGCGCGTACGCGCCCGCCGGCAGCACGGCGTAGAGCACGCCGACCAGCGCCGCGCGCGAGCCCGTGAACGCGCGCCAGGCGTTGACGACGAAGTCGACCAGCTCGCGGCCGACGTTGCGGACCGCGCCTGGGGCTTCGTCGATCTGCGTCCGCGCTTTCTCGCGCAGCGGCAGGACGACGAACAGCGTGATCGCGAGGATCGTCGCGATCACGAACAGGTAGGTCGACGTGAACGGCATCACCGCGATCAGGAACAGGACGCCCGAGCCGCCGATCGTCTGGCCGATCGAGGCGCCGGCGAACATGAAGCCGTTGGCCGAACCGCGCTCGTCTTCGGGCAGGACGCTGACGGCGAGGGCGTCGATGGCGACGTCCATCGTCGCAGCGAAGGCGTTGTGCAGGAAGATGATCGCCGTGAACAGGCTCAGCCGGCTGACGAAGTCGACGCTCATCGCCGCCAGCAGCGTCGCCATCATGCCGACCTGCATCAGGAAGATCCAGGTGCGGCGGCGGCCGAAGCGCTCCGACGAGAATGTGTCGACGAACGGGCCGACCGCCCACTTGAACGCCCACGGCAGGTAGAGCGAGCCGACGAAGACGCCGATCTCGGCGGGGGTGAGGCCGCCGCGTCGCATCTGCGCGGCGATCGCGACCGCCGTGAAGCCGAGCGGGATGCCCTCGGTGACGTAGAGGAGGAAGAAGGTCGCGAGCCGGCCCTTCTTGGTCGCGAGCAGGTCGGGCAGGGCGATTCGCATGCGGCGGCACGCTAGCACAGCCGGCGTCGGGGTTTCACGCTTTGCGCTAGAACGGCCGCCCCGAACCGATGACGCGATGGCGATGACCGACAAGATTTCCGAGACCGCGGCGGCCGCGACAACTGCGGCGAGCCCGAAGACCGCGAAGACTGCGAAGCGCCCGAAGGCGACCGCTGCCGACTTCCACCCCGAGGTGCTGCGCCTCTTCGACGGCTACGTCCATGGCCGCATCGACCGGCGCGGCTTCCTGGAAGGCGCGGCCAAGTTTGCGGTCGGCGGCGTCAGCGCAGCCGCGCTGCTCGAAGCGCTGAGCCCGGACTTCGCCAACGCCGAGCAGGTGGCGAAGACCGACGCCCGGATCGTCGCGACCTCGGTCGAGTTCCCGTCGCCGCAGGGCTACGGCACCGGTCGCGGCTACCTCGTGCGGCCGGCGAGCGCGCCGCCGCCGGGCGGCGCGACGACGCCGACGCGCGGGTTGCCGGCCATCCTCGTGATCCACGAGAACCGCGGCCTCAATCCGCACATCGAGGACATCGCCCGGCGCCTCGCGATCGACAACTTCATCGCCTTCGCGCCCGACGCGCTCTTCCCGCTCGGCGGCTATCCCGGCGACGAGGACAAGGCGCGCGACCTGTTCGGCCGCCTCGACGAAGCGAAGACGCGCGAAGACCTCCTCGCTGCCGCGCGTTATCTGAAGGGCGTTCCCGGCGGCAACGGCAAGGTCGGCGCGGTCGGCTTCTGCTGGGGCGGCGGCATGGTCAACGTGCTGGCGACACGCTGGCCCGATCTCGCTGCGGCCGTGCCGTTCTACGGCGCTGCGCCGCCGGCCGGAAGCGTCGCCGCGATCCAGGCGCCGCTCTTGCTCGTGTTCGCCGACAACGACGAGTACGTGAACCGATCGTGGCCGGGCTACGAGGCGGCGCTCAAGGCCGCCGGCAAGCGCTACGAGGCGCACCGCTATCCGGGCACGCAGCACGGCTTCAACAACGACACGACGCCGCGCTTCGACGCGGCCGCCGCCGGCCAGGCCTGGCAGCGCACGGTCGCCTTCTTCAACCGCACGCTGCGCGGCTGAGCTCGTCGCTAGTGCAGGTCGCGGCGCCGGCCCTTGAAGGCCTTCGGGCTGATGACGTTGCCGTCGCGCTCGCTCGCCGATTTGCGAGCGCGCCGGATCGCCTCCTTCGTCTCGCGCCGCGCGCGCAGCTCGGCCGCGGGCCAGGCGATCAAGCGGCGCACGCGCCGCCCCCAGCGCTCGCTTCCCTTGCGCAGCGTCGCATCGACGCGGGCACGCCGGCGCGGGCGCAGCAGCATGCGGGCCAGCAGCAGCACGCAGACGACGACCATCCCGGCTGCGAAGATCTTCTCGACGACGTTCATGAGAGGGCTCGAGTTCGTCCGCATCGTAGCGCGCATCGGACGGCACCACCGACGACTCGTCGTTGCGTCATCCCCCTACACCCGGGGGTGAAGCGCACGGCGCAGAATGCAGGGGAACGGAGCGCGGTGGTGCGTCAATTGCTCCGACGCGCTTGAGCCCCATGGACGAGCCGAACGCCCCCTATCCCGCGGACCCCTCGAATCGCGTCGCGGAGCCGCGACTCCAGCCCGCCCCCGACCACGCCGAGGAAGAGCTCGCCGACCTCGTCGACGACGCCGTGCCGAGCCGTTCGTACCAGATGCTGCCGATGGTCGGCCTCGGCGGCTCGGCCGGCAGCATCGCCGCTCTGCAAGGGTTCTTCGGCGCGGTTCCCGCCGACAGCGGCATGGTCTACGTGGTCGTCATGCACCTTGCTGCGGATCACGAGAGCTCGCTCGCCCAGATCCTCCAGCACGCGACCTCGATGCCGGTACAGCAGGTGCACGAGACAACGCGCGTCGAGGCCGACCACGTCTACGTCATCCCGCCCGGCAAGGCGCTGTCGTCGGCGAACGGCCACCTGACCTGCACCGACCTCGCGACCGAAACCGGCCGCCGCGTCGCCGTCGACCTGTTCTTCCGCACCCTCGCTGACACGCACGGCCCGAACGCGGCGGCGATCGTCCTCTCCGGAGCCGACGGCGACGGCGCGATCGGCCTCAAGCGCGTCAAGGAGCGCGGCGGCCTGACGATCGCGCAGGACCCCGGCGAGGCCGAGCACTCGGGAATGCCGCGCTCGGCGATCGCGACCGGCATGGTCGACTGGGTGCTGCCGGTCGGCGACATGCCGTCGCGACTGGCCTCGTACACGCGCGTCCTGCGCCGTCTCAAGCTGCCGCCCGAGCACGGGCCGCAGCCGGCGCAGCCGCTCGCCGTGCCGCCCGACGAGCTCGAGGCGACGCTGCGCGGGATCCTCACCTACCTGCGCGGGAGCACCGGCCGCGACTTCAGCTACTACAAGCGGGCCACCATCCTGCGTCGGATCGCCCGGCGCATGAGCGTGAACGGCATCGACGAGCTCGCGACCTACCTCGACTTCATCCGCACCCACCCGGGCGAGGCCGGCGCGCTGCTCAAGGACCTGCTGATCAGCGTCACCAACTTCTTCCGCGACCGCGACGCCTTCGACGCGCTCGAGGCGCAGATCCCGACGCTCTTCGCCGGCAAGGCGGCGAGCGACGAGGTGCGCGTCTGGGTGCCGGCGTGCGCGAGCGGCGAGGAGGCGTATTCGATCGCGATGCTGATGGCCGAGCACGCGCGCCGGCTCGATGCGCCGCCGGCGCTGCAGGTGTTCGCGACCGACCTCGACGACGACGCCATCCGGGCGGCGCGCGAAGGCGTCTATCCGGCGGCGATCGCCGCCGACGTGTCCGAGGAGCGGCTGCGCCGCTTCTTCAACCGCGACGTGCGCGGCTACCGGATCCGCAGCGAGCTGCGCGAGGCGGTGGTCTTCGCGACCCACGACCTGCTCAAGGACGCGCCGTTCTCGCGCCTCGACCTGGTCAGCTGCCGCAACCTCTTCATCTACCTCAACCCGCAGGCACAGCAGCGCGCGCTCGAGATCGTCCATTTCGCGCTGCGCCCGCACGGGCGGCTGTTCCTGGGCGTCTCGGAGACCGTCGACCCGACCGCCCACCTGTTCCGCGCCGTCGAGCCGAAGCACCGCATCTACGAGCCGCGCGTGGTGCGCGACCGGCGCCTGCCACCGGTCGCCGGCGACGGCGTGCTGGTCCGCGCGCATTCGCTGCAGAGCCCCGGCGGGCCGACGATCGGCGCGACCGGTCGGCTCGCCACGTTCCTCACCAGCCGGCCGAGCCCCGAGGACCTCGGCATCGGCTCGTGGCGCGAGCTGCACCTGAAGCTGATCGAGCGCTTCGCAGCGGCGTCGGTGATCGTCACCTCCGACTTCGAGATGGTTCATATCTCGGATCGTGCCGGACGGTATCTCCGCCACGGCGCCGGCGAGCCGAGCAACAACCTGCTGCTCGCGGTCGAGCCGGCGCTGACCGGCGACCTGCGCACGGCGTTGCTGCGCGCGCAAGAGATCGAAGAGGGCGCCGAGACCGCGCCGATCCCGTTCCGCGAAGGCGGCGAGACGACCACCGTGCGAATCCGCGTCAGCCGCGCCCACGACATCGCCGCCGGCTTCCTGCTCGTCACGTTCGTTCCCATCGCCGAGGAGGTCGTGCCGCGCACGCCGTCGACGACGCCGGAAGAAGACGCCTACGTGCAGCGCCTGCAGCAGCAGGTCGACGAGCTCAAGTGGCACCTCCGCGACGCCACCGAGCAGGGCACGCTCGCGGCTCAGGAGCTGAAGGCGAGCAACGAAGAGCTGCAGGCGATGAACGAGGAGCTTCGCTCGGCGACCGAGGAGCTCGAGACCAGCCGCGAGGAGCTGCAGTCGATCAACGAGGAGCTGACCACCGTCAACCAGGAGCTGAAGGTCAAGGTCGACCAGCTCAGCCACGCCAACGGCGACCTGCAGAACCTGATGGCCGCGACCGCGATCGCCACCGTGTTCCTCGATCGGAGCCTGTGCATCTCGCTCTTCACGCCGTCGGCGGTCGAGCTGTTCAACCTGATCGATGCCGACGTCGGCCGGCCGATCAGCGACCTCGCCAGCCGCCTCGACTACCCGCAGCTCAACGCCGACGCGTCGGCGGTGCTCGAGCGCCTGATGCCGATCGAGCGCGAGGTCCGCTTCGACGAGCGCTGGCTGCTCGCCCGGCTGCGGCCGTATCGCAGCGACGACGACCGGATCAGCGGCGTCGTCCTCACCTTCGTCGACATCAGCGAGCGCCGCCGCGTCAGCGAGGCGCTGCGCGAGTCGGAGGCGATGTTCCGAACCATCGTCACGCAGGCGGCGGCCGGCGTCGCCCACCTCGACCTCGACGGCAGGATCTCGCTCGTCAACGCCCGCTTCGCGCTTCTCGCCGGGCGCACGCCCGAGGCGCTGGTCGGCACGTCGGTGTTCGCGCTCGTCCATCCCGACGACCAGGCGAGGAACATCGAGGCGTTCCGCCGCACGGCGAGCGACGGCACGCCGTTCGAGATGGAGAAGCGCTATGTGCGCGCCGACGGCGGCGTCGTCTGGGTGAGCGCCTCGGTGACGGCGGTGCTCGATCTCAACGACCGGCCGACGGCGGCGATCGCCATCGTCCTCGACGTCAGCGAGCGCCGCCGCACCGAGCAGGCCTTGCGCGAATCGGAGGAGCGGCTGCGCCTGATCGTCGACAACGCGCGCGAGTACGCGATCGTCGCCATGGACCTCAAGCGGCGCATCACCGGCTGGAACAGCGGCGCCGAGAGCCTCACCGGATACGTCGCCGACGAGGTCCTGGGCGAGAGCGCCGACCTCATCTTCACCGAGGAGGACCGGGTCGCCAACGCGCCGCAGCGCGAGGCGACGCTCGCGCTCGCCGAGGGCCGCGCCGCCGACGAGCGCTGGCATCGCAGGAAGAACGGGACGCGCTTCTGGGGCAGCGGCGTGATGATGGCGATGCGCGACACCGACCGCACCCACCCGATCGGCCTGCTCAAGATCTTTCGCGACCAGACGCAGGCGCGCGCCGCCGAGCAGGCGCTCGAGACCAGCCGCGCCGAGCTCGTGCAGGCGCTGGTCGACAACCGCAGGGCGCGCGCCGAGGCCGAGGCGGCGAGCCACGCCAAGGACCGCTTCCTCGCCATCCTCTCGCACGAGCTGCGCACGCCGCTGACGCCGGTGGTGATGGCGCTGCACTCGCTCGAACGGAGCACCGAGCTGCCGGCCGCGTTGCGCGGCACGGTCGAGCTGATCCGCAGGAACGTTCGCGCCGAGCTGATGCTGATCGACGACCTGCTCGACGTCACTCGCATCTCGAGCGGCAAGCTCGAGATGAGCCGGTCGCAGACCGACATGCACGAGGTCGTGCACGGCGCCGCCGACGTCTGCGCCGGCGACTTCGCGGCCAAGCGCCAGCGCCTCGGCCTGGCGCTGCACGCGTCGCGCCACGTCGTCCCCGGCGACGCTGCGCGCCTGCAGCAGGTGGTCTGGAACCTGCTCAAGAACGCCTCCAAGTTCACGCCGAACGAAGGCGAGATCAAGGTCGTGACGAGCAACGTCGACAACCGCTTCGTGCTGATCGTCGCCGACACCGGCATCGGCATTTCGAGCGAGGCACTGCCGACGATCTTCGATGCCTTCGCGCAGGAAGGGCCATGGGTGACGAGCGAGTTCGGCGGCCTCGGCCTCGGCCTGGCGATCGCCAAGGCGACGATCGAGGCGCACCACGGCTCGCTGGTCGCGGCGAGCAGCGGCCGCAA
>Ga0163162_10004193_pt1 | contig 13861 bp, 9 predicted proteins | sample S55metaG_FD_115310 | JGI IMG/M metagenome (GOLD analysis project Ga0163162, IMG submission 115310) | Switchgrass rhizosphere microbial communities from Kellogg Biological Station, Michigan, USA - S5-5 metaG | ecosystem: Host-associated > Plants > Roots > Rhizosphere > Soil | place: USA: Michigan...
ACCAACTAATGGTTCGGCCCGCTTTGCCCCACTCACTGCAGCCGTTCTCTTCCCCTTCGAGTTCCCGGCTTTTGCTCTCTTATTCTCCAACTCCCGCCGAAAGCGATCGGTCCGGTGCACTCTCGCACTCATCACCTTCACGATCGCAATCGCTGGACTCACCGGTTGCGGAGCCGGTGGCTCAATCGCGTCCAACAGCGCCGCCGCTCAGACCACCAGCTATACCGTTCAGATCACCGGAACCAGCCTGACCTTCAACGCGCCACCGCAGACCATCACACTAACGGTGCCTGCGCAGTAGGCATGAGTTTGCACCACTGGAGGGGGAGGAGAAAACTAGGGCTCCTTCCCTTCTTTTTTATTCCGGATTCAGTTACCTTGCCCTTCGGCAGAGACCTGGAAATATCTGCTAAACTAATCAAGTCGGAAACAGCGATCCAGCAGGCAAGCCAGCGGCGATCCCGAACCTCGCCCCGCTCCTGAGCAGTACGGAAGCTTCCCTTTCTCCGGCCACTCATCGCAGCATACAAGTCGGGGCGTAGCGCAGCCTGGTAGCGCACCTGCTTCGGGAGCAGGGGGTCGGAGGTTCGAATCCTCTCGCCCCGACCATTCTTCAAAATTACTCAAAACCCAATCTAAAGAATAACGCAGTGTGCGTTTGGATTTCTCGCCAAGCCTCTCTCTGGCGCAATGGTAAAGCTGCCATTCCCATTGCCGAGCATGACGTCGTAGGTATCACCATCGTCCTGCTCGTAGATCACAGCGATATCCGCTACACCATCTCCGTTAAAGTCTGCAGTAGTCACGTGAGGTTTCGTCCCTCGCATGCGGAGCGGAAACGACCTTAAATACTCGAAGGAGCCCTTGCCTGTACCGACCAGCACAGTCACTGAGCTGGCACGCCAGTCGGAAATGGCGATGTCTGGAATGCCATCGTTGTTGAAATCAGCAACTGCGATCGATACGACTGAACTTTGAGGCGAGATCTGGTGAGCAGAGCTGAAGCTGCCAGTTCCATCCCCTAGAAGCAATGTCAGTGTCCCATCTTCATTCCCAACGATCAGATCAGGATTGCCATCATTGTTGAAGTCACCACCAACCATTGCGCGAGGATTTTGACCTGACAACGCCTTGGAAGTCATCGGTCTGAATGCTCCGTTCCGCTGGCCCAACGACACAACCAAATGGTCGGGATCGGAGGTTCCCTCGGTATGCAAGGTGATCCTCGCTATATCCGCGAAACCGTCACGATCGAAATCGGAGGTCACAACCAAAGCTGAAGCATCATCCACATCATCATCAGCGGCCGCCTTTGCAGCTTGGGAGATATTCGAGTCCTGCGCAGATGCGAATGCAGTAGTCGCGATCATCATAACGATCGCAGCGGAAACGATGCTAAATCTAATAGCCGCGCGGACCATCAGGCATTCCTCTAAAGAAAGACTACTCCCGTAGTGAGAGCATTTCTATTCCACCAGACGTGCCCGCACCATGAATCCTCGCCTCTAACGGAGGAAAGCCTCACAACCGTCGTAACGACTAGCGTTTTGATACGACTTTGCGATCAGTCTGCGGAAGTGTCCACGCAAAAAGTACGCCGCCGCTACTTGTCATCACAAATTGTCTTCCATCCAATTCATACGTAGCGGGCGAACTAACCATCGGAGAACCCATGCCGGCATGCCATAACGTTCTTCCATCCTTGGTCGCGAGTGCCAGCACACTGCCGTGAGCATCACCCGTAAACGTGAGACCCGAGGCGGTTGTAAGCACGCCCGCACCTGAACCGCCGTCACCTACTTCATGAGTCCAGCGCAGTTTTCCGGTTTGATAATCAATCGCCTCGATGACCCCTTTGCCCCATAATCCATAGTCCGCACCTGCCCAACCATAATTTCCGTCCGCTGCCTTAGCAAAATAGATGCTGTAGCTGGGGTGAGCATCCACAATAAACAGGCCGGTCGTTGGATCAAAACTCGGGGCGCGATAGTTCGTCATGCCACCCTCATCCGGTGCAATCAAGCGCCCATCAGGTGCAGGCTCCTTTGCTGGGTTTGGAATCGGCCGCCCTTCTTTATCGACTCCGAGCGACCAATTTACGGGTCCAAATGTAGAGGTCAGAAGACTCTTGCCATTGGTGCGATCAAGGACAAAGAAATAGCCGTTTCGGGAAGCTTGCATCAACATCTTGTGTGGTTTGCCGTGAAAGTCGCCATCTACAAGAATGGGTGTCTCCACCGCGTCCCAGTCATGCGTATCGTGAGGCGAAGCAGAGAACGCCCACGTAAGCTTTCCGGTATCCGGATTCAGGGCAACAATCGCGCAGGTATAAAGATTGTCGCCAGGCCGCGGCTTTCCATTCAACACCGGTGTAGGATTGCCCGTCCCCCAATAGAGAAGGTTGAGTTCGGGGTCGTAGGTTCCCGTCATCCACGTCATGCCGCCGGTCGTGCTGTTAGGCGTTCCTGCAGGAGGCGTACTGTCCCACTGCCATTGTGTCTCTCCGGTTTCAGGATCAATGGAGCGGAGATAGCCGGCGAGGTTATCGAAATCTCCAGACACACCGATGATTACGTGATTGCGGACGACCAGTGGGGCCATCGTCGTCCAGTAGCCCTTCTTCACATCGGCCACAACGACGTCCCAACGGATGGTGCCATCCTTCGCATTCAGCGAAATAAGATGGGAGTCGGGTGTGAGGTAGTAAAGCCACCCCTTGTACATCGCAACTCCGCGATGGCCGATATGCAATCCTTCGTCGGTCGGCTTGTTATAGTGCCAGAGCGCATGCCCCGACCTAGCGTCAACGGCCCATATGTTATCGGGGACGGTGAAGTAAAGGATGCCGTCAACGAGCAGCGGCGTCGACTTGATCGGAGCATTCTGATTTGTCTGAAACGCCCACGCCAGAGTGAGAGAACCGACATTCTCGGGGGTGATCTGGGTCAGCTTGCTATGCCGTTTGCCGGAATAATCGCCATGATACGTGGGCCAACTGTCGGATAAAGGATGAGCAAGAGCAGCCGGCTCGAGGTTCTGTGCCATCGCAGGGTCAGAGAATCCGCGAAGCAGCGCAATGATGGCAAACACCAGCGAGTATTTCCAAACTTTCATACCTAAATAAACCTCACAGCAGACCCATTGTTTAGTGCAACGTTTGCATGTATGCCATCAGATTGTGAATGTCATCGTCCGTATACTTGCCGAACAACTCCACATGACCATCAACCGGCGAATCTACCGTGTAGCGAATGCGGCTGACTGGCCATGAGTGGTAGACGCCGTCCGCGCCACGCAATCCGATCGTGAACTCATCACGATAAGCAAGTTCTCCGGTTAGCGTTTCCCCGTTAGGCAGCGTCACAGTTACCTTGCTCTTCGCATTCTTTGGATAGAGCATCTGTTGTTCCAATTGAAGACCCTGAAAACGGTTAGCAACTCCAGCCAAATCTCCCGTTGCCGAGTGGCACTTAACACAGCCGCCTGGGCCACTGAAATATCGCTTGCCCGCCTCCACATTTCCCGTCTGGAGATCACTTACATCCACTCCACGCCGTCCACCAGGACGGGATGACTTCCCTTGATTGCGAACGAATAGGAGAAGACTATGGACCTCTTCGTTCGAAAAGTTAAACGCAGGCATCTTCTTTTCCGGTCGGCCATTCCGGACTACTTCGGAAAATTTGCTTCCGTTGGTATCAGAGATCAACAGCTTGGACCGTGTGAGATCCGGCCCCGTTTCGCCACCCGCTGCATCGCGTCCATGACAGAAGGCGCAATTCCTTTGAAACAAAGGGCGCCCGGCATCGGAGACATTTCCCGTGCCGTTGGCTCCGACGGCAATATCGCTTGTTGAGAGGTATCGCATCAACTCAGCAACTTCTTCCTGAGGGAGCTTGGCGAAATTGGGCATGCGGCCTTTGCCCGTGCGAATAAGGCTTTCAATCTGCTGAGGCGTAAACTTACGGTTTACATCGAGCAAAGGTGGGAACCCCGGAAGGATACCCTCGCGCTGGTCTCCGTGGCATATTGCACAGTTCTTGGCATAGGAGTGCGCGCCAGCCGTGTTATCGGCGGGCGCATGCTCGGTTTTGGCTGTCTGACACCAACCGGGATGAGCGATAGCCGGAATGAAGCCGAAAACTACAACGAAAGCTACAGCACGAAGTCTATTCATGATCGCGATCACTACTTCCCAGGTGTTCAAATCACTCGCTACTAATCTATCCCGCGTATTTGATGAGTTGCATAAAGCCATAGTCCATATGCAGCTGTTGATGACAATGCCATAACGTATCTCCCGGATTGTCAGCGACAAAGTCGACCTCAACAGTTTCAAGGGGCATTACGTTGATGACATCTTTCTTCAATCCGCTGCTGTTCTTATCGCCGATACGCGTGACCTCAAACGTATGACGGTGCAGATGAAGCGGATGTTGATCGCCGCTTCCGTTACGAAAGACGAGGCGATACCGTTTGCCTTCATGGACTATCAGCGAATCTGTGTTGGGCCAGGATTTATTGTTGATCGTCCATGTGTCGAACTTCGACCCGTGCAAAGACCCAATGTCGCGAAATGTCAGAACAAACGTTTCGTCCGGCTTGGGGACTGCTGTAGTAGCAGCAAACTGTGTATAGTCCCATTCCGCAGGCGCAGGATCCTTCCAGATCGGGGTTCCCTTTTTCCCAGCATACTCAACGACGATGCCCAGTCCCATCTGGCGTGCCTTCTCAAGTGTCGAGCCTAGTATCCAGACTCCGGGAGCGTTCATCTCAACGATTGCATCTACACGTTCGGCAACCGCAAGCGAGATGACCTCTACTGACTTCGGGTTCGGGACCGGATTGCCATCCATAGCGATAACTTTGAAAGTGTGTCCCGGAAGAGCAAGGACAACGTTCTCCGTTGCACTGGCATTAAGCAAACGCATCAGAACCTTCTGTCCTTGCTTGACCCGAATAGGCTCTCCCGCACCCAGCATATGCGCATTGATCGTGGCATATTTGTAGCCAACGTCAGAACCGCTTGTAAGCGGTGCGTTCGAGGAGTGCTCACGCATCGTCTCGACCATCGGCACAAATGATGGCTCCCAGTGATGGATCGCGAGGTTGATCTCCTGATCATAGTGACCTGGCTGTTCCTTTCCCTCTATAAGCAAAAAACCAAATTGCCCCGTGTAGGTTCCGAGCGACAGATTGTCGTTCGCCGTCGCATGCGTGTGATACCAGCGAGTCCCGGAAGGCTTCGGAGTGAACGAGTACCGATGGGTTGTTCCGGCCGCAATCATTGGTGAACCTTCTTCCATAGCGCCATCATTAAGTGAGTCGATTGCCAAACCATGCCAGTGCACAATATCTTCTTGTGCTGTGGCGTTGGTTACATCGATGGAGACAGGAACGCCTTCGCGCAGACGTAGCAGCGGACCGGGCACCTGCCCGTTATAGCTAATGGTCTTGATAGATACACCCGGCCTAATATCGAGCGTGCACGGCTCGATGCGAAGAGCGTAGTCAGCCTTAGTTGGAGCCGCGCTATTCGCAAGAGATTTCAATGCCGAACCATTGAGTGAATGGCCGGCGAGTAGAACGCCTGCAGAGGAGAGGAAATTTCTGCGATTCATGAACAGTTCTGGTCCCCTTATGGAACGTCATCACGTTCTCGTTCTGGTCTAACGCTCTTTAGACCCACCATGGCGCTGCGGGCTTTTCTTTCAGCACAATGTCACTCAGGAAATGAGCTGCGCGGGTAAGCCCTTCTTCCGGCGAGAGAAGGCTGTCTTCATGCTCGATCGAGAGGACACCATCATAGCCGAACATACGCAACGTCGAAACGAACTCCTTCCACCACTCCGCCCCATGACCATAACCGCAAGTTCGGAAGATCCAGCCGCGATCGCGTTCGTCGGTGTAAGGCTTCGTGTCCAGAACACCGGTGCGAGGCAAATTGGCCGAATAAAGCTGCGTATCCTTCGCATGCACATGGAAGATCGCATCTCCGAGAATGCGCACAGCCGCAATGGGATCAATGTTTTGCCAGAACATATGGCTCGGATCGTAGTTGCAGCCAATAGAAGGGCCGGCAATCTCACGAAGACGCAGCAACGTCTCGGGGCTATAGACCACAAAGCCTGGATGCATCTCGATTGCGATCTTTACCCCATGATCGGCTGCAAACTTCGCGCGCTCTGTCCAATATGGTGCGACCACGCTGTCCCATTGCCATTTCAAAATCTCAAGGTACTCAGGCGGCCAGGGACACGTAACCCAGTTTGGCGATTTCGCCTGAGACGAATCGCCCGGGCAGCCGGAAAAGTCAACTACCGTGGAGACGCCTAATTTTTCGGCAAGAAGAACGGTCTTCCTGTTTATCTCTCGAGCCGTCTCTGCCTGTGTCCCATCAGGATGAAGAGGATTTCCGTGGCAACTCAAAGCACTGATTGACATGCCATTGTCATCAAGCTTCTGACGAAACTCCTTGAGTGCCGCAGTATCGTCCAGCATTGACAGCTTGCAATGAGCATCTCCTGGATAGTTGCCGGTTGCCAGTTCTACCGTGTCAATTTGTAGCGCTTTCAGCTTCGCCAGGACTTTTTCTAGTGGCAACTGCGAAAGTAAAGGTGTAAAGACTCCCAATCTCATTCAGATTTGCTCCTCGTTTATCGCTGCACGTCTTGCCATCTGCCGCCTGCCTGGTGGCTCTTGAGTATCGCCTCAACAATACAGGTGGAGCGATATCCATCCTCGAACGTCGGCAACGGCGCCGGCTTCGTCTCAGGACGTCCGCCCTCCCGAATCCACTGATAGGCGTCGCGAATCAGATTATGAAAAGCGTCTGCCCATGACTCCTGATGCCCTCCCGGAAGATGAACGTAGGGAAGCACATCACGCGATACAAGCGATGGGTCTTTCGCCATGATGGCGTTGGGTTGATCATGGCGACCGATCCACAGATCATTCTGTTCTTCTTGTCTCCACTTAAGCGAGAGTGCCCTTCCATTGATCTCCAGTTCAAGATCGTTCTTATGACCTGGTAGCACCTGTCCAACTGAGAAGCAGCCCTTCGCACCATCTTCGAAACGGAGAAGTACGCTTGCCAGATCTTCTGCATGTACCTCTAGCCTCTGGCGTTCCCCGCCTCCCTTCGCAGAAAAAGCCTCCGCCGATGCGCCAGACGAGTAGCGAACGGGGACTACTGTAGTCAAATCCGCAAGCACGGAAACAATCTTCAGTCCGGAGATATGTTCTGCGAGATCGCACCAGTGCGAGCCAATATCCCCCACTGCGGACGACGTTCCCCCTTTCGCGGGGTCCGAGCGCCACGAATAGACGTTCGGATCCGTCATCCAGTCCTGCAGATAGCACCCGCGTATAAAGCTCAAGGAGCCGGCCTCACCGCGAGCTATCATCCCCCGCGCTTGCTGTACGAGCGGATTGCCGCGATAGTTGAACGTCACGACATGTGCAACTTTGGCGGCGACTGCGGCGTCGCGCAGTCTGCGTCCCTCATCCGCATTCAAGGCAAGTGGCTTGTCCGAAATGACATGCTTTCCCGCCTCAAGAGCAGCCATGATGACTGGAAGATGCAGGTGGTTAGGGGTTGTGTTATGGATGACCTGCACATCAGGGTCAGCAATCAGCGTTTTGTAGTCTCCATAAGCGCGGTCCACTTTGTATGCTTGCGCCTTATTCTCCGCGGACTGTTGTGACGAGCCAGCGATTGCGACGATGTCAACATCACCAAGACGCCGAACTGCATCAAGGTGATGAGCTGCTACAAATCCGGGGCCAATCAGGCCCATTCCGATCTTCTTCATAAGAGCCGCGTGTTCTCCTTGGAATGACGCTTTAGTGGCCGGCCGTCGTAGCTTGAACGCGCGGATGGGACGCCGTACTTCCTTCCGTCATTCCCAGTGCCCACTTCACTGCTTCAAAGTACATCTTGTAGATATCGGGGTCTTGCCAGGACTCCTCAGTATGCCCCAGGGTTGAGTAAAAAACGCGGCCTTTGCCGTACATCTTGTCCCATGCAACAGCAAAATCGTGATCTGTGCGATGAATGCGCGGATTGTTGTTGTAGTCGAGCTTAGAAGCGTCGAGGCTTAGCAGCACATTCACCTTATCGCGCGACCATTCTTTGGGTTGATAGATCTCGTCATACTTTACGAACGCCTTTGGAAGATGGCGAACAGCCGGGAAATCCGGATCTTCATTGATGATCGGAGCATTGAACGTCATCCAGGGATGCTGATCAAACCACCCACCAATCATCTCCCCGTACTCCGGCCAGTTGTAGTTCGTGTCCAGCGCTGCGTGGATTCCAACAAAACCCTTTCCATCCTCCTTGATGAAGGACATCATGTCTTGCTTTTGACTGGCATCCATCGCAAGTTCGCCTGTGGTGCTGGCGAAGATCAAGACATCAAAATAACTAAGATTTTTGCTATTGCGTCCGAGATCTTTCTTCGTAATCAATTCCGTGTCAGTGCGAATCATTGTGTCCCACAATCCGGTCTGCTTTCCCATCTCGTAGATGGCATTCATCGCTGCAGATATCGAATCATGTTCATAACCCTTTGATTCGCCGATGACCAGAACGTGTCTTAAATGGGTTTGTTTGGCATGCGGGGCAGGACCAACAGCGGCGGCTTTTCCAGATTGCTGCGCTACGCCCATCAGGCTCGCCATAACGAGCAAGACAATGACAGAGAAGAAAGAAATCCTATTAAGTTGCAAGAAGGCTCCTCGTTAAGGCGAATTTCCTATCGGTCCAAAAGAATATCTCGTTTGCATCGCCTGAGCCAAAAAGTTTTAAGCATCCCCAAATGGCCGCCCCCGCGGGGGGAGGCGCCGGCCTGGCCCGCGAATTCTGATCCTGGTGATCACTATGGCTGGAATTGAAGCTGTGCGACCATATGTTGCAGTTCGTCAAATCGCGCGATGGAGTTCTGGACATATTCGCCGTAACGCGGATGCGTGTAAAACCCCTTATCGACCAAATCCGCAGCCTGAATCGCCGCAAAGCCCGTCTTCTGAATAATCGACCTCGCCATGTCCTCCATACCATCGGCAAGGATGATTCGCAGATGGACCAGTTCGGGCTCGGTAAGAAAAGCTCGATCTTGCTCGTTGTGCAGAATCGCAAACTGGTTCCAGAAGAAGGCCACGCAAGTGAGCGCCGTGCGGAGGATGGTCTCTCCGGCATGTTTGTGCAGTCTCCTGTCAACGCCGAACTCGTAATCGATCGTATCGTTCATCGTCCGAATACTGGCGACGGTCTTGCCAACCTGATCGCGTAGACCGTCAGCCCTGTGCAGAAGGTCCACCTGATTCGAAACAATCTGGGGCAGACGGAGAAAAGCAGCTCCGGCACGAAGGAGAGTGGCCAACGCAGCACGCATCGCCGTAACCGTCCGGACGGGCCAGATCAGGTCGAACACGAAGGCCATGACGACCAACGCCAGAAGGATGCCGATAAACCGATCGCGGGCAGGCGCCAGCTCCGTGGGAGCCGAGAAGCCCTCGAAGGCAACAATGTAGAACGAGAATGCAATTTGCAAACCGACATAGTTGAACTGCCGTCCCGCAGCCACCCATGCAGACAGGAAAGCAATCGAAGCGACGAGCACCACCAGCGATGTAATCGAGTCCATGTGAGGAAACAAAAATACGGTCGCGCCGAGGCCGAGGATAAGGCCTCCAACTAACGACCCTGCTAGGCGAAAGATGAGCCTTTGTTTGATCGCTCCGCTTGTACTAAGTCCGGTGATCAGCACGGTCGTCACTGCCGTCGAGATGCCAGGCCACGCAACAGCCTGATAGATGATGTAGCAGAGAGTGGCGCACAAGCTGAGCTTGAGCGCGAACGCGACTGTCTGGGGTTGCCGCAGGGCACCCGAAATAAGCAACGGAATTTCGCTCGAAGGAAGGGCAACGAGTTGCCTGTCGGCGGGAGAGCCCGAGTCAACCGGCATAGAAATGATGGCGTGTAGTACGCCTTCTGCGCGATCCAGCAGTGACGGATCTGGGCCGATGGAGTGCTCCGTGATCAACTCTGCTGCTCGATCCGGTGGAACATCTCCGGCCGCTAGATAGTGACAGAGTTCGGCAACGTTGGCACACCGTTGACGGCAGACTGCATCGCACACGCCGGGATATTGCCATCCAAAGGCAGCCGAGATATCCATCAACTGCGCGAGCATGGTAATGCGAACCCGGGTTCCTATAGGAAGATGGCCTGTGTCCAGATTGCGTTCAACAATCGTGTTGTACAGGCGTTGCATCCCCGATTGTCCAGCGGCTGCAAGACGCGAAACCCGTGAGACAGCGGGTGAGATCTCAGCAGCATCGGCTCCCTGTGCATACAGCCTGAACATTGCCTCAAGCGCCTGATAGCGAAGTACACGCTGCTGCTGGATTTCCTCGGCGGGATGACGGCTGCCGAAGGTGTATTCGACGGCCACCACGGAAGCCACTGCCAGCGAAATGGTTCCCAGAATGTAGAGCGTGATTTTGACCAGCGCGTCGGCCGGTATGCTGGTCTCCCATGAGGCGATGAGTACGCAGAAGATGAAACCCCACGTAGAGGCAAGCGCCGGAAGAGTGCTCGCAAGCATGAACATGCCAGCAATAAAAGAGACAATGGCTACGCTGAGCACGCGTGCCATTGGGTCGTTGTCCGTAAGAATCACGACACCCAGTACCGCAGCAACCGACGCGGCCAGGGCGAGAAGCGAGAATAGGCCCGATCGAAACGATACAGCAGGCGAATCGCGACCGACGAGGAACACAAAATACATCCCAATCGAAGCGAATGGCATGCGCAGCGTCATGAGAAACAGCAGAGTGATGACGGACGCAAGCACAATGCGCAGAGCAGCATTCAATCGGCCAGGAGTCGTTTCGAGGTCCTGCTGGATGCGATCGATCCACGTGGAAATGATCCCTGCCATGGATTGCTACCTCACGATCGTGACGGCTGTCGCCCCAATGCGAAACAGCACGGGATCGGGATCTTCGATTCGCACACGCACAGGAAACCGCGCCGAGAGGTGGACCCAGTTAAGAGTGCGCTCAATGTTGGGTAAACCGCCTGCGACCTTGCCATCCTCAGGGAATACACCGTAGCCGATGCTCTCTACGCGGCCGTTAAAGCGCCGATCTGGATGTCCCATGAGATAAACGTCAACATGCGTTCCCAGCGGAATGTTCTTCAGCTTGGACTCTCGGTAGTTGGCGATCACGTACCAGGCACGAGTATCGATGAGGGTAAAGAGCGGAGTGCCGGGGTGGGCGTACGCACCGACTGAGATGTTCAGATTAGTTACGTACGCGTCAAACGGCGCAACAACTCGCGTTCGTTCAAGATCCAGCCTCGCGCTGTCCACCTTCGCCGCCTTGGCGGGCCTTTGCGACTCTGGTGTCTCAATCCGATCGACCGTATGGATGGCCTGGCCTAGCTTGGCCTGTGATTCAGCAGCCTGAGAACTCGCCTCTGCATGGCGCAGCGTCGCCTGCGCAAGCTGGGCCTGCGCCTGCAGCAGCGCAGCCTGGGCCTCATCATAACTTCCCTGCGCCACGCGTACGGCTGTATTGGCTTGATCCACTTGCTCTACCGTAACGTACTGCTTCTGAAGAAGTGGTTCGATGCGCTTGTAATCATTGGTTGCGAGTTTCAGACGAGCCTCTGCCGCGACTACGGAGGCCTGAGCCCGAGTTACAGCAGCGCGCGCCGCGTCGATGCTGCTTCCTGCAGTTTGAATGCCCGTCTTTGACATCGACACTGCGGCATCTGCAGCGTGGACTGCACTCTCCTGCGCGGCAATGCGGCGGCGCTGATCGATGATCTGTTCTTCGAGTGCCTTCTGGTCTGATAGCGCCTGCTCGAGCGCGTACTCATACGGGCGCGGATCGATGACGAAGAGCAGGTCTCCCTTTTTTACGAAGGCATTGTCCTTGACCGGAAGTTCGACCAGGCGCCCGCTCACCTCCGGCGCAATCTCGATATAGTTGGCCCAGACGCTGGCGTCATCGGTGCGCGGCGAGCGGTTGATCATATAGACCACCAACAGAAGCGCCAGTGCAGCCGCCACAGCGACTCCAATAACCACTCGTCTTCCGATTCGTCTGCGATTCGCGACCTCGGTAGCGGTCTCCACGGCGCTCTCCTTAGCGATAGAAAATTAGCCACAGCAAGCAACTGACAAGAATGACGACACTCGGATAGAACAGCGCAACTGGTTCTATCGCAGGCTCGAGTTGACGCCGCAAAAGGAACACCCGCAACAAAGACGCGACGACGATTGCAACGATCAAACAGACCATCCATGCAGGAAAGAATGAGCCGATTACATTAATTGCAGGCGCTTGTCCGCAGCCACTACACAGAATGCAAAGCCCAGCAAGACTGAGAGCGCAGATTGAATTTCGTTTCATGGCCGCTGATCATCCTTGCGTGGATTGGAAGGCGGTGCGCTTGAAGGAGCCGGACTCTTAACAACGGGGTTCGAAGGTGCACTGGTCGTTGTCACAGGCGCTGTGGTTCTCAGCAGATTGCCTGTTACAAACTCAAGATCGACAGCCTCGAGAAAGAGCTGCGAACGGGCCGAGACATTTGATAGCCGGGCCTGCGCAAGCTGTTTCTCCGCAGTCACCACATCGATTAAGTTCTTCACGCCATACTTATAGGCATCGAGTGATGCTGAGTACGATGCGTTCGCCGACTCCAACAAAGCTACAGCCGCCTGCTGTTTGCGCAATGCAGTTCGGAAAGCAATGTAAGACGTCCATACCTGTCGCGTAGCCTGATCCCGTTTCTCTCGCATCTCTTCCTCTGCCGCGCGCTTCTTTGACTCAGCCTTCGCAACCTCGTTCTTCCGCGCGCCACCATCAAAAAGACGCCATTGTATGGCTAGTGCCGCCGACCAGGTCGCCTGGCTCGCATTCCCTAGCTCTCCATAGTCCGCTGTCGGCCAGATCGAAGTCTGCGCAGCCGATCCCTGCAGCACGATCTTCGGCCAATATTCGGCACGGGCCGCACGGATGGCGTCGTCCGCAGCGCGGATCTCAAGCGCCTGCGCAGCCAGGTCGGGGCGGTCCGCGATAGTGCGGTCGATCAATGCGTCGATCGATGCCGCAAGCTCCGCTGGCAGCGGTGCTGATGCAGCGGAATCAATCGAGATGTTGGGTGAAGGTTCTACCCCCACTGCCTCGGTAAGAGCAACGCGCGCAATCTTTTCGTCCCCGTCTGCCGATTCACGGTCGAAGACAGCCTGCGAAGCCTCTGCGCGCGCATTCAGCAAATCAGGCATCGTCGACCGGCCATTGCGAAGCTGAAACTCCGCAGCATCTGCAGTGGTTTGAGCAGTCTTCAGCGTTGCCTCCGCCGCGGCCAATCGCTCCTGCTGCGTAAGCAATTGATAAAACGTGCTGGCGACACGAAATGCAACCTCTTGATTTGCCTGGATAAAATGCGCGCCTGCGGCAAGCTTCTCAGCCGTGGCGGCGTCCACCTGCGCCTCCCGCTTGCCGAAGTCAAAGATCAGGTATTGCAGCGTAACCTGGGGAACGACCGCGGGAATCTCAACCATGACATATCCCCGCGGAGCGAGCGGCTTCGGGAACGGGTTGATGATTCGCTGGTCGGCGAAAACCGCTACACCCGCCAGAATCGGGTAGTAGGCACTCTTTGCAATGCCCAGTTCATTCGCGAACTGCCGAGCTCGCTCCCACGCGATCCGAGTACGCGGATTGTTCCTCTCCGCCAGATCAATCAATTCGGCAAGCGAATAGCTATGGCCAGGATCAAGTGGAGCGACCTTGCCCACAGGGACGGCACTAGCAGCACAGTCGGCTGCTGCCCCAG
>Ga0163162_10004195_pt1 | contig 13856 bp, 15 predicted proteins | sample S55metaG_FD_115310 | JGI IMG/M metagenome (GOLD analysis project Ga0163162, IMG submission 115310) | Switchgrass rhizosphere microbial communities from Kellogg Biological Station, Michigan, USA - S5-5 metaG | ecosystem: Host-associated > Plants > Roots > Rhizosphere > Soil | place: USA...
TAAACGAATAAGTCGGGAAGGCTGGCTTGCCCCCGCTAGTGTGGCCCGATCTGGTCCGCCAAGTGTTGCAGTCTGGGAAGGCTGGCGGGGGCACGCCCACCCTTCCCGACTTGTTCAATTCAAATCATTTTGTAGCCTCAGCTGCTCAATCTTATAAGTAACAACCCGCAACTCCTCGTCGAGTTTTTTGGTCTGCGCGCGCTTAAACCCTTCAAGGTATCCTTCGGGCATGAACGCATCTGCGCCGACAACCTTGACTGGAACCTCAGTTATCACCCATTTCTCAATGTACGGAAGAAATGCTTTATAGATCTGCGCGCCTCCTATAATAAAGAGATCTGTATTTAGACTCTTGCTGAATGAGAGTACTGATTCAATGTCGCGCAACACGACAAGTGATTCCTGCGGTTCGATGTTTGAATCGCGACTGAGCACGATGTTCAAACGATTCTTCAGAGGCTTCCCCAGGGTCAGCCATGTCTTTCTGCCCATGACGACTGCGTGACCGGTGGTGGTTTCGCGAAAGAATTTCATGTCCGCAGAGTAGTGCCACGGCAGCTTCCCACCCTTTCCGATCGCGTTGTTCTGGCTAACTGCTGCAATTCCGATAATCATGTTTTTGCGACGTGGTTTATTCTGGGATTTCTCTGCGCAACCTCAGCGTCCTCCGCGTTTCTGCGGTTGAATGCGCGAATGCCGAAATCAATTTACTGCGGAGACGAAGAGGTGGCGCAGAGAAATACCCCTTGCTTTCCAAATTGAAAACGAGCATGGTTTATGGGCCGTCTATTAGATTTCATTGTTCCAGAAAATTCTTCTATGAAATCGATACTACGAATCCTACTATTCGTTGCTGTTGTCGCTGCAATCTATTTCATTACGATAGGGAGAAACGATCTCTATCGTTTTATCGATGCAGCCGGGGATGTGATTCAGTCGTTTGCCGACAACTATCGCAGGAAGTGATTGCCTACGGTTCTCCTGTTCACACCTCATTAGCGTTAATCTTTTAGACCGCCACGGGAGCCGCAATCTTGCCGTGTGACTTGTAGCCAACCAGGTTCAGATGCTCATAAGTCACACTCAACAGTCCCTCCAGTCCTCGCAGACGCCGATCAGGATCGTTTATTTCAAGCGATGGCAAGGGAAGTGGCTCCCTCGATAACAACTCCTCAACCTGTTCAAGGTGATTCAAATAGATATGGTAATCACCCAGCGAGTAGACAAACTCACCCGGTTCCAAGTCACAGACGTGGGCCACAAGATGAGTCAGCAAAGCATACGAACTGATATTGAAGGGCACGCCAAGAAAAGCATCAGCCGATCTTTGGTAGAGCTGGCAATGAAGTTTCTTGTATTCCTCAACTTTGAAATGAAACAGCGTGTGACAGGGAGGAAGGTCAACGTTATCAGCCTGGCGCGGATCCCAACCGGTCACAATCAAACGCCGTGAATCGGGGTTCGTTTGTATTTGCTGAATGAGTCGTGCTATCTGATCGATGCCATCGCGATAAGGGTAGTTACCTCCAAACGAACGCCAAAGATATCCATAGACCGGTCCAAGGTCTCCAGCTTGTCTGCCAAACTTCGCAGTATGTTCCTCGTCGGCCCATTCAGCCCAAATGTCGACACCGCGCGCACGCAGGTTTGCTTCGTCAGTATCTCCGGAGAGGAACCAAAACAGTTCTTCAGCAACCCAACGAAAAGGAACCTTCTTTGTTGTGACGATTGGGAAACCATCCTGCAAATTGAAACGAGTCTGAAACCCAAAGTGAGAAATTGTTCCGACACCTGTTCTGTCCTGGTGTCTACTTCCATTCTGAAGAATTGATCGAAGGAGATCGTGATATTGTTTCATCTTAAGTCGGACCTGCTACTTCATAATAGCTTAAGGAAGCATCAATGAAACAATACAGACTCTGCTTTTTAGGTTTCGGTAATGTTGGGCGCGCGTTGGCCCGCTTGTTGGTTGCCAAGTCGACAGAGTTGCGTTCAGCTTACGGAATCGAGTGGAGTATTTCCGGTGTTGCTACGAGACGGATGGGCTGGCGTTACTACGGGAATGGTTGCGACGTTCCAAGTTTGCTCGCAGGAACAGAGACAAACTACAAAACAGAAAGCGGCGTGGTTGAATGGTTGAATGCTGCAGAGCCTGATGTCGTTTTTGAAACAACTTCACTCAATCCGGAAAATGGTCAGCCGGCGATCGATTATTTGAAAGCGTCTCTCACAGCCGGAGCCCACACGATCTCAGCGAATAAGGCTCCGTTGGTTTACGCTTATAACGAGTTGCACACACTCGCCAAAAGCAAAGGCAAGCGATTCTTTTTTGAATCGGCTGTCTTAGATAGCGCACCCGTGTTTTCTCTTTTCCGCGAAACACTTCCGGTTACCAAAATCCGCGGCTTTAGCGGCATCTTTAACTCAACTACAAACGTTATTCTGGAGACCATGGAAGCTGGTCGCACTTTCGAAGAAGGGGTGAAGGCGGCCCAGGAATTAGGTGTTGCCGAAACAGATCCCACCAACGACATTGAAGGTTGGGACGCCATTATGAAAGTTTGTGCGATCGCCAATGTAATCCTCCAAGCACCTTTGCGTCCGGCCGACGTCCGGCGTGAAAGCATCCGCGGATTGGACTCAACAACGTTGCAGGTCGGTCGGTCCGAAGGCAAGCCTTTTAAGCTTGTCGCGCGTGCCAAAGTAAATGAGGATAACTCCATCAGCGCAACGGTCAGACCGGAACAGATCGCTGTGTCAGAGCCTCTCGGTGGTGTTAGGGGAACTTCCCTTGCCGTCCACTTTGAACTCGACGTAATACCCGGACTAACAATCATTTCGCATCGACCAAACCTGCAAAGCACGGCATATGGTCTCCTCGCCGACTTGGTCAATGCGCTGCGATGACTTGTTAGGGCAACACGATGACAACATTAAAACAACTTTGTCGCAGCCCGCGGCGAATTTTTCTTCGCAAGAATAGCCACCTTCTGGTAACGTGGTGTCGGGCAGGCTCACAGCTCTTCAGTGAGGACACCGTTTTACCAGGGTGAGCGGCTCCAACCCCTTCAGTAGAAATCCCTTTGAACTTTTTAATAGCTGTTCGATTCAACGGCATCCTGAGCTGACTTACCCAGCGACCGATGTACGTTTTCTTGTCCTAACCTCCCAAGCTTTCAGAGATTCAAATCAGACACTGCCCAGTCTGTTTGGAACCCGAGATCTGTTTGAGCACGGAGGAACAAGGTCATGAAACGTTGCAGCAACAAGGCGTCTGAGCCCGACCTCAGGATATTGCTGGTTTATGAAAGCATCGACATCCCCAATGAGATCGAAAAGACTCTACTCAACTCAAATTTCGAGAACTTTCACTTCGAATGTCTCTCCGTCCAGTTAAACAGCGGAGGAACGCCAGGTAAGCATGACATATGCCTGCTTGAGTCAACCGGCGACAGCGCAATCCAGCATCTTTTGCGGCTCAAGGCTTTGCTCAACTGCCCCATCCTTGTCTTAACTCGCGATTCAGGAACTGAGGTACTCAATGCGTTGCGTTACGGCGCGGCCGATTGTTTGATTAGAGGGCGACTTAACGCGGCAGAATTAGAGGAATCGATCTGCGCGGCAGTTGAGAATGCACGCGTACTTCAATTACTGGATCAATATGAACGTTGGTACCTGAGTTTGATCGAGCACAGTAACGACCTCATTTTTACGCAGGACCTCGACGGCAACATCAGTTCAATCAGTCAGGTTGTAGAGAAATTAACCGGCTTCACGCCGGATGAGATGGTCGGCATGAACTTAAGGCAATTCATTGCACCTGAATACTCGGACCTTCTTTGGAAAAACATGATTCGAATGCTCGAAGACCGGCAACCTTCAACGATCGAGTTGGCTATTGTTTCGAAGAATAGAAACCGGATACGCGTACGAATGACCGCGCATCTCGTTTACAGGCATGGTGCACCAACCGGCATACAAGGAGTAATGCGAGTGCTGACCGGACATCAACCGTGGGCCAGTTCCTCGATGCCCTCCAACAAACGGTCAATCTCTTCTTCTGTCGTATAGCAAGCGCAACCTGCTCGCAGTAACCCTTCATCAACCAGACCTAAACGCTCAACGACAGTCGCCGCATAAAAGTCACCATGCGAAAGAAACAGACCTTTGGCGGACAGTTTTTTCGCTGCCTCGCTTGATGGACAAGTTGCAATCGTAAACGACACGGTCGGTGTACGAGGAACATCCGGCGGAGGCCCATAGAGGGTCACACGCGATATCGAACTTAAGCCGTTCCACAAGCGTTCGAACAATCTCGCGTTCCGTGTATGGGTATCACTGAAAAAGTTTGCTAGTTGCTCGCGTCTGGTCGGCAAAGAGCTAAGCGAAGCTAGAAAGTCGACGGCTGCTGCAGCGCCCACCATTCCTTCCTGGTTTTGAGTTCCAGTTTCAGCATTCTCGGGAGCGTAGTCGGGGGCAGGTACCAATGAGGGAAAGTCTATCTCTTCGTACAGTTCGCGTTTGCCGTACAGCACACCGATGTGTGGCCCGTAAAACTTGTAGGCTGACATTGCCATGAAGTCACAGTCGAGTTCCTTCACGTCAATGAGCGCGTGCGGCGCAAAATGCACAGCATCGATAAAAGCCAGCGCTCCCACGCTGTGTGCAAGTTCAATAGCGGCTTGAATGTTATTAATCGTTCCCAGTGAATTTGAAGCTGCGCCTATCGCCACGACTTTGGTCTTCGGTCCGACAGCCTGCTCTAGTTCTTGGTAGTTCAGTTGACCCGTTGCGGTGTTTAGTCCAACCGTCCGCACCTTCAAGCCACGTTCTGTCTCCAGTCGACGCCATGGATCAATGTTAGCGTGGTGATCTAATTCTGTGACGACAATCTCATCGCCGGCCGAATAGTTCAGACTGAGGGCTCGCGACAGATGAAACGTCAGCGTCGTCATATTTGAGCCAAATGAGATCTCTTGTCCGGAAGCGTTCAGAAACTCGCCGAGTGTTTGCCGTGCATTATCAATTGCCGCGTCAGTCTCGGCGCTCGTGGGGTATTCCCAGTGTGTGTTTGCATTATGGTGATAGAGATAGTCACTCATCTTCTCAACGACATTGCGCGGCACTTGCGTTCCGCCGGGACCGTCAAAATAGGCGACGAGGTAGCCGTTGTGAATACGTTCGAGTGCGGGAAAATGCGATCTAATCTCTGCAACTGTTGAAACTTCGGTGAAGGGTTGGGTGGACGTAGTCGACATTGTTTATTGTTATCCGGAAAATGCTTGAGTTTGGATGAATAGAATTTCAGGTCGGGAAAAGCGACCCTGTTCCGCAACCGTGATCATCATATCATCATGTTGTTATTGGCCAGTACCTCGGTTTTTGCGATACTAGAAGCCGACGGCATGTAACGCCGAAGGATTGTTCAACAATCGGAGTTGTAACAGATGACAAGTGACCGCAGAGAGAAGAGAAGGTTTGAAGTTAGCCTCGATGCTGCGTGGGACGGTTCGAGAGGAAGCTACAATGCCCGTGTTATGGATCTTTCCGAAACTGGATGCTATGTCGATTCAATCAATGAAACGCTAAACGGTGAGGTTATTTACTTCAAGATTAATTTACCTGACGGTGACTGGCTGGAACTTAACGGAGAGGTTGTCCATTCTTTTACGACGGTAGGTTTTGGTGTTCGCTTTGGAGAATTGAACAGCGAACAGTCAGCTAAGTTGAACGCTCTTCTCGAATACTTGGAAGAATCAAATGCGAAAACTTCGGACATTGGTATTTAACCTGATTCTTCTGTAGCACGGGTTTTCGCGACAAGCCACATTCCCAGCAAAGAATTAAGTAATAGAAGTATAGATAGAATTTTTTGAATTGACAGGCGCGTTGTGTACGTGAGATAACGTCGGCCTCGTTATTTTGAAATATTGATCGTGGCGATTTAAGGCAAACTTGCTCCACGTAAAAAACTGCTAAAGAGCCGTGAGGAACATCCAGTCATTATTGGAAACCCCGCGCACTCTTGGGCGCGGGGTTTTTTCTGTCTCCACGCAACAAACCCCAGTTAGCTACTCGCCTTAACCTCGACACGATAAGAACAAATTGACCCGACGAAATTGTCGGAGCCTGTCCAAATACGTGGATTTGTCGCTGCTGCGACGTAGATGAGCACAAATGGCTGGGAGCCCCGGCGTCCTCGCCTGCCCGATAGATGGACCATCTGCTTCATCTGCAGGCGCTAACGACAAATTGAAGTTTATCGGACATTCGAAGAGGAGGTTGTGATGGTAACTACTGCGGAAGAACGAATCGATTTTCACTCGCTCTCTACACTCAACGATGAAGCACACAGCTTTGATACGTTGGCTCTCCACGCTGGCGCAGTGGCTGATCCAACTACCGGCGCTTTGCTAACGCCGATCTATCAAACAACAACTTATCGACAGGAAGCTGTCGGTAAAGACAAGGGATACACTTACAGCCGCTCTGCAAATCCTACTGTTTCCGCGCTGGAACGAAGGTTGGCTGCGTTGGAGGGAGCTGAGCACTGTACGTGTTATGGAACCGGATTAGCAGCAACAACGGTTCTGTGCCTGGCATTGCTGAAGGCTGGCGATCATGTTGTCGCTTCGCAGGCTGTTTATGGTGGAACTGTTCGTCTGTTTGAACAGGTGCTGGCGCCGTTCGGAGTAACTGCTGATTTTGTCGATACGTCAGACGAAGACTCCCTACGAGATGCCCTGGCTGCCAAACCTACACGCTTCGTTTTCATTGAGACACCTGCGAATCCAACTCTGAAACTTACCGACATCCAACAAGCCGCGACAATCGCACATGACGCAAGTGCTTTGCTTGTAGTCGATAACACTCTCCTTACTCCCGCGTTGCAACGTCCGTTTTATCTGAATGCCGATGTCGTCCTTCACTCAACTACAAAGTTCATCGAGGGGCACAACGCGACAGTTGGCGGCGCACTGATCACGCGTAATCATTTACTGCACGAACGATTCAGTTTCATTCGAAACGCAATTGGCGCGATTCAATCACCGTTTCCAGCATGGCTGACTCTTCAAGGTGTGAAGACCGTGGGCTTGCGAATGGCACAACACTCTGTAAACGCCCTCGCGATAGCTCGGTTCCTTGAAGGGCATCCGCGAGTCACCAGGCTCCTGTATCCGGGCCTCGAATCGTTCCCGCAGTTTGAGCTCGCTCGTAAACAGCAAACGTCTGGCGGCGCGCTAATAGCATTTGAAGTAGAGGGTGGAGTTTCGGCGGGCATTCGACTCATGAACAGTGTCCGTCTTTGTGCACTTGCCGAGAATCTTGGCTCGGCTGAAACCTTAATCACGCATCCGGCGTCGATGACGCACGCCGACGTTCCAGCTAAACAACGACAGGCCGCAGGCATCACTGACGGGCTCGTGAGGTTATCCGTCGGACTTGAGGATCCGCTCGACGTAATTGCGGATCTATCCCGGGCACTCGATATAAGGAAGGTGGCTTAGCAATGCGAAACGAAACGCCCATTGTCGTTTTGAAGTTCGGCAGTTCAGTCCTGCAAAGCGAATTTGATTTGGCTACTGCAGTTCACGAGATTTATCGCTGGTGGAAGGAAGGACATCAAGTCGTCGCAGTTGTGTCAGCCCTGGGAAGTACAACTGATGATCTGACGCGTCGAGCTCACACTGTCTGCAACCAGCCTGATGATCTATTGCTTGCCGCACTGCTCGCAACTGGAGAAACAGTTTCATCCACTCTGCTGGGTCTCTCACTGAATCGAGCAGGAATACCCATAACTGTTCTCGATGCACAACAGGCGGGACTCTGCACTGCGGGACCAATACTCAACTCAGACTTGATCGCGGTTGATGCAGCAAACATTTTCAAGTCATTGGGCAGAGGCGTAGTTGTGCTTCCGGGTTTTGTTGGACGCGGAGAACGAGGTGAGACAACGCTGCTCGGTCGAGGCGGTTCTGATCTGACGGCCCTATTTCTCGCGCAACAACTAGGTGGTGTCTGTCGTCTCGTCAAGGACGTTGACGGACTCTACACCTGCGATCCAAATTCGCCAGCTGGTTCGCACGCTCGTCGTTTTGCACGAATCAGTTATGGAACTGCTGCGAAGGTCGGTGGATCTGTTGTCCAGCCGAAGACAATCAAATTTGCGGAAACTCACCGGCTGCGATTCGTTGTCGCGGCCGTTGGTTCGAACAACGGCACGGAGGTCGGGCCATACCCGGATCAAGTCGCAATATCTGAAGAGTGGGCAGAGGAGTGTGTAGCATGAAAACTTCCACACGGTGTGTGCAACTTGGTCGAGCAAATGATGTCCACGGCGCGTTTGTGCCGCCAATCTATCAGACCGCGACCTTCGAACAGCCGACTGCGACGGAGTTTGGTGAGTACGACTACACGCGCAGTGGCAACCCGACGCGTTCAGTGTTGGAGCAGCAACTCGCGAATCTTGAAGACGCTGAGTATGCGTGCGCGTTTGCGAGTGGCATGGCTGCGCTCACGGCCTTGACTCGAATCGTTCGGCCGGGCGAAGAGATTATTGCCGGCGCAGATTTGTACGGAGGGACAGTGCGGCTGCTGGAAAGTCTATCGGTGAACCAGAACATTGCTGTTCGATACCTCGATACAAGTGACGTTGAGTCAGTACGACGTGCAGCATCGTTGCGTACACGACTGATACTGGTTGAGACACCGAGCAATCCGTCGTTTCGCATTACGGATATTAGGGAATTGGCTGCTGTGGCACGTTCTGTCAACGCGTATCTTGCAGTCGATAATTCGATGTTGTCACCCATCTTTCAACGTCCACTCAATGTTGGGGCTGACATAGTGCTTCATTCAGCAACCAAGTTCCTTTGTGGGCACAGTGATGTTACTGCTGGAGCAGTTATCACTAATAACAGTCGCATACACGAGGCGATCGCGTTCCAGCAGAATGCGGAAGGCGCCGGGCTGAGTCCATTTGAGTCGTGGCTTCTTCTGCGAGGCCTAAAAACGCTAGCGCTTCGTGTCGAGCGCCAAAATCAGTCCGCTCGAAAGATTGCAGAGTTTTTGGAAAGTCATCCGTCGATCTCGAGAGTGTTTTATCCGGGTCTTCAGAGCAACGAAGGATATGATGTTCATCGCCGTCAGGCCGATGGCGATGGAGCGGTGTTAAGTTTTACTACCAACGACTCTGCTTATTCGGCGCGAATTGTTGAAGGCACGAGGTTGTTCAGGATTGCAGTTAGTTTTGGCTCTGTAGGATCGACAATTAGTTTGCCGTGTCACATGTCACACGCGAGCATTCCAGTAGCGTTAAGAGATCGACTTGGTCCGCCGGCGGATCTGGTTCGATTGTCGGTAGGGATCGAGGATGTCGACGACCTTCTCGAAGATTTGAGCCAGGCGTTAAGCGCAAGTGATTCGACGCACTGTGTCGTTCAGTATGTAGAATGCGCCGCGGATTGCTAGGAAATCATCCGCAGATTACGCAGCTTTCTTTGAGGACTAGCTGACAGCAGCTGTCCGTGAATTTGAATCTGTGTAATCTGCGTAATCTGTGGATGTTATCTAACTGTCAGGCTTTCAACAGTCTTGCGATCACAGCCAGCGCGCCGAGGTGATAAGCGTTGTGGTCGGCGATTAGCAGCGCCTCGCGCAAGATTGTCTGACCCTCGCCGTGAGGTATCTTCGCGTGGAGATCAGTTTCCGAGTTCGCAACCAATCCAACCATCTCCGTCAAATCGTGATTGAACTTTTCAATGGTCTCCTGCCAGAGTTCCGGTGTGCCTAATTGATCAGGTTTGGGCCAGTAGCCTGTCGGAAACTCCGGCGATAAATGATCCGCGTTGCGGCTGAACTCCAGGATGTCCCATTGCGCCAGACGCATGTGTTCGAGCACCTGCCAACCGGTGTATGGCAGGCCATCGATTCGGCGGCCACACGAGTCAATCGGAAAGCCGGCCACAAGATCATCGAATGAAGCATGTGCGCCGCCTCCTCTCAGGAGATAAAGAAGATGTTGGCGTAGTTCGTTATCCATGGTTCTCATGTCCTTTTGTTAGACTAAAAAGTAGATCATCCACACATTACGCAGATTACGCAGATTTCTTTGCGAAAAGGTGCCGCACCCGTTTGGTGAATTTAGATCTGCGAAATCTGCGTCATCTGTGGATGGTACTTCTTGCGAGATTGTGCCGTTGAAACGGGAATTCACAGGCAATTGCCTCTTTTATTAGTCTGTTCATCAGAACTTCTTAAACGAAGCCTCACAGTGTCAGATCCTGCCTGCGGGGTTGCAGAACAAGGGCAAATGCACAAATTTATTGTTTCATGCTATTACTGGCCAACAGAAGTTGGCCCGTTGCGACTACGGTCTTTAAGAGTCAAATTAAATCAACGCTCGCAAGCAGCCGGAATCGATGATTCTAAAATGGTAAACCTGATGAGCAGGGATCAGAGCACACAATCAATGGAGCGTCGGCAGGCTCCAAGACTCAAAGCACGATGTGAAGCCGAGCTAAAGGCCAGCCTTGCACTCCTCGACAACGAAGCGCCGGCGTCGGTGGGATCGCTCCTCTTTTATGGCCGCACACTCGACATGAGCGCAGTCGGTCTCGCCTTCTATCTTCCCTCCGCAATCATCGATGAGCACTTTTGCGGAGAAACAGCCCGGATACAAATGACTCTTCATTTGCCTACCGGTCATGTTAATCTCGCGCTCCATCCAGTGCGGTGGGTTCCGATTAGGGGAGAAGAGATCGCCACCGGTTATTTAATGGGTGCGAAGATTCTGAGCATCGATGACAAGACCCACAGCTACGGTAGTTACCTTCGCTCAATTGCAGACATAACTTTCTAATGCCGTCTTTAATTTCAAACCCAACCGTCGTTCAAGCCGCTGGAACAAAACCGAAGCTGATTGAGGAATACGTTGGTCGAGTGAACACCAAATCGACCGATGTAAGTATCGCTCGAATGAAGAGTCCCGTGGGCTGGGTCGAGCCTGGCCAGCGTCCTGAGTTTGATGAATATACGATTGTTCTCAATGGCATGCTGCGAGTGACTAGCGAAAACGGAATCATTGATGTTCGCGCAGGACAAGCAGTACTGGTGCGCGGCGGTGAGTGGGTGCAATACAGCACGCCTGAACCTGAAGGTGCTGAGTATGTCGCGGTATGTCTACCCGCGTTTTCAATGGACACGGTTCACCGAGACGAGTAAGTGGCACGAGTAAGTGGCACAGACTTTAGTCTGTGGCAATCCCTCAACGATGTTCCTGGCTTTGTGAATCCTCCAGTTTGTTCGTGTTGGCAATTGCACAGACTGAAGTCTGTGCTACTCACGCGTAAGTGGCATAGACTTTAGTCTGTGTCGATCCCTCAACGAGGTGCCTTTGTTGGCAATTGCACAGACTGAAGTCTGTGCTACTCACTCTGCCTGAGCGATAAAATCCTTCACACGTGGATCCTTCGGCGAGTTTAGTACTTGATCCGTTGGACCGTATTCCACGACCAGCCCGCCTTCCAGATAAAGTAAATTGTCTGAGACACCACCGAGGAAACCAATTGAGTGGGAGATAATGATCATCGTCTGACCCTTTTCCACAAAACCGCGTAGCAGCCCTCTTAGGCTCCCAATGCGTCGAGGGTCGAGCGCGCTGGTTGGTTCATCAAGCATAAGCAAAGCGGGATGCATTGCTAGTGCACGTGCAATCGCCACGCGTTGCTGTTCTCCTCCTGAGAGGGACTCCGGATAACGTCGAGCCGTGTGTTCTAGTCCCACCGATTCCAACAACTCATACGCTTCTTTTTCAGCGGACTTCTTCGCGGTGCGCAGAACATGAACTGGAGCCTCGATTATGTTTCCTACAACAGAGAGGTGAGGGAAGAGATAGAAGTGCTGAAATACGGTACCAACCTTTAATCTAAGATCCCTAACGCGCCGTTTGTAATCCGTTGCGGATATCCCCGCCTCAAGCTTTATGTTGCCGCAGGTGATCGTTCCGCCATTGATCGTTTCGAAGCCGTTGAGACAGCGTAGTAGAGTTGTTTTGCCACTTCCGGATGCGCCGATGATGCCGAGGATCGACTTGTCGGGAACGTCGAAACTGATTCCTTTGAGAATTTCGGTGTCGCCAAATTGCTTGCGCAAGTTTGAAACCTGAATCATGCGGGCACCTCCACTTCCTCGACTCGCTCCGTCGCCCGACTTCGCAATCGTTGCTCGAGCCACCGCGCTACCTGGGCCATCGGCAAACTCATCGCGAGATAGAAGATTGAGACTATTAACCCGAGTAACAAGAACTGGCCGGAAGCGTTAGCCAACTCGCGATACGCAGTGGCCAACTCCCAAACTGAAATTGCGAACGCGACCGAGGTGTCCTTGAAAAGCGAAACGAAGTCGTTCGTCATTGGCGGCAGCGCGATGCGAAACGCCTGCGGCAGGATGATTCGACGAAAAGCGAGCAACGGACTCATGCCCAGCGAGTACGATGCTTCCCATTGTCCGTTTGGAATTGCGTCCAGTGCCGCGCGATAGACCTGCGATTCGTAAGCTGCGTAGTTGAGACCTAGACCGACGAGTGCGGTGAGCCAACCCGGCATGGCGATACCAATCACGGGAAGGCCAAAGTAGAGAAACAGTAGCTGCACCAAGACCGGGGTCCCGCGAAAGAATTCGACGTACACGGTACAAAGAGTGCGAAGCCACTTAGGTCCGTTCCATTGACCAAGTGCGAGTGGTAATCCCAAAACAACGGCAATCACCATGGAGCCGAGTGCAAGAAGAACGGTGACTAGCGCGGCTTTCGTTAGTCGCAACAAAGCCTCGCTCCAGTTGAATGATGCATTTGTGACTTCCAGGGCGACTGCCGGTTGAGTCTTTGTTTTGACCGATGCCTGAAACTCGACTTGTGCGTCGTTCCAAAGTTTCCACTTCTTCAGAATCTGTTCGAGTGTTCCATCAGTGATTATTTTTTCAATGGCTGTGTCGACTTCGGCCTTAAATGCATCGTCACCCTTGCGCAGGCCAATTACGTACGCGCCACGAGAAAAAGGCGGACCAGCTTGTTTTAACTTCGTGTTGTCGCGGGCGTAGAAAGCTTCGGCGGGCACGTCCATCACGACCGCATCGATCCTTTTAAGTTCCAGGTCGCGGTAGGCGCCGACAGGATCCTGATAGGCGCGATAGGGAGTGTTTCGTTGCTGAAGGAGACGTGACGCAGCAGTGTTGCCCAACGTTCCAACCACTTTGTCTTTGCAGTCATCAATCGAATGAATGCGATTGTCGTCGCGTCGAACTGTCAGTTGTAGCTGAAAGATATAGTAAGGGTTGCTAAATGCGATCTGTTGCGCACGATCGCCGGTTGGTTCCAGGCCGTTGACGATTACGTCAAAAGACTTACGCTGTAACGCTGACACAAGCGTTTCCCAGTCACTGGGAACGAACTCCGCTTTGCGGCCCATCGCGTTTGCGAGAGCGTCAACCATATCTTTTTCATAGCCGATGTATTGATCGGGATTTCCGGGATCAGTGTAGACGTAAGGTGCGCCTCCACTCGGATCGGCACCCCAGCGAAGTGTTTTCTGTGCATGAACGTGAGCATGTATTAGAAGCGTTGCGCTGAGCAGCCAGATTATTTTTCGGAGTCGAATGAGCATGGAGTTTCCTGTCGGCGTGGTTTTAAGAGGAACCGTTCGTTTAGTGCCGCGTGATTCTACGCGATGAAAAGCAACCCCATCCACAGATTACGCAGATTACGCAGATTCATTTAATGCTCCCGCTGCCTGGGCAAGAAATCTGCGTAATCTGCGTAATCTGCGGATGTCCTCTTGTCGGAGCAGCTTTACGCGACA
>Ga0163162_10004196_pt1 | contig 13856 bp, 10 predicted proteins | sample S55metaG_FD_115310 | JGI IMG/M metagenome (GOLD analysis project Ga0163162, IMG submission 115310) | Switchgrass rhizosphere microbial communities from Kellogg Biological Station, Michigan, USA - S5-5 metaG | ecosystem: Host-associated > Plants > Roots > Rhizosphere > Soil | place: USA...
TAAAATAAGAATTGAAAAAGAAAACTAAATCAAGATACATCTTTCATCATGCTCACCTATTGATGGTTTCTTTGGTCCCCTTCATGGAAAACCCCATGTCATTTTTAGTTGTCGTTTTAATATCAGTAAACCCATCCCCCGTAAACCACGAACTCACTTCCTCAGGCTCATGTTCAAATCTATAGCGCGGACTAAAACTGTCCAGAAGCTCTATCATGATCTCTTTCCATGATCGTGATCTACGTCCTCTTATCAGGGAGATAAATTTATGCAAGGGGACAAAGAAGATGAGATAGATCCAAAACTGTAGTCGCAATGGCAGATGAACCGTAATTTTTCTAAACCAGACAATTGTTTTGTGTATTCGATCATTATTATGCCTGTAAAGCCAAACACAATAGGTCCCTTTGTTAATTACCAAATGAGAAACAGTTGCGAATGCCCTCCTTGTATCAGGCGTATGATGCAGGACACCACTTGAGTAAACAATATCAAAAGAATCGTCGGTAAATGGAAGATGATGAAGATCTGCCTGGATAAAATGACAATTTTCAGAGGTGTTGTCGGCATACGCCTTTAAAACGGCTGATCCAAGATCAACGCCAATGGCAGTTTCACATTTTTCGCCCAGCAGGACAGTGGACCGCCCATGTCCGCACCCCACATCGATTGCCAACTTTTTTTCAAAAAACTGAGCTGGCAGATCCAGTTCATTAAGGAGCTGTACTGTATATTCCTCTTTTGTAAGCTGCCAAACATTAATTTGTTGTTCTCCTTTGATCAAACTCCATTCAAGACTGAAGCTTGCCTTTGTTTGTTTGTTTCTTTTTTGCGCCGTTTCAATTAGATCGCCATATTCTTGCAGCAATTTCGCTTTGATGCCCCCAAAGCCCGGACTGTTTTCCAGCAGAAAATTTTCATGATCGATAAAACTTTCCAACAGCATGCGGGGAACAGATTCAATTATAGGGAAAAGGAACCAACATGAGCAGCCTAATATACCCGTTTCGATATTGAGCTTATCACAAGTGTCAAATTTCTTTTTGTTTGTTTGAATCCTGCGCAGCAAAAGCCTTTTCTTACAAACCGGGCAGCTCAAAAATTTAAGTAGGTCTTCCTGCATAATTTAACCGCTAACTTCCATGTAAAGCTCATTAAATTGTTTTCCTATTGTTGCGTAGCTGAATCTCTCGCCGGCTTGTGCCGCAATTTGTTCCCGATCATAATTTTTGTAGTTATTCATCACGTCATTCATACTTTCTGTTAAATCTTTTTCATCCTCTGATCGGACCAACAGCCCATTATTTTCATTGACAAGTTCACTTACGCCTCCGACATCAGTAGCTATTACAGGCAATCCGCAGGAAAGGGCTTCAATAATCACGCATGGAAGATTCTCATACCTGCTAAACAATACCAGCACGGAAGCCATCTTCATTTGTTTTGACACATCTGCATAAGATACTTCACCGCTTAAACTCACAAGGCCTTCAACACCCAAGCTTTTAATTGATTCTTTCAACTCTTTACCTGCGGGGCCAACGATTGTAAGCTCAAAATCCTGTCGTTTTTTGGATAAGCTATCTATTGCCCTCAGTATGCCCATTACATTTTTTTGGGATTCCGTCAAGGTGGAGACATGAATAAACCTGAATTTTTTAGGAGTGGAGACTTCATAATTAAAAAGGCCTGTGTCGACCGCATTGTTGATTGTCCGAACCTGGCTTAAATTAAATATATCCTTTATTATACTGCCCATCGCTTCAGAAACATTTGTAACTGCCACGGCACCTTCGAATACACGAGCCACTTCCTTTCGATAAACAAAACTCCTGGCAAAAAAATCATCGTGGGAGCTCATTTTATAATGAGCTGAATGTTCCGACACAATATAAGGCACCTGGTAGCGCCGTTTGATCCAACGGGCAATCAAACCCGCCTTCATGGGTACATGGACATGTACGATAGCTGGTTTTCCATTCTCTTCTATATGCCGTTTTATGTTTTTTTTCAAAATCTTATTCCACTTCAAAAATGCCTGGATTCTGCCTAAGAAGCCGCGAGATTTTTTAAAGTAAATAATATGTTCGGTCAGCTTTCCACTCCTATTCACACTTCCATCAATATTATTAGCAACTGTACGTTCATCCGGCGCAGCATAAATTACATGGATATCGTTATACAAAGCAGCCGCCCGGGCATGCCGTTGGATAAAGTCACCATCAAATGGCGCCAATTTATTTGGATACCAGGAAGGAAGCCAGAGAATATATGGACCAGGTGACTTTGTCATTGACCTTTTATTTTGTAAGCCAACCAATATGACCAGTCAGTTCTGCTGATCCTGAACAGATCGACAAAAGAACAGGAAGAATGCCTCATGAACGAAATAATGCTGTAAATAGTCGCTGCAGAATAAGCGATCGAATCAGCAATCGCCGCACCGCGAATTCCGAAAGCAGGGATAAGGAGAAGGTCAGCTAAAATAATAACAATGAAACAGAGTGCAGAACCAATGAAATTCACCCACAATAAGCGCCTCGACGAAAAAAATGCCGCAAGGAGTATATTCATGCAGAAAAAATAATATCCCGGCAGCATAAGGAGCAGGGGATAAAAGCCTGTTGAAAAACTTTCCGGAAGAAATACTCCATAGCTCAATAGCGCTATCAGTATAATAGCGGCCACTGCAAGGATATTAAGATAGTTGATCACCCTTACAAGGCGGACCAGCCCCTTCTCGTTAAAAGCATCACCAGGCGCAGCAATCAGCGGGATCAATATGGCCGCGAGAATATTGGGTAAAACCCACATCATTTGTGCAAAACGATTGGCTTGCGAAAAAACGCCGAGTTCGTTTTCACCCTTGAAATAATTGATCAACCAATAATCGGCCCGGTAGGCAAAAAACTGTACCAGGTTGGCAATAAATACGACAATTGAAAAATTGAACAGTAACCTCAGATCACCCGTTGAAAGCCTCACAATCCTTAACCTGCTGTTCGCGGTATGAAACAGGATGAACAGACACCCACCTTGTACAACCGTCGTAAGGCACAACAATGAAAATGCCGGCAGGTTTATTTGTAAAAATTTATAGCGTATGAGTATTATAATTATTAAACAAACCAAAGTCACTCCCGCCAACAACCTGTTGCAGTTCTCCATTCTGTGCGAAGCATAGAAAAGGGAAGTGTATTTGTCAATTAAAATCAACCCAAAAAAATACATCAGCTCGTAAAAATAAAACCCCGAATGCTGCTGTTGACTCAAAAGTAACCTCGACGTCGTTTTGTAACAAATCAATGAAACGATCAAAAACAAAATGACCTGGAAGGCCGCAGAAAAGAAAGTAAATGAAAATATTTTCTCGTTGGTGAGCTTTTGACTTGCTCCATGCCACACGATCGCTGAGTCGGCACCCAGTCCGCTAATAATGGAAAATACCGCTGCATTCACGACCATCAGTGAAATAACGCCAAATGTTTCAGGGCCAGAAATAGCTGCGATAAAAAGTCCGACAAGAAAATTGAAACCCATGAACAGTATCCGGTAAAGTCCCCCTTTAATCAGTAGTTGCAATGGTTTTTTCTTTTCACAAATAAAACAAAAATTCAATGGGCCGTGTCGTTTTGCGGGAAAAAACAGTCAAAATCTTTCGATAAATTACATTTCAATTCAGATATGGCACTTGATAGAAAACAGAACTCTCTTGTATCTGACCCCGCAACGGGTTTTGGCGCGACCAGCAGCAACGGCGCCGGCCGGTTTTACAACAGGCGTGGTGGCGTGAATGTGATCAAAAAAGGAGTGAATATTCTTGATCGATACAGTTGGTATCATACGATGCTGGCTATGCCCAGGTTAAAATTTCTTCTCCTTCTTTTCAGCATTTATATTCTCATCAATCTCTTCTTCGCAGGAATCTATTATATCATCGGAATAGACCACCTTGCCGGCATAAGAAAAGACTCTGCGTTGGCAAGTTTCTCGGAAGTATTTTTTTTCAGCACTCAAACTTTTACCACAGTCGGTTACGGTCGCATTAGCCCGACGGGTTTTGTCACGAGCGGGGTAGCTACTCTCGAAGCTTTTTTAGGCCTTCTAAGTTTTGCCATTGCTACAGGTTTGTTTTATGGAAGATTTTCGAGGCCGCAAGCGTTTTTAAAATTCAGCGCTCATGCTTTAATATCTCCTTATAAGGACGGCATTGGTCTCATGTTCAGGATGGCTCCATATAAGAACAATTCCCTTTCAGAAGTAGAAGTAAAACTCACAGCTGCTATGCAACTGCAGGAAGGCGGGAAAAGAATGAATAAGTTCTACCCCCTCACTCTCGAGATTTCCAAAGTAAATGCCCTCACGCTAAGCTGGACCATTGTACACCCGATCGATGAGAAAAGTCCTCTATTCAACCTCAACCAGGATGACATGAAGAATTCGAATATGGAAATTCTTGTTTTTGTCAAGGCCTTCGATGAAGTCTTTTCAAATACAGTAATGACGAGAACCTCATATGCAGCCGATGAAGTTATCTGGGGAGGTAAATTCAAGATTATGTATTATCCCAGCGCGGACAGGTCAAAAACAATACTTGATCTCGACTTGTTGAACGACTACGATAAAATCGATCTTTTACAACCTATAAATTTCACACAGCCTGTATCTGGATAAATTCTTTCCTATTTATGTAATAGAGAAATAAAAAGTAGAGGATAGGAAACAGGCTCAAAAGTTTCAGAATAAAAAAGCCCGTGGCAAAACCCAGCAGGTAAAACAGCGCAAGGACACAAAAACCCGCCAATAGTTGTGTATCATCGATTGCACAAACAATCTTAAAATAATAGGTATGGAGGTGATGATAAACTAATTCAAGCGGCTTTGTGAAATGGTAGCCATCGGTTACAACAACTTTCGGGTTATTGCTTTCCAGGGAAATGACCACCCGCTCGCCCTGCTTTACGGGGTAAATTTCATTGCCGTTTATAATAACCCTGATATTTAAAAAACTAAGCAGGATCTGCTTTTTCCTTGTGATCACAATATGATAAGGACCAGGGATAGTCTAAATTTTATTTGAATGGGATCTTTTTCGAATCTTAATCTTGATTGCCCAATCTATTTTAATGCCTTTATGATCTGAATAAAGTCATCAGCGACCAGTGAGGCGCCTCCTACCAGGCCGCCGTCCACATCGGGACAATTAAATAGTTCTTTTGCATTGTTCGCTTTTACACTCCCCCCGTAAAGAATGGGAATATTGTCAGCGATATCTTTTCCATACTGATTTGCTAAAATAGAACGCAAATGTGCATGCATTTCTTGTGCCTGGGCCGTCGAAGCTGTTTTCCCGGTGCCAATGGCCCAAATAGGTTCGTAGGCGATCACAATATCCCTGATCTTCTCCGCTGAAAGATGAAAAAGGGATTCTTTTAATTGAGTCTCCACAAATTGATTTTGCGTTCCTGCTTCGCGAATGGCCAACGGTTCGCCACAACAGAAGATAGGAGTTATGAAATTCTCAATACAAAGATTCACCTTGTCAGCCAGCATGGCATTCGTTTCAGCGAAATACTCTCTTCGCTCACTGTGTCCCACGATGCAATATGGGACAGCCAAAGAATGCAGCATTTCGGTTGAAACCTCCCCGGTGAAAGCTCCATTTTTGCGATGAGAGCAATTCTGCGCTGCCACATAGTAATTGCGTTGCTCTTCTACTTCACTTCTTGCCATTAATAAATAGGGAAAAGGGACCGCGAACACCGCCAGTTGATGTTCTTTGAGCCTGATATTATCGTTTAAGACATCATCCAGTAATTTTTCTCCCTGTTGAAATGTTAGATTCATTTTCCAATTTGCAGCGGCGACTTGCTTTCTCATAATAAAGTTTAAAAGTTTCAAAAACTTCCATGGGTTTCAAGGGTTCCACAAGTTTCAGGAGTTCCCGTATTGAACCAACTCTGAAACTTTTGAAACTTCCGGAACCCTTTTGCACATCTAATAATGCCCGAAGATATGCTTCAGAATGTTTTTTTCTTTTTTCGAGATCTTTTTTCCTTTGAGTTTTTTCCAGTTCGCAATATCATTCATCGCGCGATCAAACTCATAGCGATCGATGCCGTCATTGCCCCAGGAAAAGCTCGGAAGATATTTTGGAGTAAGACCTGAGCCAAATACATTACAACATGCTCCCACAACCGTTCCAGTGTTAAATGAAGTATTGATCATGCTTCGTGAATAATCTCCCATGAACACTCCGCATTTATTTCCTGCATTCAACTGTCCCCTGGGCGTCCAGATTTTTACTTCACCGGCATTGTTCTTCAAGTTTGAGTTAGAAGTCCCCGCGCCAAGGTTGCACCACTCTCCTATCACGGAATCACCTAAATAACCATCATGTGCTTTATTGGAATACCCAAACATTACCGAGTTCTTGATCTCCCCGGCAGCGGAGCAATGAGGACCAATGGATGTTGCTCCGTACACTTTACTACCCATTTTTAATACCGATCCGTCACCAAGGGCGAATGGGCCGCGGATCATGCAACCTTCCATTACCTCTGCATTCTTGCCAATATAGATTACACCTGCTGAGGCATTCAAAATAGAATGTTCAACCTTTGCCCCTTTTTCAATAAATATACCTGATGGCTTAATGACCGTGTTTGTCTTTGAAACAGCCTGCGACTTTTTCTTCGAAGTGAGCACCTCAAAGTCTTCCTGGATTGCTTCGCCATTCCATTGAAATATCTCCCAGGGGTACTGAAGGGCCTTGATCTTATCCTTAATTGTAATGGCCCTGGATACTTTTATCTTGTGTGGCTCGATAACTTCCTTCTTCGTAAACCGGAAAACAATTCCGGCATTTCCGTTGGCGGAGATAAATTCACCATTCTTTAGTTTCCAAATTGCTTTTACCATCTTCGGAGTCGGCAATACGTTGCCGTGAATCATCAGGAACACATCATTGCCAATATTTTCATCGATACGAATCGAATTACCAATGTCCTTATAGTCATCTTCCCATTTGTCAAATGAGGGCAGGTTAAGATGCCGTTCCCATTTTTCACGTATGGTCAAAATGCCAATGCGGATGTCCTGTATCTGCCTGGTCAGGGTAAAAGGGTGCAGATTCTCCGGCTGACAAAATTCCTCTGTAAAGATGATCTTAGCCATGAAAGGGAATATCTTCAAAAATAAGAAAGAGTAAGCTGCAAATTTTTAACAGCATGAAAACAAAAACCTCCCGAAGAATCAGGAGGTTTAAAGTATAGCCATGAAAAACAAAAAAATGTAATTCAGCTTAAAGCTAAATAATTATTTTTTCTTCTCATACTTCTTCTTGAACTTGTCAATACGGCCTGCCGTATCAACCAATACATTTTTGCCGGTGAAGAAAGGATGTGACGTATTCGAGATCTCCAATTTAACGAGCGGATATTCATTGCCATCTTCCCATTTGACAGTTTCTTTTGAGGGAGCGGCGGAACGGCTGATAAAGGAGTGACCGTTACTCATATCCTTGAACACGACCAGCCGGTAATTTTTGGGATGTATACCTTCTTTCATAAATGTCTGATTTTTAAGGATGCACGGATTTTGCCGTACAATTATAGAATTTAATTAAGGTCGCAAAGTTAGCCACCAGAGCCAATCTATCCAAATGTATTTAACTCAGGCCTCGCCAGGTATCAAACCAAAAAAAAGCTACCAAACAGTAGCTTTTGAGAGGCAGCTTATATAAAAAAACGAAAGCATCAAGTGTCGTTTCGTACATCAGCTTGCGCCTTTATACTCACTAACCCGATGCTTTCCGGAGTAACATTCCTCTTTTGACGGATTCCTGTTTCTCCTGTTGCATTCTTTCTGTTTCCAGATTTCGTGCAACGATTGTAAGTCCAAGATACATTCAGGAATACGCCATTCCAAATTTTTTGATTCGTTGTTTTGCACGCGTTATACACTTAGTTATTCACATGCTAATTGCGCATGTTTTCATACTGGAGCGGAATACCCAGATTCCAATTTTTCGACGTTTGAATGATCGATTGCAGGTCGTCGATCTTTTTCGCAGTTACTCGAACAAGGTCATCCATTATTGCAGCTTGCACTTTCAACCCCGAATCCTTAATATGCTTTACTATTTTTTTTGCATCTTCTTGTTTCAATCCGTTTCTTACCGGCACCTCTTTCTTCCAAACCTTGCCGCTCTGATATCCTTCCCTGGCAAAGTCAAACGCTTCGGGCGCAATGCCCTGCTTGTGCGCCCTGCTGACGAGCACATCGATGAGTTGACGCATCTTCATCTCATCTTCCGTCTCGATCGTAATTTTAAATTCTTTTTTGTTGAGGTCGATCACAACATGCGATCCCTTGAAATCAAACCGATTGGTGATCTCTTTTGTCGTCACATTTACTGCATTGTCCAGTGCTTGTGCGTCTACTTTGCTAACAATATCAAATGAAGGCATGATTGATTTTAGATTTGGATGACGATCTAAGGTTTAGTTCAATGGCAAATGTAGCAAGCTCCCAAAATCAAATCAAAAATCAAAAATAAAAAGGAAAAGTCCCCTGTAGAAACAAGGGACGTCATTCACATGAGAAAACTAAACTTTTTTTTAATTAGCACCGCCTACCCGGCTCTGCTCATCCTGGGTAGCACTGTTTCTGCGGCGCTGCGGCGGTTGCTGAATATTTTTTCCAAAACGATAGGTGAAGCTGAGCGTGACCTGGCGAACGTCGAATTTGCTGTGGATCTTTGCGTAAATGTTTCCGTATTCGGTAAGTCCTCGATACTGCTGCCAAGCAAACGGATCGCGAATATTCAGCCGGACTGTTGCTTTGTTCTTCAAAATATTTTTCTGGCCTCCAATACTCATCTGGTAGATAGGCTGGTTAATGGTCAATTGATCGACGCCCTTCCCGCGGTAAAAACCGCTTAGCTCCAAGCTGAATCCCTGCTTTACGGTAAACGTGTTCGTGATATTTACCATGAAGGATGTATAGGAGATGTCCAGAGGTTCTGAGTTATAAATGCCTTTATAATGATTGTTGTAAACGTTCGTAAAGAAATTTGTGTTCCACCATTTGGTAATGGTTACCGGCGCTGTGATCGAGATACCCATATTAATGAACTTCGCGACATTGTCTGACGTGAAGTATACGATCTTCGTCTGAGAATTCTGTTTGAATATTTGCGAGATCACATCAGTGGTATTATTGTAGTTCAAAGTGGTGATGATCTTTCCTTTGAACGTGTGGGATAGTTCAATATTGTTCGTGAACTGGGGCAACAGATACGGGTTTCCCTGTCGATAAGAAAGCGAGTCAAGAAAATATGTAAAAGGATTGAGGTCCTGGTAATTTGGCCTCGTTATCCTGCGACCATATGACAGGGTTAATGAATTTTTCTCATTTACTGCGTAAGTCGCATACACGTTAGGAAAAAGGTCTGTAAAGTTCCTTGTGAAGGTAGAATCATTGGTGACCTGGTAACCCTTCGCAATTGTATTCTCAACCCTCAGCCCACCCTGTAAAGTCCATTTCTTGAATTGCTTGTTAAGGGTCACATATGCCGCATTAATATTTTCATCATAAACAAAATGATTTGATCTCGAATCGGGGATCCATTTATCGACATCAAGCCGCTGGTAGTCTACAACATTGTCGTTCTTGACATAACTGGATTTTATTCCTGCTTCCAGACGCCCTCCTTTAAACGGATGCGTGTAATCAGATTTGATAGAATAAATATTGATGTCTGATGGCAGATGCCCCTTTAATAACAGCGGATCGGAAGTTTGCTGATTCATGTTATCATAGAACTCGGTCGTGAGAAGCATGTTGGAGGTATTTCTATACCCGATATAGTCCAGGTCAACGGTCAATTCACTACCAGCGGTGTCGAAAACGTGCCTGTAGTTAAAATTTCCACTGAAATTGTTGAAGTCGATCCTGTTTTCTGTGAGTGAAACCATGCTTGAAGTCAGGACGTGATTTGCATCAGAAAGAGAATTTACAGTAACGGGGGTTGGATGTCCATTGAACATGAAACCACTTGCCACTATTCCGTAAGTATTTTTCTTATCAGCAAAAAAGTCAACCCCAACTTTCAAACTATGGTTGTTATTACCAAATTTAAATTTCGTGGCTACATCAGAATAACCGGCCAGGCTTCCATTATCTTCAAAAAATTTTCGCTCAATATTTAAATTGCCACGACCGTTATAAATATTAGGGTTATAGTTTCCAAAGAAATTCCACTTGTTTTTTCTATAATTAAAATTGATACTGTTCTGGGATTTAGGAATTACATACAACGCATCTCCCGTTTTAAATAAACTCGTAGTAATTCCCGCCATTATTGATCCATTAAATCCTGCCGCTCTTCCTTTTTTTGTTTTGATATTGATTATACCGGAGTTCCCCGAAGCATCATATTTGGCAGAAGGATTAGTCATGATTTCGATCTGCTCTAACTGCGAGGCAGGCATATTCTTAAGCAAATTGGCAAGGTCAGTGGACGATAAGTAAGTGGGTTTGCCGTCGATCATAATGATCACACCGGCCTTTCCCCGCAGACTAATATTCCCGTCATTATCCACCGTGATCCCTGGTGACTTTTCAAGCAACTCCAACACCGTTGCTCCCGCGCTGGTCGGTGAGGCATCGACATTCACGATCGTCTTATCAGGCCTTGCCTCGATGAAAGGTTTTTTTACCGTTACCGTTACGCCCCCCAGGTCTTTTGCCTGCTCACTGACAATCATGTCGGGGACATTTATTGTAGGATTAGAAGAAGAAACTTCAAATGGCGCACTTGTGATCTTAGCGTAGCCGACATTGCTTGCTGACAAAAAATATTTTCCATCAGCGACGCCCAGGAATTCATACTGACCGTCTTTACCTGTGGCAACAAATTTGGCCACGGAAGAATCCTTTAGTTTAAGAAGAGAGACCGTGGCGGAATGAATACCTTTCATCGAAGCGTCTTTTACGCTTCCGATGATCTTTCCATTTTGCGCCTGTGTAATTAAAGAGAAAAGAATGGCTATACTTAAAAGAGTAGATAATTTTTTCATCCGTCAGTTTGGCTATTACTTTATAATGTAAAAATGGGGTGAACACGGCACTTTAATGATAGAATTATGACAAACTTCGTAGTTTACGTGACGAAGGGTAATTATCACTTGCCCGATGCACCCACACTTAATAATTCTTTAATAAATCCTTAATGTAAAAGAGCCGTAATGCGAAAAGGGAATATTGATCGCTCAATATTCCTTTCCGCTTGCTCCGATTAATTACCTCCGCCTACTTTTACGCGGTTCTGTTCGTCGTCTGCGCCGCCTTTTTTCCGATTATTCTGCGGTCCTTTGATCGGCTTGCCGAAACGATAAGTAAAAGAAATACTTGCAACTCTCGAATCACGCTTATTTTCAAACGTTGCCTGGGTGCTCTGGAAATTGATTTGTCCTTTCGCCTTATTTGTATAGAGGATGTCCCTTACGTTCAATCTAATGTTCCCCTTTCCTTTTATCACTTGTTTTGAAAATCCGGCGCTCATTTGTCCCATTGGCTCAATTTGTATCTGCCCCTCTACTCCCTTCGACCTGTAGAAGCCGCTCAGTTCTGCACTCCAGCCTTTCTTGAACTTGAACTGGTTGCTTACGTTAAACAACACATTCGATGCAGTTACGTGAATCGGTTCACCATAAAGCTCGCCCGTGAAGTTGTTGTAATTATAATTACCATACAAGGAGGCAGACCACCATTTCCAGGGTTGCACCTGCGCGCTCACGCTAATTCCCGCATTCTGCCTTGACCCGATGTTCCCATTCCGCACAACAGTAGCGTGATCCACTTGTTCAAATGTCTCGGTGAAGAAATTCTTTGTTCTACTGTAGTTCAATGTTGTAACCAGGAAACCCTTGTACGTGTGAGATAATTCTATATTCGTTGAGTACTGCGGTTTCAAAAACGGGTTACCTGATTCATATGTATAATTGTCCAGGAAAAAAAGGAATGGGTTCAGGTCCTGGTAAGCAGGGCGGTCGATCCTCCGTCCAACGTTAAATCCAAGCTGATTTTTGTCATTCACGGTGTAAGTCAGGAACACAGTTGGAAACAAACTATTATAGCTATTATTAAAAGCAGAATCGGGTTTTTGCGCATTGCCCAATTGGTGGCCTTTGTAATTTGTATTCTCAAAACGTAAGCCAGCCTGAACACCGAGCTTTTTGTATTGTTTGCTCAAATTAAGGTAAGCTGCATTAATGTTTTCTTTATACTGGAAGCTATTCGTTTTATAATAATCGGTCACCCACTCATCACCAAGAAGGTTGAAATAACTTGCCTGGTTATCAGTATTCACATAACTTGTTTTTACGCCTGCCTCAATTTTTGTATTTTTTTTCAGTGGGTGAGTGTAATCCATTTTTGCGGAATATATATTGATATCCACAGGCAGATCGCCAAGCAGATCCGTTTGCCCGCGTTTTGTTCCATTGGGATTGAAAGACGCATTTGTGAACATTTGATTATTCGTTGACGAGTATTTCGAATAATCAAGGTCAGCGGTTAGTTCACGGCCTGTTGAATCAAATTCATGACGGAAATTAAGATTCAAATTGCCATTGGTCCACTTATTTTCCCCATCACTTGTTGAATTCACAATAGAATCCACTTCATTACTGGCGTTTTTCAAATATGAAGTGTTATAATTAAACTGGTGCTCATTATCGATAAATCCTGAGGCAACAAATCCTAATGTTGTTTTATTACTGGCGAAATAATCCATCCCTATTTTGAAATTGTGGCCTTCTACATTGCGAGGCATAAACGCGACCTGGTCAAACATTGCGTCTGTTGATCCGTCGGCTTTCAAAAATGTGCGATGAATGGTCAATTCCTGGTAACCATAATTTTTATAGTAGCCGTAATTCATAAATGAATTGAATTTCCCGTTGCGATAGTTCATGTTAATGCCCTCATTCGTTCTCCAATATTTTCCCTGTGAGTAGCCTGCGTTGGCGCTTCCGTTGAACCCTACTTGCTTATTTCTCTTTGTTTTTATATTGATGATGCCACTATTACCCGCTGCGTCATACTTTGCCGGGGGGTTGGTCATGATCTCGATCTGGTCCAGTTGGTTAGCTGTCATATTTCTCAATAGGTTCACAAGGTCCTGTCCGCTTAAGTATGTAGGTCTCCCATCCACATATATCTGCACGCCTTGTTTTCCCTTTAAACTGATATTGCCATCCTTGTCGATTGTAATGCCGGGAGATTTTTCAAGAACTTCCAGCACTGTGGCTCCGACGTTGGAAACAGCGGCGTCTACATTTACTATGGTGCGGTCGATCTTTTGTTCTATCAATGGCTTTTTCGAAGTAACTGTGACTTCGCTGAGGCTCTTTGTTTGCGGAACGAGTTCAATTGTTTTGAGTTCAATGGATTTTTTTTCGGGTGTTACTTCAAAAACCTCGGAAAAACCTTTTTGATGACCTACGGCGGAAACAGAAACCACGTATTTTCCTTCAGGAATATTTTCGAACTCAAAATGGCCATCTTTATCCGCCGCGCTTATTTTTATTACAGATGAATCTGTGAACCGAAGAAGCGTAATGGTTGACGACTCAATTGTTTTGGAATTCCCGTCTACTACGGCGCCTTTAATTTTTCCGGTATTGGTTTGCGCTTGCGCTAAAAGCGATAAGACAGATAAGAATAACAAAAAAAGCAAAACATAAAACTTTCTCATACATTTTTTCTTTTATGGCCTGTACCTGAGACGACCAGTCAATAAAGTCAGTTACAGATTTGATAAATTATTTTTAAAATTATTTTTATAA
>Ga0163162_10004199_pt1 | contig 13849 bp, 8 predicted proteins | sample S55metaG_FD_115310 | JGI IMG/M metagenome (GOLD analysis project Ga0163162, IMG submission 115310) | Switchgrass rhizosphere microbial communities from Kellogg Biological Station, Michigan, USA - S5-5 metaG | ecosystem: Host-associated > Plants > Roots > Rhizosphere > Soil | place: USA: Michigan...
AAAGGTTCACCTTCAACGTCGTAACCAGTATGGGTTACAGCACCGAGGGTACGCTGAGCACCCACGGCGATGGCCATACGGTGACCGGTCCAACGCATATCGCTGTAGCTGATTTGCGTTTGGTCGGACAGGCCGTCGAAGATACGGGTGCGGTTCTCAAACCACGACTTGCAGAGCGAGTGCAGTTGGTCACCAGCTGGCAGACGCGAGAACGCGGCCGGAGTGCTGAGGACTACGCAAAACGCCTGTTGCGAGACGTGCGGGTGAGTACCCACGTAGTTGAAGATGTTACCTGCCCAGCCGTATTGCCCACCTTCGACTGGGTTGATAACCGGACGGTCGCCAATGTCCATTGCCTGGACAAACGGATCGCTCTGGGGCAAGAGCGTATTGGGCGTACGGTGCGGCAGGTTAGTGTTACTAGCCATAGCTGTTACTCCTCCTTAGGCGTTGGCCAACTCTTCTTCGTTGTGAGCGAAGAGGTCGAGAGTCATTTGGTATTTAGCCTTGTTGAAGTAAGCATCAATGCGAACTTGCATCACGGCCTTGGAACCAACAACACCTTCGAGATAGCTTGGGGTAACAGTGATGTTACGTACCAGGGAACCCAGACGGTCACGCAGCTGACGTTCAGCGCCGTCTTTGTAGACGGAGACGTAGTTGGCAGCGGTGTAGTTGGTGTCACCACAAACGCGGTTCCACTCATCCTGGGCGATCTTCTCGGCGCAAACGCAGAGGAAAGCAGTTACCAGGTCTTTGATGACGGAGTCAACGTTAGGGTTGATCGTTACCAAAGCAGGACGGAACAGTTGATCGGTAGTGTCGTATGGACGCAGGGTAATGCAACCACGAGTAAAGTTCTCAGCAGACTGAACGTCTTCTTCGAATTCGATGCTCGGACTGTGCATGGTGCGCAGAATACGGTTGTCACCGTGCGACGGCGAAGCCGACGGGATGATCATGCCAGCAGCGTTACCAGCGAACAGGGCAAAGGCGTAAGCCAAGTCCACGTTACCGGAGAACGGGTTACCAGTTGCTTCGTCAATCGCGTAAGCCTCGATCAAGTTTATCGAACCACGAGTAGACGGAGTACCCCAGAAATCAGATTCCGGGAACATGCGCATTTGGTTGTTCAGCTGCGAAGCACGAGCGTACATTTGCTGAACGTTGTTGAACTTGCCTGGAGTCCAGATGGTGGTGCAAGGAATCACGATGATATCCTTACGAGCACCCAGGAGACGGATGGCTTGTTCTTTAACGTCCTGCGAGTAACCGATATCCCAGAACACGGATTGACGGTTACGAACAACGTTCGCTTGTTCGATGCTGGTCACGTAAGTTTCCATGTCAGCAGCGATCAGGCCGTTGTTCACGTCCCAGGCTTCTTGCACGCTTACCGGAGCTTTGTAGTCAGCCAACACATTGAACGGATCGTCCACTTCAGTTGGGGTCACGAAGTCTGGCAGTTTGCCTTCAGCGGTGAAGAACGGAGAAATACCGCCACTTACTTTAACGGCCGCAGTCATATCCCAGTTGATGGTATCTTCTGTGGTGATCGCGTAGTAAGGGACGTTGTTGTGGTTCACACAGGTGAACGGGTTCATTTGACGATAAGGAAGCTTACCGGTTTCCAGCAGAGCAGTGTTATGCGGCTTTTCAATCGCATACAGCGCTTGGCAGAGAGCGGTAATCGACTCAGCGTAAACGTGAACGCCCGAATATGGAGCCGGGATCGGAACCACTTTACGGTTGGCGTTCGTACCGGTGAACTCACCGAAGGCACGTTTCAGGCCATAGCGAACACCAGCTTTGCTGGTTGTGTCGAACAGTGTTACTTCGACCACTTCACGACCAGCTTGGGTCTTCATGTTCACACGACGACCAGAATCAGTGTCGGAGAAGGTACGAAGGCTGAACGGGAAGCAACCGGTGTCTTTTACGAAGTTGGCAACTTCACCGAACGAGAAGCTATTCGGTGCAACACCGAAGTTCATGCCGCCACGGTTGTAGAAATCACCCACGCCTGCAACACCATCCATCAGTGGGAACACTTCGGTGTCCGGGACTGCTGGTGTATCGCCATCTGCTGGCTTGCCTTCGATCTTGCGACGCTTGAGCACACCAGGACCTTTACCAACGCCGTCCGGGTCGATCTTGATGACGATATTCACACCGTCAAAGGTGACACCTGGGTTTGGAACCAGTTCACCAGTTTCGTCACGAACAAACTGACCAGTCGCATCACGTTTGTAATCCTGAACGGTAACACGCTGAACGAACGCCGACAGAGGAGTGGTAGCCACAACTTTGTTAGCAGACAGACGACGGATACCAACAGTAGCCTGACCACCGGCTTGCAGGCGTTGCAAGAGAACGGAGGTCGGGTTGTAATAAGGGGAGAGCGGATCGAAAATTTCGCTACCGAACACTGCACTGACTTGGCTGGTGTTTACCCAGACAATACCGTTCTCATCCGCAAGTTGACCTTTTGGAAAGACCCCATGGATGACCGGTGAGTGAAGTGGACGAGTTGTCCGGGCAGGTGTGTACTCGGGAATCGATACGTCATTGATCCCCCGATTTTCTACCTTCCCCGCAACAATGCTAGTAACTGAAGTCATGTGAACCTCGTTAATGTTTGAAGGGGTGGTCCTAAAACAATCGTATGCAAGCCTATATGGCAATTCAGTGTTCTTTTACCACTGGCACATAACATATTATTTCTGCGAGGTCACCGATGCAAATCGACGCATACAGCACCACGGTTGGTAAGCCATTCCGTGTGGCTAACAAGGTGGAGGCAACCATTCAAGCACTTCACCTTAGTCAGAGTCTTACCCCATCTAAAAAGGAAGGGGTCTTCGTCATTACCCACGAAAGTAAGCTTCCAATCGACGTATTCGGTTTCCCAATTACCTTGCAGGCGTACAACCGCAAGACAATCACCGTTTACGACGAGCGCCCGTATCGTGATCAAAACAACAACAAGGTAACCAACTCTAACGAGATGGTCATCATGCGGCTAGCGGCCTTCTTACAACAGGACGTTGCAACTAATAACCTCACTCCATTGAAGCAAGCGCGGAACGTTACTACTAAAGCCTTTGCTGATTCGGTCGGTAACCTGTTGATTAACCGAGCAAGCCTCGGTTCGAACAACATGATTGGTCGCAGTCAAATGGTTAGTGATGAGGCCCTCACACTGAAGGTCATTTTGGCTCACTACTTCATTGGTTTGGAAGAGCCCATTGGTAGCGATGTAGAACTTGTCACTATCAATGTCCTCCGTAACATCTACGGAACTGATAAAGGTTACATTGTCGGCGTTCTGGAACAGATCGACGTTGATGGCCGCATTAGTAATTTGGTTCTTCTGCATAAAGCAATCGTTTCATGTCCAACGCTTTACAAACTGAAGAATCTTAGCTTTAAAGACTTTCTGCACGTTATCGGGACTATTACTTTTGCAGCGCTTGGTAAGCACATTGTTGCTGCAGCCTGTGAATGCCCTACCCTGATGACTGCATTCGTTTATGGGGCTGTTGTATTTAAAAGTTATAAAAACACCCCACTCGGATTGCAACTTGATCCTAAATTCAACCAGAAACTGCTGGAAGGGTTTACCCTCGGTATTGATCTGGCTTATAACCTCAACGGGTGATCTGTATGGCTCAACGAATTCTGGCAGACGACACCCCATTGGTGGAATATGCCCAGCGCAATATTTGGGGTAATCCAGAAGAGAATGGGCAGTTCCAGGTAAAGTTAGTGCGGGTTACTGCCGACGGTGGGGTTACTGTTAACTTTCCGTACATGGGTCGCTGGCGCGCTCTGCCAAGAGAGAAGCGTGCTTTCCACATTTTCAGTGTAGGTGGTCTTTCTCCTGGCTACTGGAACTTTAACAATGAGATCCTTAACCGTAATCCATTGGATCGTTGGATCAACATTGGTCGGTTAAGTCGCAAACGTGGTTTGCAGTTGGATCTTTATAACGCAAAGGGCTCGATGTACAGTCGAAGTCATGCGTGGGTGATGAAAACCTACGACGGTCTTACACTGATTGCGTTTGAGAAGTTTCAACAGTATCCAATTCCTTACACACAGGATATGTGGTTCCGTTGCTACAACCCAACTGGGGGAGTAGACAAGTGGGAAAACAGTCTGGATGCAAATAACCCCTACGTGTATGAGACATTGGTTCATTCCACGTCCATTGACATGAATGCTTTTATGACCATGTACCAACGCTGGAAAGCCAAGCCAGGGTTCACAGGGGTGTTTCATAATGGCGCTTACTTCGAGGGGGCTCCAAACGCTATCCCTGGATTATTGGCAGGTGACATTGTTGAGTTTTGGCATGACCCTACGGTTATCCGAACTGAAAAATATAAGTACAGTCAACTTCTCGACTTTTATTCCGACCTGGACAAAAAGCGTAAGTTGATTCTGCACCCACCAAAAGTTAAGGGTGATTTCACTATTCGTTATTTTGACGATAATGACTATTACCTGACTGGTAAGAATAAACGTGGTTTGTTGTATCCACGTAACGACGTCACTGCGGTCCGTCAATTGACTCATGTTGACGTGGCATTGGCTGACGAGTTCTTGCAGAACGCTACCGCTTATCACCCAGACTTGGCAAAGCTGGATGACTTGTACATAACGGTTTTGGTGCGCAAGACATCTTGGATTTATCAGTGGCCAAATGAACATCAGCGCATTCGTTATCTTTACCGTCTCAATGACGTTGGGATCATTCGTGCAATGACTGGTGTAAAGTCTACTGTTCCTGAATGGACTGCTCCTGGGTTAGAGGCTGGTTCGGTTATGGGGTTCACTCGTTTGCAGTGGAATGACATTACCAGACCAAAGGCTAACTTGGCTATTGGTTATAACGCAGCCACACGCGTTTTGAGCGAAACTCCATTGCGAGTCGAGTACAAGTCAGGGTCTATAGGGATCGAGGTTCCTGTGACCTACCAAGGCGGTTATACCGCGTGGGAATACGACGATAAAGGGTTGCTCATCGGTTACCACAATGTTGCCGGCAGTCAGCATTACTCTCCCGTCTATCCGACCTGTGCTATGGTTGAGTTTACCCTTGGCTCTTGTGGCCGAGAGTTCGACATTACTGTCACCAATCTTGATACAGCGGTGAATCGGAATTTTGATCTGCGGGTTTACACTTGTGGTTGGAATATTGATTTGAACCAAACTGTAGGTGAGTGGGTTGACGTCACAGGGAAGACAGACGTTTACACAATCAACAACGGTGTGCTTGCTTGGAAAGGACTAGATCGTGTTAACCAACGTGGTATCTTGGTAACTAACAAGAAATCCATTGGTTACACTTTTAACTTGAGTCACCTTGATCACAGTTTGTCCTTTGCCCTTACCGACGTTTACGAAGGTGGTGGGAAGATCTTCCCTTACAGTCCAGCTGAAGTAGATGTTTGGCTTAATAAGCACTCGCTCATTGAAAAGGTTGACTGGATCTGGAAGAACCAACGCGTTTACATCGTCAACAAGGAGTTCATTGTTGATGGCGCGCAAGAAATCACTATACGAGCGCATAGTTTCAGTGATAATTTGGTTAGACCAAACTCTGACACCGAACTTGGGTTCATCGACGGCGGCGTTATTGGCCGCGTTGATCGTTACAACCTGCGTGGGGATCGAGTTACTCGTACGGTTATTGGCGGTTCGCTTTACATAACAGATGAAGTGCCTCGGGCTGAGCGTCTTGTTCCGGATAACCAGTGGTCTGATCTAAACGGTCTGCCTTACTGTGTTAAACATATTTACTGTCCTGTTCGTTTCGTTGAAGACTACCAGAGTTTCCCTATGCGCAAGCGTAGTCGAGATTTGGATCAAAAGGTTTCTGATTACCTTACAGTTAACCTTCCTAAGCCAGTAACTTTGGCTGAGGAAATTCGCTATGAGAAAGGTGATGAGACTCAGCCAATTGGTAGTGGTAAACCGGCGATTCCTACATTGCAGGATAAGTACCGTGTCTTTAGTCCGTTCTTAAGCGTGATCACCAACGGTATCCTTAATCAGTTTATTACTCTTCCAGCTTTCGAAGAAGGTGAAACTACCTTTAGCGATCAGCAGGTGCGAGACTTGGTTAAGAACTACATCTGGTGGCTTGAGTTTGACCCAGTCATTCTCAACTATGATCGTCGTTTCTTTGCAATCATGCCGTACGCAAACTTTAACATCCCAACTGTAACCCCTCGGGAATTTATCTTTATCAAGAAAGTCAACGACCTCTTCTTGAATTCGGTTTGTTCCATTGAAGGACATTATGAGGTGAACGCTAATGTTCGATAACGTACCCAAAAGTTCGGCTACCAATGCCGTAGCTGGGGTAGCGCCGTCTCAACGCAACCGCGGGGAGCGACGCACACTCTTGTATCTGGAGGACGTCTATGATCCTGACGTTCACCCAGTGTCTGAAAAAGACAAGTACATCGTTCCATTTGAGAACGAGCTGATTGCGGATACTGGTAACGGGTATCTTCTCCTTTGTACCAAGGTTGACTACGAGGGTAACCTCAAAGCTACTCTGGTTCCTTGGTCATTGAACAACCCAACTGACGAGAACGTAATCGATCAGGATTGGCTGTTTGGGATGAAGGGTGGTCCGATGATTGGTGAAGCACTGTTGTCCGTTGACTTCAGTGTTCGTCCTAACGTTGCTCGTGTTGATGCAACGATCATGCGCCCTGGTGCGTCTTACGCACTCCTGTACCGCGGCCCTGGTCCGAGTAATAAAGGTAATGTGATCTCGGCCACCTATGACCAAGGTGGGGTAATGCAGAACAACGAGGTGCCTTGCCGCTTGGCAGAAATCGTTGACCGCACTAACCTCGAAATCATGACCACTGGTCCGTTTAGTGTTACCGAGAATGAACAGTCGCTACCTAACGGCAGTCAGTGCTTCTTGGCGTTCTACGATCAAGGTGGTAACTTCATTCCTCCTGGTCAATTGGTTCGCACTCAGCATTCGGCCTACATGAAAGACCATCGCATTGGCACCAAGTACATTGATACCATTCGTTTGGTGTCTCCTTGGTTCTCCAACAGCAACAACCCAGACAAGATCATCATCCCCATCAACGTTAACCTGTTGAGTCTGGAATTGCGCGCTGAAGTTATTTACAGTGATGGTTCCACTTCTGGTCTGATGCCTGTTAACGGTGGTAAGTTCCGTTTAGAAGGTATCAACGAACACCGTCCTACTTGGCCTGGTCAGACTAGCGAAGTGGTTCTTGTTTATCAACTGGGTCCAAACGAGCAGTTCTACATTGGTCGTCCTGGTAACCCGTTGTTTGAACGGAAGATTTACACCCTTGAAGCCGGGGATCAGGATGGTGCTTACAGCCCACGTCTGTTTACTTATCCTCAATGGGACCCAAGCTTGGCTGGTTATCGTTTGCAGCACTTCATGTATGACTTGGATCGTAAGACCTTTGTCGACGTGTCTGCGTTTGTAACGCTGAACGATAACAGTCCTGCCTGGCGCCCAAGTGGGTATGGTATTACCCAAAGCATGATCTTTAACCTCAACCTTCATGATGTGGCTCCTACTTACGTAAGTGCTACGTTTATCCAACACGTTGACATCTCGTTGTATCGGGATATTAACACTGTTGGTAAGAAGTTTGATGTGAGCTTCGTGTTTAACAAGCCAACGTATCAAGCCTTGAACTTGAAAGTCATTAGCAACAATGGCAGCAACTCTGTAGCCACTGTTACTAACGGTTTCCTTGATCAGGCTGCGTGGCTTACTGGGTTGTATCGTGGTGTGTATCCTAGTTTCGCTACTTGGAACGAGGAGAAAGCTCCAGACCCTACGCACTTCTATCTGATGCATGAAGATGGTCGTAAGTGGTTGTTCTCAATCAATGACTGGAATAAGAATCTTCCGATTCCTGTTTCGTTGCAGCCAGGTAAAACTTGGTTCATGGGTTGGGTATCCCGCGATGGTCAGGGTAACGAATTGCAGCTTGCTGCAACTGGTATTGTTGTAGCCCTTTAATCTCGAGGAGAATGTAATGACTTCCAAAGTAACTGTAAACGCTCATTGTGCAGATAACAAATACGTGTTGGTAAGTGTCAGTGCCAACGGTAAGGTTATCGAAGAGCGTACGCTGAAAAACGGTGAGAGCACCGAGGTTCTTATCTACGATGATCGCGCTGTTACTAGCCGTGAAGTAGAAAACGCTCCTGACGGTTTTGAAGAAAGTCCTGTGACCGAGTAACAACTGTGTAAATACTACAGGCAAGCTAACCCACTGGCGCAAGCCAGTGGGTTAGTGTTTTCAATAAACGGAGTTTTGTCATGGTCAATAGTGAAGAGTACGATAGACTACTCAAATCGGCCAAGGGCATGTATGAATATCTGGGAACAAACAATCTTCCTAAGGAATTGATTGACGACGATAGACTACGTGTTGATTGGAGAGCGCGTTCTGAAGATGAGCTGTTAATGGCTCACTTCAAGGAAGATAGTTTGCACAGTATTAAGACCGTGCGTTTCCTTAAAGACTTCATGCATTATCGTGCAGTTCCGGATATGGAAACTACTAACAAGAGTTTTCTTCGTACGGCAGAAATCTTTAAAAGGCAGGGGATTAAGAACTACTTCTTCTGTTTGCAACTAAACAACCCGATGTTGAAAGGTGTCGACCCATACTCTGAAGATCTGACTAACGATCAACGTATGTGGATTATGGAAGAATGTCGCACTAACTTCTGGTACTTCCTTCGGGAAGTATGCAAGGTTCGTTCTGACCGATTCTTTCAGGCCAATCGGGGTAACATCAGTTTTATCTGGAACTATCTGAACCACATTACCTCTTACATGATCATGCCTCGTCAACAGGGCAAGTTCCAACGTAATAGCTCTAAGGTTCGTGTTAAGCGTTACAAACCAGGTAACGGTACTGTCCGCTTGGAAGATCGCTGGATTAAGATTAAAGACCTGCGTATTGGTGACGAGGTTATTGATCGCCTTGGTAAACCAACAACGGTTATTGGTATCCACCCACAGGGCAAGAAACGTCTTTACACAATCGAGTGTTCTGACGGTCGCAGAACTGATGCCGGCGCGGAACACCTGTGGAATATTGGTGACCACTCTAACACGCTTAACGGTGAGCCAGTCTGGGATGAATACACAACTTCGCAGATTATTAACCGTGTCAAGAAAGGGATAAAGATCGAGCTTCCGATAATTACTCCTGAAGACGGTCCTTGTCAGAATCACGTTACCGACCCATACATCATGGGTACTTTGTTTGCTCAAGAGCAGCAAGGTGGTAAGCTTAGGTTGGCTAATCTGTCAACTACAGCTGTAAACTTTATCGCAACTAATATGCCAAAGCATTTGCGGTTGGTAATTGAGGGCGACGCGTATTACCTGTCAATGGGTAATAACAAAGATTTTAGTATTCGTCGGGAAGCTGGTCTTCCTACAGACTATTTGGAAGGATCGATTAAAGACCGTACTGCTGCGTTGCAGGCGTTTCTTGATCAAGGACAAGTAACTAAGTCTGGTGTTCTTTGTGAAGGGCTTACACCAGTCCTAGTCAACCAGATTCAATATCTTGCTCGTAGTCTTGGCGGTACTGCCAAAGGTTTTAAAGATTCGGTAACAGTGACTCTTCCTGAAGAGATCGCTTACTTCCGATTTAAAGATGCTCCAAGACCAGATGCTGAAAACCGTTTATTCATTACCAAGACGTCCTACGCTGGTCATGACGAATGCACCTGTATTGAAGTTGACAACGAAGAACATCTGTACGTAACAGACGACTTCATTGTTACACACAACACAGTGTCTGTTCAGGTTATTAACTTCTGGCTGACTTACATCAATGGACGTGGTTACAAGACGCACGTTATTACCCTGAAAAGTGATAACAGGGCTCAGTTCATTGATGCTGTTAAACGTATGCGTAGCTGTATCCCTCAGTTCCTAGTCAACCCGACCTATAAGGACAAGGATGCTGGTACTTCTCTTACCTATCGTTCCTTTGGCGACGACAAGGTAAACGTGCTAACGCTTAACGTTCCGCAAATTGGTAAAGATGCTGCTGGTGACGTTGGTCGTGGTCTTACGGTTGGTACAACGTTCCTCGATGAGCCTGGGTATATCCCGTGGATTGAGGCGATCATCAACGGTGCGATGCCTTCTGCATTGACCGAAATGGAGATCTGTCGAGAAAACGGTCTTCCATACGGTATTGGTTACATCACCACCCCAAACACCACTCTTCACCCGAGTGGCGAGTTCATGTTCAAGAAACTCATGTCGGCTACCGAATGGCGTGAGAAGTTCTTCGATTCATTCAGTGAAAGTCATCTGAAGGATCGATTGATCAGGTCGTCCCCAGAGAGCACAACTTCTCCTGCGGTGTCCATGGTCTACAACTACCTGCAATTGGGTAAGAACAAGAACTGGGTACAGCGCACAATTGACGATCTCAAATTGACCTTGGCTAAGGCTAAGATCGACTTGTTGTTAATGTGGGTTGAAGATGGTGAGAGTCGTCTGTTTGATGACATTACTCGTGAGGCAATTAACAACGTCAAACGAGAACGAGTGTGGAGTAAAGAGTACCGCAATAGTGGATTGTTCGTAGACTTCTTTGTTACTCAAGAAAAACTTGCTGAGATGAGTAAGAAGGAACACAACGATCACTTCATCATTGGGGTGGATACCTCTTCAGCTATCAACAAGGACGCCTGTACGGTCGTTATACGGTCGATGAAGACAGGGACGGTAATTGGTGTGGGTCGTTACGCTTTGGCCCTCCTGGACGATGTAACAGCGGTTATTGTGGACCTTTTGGAAGTTATTCAGAACAGTGTGTTGGTGATTGAGCGTAACTACGCCCACCACATGATCGACAGCCTGCTGATTATCTTGCCAAGTAAAGGAATGGACCCGTTCATGCGGATCTACAACCAAGTCTATCAAGATCCTGTTAACCATCAGAAAGAATTGGAGATGGTTCAAAATACCAAGTTTGCTTATCGCGATAAGAACTTCTACCTGAAACTTAAACATCTGTTTGGGTTTGTGACAACGGCTAACTCGCGTAAGGTCTTGTACGGTCTTATTCAAGAAGCGGTTGCCATCACAGGGTATGGTCTCAATTACGACAAGCTGGCCGATGAATTGATCAACCTAAGGACTAAAGGCGATCGCATTGACCATGACTCTAAGCAACACGATGACTTGGTAATCTCCTGGTTGCTTACCTACTGGTTTATTAAGTTGGGGGCAAACAAACCTTATTACGGCATCATGTCGGCGCTTGCTCTTACCGAGACCCAAAGTCTTCTCGATGTAGGTAAGGACAAGAAGGCACCTCCTGTAGATCCTTCGATGTTGAAGTTCTTTGAGAACATCCGTCTCAAGATCGCTAGCTTTACAGAAGAGTTGCTTAAGACTCCTGACAACATTTTGGCTATTCGTTTGGAAGCTGAGATCATCAAACTCAGTAAACTGCTCCCACCAGACGCTGCTAAACTGTTGACAGTAGATACGTTGATTGAAAACGCTAAACTCGAAAGAGCTAAGCGCATGGTGCTAAACAAGAAAAAAGCAGCATAAAGCAATATACTCCCAGAGCCCTTGTAGGGGCTCTGGGAGTATACCTTTACGTAGGCTTATTAACGCGACGTCTTACCGAGGAAATCAACCATCTCGCCCAAGCTGCGGCCGGCAAATGCATTGATTACCTTAACACCATTACTTACATCTTTGTAATTGGTTTCCGCCAGCAATCGACTGGTGAAGTAGCTTTCGGTGCCGTTCAACTCAACAGCTTCCTCCACAACGTTAACAGCAGAGCCAGGCGCAACAAAAAACACGTCGGTAGTTCCTTTGGCGTGTTTGATTACGGCACTGCCGATCATGTGGGTAGGGTTGAACGTGGTCGGGGTAATTTGGGAAACGCTCATGATGGTTGTTACTCGTAGTAGTCGCGGGAGAGGATTCGCAAGACAATGTACAAACTTAGTCCTGCACGGAGGGATTGGATCGTGATAGGGGTTTTAATCCCAGTCAGCTCTTTGACAATTTCGTCACCCAACATCCGAACATCCTTAACCGTGTCGTTCTTACTCTTTGGCGCCCCGTAGGCCCCTCTGAGTCGAACCAGGACCTCGTAGACGTTTGTCTTACGAATGCCATTGGCATGAAGATATTCGTACATGTGCGTGATTACAGAATCAATGAACTTTTTGTATTGCGGTTTTTTCGGGTTCTTGTAAACAGCTGGAAACTTCTGCAACAAGTAACCAAGCTTATCAGTATTTGGGTTCTCCAAAACCGATGATGCGTACCTTGCCAGCTCAGCCTTGTAAAAGGATGTCTCCTCAGTGAGAATTCGCTCAATGTAAGAGTTGTACTGGCTAATCTCGGTACTTACCGATTTGATGGTAAGTTCATCCTTAAGGTTTACCTTGGCCCCTTCAATGGAGACAATGTCAGTCTTGTTCTTAACTTCGTGAAAGACTTTGTTGATATCGTTAATCACGCGACGGAAACGGTTCTGAATGTCACCTACCATGTAGATGATTTTCTTATCGTCTTTCATCTCAGTAAAGGCTTCAAAGTGAATGCCAGTCTTGGGATCGATAATAAACTCAGCACGCGCTTCAATCAGTGCTCGCCAACTACCGTAACGCTTAATGTCATATTTCAGACTCAGCCGGTTGTAGGTTTCCAGAACAACCTCACGACGAGCCTGGAAAGGATAGTCGTTATGGATGATACTGGTAAAGCACTTGTAGTGATACATCGACACAACGTCTACCAGAGCCTGATGCTTGGTTTTAGCATCAAGCTTGGAATGGTAGATTCGATACATCAGGTAAGGGATAGTCATGTTGAACACATCGCCTACCACGTTCCATTCTTTCTTGATGGAACTTACTTCGTGGAGGTTCTCTTTAAGTTCCTCTTCATCCACATCGAAAATTTCACTAAACCATAGGTTACGGTCACCAGTGGTAAAAGTAATTTTCTGAAGACCTAGGTAAGGACTACCGAAAAACTGTTGGTAGTCAACCACACCCACGGTCCTTGTGATGAAGTTGTAGACGTAACGACGCAAAGACAACGCCCAGGCTGGATTTATCTCCAGCTCTGTTCCAAACTTCTCACAGACCGCCAGAATGGCATGTTGACTCTTGTAGTTGATGTCGGAGAACAAAGCCTCCATACCGTCAATGCAATCAACACCGTGGTCAGCCAAGGGTTCAAAGAAATTGAACACTTCAGCTCCACTTACCGAACCATCATTACCCGTCCAACTGATGAACGGGTATTCCCCTTGTGTGTCTAACATAACCATTCCTTACATCCGTCGAGGGACCGATGCTTTGATGTTGTTGTGAACAGACAGACGGTCACTCCAGGCCATTGCGTTGGTCCAGGTAGTTTTAACCATCTCTTTGTATTCGTCCCAAGCACCTCGGAACTCCGCAATATCATCGCGAATGTCATCAAGGTTAACACCAGAGCGACGGATAGCCTCACTGGTAGGTCGACGGCAAGTACGGTAGATGTAAGCTTTAACGGCCAGTTCCACTAGATCAGCAAACAACTCGTGATGACGAGTACTGATACTGCTCAGACCTTCATCGTAAGTCAGTGTCATCTTGGCTGACATAGAGAACGTACCGCTGTTCATACCAAAGATAACAAAACAGTTGTTACCAGTCATGTGGATGTTGGTGTAAGTAATTGGCATCATCCGGCTAGGGCTAAGACCATCGATCAGCGATTGGGTCATATCGCTTACGCTACCTTGACCGCAAGTAC
>Ga0163162_10004200_pt1 | contig 13847 bp, 10 predicted proteins | sample S55metaG_FD_115310 | JGI IMG/M metagenome (GOLD analysis project Ga0163162, IMG submission 115310) | Switchgrass rhizosphere microbial communities from Kellogg Biological Station, Michigan, USA - S5-5 metaG | ecosystem: Host-associated > Plants > Roots > Rhizosphere > Soil | place: USA...
TAATCGAAGCCTTCGCCTTCATCAGTAACTGTCCATATGATGCGTTTGCCTTCCACGTCGGCATTTACAATAACTTTTTTTTCAGCTACAAGTTTGTTCCCGTGTACAATTGCATTAATAACGGCCTCATTAAGGCAAGTCATCATATTAGCAAAGGTGTCTTCACTGACTTTATGTTTATCGGCTATTTCTTCTATCAAATTTTCCAGCAATGTTATGCTTTCCTGTTTCGAAGGAAGCTGCAAAGTATACAATTCGCCGGTTTGAACATTTGATTGGTCCATGTCATTTAAAATTGAGTAGATCAAAGTAAGACTTTATTTTTAATTTATAATAAAAATTTAACGAAGCGGGCACGGTTCTTACCTGCTCTGTTTGTTTTTGTTTGGTTTGCTGGTATTCCTGCAATGCTTTAATATATCCCGGAGGGGTATCTTTACCAGCGTGGCTTTCGCGTTGCTGATCCTGTTCACGTTCTTGTTCAGCTTTCTCAGCTTCCAATAGCCGGCTCTTTATTTGTTCCTGCCTTTTCAGTGCTTCCGTTATTCTCCTGTTTACGAGATCGTGTTCAGTTTGTTCCATTTCTTTCGAAATATTATCTAAGTTCCCTGAACGACCAGCCCCATCTTTGTTCTCATCCAGGTTTAGCTGCTCCATAGCCTGCCTGATCATCATCTGCTGCCGCGCTAATTTAGCAAATTGTTCGCTCATATTCCCACTATTTCCGCTCGAACTTTTTCCACTATTTCCTTGTTTTTGCATCTGTTCGCGCGCTTTTTGCATATTTTGATTCAATTGCTGCTGCATTTTTGCTAATTGCGCTACAGATTGCTTGCCTTTTCCCTTGCCGCTCTTGCCTTTATTCATTGCATTCTGCAACTGATCAAGCGCTTCGCTCAACATTAGTGCCAGATTATTCATAGAAGTCATAGCATATTGCTGGTTACTTGTTGCTTCTGCCGTACGCCTTTCACCAAGGTTGGCAAGGGCCTGATCAATGTGCGTGTTTATTGCAGCAACCTCCTTATTAACGGTCGATTGTATCTGCGGGATGCGCCTGCTTAACGCATAAAGACTGTCTTCAGCGGTTTTCAGGTTATCTTTTATACTTTTTTGGCTTTCGGCCATCACCATGTAATTAGGATCGGATGGATTGGTGTTTCTTAACGTTTGCATCACTCGTTCCTGTTCGAATGAACTGTTCACCAGGTTTTTCAATAGCTCGCGCAGTTGCTGCGCATCAACCATGTTTTCGCTTTCTTCGCCCTCCTGTTCCTTTTGCTGCATTTTAGCGGCCAGCGATTTCATTTCCTTTGAAGCCTGTTGTTGCGATTTGGACGCTTTTGACGGATTGTTTTTTTTCAACTCATCCGAGCTTTTATCCATTTGCTGTTCAATGCTTTGTTCCTCCTGCTTGGGGTTTTCAAAATCCTGCTTGTGTTCGGCCTGTTCGTTAGTTTTTTGCAGGTCATCTAACGACTTTTTTATGTCTTGAAAATCCTTGTTCAGTTTTTCCTGGTCATTTTGGGCTTGCTTAGCGTCAGCGCCGGGCTGCTTTACCTGGTCGGCTAATTTCTGCTGTTGCTCTGACAGTTGATTGAGCTGGCTTACATTTTGGTTAAGTTTTTGCTCGAACTCCAATTTTTTGTAAAGTTGCAGCATCCGGTCGAGCTCTTTTTTCAGCGACTTATTGTCCATCTGCATTTTCGCCAGCTCATCGCGTGTATCTTCCTTCTGTTCTTGCTGAATAAGCTGCTGTAGTTTCTCCAGCATTTCCTGGGTTTTCGGATCGAGGACAGTGCTCAGCAATTTTTCCATTTGCTGCTGCTTTTCTGTCAGTTCTTTGTTCTGCTGCTGATTTTCCTGCCGGTTAAACAGGTTCTTTTTGTTATCGTTCTGTATTTCTTTTACCAGGTCATTCAATTCCCGGCGTTTTTGCAGCAAGTCCTCAATTTGTTTTTTTTCGTCGAAAGAAAGGCTGTTTTTATTCAGCAAAAGCTGATTTAGTTTTTGTGAGTCGTGTTCTATCTGTCCCGCAAGTTTTATTGCCGACTGCATTTTTTGCTTTACCGCCTGTGTGCCGGCATTTAACTCATTGTTTAGTTCCTTCACATCAGGAATACTTAAAGAGCGTTCAGGCGAGCGTACTTTTTTAGGACCATTTACCCCATCGTTATCAGCAACCTCAAAAAAGTAGGTTACCTGGTCGCCGGGTTTAATACCCATATCTTTTAAATTCCAATAGTAGAAGAACTCTGCCTGGGTTTGGCTTAAATCGGCCTTTACAGGTTTAACGAACGATTTCCTGCCATTTTTATCGCCGGGCGAACCAACGAGGTAGTGAAAGGTTAGTGAAGAAAAGCCATGATCGTCCTGTATCCTGCCATCGAAATAGCGCGCCTTCATGCTCACAGAATCCTGTTTTTCATTGACGGAAATAGCCGGTGGTTCGTCGGCGATTACATTTACCCGGTAGCTCGCCGAATCGCTGTGGTTAACAAATGAATTTAAGGGGGTTATTTTATAGACCCCGTTTTTATAGATCTTTTCCTGATGTTCAAATATGCCCGAAGCGCCAGGGGCAATCGTACTGCTCTTATCGTTTATATAAAACATCAGGCGGTCCGCGTTCTCGGTATGGAACGACCAGTTAATGGTTGTCCCCGCAGGCACGGTGAGATCACCTGCGTTTGATACCCTTTCATTTTTTTTATGCAGGTAAGACGGGTAATTTAACGCCACATCAAAGTGAAGTAAAACCGGGCGAAGATTGACTTTAATTTCATAGGCCGAAGAAGTGAAGCCGTTACCAATAAGCTTGAATGATGTGTTTTGCTGCAGGTTTGTAAACAAGTAGTGGAACCGGGTGATATTTTCTTTGTCCAGTTTAAAGGTATTATTAGCAGTTTCTACATATACATCTGCGGGGATGTTATTGCCTGCGAGCTTTAAATCGAGTTTGAAGTCGTCGCCCTGCACTACCGACAAACTTTTATTTTGCACGATAAAACGGAAGGGTGCCGCCGGTACAAAATAGTCGTTATGCCTGATAAGTCTTTTGGTGCTTTCCGTTAATACCGAAGGTGCTGCAAACGCGATGATGCAAATTATGGCCGCCGGGAAAAGCGCCCATTTCAAATATTTTGCGTTTTCTTTAATGTTTATAGCCGCCGGGAAGCTAACCGGTTTTAACGCATCAATTTTCTGATCACTGCTTGCTTCAATCAGCGCCTGTCGCTGCGGATCTTCAGCCGCCAGCTTTTTGAGTTGGAGCGTGTTTAGCAGTTTGTCGTTAACATTGTTAAAATGCTTACCTATAATTTCGGCCGCCTGGTCGTGCGTTAATGATTTGCCCAATTTAAGCCAGGCCATTAGTGAGGGAATAATAAGCCAGGCAATAAGACCAAGGTTAAGCAGTATAAAAAAGTAAAACAGCAGGGTACGAAAAACAGTATTGAAATTCCCAAAATACTCGCTAACGGTGATGACAATGTAAGCGGCAAACAAACCGGCACCAAGAAATATCAGCCCCCGTAATAAATTATTAAAATAATATTTACGGATGAAGACGTTGATCTTATCTATTAAAAGCGCAAAGTTTTCTGTAGAATTCATGTTCCTTCACCCAATATCAACACTTTTAAACGGCAAATGCATGGTTTGTTGTATTATATCTCTCCTGCAAAGGAAAAATATATGTAAACATAAGAAGGTATTTTAACTTTTAGATGATAATTGCCTGGATAAACAAACAAAACATTGATGTATATTTGTAAGGCAAACTTATTAGTTTGCCTTACAAATATGAACGATACTCATAAATTTCGATTGGCCTCTGAACTCCGGGCGGCGTTAACACGGCTGGTAAAGAAGCTGCGCAAGGAATCCCCAACCGGCCTTTCACTATCGCTTACCGAACGCTCAACCCTTTCGTTACTCGAGCAGCATCAGGAATTACTGCCCAGTGAGCTCGCAGCGATGGAGATGATTACCAATCAGTCCATGTCGCAGGTATTGAACCACCTGTTTGAGCTTGGTTATGTTATCCGCACAGGCTCACAAACAGATAAAAGAAAAGTTAACATTTCCCTGTCGCAATTGGGCCAGGCTACGTTGCAGCAGTTCAGGCACGAGCGCGACGAATGGCTGGCAAAAGCGATTTCAGAAACATGTACCGCTGCAGAGCAGGAAGTACTCAAAAATGCTACTATCATCCTGAACAAGCTTATCGAGGTTAAATGAATGAAATAGATACAAGAGCCAAGAATCAAGATCCAAGAAACGGCTCAGGGGCTAAATAAACGTGTTAGAATATGAATATACTAGCTGAAAATTCTCAGTCCAACCTCATAGACTATTCTCCCGTCTTGATTCCTGGCTCTTGTTTCTTGACTCTCAACTAGAATAAATAATAAATGACCACTAACTTTTCAAATACCTTCCAAACATTCAGGGCTTTCAAAAGCCGAAACTACAAGTTATATTTTGTGGGCCAATCCGTTTCATTGATAGGCACCTGGATGCAAAAGACTGCAGTTAGCTGGGTGGTGTATACACTCACACATTCAACATTTATGCTCGGGCTTACTTTGTTTGCCAGCCTTTTCCCCTCGTTTTTATTTTCGCTGATCGGCGGCGTAGTATCCGACAGGTATAACCGTTACCGCGTATTGCTTACCACGCAGGTTGCTTCGCTGGTGCAGGCGCTGTTGCTTGCCATTTTGATATTACTGAAGCATTACGCCGTATGGGAAATATTAGGATTGAGTGTGGTGCTTGGCATTATCAACGCGTTCGATGTGCCCGCCAGGCAATCGTTAGTTTATGAAATGGTCGACGATAAAAACGATCTGCCTAATGCACTTGCCCTCAACTCGTCGATGGTAAACCTATCGAGGATTGTCGGCCCGGCTATTGCCGGTATAGTTTTGGAAAGCCTGGGCGATGGCACTTGCTTTTTACTGAATGCCTTAAGCTTCGTTGCTGTAATCGGGTCGTTATTAATGATGAGACTGCCGAAATACGTTAAAACTGAGCATAAAAAGAATGTATATGGCGAGCTTAAGGAAGGGATGACATATATCAAACAAACGCCATCTATCGCCTTTGTGTTAATTATGCTGGCGCTCATCAGTTTGCTCGTATTGCCTTTCAGCACTCTAATTCCTTATTATGCAAAGGATGTGTTCAATGGAACAGCGTCCACTTTCGGGGTTATCGATAGTTTTATTGGCCTTGGCGCATTTTCGGGCGCCATGTACCTGGCCTCACAAAAAACAGGAACAAACCTCAAGCGCATCTTATTTATAAATACCCTCGTTTTCGGCGCAGGGCTTATCCTGTTTTCGCATGAAAAATTTTACCCGCTGGCGCTGATTTTTGTTACCATAGCCGGTTTTGGTATGATGTCGCAAATCACCGTCAGCAATACACTGATCCAAACTACGGTAGCACCCGCCATGCGCGGAAGGGTTATCAGCTATTATGCGATGGCGTTTTTTGGTATGCAGCCTTTGGGCGGATTGTTAGTGGGAGCAATATCGAAATGGATAGGTACCACAAATACGCTTATGGGCCAGGGCATTGCGGCATTGCTGCTTGGCCTGCTGCACTGGCGGTATCTATATAAAGAAAAGCTGAAAAGGCAGCAGGATATGGTATTGAAGGAAGAGCATACTTTGCAGGCGATTTGAGAAAAAATTAAGGAGTTAATAGTCGTGTAATCAACGTTCATTTTTGTTGGTAAGATAAATTTATGTTCGCCGTATTCTTGTCCTGGTAAAATGAATATCCGACCTTTGCCAGCAACACCAATTTAAGAACCATCACTAAACCATAACCATGAAACAAACCCTTATCACCGTATCCTTCTTACTCTCCTTTGTATTCTCCTTCGGGCAATCATTTGAAGGCGAAATTGTATATAGCGCAACCTACAAAAGTAAGCTTGCAAACTTATCCGACCAGCAGATAGCATCAATGATCGGGGGCACGCAAAATTATTATATAAAAGGGGGCGACTACAAAGCCGAAACTAACGGAACGCTGATGAACTGGCAGTTGTATATTAATAAAGACAATAAACTTTATTACAAGATGTCAAATTCGGATACGATAACATGGAAGGATGCAGCGGTTAACACCGATCCCGTTGTTACTTCAGAACTTCATGCGGGTGTTATAAATATCCTTGGCTACAAGTGTGACGAACTGGTGGTTACGTGTAAGAATGAAACGCAAAAGTACTACTTCACCACAAAATTGCCGGTTGATAGCAGGCTTTTCAGCAATCACTTAATTGATAACTGGTACTATTATCTTTCAAAAACGAATGCCATGCCGCTTAAGATAATTGTTGATAATGCCCAGTTTACGATGGAACTGACGGCCACCGATGTGAGGGCGATTAAACTTCAACCAGCCTTTTTTACATTACCTGCAGGTGCAAAAACATTAAAAAGCCCTTATTAATATTCTCCTATTAAAGGACTTTGCGCTAAAGTCAAAACGCCCCGGGCACGAGTAATAATTTTCTAATGTTTATTTGTAATCCCTATATTCGATCAAATCAAACCACCCAATTATGAAACCTGCCAAGTTTATGCTGTTGTTATTTCTATGTGCTACAGCCTTTGGTTTTACAAGAAGCGCTAATGGCCATTGGAAGAAGTTATTTAACGGAAAGGACCTTACAGGCTGGGATACTTACATTGGGCGCGACCTGGACGATAGCGGAAAACCCATTACCGAGCAGCCTTTAGGGTTAAATAACGACCCCCGGCACGTATTTACTGTTGTAAATGAAAATGGTGAAGGTGTTATCCGGATTTCCGGGGAAAACTGGGGGGCTATATCTACCCAAAAGGAATACGAGAATTATCACCTCCAATTGCAGTTTAAGTGGGGTACGCTTACCTGGGGACAAAAAAAAGGAAAAAAGAAAGATAGTGGACTGTTATACCATTCAGTTGGTAAATATGGTGCGGATTACTGGGCCTGGATGCGGTCGCATGAATTCCAGATTGAGGAGGGAAACTGTGGAGATTATTGGGGTGTTGCCGGAGGAATGGCTGATATGCCGGTAACAAAGAAATCGGAAACCGAATATATTTATAATCCAAACGGAACGCTAATCACTTTTAAAGAAGGGGTAAAACAGGGACGGCATTGTATAAAACAGGGAGATGCAGAGCGCCCAACAGGAGAGTGGAACACTTTAGATCTGTATTGCCACGGCGATACCAGCATACACGTTATAAATGGCAAGGTAATGATGGTGCTATACCATCAAAAGCAACAAGACGCCGGCCAGGAATTACCGTTGGCCAAAGGAAAAATTCAAATACAGTCGGAAGGGGCAGAGATTTATTACAAGCAAATAAAGATTCAACCGATTGATCAATTGCCTGCTGAGATGATTAAGGAATAACCTATGGAATAAACCTATCCAACAATCAGGAAAAAATTTATATTTGCCAAAAATCGGGATGTAGCGTAGCCAGGTATGCGTCCCGACAAGAGTCGGGAAGATCGTTGGAGTTTTATTGTTTAAATCGGGATGTAGCGTAGCCAGGTATCGCGTCCCGACAAGAGTCGGGAAGGTCGTTGGAGTTTTATTGTTTAAATCGGGATGTAGCGTAGCCAGGTATGCGTCCCGACAAGAGTCGGGAAGGTCGGTGGAGTTTTATTGTTTAAATCGGGATGTAGCGTAGCCAGGTATCGCGCCAGCATGGGGTGCTGGAGGTCGGAAGTTCGAATCTTCTCATCCCGACATTTTCGTTTGTGCAGGGTCTCATTAGAGGCCCTGCTGAACAATACTATAGCGTACCGTTATCCTCGAACCTTATAGCCACAATGTGATGTCCCCCAAAACGCCCTTCTTTCTGTTGTTTCTGGTTTTGATAAATTTTAACCGAAATACAGGCTGCAATTTAAATACAGGCTCAAAACGTCTTGCGGATACCGCAACTAAAAGCTATGATCAATTTCTTAACAAAAGCGAGAAGCAAGCATCGGAGAAAAGAACGGATAGTTTAGGCGTTCTGCTTGATACAATAGATTTTCAAGTTAAAACAAATGACCTGGTTAATTATAAAGACGGGGTTATTCCCTGGATAAACCTGGATAAACCAGATAATAGTCTGTTACAGTTGATACAGAAAGATGAGGTCGTTATTCATTACAATAAAGTAACGGTGATAATTGACTATCCATTAACAAATGAATACAGATTTACATTAACCTCCAATACAGGATTTACCAGGGCGCGTTTAGTTAAAGAAGTAAGTCAGGCATATTATAATATCTACCAGGAAGAAGAAGCCACAGGAAGTGTAAAGACAATACCAATTAACAAACGAACAAAGATGTACAACAGAAACCAAACCAATGGCAAGTACGGGGTTTGGGGACATGACATAGCCGACCTTGTATTAACCTACATAATTGTTTATCGGTCACCGAATGGCGAAATACTTCTCAGCCTGATTGTTGACTCTTAAATAACGTTTTCAGATGGAGTCTTGTCATTTATATTGATGTTTGATTTGCAACCGGTTGACAATTCATTGATTCCTTTATTGATTACTTCTTTCCTATTGAAGTTCTGCTTCTTATCTCCTAACTTAGTTTTTCATTGTAACGATAATAATCTTAACTAAATCACTAAAGGCATGAAACGACGCTTATTCCTCCAGTTTCCATTACTCGCCACGATGGCGGCTAACGCGCAAAGCCAGACCAAGGAACACCCCAAAAAGGGAATTAAAGTTGATGCAGGGAAGGACTGCGACCAGCAGGAACTTTTTATTATGGGCGGGCAATTTGATTGTAAGGTTTCTTCCAAAAGTACAAACGGGCAGCTATGTATTTATGATACCGTAAGACAGGAAAAAGGTGGCCCCGCGCTGCATCTTCACCATAACCAGGATGAATGGTTTTACATCATTAAAGGGGAGTTTAAGGTAAAAGTTGGCGAGGACGAGTTTAACCTAAAAGCAGGCGACTCCGCGTTTGCGCCGAGAAAGATTCCTCACGCATTTGCGAAAATAAGTGAAGGGGAAGGGCAAATGCTTGTACTTTTTCAGCCAGCCGGCTCAATGGAGGACTTTTTTAAGCAAATGAGCAAACTGGGAAAAAACATACCGAAAGATCAGGAACATAAATTAAAAGAGTTGTGGCATGCACATGGAATGGAAATTGTTGGCCCTCCACTTAAGTTTTGATTCAGCAGATGAACGAAAACAAGTAGTTTTCTTTAAATGGTCTGGCGGGGTGTAACCTTGTTGTTTTACAAGCGGTCATATATACATTATTGTTTAATTATGAAGTATATAACTGCTTTACTGCTATTGCTGAATCTTTCTGTGCAGGCCCAAAGAAAAGATTCCAAAACCTTACCGCGTAGAAATGTTTCAACCGCCACCATCGTTAATGACCGGCATCTGCAAAGTCAGATTGATTCGCTTTTTGCCAATAAAAGCCGGATACACACGCCCGGCGCGGCAATAGCTATAGTTAAAAATGGAAAAATAGTCTACCAAAAAGGCTATGGCTATGCAAATTTGGAATATGATATTCCAAATACGCCAACAACGGTTTTTCATATCGCGTCAATTTCAAAGCAATTTACCGCCTTATCTATTTTGCTTTTGGAAAAGGAAGGGAAGCTTTCCATAAATGATAATATCAACAAGTATCTCCCTGAGATGTACACATTTGAGAAACCAATCACTATTCTTAATTTATTAAATCATACAAGCGGGTTAAGAGATTGGATTTACCTGTTAGGGGTTGAGGGTTACGACCTTAATGACATGTTTACGCAGCAACAGATTATAAAAGTATTGAATAACCAAAAAGAGCTAAATTTTGAGCCAGGCTCCAAATACATGTATGTTAACTCTGGATATAACTTATTGGCGGAGATTGTTTCGCGCGTATCCGGGATGTCTTTTGCCCGGTTTGTGAATGAGCGCATTTTTGTGCCGTTAAAAATGGAACATTCCCTGGTATTGGACGATTATGAGACGATTGTAAAAAATGAAGCCGACTCTTATGTGTTGAATGGAAAAAACGGATATAAGAAGATGGTATTGAGTTTTGTGAATATTGTTGGATCAACCGGCGTACTCACTAGCGTGGAAGACCTCAGCAAATGGACGGAAAACTTTGAATCACCCAGAGTTGGAGATAAAATCATCTTCAACCAAATGAAACAACGTGGGGTTTTAACTAATGGCGATTCCATTAGCTACGCGATGGGGCAATTTATCAGCCGTTACAGGGGCTTGGATATAATTGAACATGGCGGCTCTGATGCCGCGTTCAGGACGCATCTTTTGCGGTTTCCAAAACAACGCGTTTCTATCGTCGTTCTGGCCAACGAGGCTTCGTTAAACGCAAGCGGTATTGCTTATAAGATTGCCGATATCTATCTGAAAAAGGAGCTAGCGCCTGCCGCAGTGACTGTTTTGCCGCCGCCCGCGTCGACCCGGGTGATAGAAAACGATCCTAAAGAATTGATCAAATATACAGGCAAGTATGAATTGCAACCGGGATTAATTATGGACTTCGCGATAGATGGGAATGATTTAACAGTAAATGCTACGGGTCAGGGTAAGTTTAAATTGCAACAAATCTCACCGGCCGTGTTTAAAATAAATAACGTTAATGGAATTATTTCTTTTAAAAAGAATGAGCAAAATGAAATGGACAAGATCGATTTCGAAATTAACGGGGGCAAAATGCAGGGAACACACATTAAGGAAAAAGGACTTACCGAGGAGGGCGCAAAACAATACACAGGGCAATATTACAGCAATGAATTAGATGTTACTTATTCGCTGGTTTACCATGAAGGCAAGCTGATAGCGAAAAATTTCCGGTCGGATAATAACGAACTATCACAAATTGATAATGATAATTTTTCAGGAAACCAGTGGTTTATGGGCATTGTCAAATTTATAAGGAACGATAAGCAAGCCGTTACGGGATTTGTTGTTTCTTCCGACCGGATTAGTAATTTAAGGTTTTATAAAAAATAATGTCGGCGGGAGATCAAAGCGTCAAATTAGTTATTTTAGCTAAAATAATTATATGATGGCGGACAATTCAACAAACCCAACAACCGGCAATTACGCCAATATCAATGGCATAAAAATGTATTATGAGCTTCATGGTGCGGGCAGTCCGCTGGTTTTAATTCACGGGGGCGGGTCGACCCTAACCACCACATTTGGCAAAGTACTGCCATTTTTTGCGGAAACACACTTGGTTATAGCGGTAGAGATGCAAGCCCACGGCCACACATCTGATAGGGGTGTACCTGAGACCTTTAAGCAGGATGCCGATGATATTGCAGCGCTGTTAGGGTTGCTTAACATTGACAAGGCCGACATTTTGGGATTTAGCAATGGCGGGCAAACAGCCATAGAAATAGGCATCAGGCACCCGGGAAGAGTGAACAAACTAATAATAGCTTCGGCATTTTATAAGCGTACCGGCACGCCTGCCGGCTTTTGGACGGGGTTTGAAAATCCAAAATTCAGCGATATGCCACAGATTTATAAAGATGAATATTTAAAAATAAATAATGATCCCGCTGCGCTGATGAATATGTTTAACCGAGATGTACAACGGATGCACACATTTGAGGATTGGAAAGATGAAGAACTCAAATCCATCCGGCAGCCGGTACTTGTTGTAATTGGCGATCAGGATCTCCCGCTGCCCGAACATGCGGTTGAAATGTACCGGCTTTTTCCTAAAGGCCGTTTGGCAATATTACCGGGCACGCATGGCAGCTATATGGGCGAGGCTATGTCGTGGGGTACTAACAGTAAAATACCTCAACTTTTTGTGTCAATGGTTGACGAATTTTTAACCGGCCTGTAAGCTATTTACTGTCAAGGCTTTTAATAAAGGCGATCACCTCGTTGCTTTCCTTTTGAGTAAGATGAAGTTTATCTGCCGCCAGTGTTTGGTTTTCAACGGGATAGCCCAGGCCCGCACCGCCGCCCTCGTTGTAAAAATCCATTACTTGTTGTAATGTTGTGAATACGCCATTGTGCATATAGGGGGCCGTATGTGATGCATTACGCACCGTGCTGATCTTAAACGCATGTTTAAATGCCCTGGTCTTTAATACATAATACCTGCCCATATCATCGTCGATGACGTTTTTTGCTAACGATTTCGGAACACCGATCACCTCACTCTCAACTAACATATAGCGTGGTGGAAATGAGCCATTGAATAAAGGCATATAGTGGCAAGTCCCGCATTTGGCTTTTCCCATAAATAAATTGAATCCTGCAATTTCTTCCGGGCTCATCACATTCTCGTTACCCCGCATATATTCGTCAAAACGGCTGTTGAGTACCGCCAAACTACGTATATAGGAACCAATGGCGTTCATCACCTCAAGAGTATCAATTTCCTTTCTGTTTTTGTTTGGGAATGCCGATGAAAATAAACTTCGATACTTTTGACTTTTCCATAGGCGGGCCGCCGCCGCCTTCATTGATCCATGCATTTCGTCTTTATTTTGTACTACCGCAAGCGCCTGATTCTCCAATGTGGCAACCCGCAAATCATAAAATTGAGAGGGTTGTAAAGCAGCATTTAACAGCGTAGGGGTGTTTCTTGGTAATAGTTTATTTGTGCCCAGCCGTGTGTTTTTTACTAATCCATCGGCGAAACCTTTTTCGGGTTGGTGGCATGACTGGCAACTCCTGCCGCTATCTCCCGAAAGGATGGGGTCTGCAAATAGCACCTGGCCTAACGCCACTTTTTGGGGCGACGAAAAACTTTCGGGGTTGGGCGCATAGGCATTGGGATTAAAAGCGTCTTTGTCAAATAGTGTTTTGGCGTCCTGGTTTAATAAACGGTTGTACCGGATAACATGAATTCCTAATTTTTTTTCAATGTCGGTGATGCCTGTGCTAATTGGATTGCCGTATTTTGTTATAAAGGTCGCCCGGTTAAAGCTATTGAAGTTGGTGTTGCTCAGCAGGTATTTCGCAGCGGCGTCCATTGTTGCAGGCAAGCCGTCGTCGGTATTATTACCGTAACAGGCCAGCACAGCCTTCAGACTTTTTATGCTTGCAGCTGATTCTGACATGCTATTCAAAGTAAGTGGGTTATCAAATCCGGAGATGTTTAATGATAGCATTCTGAATATTTCGAGCTTGCTGGCATCAAATACCTGCCAGTCGAAAATATCGATATTGGCGTAATACACTTTAAATTTATCACAGCCAGCCTGCAACAACCGCAATTGGTTTAACAAAAGCTGTTTTTTAGCCGGGTTGTATTTAGGAAACAAGTAGCCTTCTATTACCTGTAAGCCGGCTGGTTCAAACACCTGGCCGCTTAACATTTCAACCTCCTGCACTGGTGGCCCGTTCACAAACCGCGCAGTTGCCGGGGTAAAGTATTCGGCCGCCCATTCAAATTTTTTGTAGGCCAGCCTTGTTTGAAGGAATAACTGCTGTAGCTGTTTTTCATTTGCTGTCGCGCTTCCGGCAGCAGCTATCATTTTATTTTTAAGTTGTATAAAGGTGTCAATCTGTGCAAGCAACGTCTGGGCGATGGTTTTCTCAGGCGATATTGTGCGCTTACAGGAATAAAAGCAGGACGAGCTGATTACCAGCAAAAAAAGAGATAAAAAGGCGACTTTTTTCATTAACCAAGAATGTTAGACAGACGCTCGTTCGTAACGCCGATCCGGATAGGTATTAAATAGCAAAAGGAACGGCCAATCGGCCGCCCCTTACAGTATTTATTTCGTTTGCTGCTCAAATAGAGCAGTAGTCAGAAAACTTAAAAATTAAATGCATTTGTAA
>Ga0163162_10004201_pt1 | contig 13845 bp, 11 predicted proteins | sample S55metaG_FD_115310 | JGI IMG/M metagenome (GOLD analysis project Ga0163162, IMG submission 115310) | Switchgrass rhizosphere microbial communities from Kellogg Biological Station, Michigan, USA - S5-5 metaG | ecosystem: Host-associated > Plants > Roots > Rhizosphere > Soil | place: USA...
GCCGCCAGTGCTGTACTGGTTTCCTGCGGCAACAACAACTATAACTACAATCTTTCCAGCGGGCCTCCGCTGGCGGATCCGACCAAGATCAAGTTGCACGTTTTCGTTTCGAACCCTCTATATCCAAACTCGTCTTCAACCACTCCGGTGCTGAATGTGGTTGACGGACAGCTGGATCTGATCTCGCCTGGCGTGATTTCAGTTGTGTCGAGCAGCCCCTTGCCGGGAATGATGGTCCTGTTTCCAAATAAACGCTTCACCCTGGTGTTTAGCGCCACGAACAATTCGCTGACCGTGGTCAACAATGCCAGCCAGGCAGTCGCCCAGAATTCTGGTGGACAGTCCTCTTCCATAACTCTTCCCGGATTCTCCGAGAGTGTGGTGGTGGCGCCTGACAATGTCACCGGATTCGCTGCGGTTCCTACGGTTGCGGTGACGGGCCAGTCTCCCGGCGTGGTAAGCGTCCTCAACCTTTCAGCGGACAGCATCACGGCCTCTGTTCCAGTAGCAGGTGCCCGGTTTCTGGCACAGAGTCACAACGGGAATCGGGTTCTGGTTCTGGGCAGCCGTCCCGACACGGTGACCGTGTTTGCGCCCAGCGCAGTCGGCACCAGCACGGATCCGCGTACCGATATTCAAAGTGCGCTCTTCGATCATCCCGTGTGGGCAGCCTTCAGCAGCGACGATTCGACTGCCTACGTCCTCAGTTGCGGCGCGGAATGCGGCGGAACGACTGCCAGCATCACCGCCGTGGACATGAACAGCAATATTCCTGGACCCACAATTCCCCTGGATGCCGGCACAACCGGTCTGTTGTCGAGTAATACTCTTTACGTCGCAGGCACCAAACCCGGCCCGGGCACCTGTGCAGCCTCCACCCCGACGTTGGCCACAACCTGCGGACAAGTCTCGGTTGTCGACCTGGCCGGGCAGAGTGTGACGGCAACTGCGACAATCACTGACGGTTACCATGACCACATCGAGATGGGAGCCAATAACCAACTTTTCATTGGCGCCCATACCTGCACCAACATCAATGTTGCGGCCAGCGGTAATATTCCCGGCGAAGTCCGTGGATGTTTGTCCATTTTTGATACCAACAAGTCGACGGTCGTGGTTCCACCTCATCTCGGCGATGTCACAGGAATCCAACCCATCAGCCGCCGCAATGTGGTTTACGTAGTCCAGAAGGGAAACCTCAGCATCTACGACACGACCACGGACGATCTCCAGAAGACGCAGGTGGACATCATCGGCCAGGCCGTGGATGTGAAGCAGGTAGATTAAAGCGGGCGTCGGACGTCGGACCTCAAGCGTCGGGGTCAGCCATTGGCGTTCAGCTTTCAGCCGTCAGCTCTCATCTGTCAGCAAAATCCCACAAGCCTCGAAGCGGCGCCAGACTAGGGCATGTAGCGCCGGCGTCCCGCCGGCTGTCCAGAGGGCGTCTCGCCCTCCGCTGTTGAAGGTCTCAGGGACCGTTTGCGCTGCAAAAACAGGCGGGCGTTGCCCCCCCTCTCGGGCCGGCGAGACGCCGGCGCTACGGGCTTTATCTGGCGCCGCTTTGCGGCTGGGGGGTTCAGCTGACAGCTGACAGCTATTTCAAAACCAACTCATGACGCTTGGACTCCGCGACGGCTTTTTGGGAAAAGGGCAATTTGAACGTCGAACCCTCGTACCACGCTTTCCACTGATCCATATAATACGGACTAAGAAAATTCCCCGCCTCTCCGGTCACAAGGTCTAAGGTGGTCTGGTCAAGATCAGACAAATCCACCGTCAATCTCTCCGACGGACCATGCGAACGCGACACGGCTTTCACGGTATATCCACTGCCGGATTGCGGTCGCACACCGGGGCCACTCCAACGCTGCAACAGCGGTATCTTCCCGAGAATGGGATGCTGTATCTCCACCGGACGAAAATCCCCCCATTTCCACGAGGTCAGATCTTTCGGTGCAGTGTCTCTAACTTCCTGTGGCCCACTGACCGCGGCTTCGACGGCCGCCGCCAGCAACTCGTCGTAGCTGCTGTACGGAGCCGGTAGCCAACGTTGGGGTTGGTGATGGACTACGTTCTCCAACCACACGGACTGCATTCCCCAGGTGTAGGTCTTCCAGCTAAGCGTCGCCTCAGCCTGCTTAGGATCTTTTGGCGCGGCTCCCAGTTTGGGCTCGAGCAGCAAGCGCGTGAGTTCGATGCGGGCCCGGTATGCGATTGTTGGTGCGGCGGAATCGGAAGTCATGCGGCCATCCCATCCGCGCATGATTTCCGCTGCTTGTTTTACTCGAGGCGAAGCACTTTTGGCGTGATCCACGCTGTACACAAATCGTTCCGCAAAATAACGATCGGCCTCGGAAAAGATGTCAGTCTGCAGCGCCAGCATGTCCGCCGAAGAAAACTTCTTGCCCGATTCGAGCACGCGATAGATTCTTGCCGAGCGCCACGCCGCTTCCCATCCCGTGCTGATTGAATAGGGATAGCCATCCGGGGTGATGCGGCTGTTGGCTGTAGCTATGATCCCAGACGGCGGATTGTAAACACTGGGCAATTTGTCGAACGGGATATAGCCCGTCCACTCATGTGAGTTGTCACTGCCGTTTTCCGGAAGGCTGCCATCGTCCGAGGCCCGAATGGGCACCTTTCCCGTTGCGTGGTAGCCAATGTTGCCGTCAACGTCGGCAAAGACAACGTTCTGTCCAGGCGCGTCAAGGACGGAGAACGCGCTGAGGAACTGGTCCCAGCTCTGCGCTGAATTCACCTCAAAAAACGGGGCCGGCGTGCCGGCGTAAAGCGTCCAACGCAGTGCCAGCCTGCGCGTCTCGCCCGGAACCAGATCGGTGATGATGGGGCCGTGCCGGGTGAGTTCCACATTAACCGTCACGTCCGCTTCGCCCTTTACGTGAATGACTTCGGTACGATGCTCTACCGCTTTCCATCCTTCCGGCGTCATGTATTGATCGCTGGGGTTGAAGGTCTCGACGTAAACGTCTTCCACAGTGGGCCCGATATTAGTGAAGCCCCACGCAATTCGCTGATTGTGCCCCACGATTACGTAAGGCAGGCCGGGCAATGTGACCCCCGCGACGTCGAAATTGCCATAACGAAGATGCGCTTCGTACCACAGGTTGGGCATCTGATGCCCGAGGTGCATATCGTTGGAGAGAAGCGGCTTGCCCGTGACCGTGTGCGCTCCGGAGACGACCCAATTGTTCGAACCGACTACTATGCGTGCATCTGCATCGGAATCGGATGAGCCAGCACGACCCTCGAACGCAGGCACTTCGATACGTTGCGTGACCGAACCGCCGGCAGGTCCGCGCGGGGGATCTTCATCGTCGATATTCTGATCGAGCTTTTCGTCTAGGCGGTGGCGCACGGCTGTCGGCGGCCGGTCTCGCCATGAGGTATTGACGTACAGATCTGCCGTCAGTTCCGGCCCCAGCTTCGCCTGGATTTTCTCGCGCTCCAGTGCGTCATGATACGGATAGTGATTCAGGTCTTTGACCATCTGAGCTGCCACCAGCGTGGAGTCTTCCGGCGTCCATGGTCGCGGCGTATAACGCAGAATGCGAAACTCGATGGGCAGACGGTCGCGATGCGATTCGATGTAGGCGTTTACGCCTCGTGCATAGTCGTCTAAGTGTGCGCGGATTTGAGCGCTGGAAACATCGAGGGACTTCCGGGCAGCGACTCTAAGTCCCAAAATTCTTTGCTCCCGGTCATGCTTGAGAAATTCATTGCCAAGAATCTCAGAGATTTCCCCCGCCGCGAACCGTCGCATGATGTCCATCTGCCACAGGCGGTCCTGGGCTGTCACATAGCCCTGGGCAAAAAAGAGATCGTCGAATCCCCTGGCCGTAATCGTGGGAACGCCGTGCTCATCACGGACGACAGTGACGGGAGCTGCCAGGCCGGCGACCTGCAAAGTTCCGTCAAGCTGCGGCAGGGCAGCGCGGGCGATGGAGTAGACCCAGGTCAGCGTCCCGAGTGCAACCAGCAGGAGCGCCGTGAATAAGAACACGAGCAGTCGCCCGAGAGCGAAGCGTTTCGACGAAGCGGAAATCGAGGTTGTGGAAGTCGCCATTCTGAACTCACGATTCTATGGCGTGCTATCCACTTAGACAAATGCGCCACGGACGGTCAGACAGGACGCGGAGATGGGGAGAGTGGCGGCAACTCGTCGCAGGCTTCATGGTCAGTGATTGCACCGCCATTAGGGTTAACGCGTATCTGTCCGTCCTCGGTTGAGCAGAAGCTCCGAATTCCGGTCTGGTTACGCTGGATGGGCACCGCGCTCACAACGTACCGGGAAGCATCCGCCGAGCGGGTCATGGCGAAGAGGTATCCATGCACACCGGGCGGCGCAGTGGCGAGCGCGACCTTGCCGTCGATCAGGCAGGCTTGGGCTGGTTTAGGAGTGGCGCATGATGACCCTCCGTCCAAAGCCTGGAGATCTGGTGCAAATCCGGCGGTTGGATAGGTGGCTTGATAGGTCACTTGCGCCGCATTAATTGTTCTGACCGTGGACACGGCAGAAGACTCATTCGCCGCAATCCGCGCCCGCAGCAGGTTGGGAATCGCGATCGCCGCGATAATCAGGATAAAGGGGACCGCGGCGATTCCGAGATACCCGAGCACCAGACCCGCGATCGCAAGACCCTTGCCTCCCAAACGTCCTGCACTCTTCTTGATTTGCGAAAGCGAAATGTGTCCGAAGACGATCGCCAGGATATTCAGCGGGAAAAGAAACAGAATTCCGAAGATCAAACTGGCGATGGCCATGCCGCTGGTTTTTTCGACAGCGACCGGCGCGGGCGCGCCGAGGGGGGTTAAAGGAGAAAGGCCAGGCGACCCTGCATTCGGGAGCGCACCTTGCCGCCCACAGGTAGGGCAAAAGGATGCTCCTTCCAGTACCGATTGACCGCATTGAGGACAGAACATGCGAGTGGCTCCCTTTAGGCAAGCGAGGCCCACGGTTTCCATGCGCCAAAACTCGCTCCACCGGACTCCGGGCAAACCGGCCCCGAGCGTGGCAAATGTATCACGGTGGAGTTGCGGCTGGACTGTTATGCCTTGCGCTGGCGAGAGTTAGGTGTGCAATGTTTGTTCTACTGGGGTTCTCTCTGTCGTTATCTGTCTCTAAGTGGTCTATTCGGAGCAACCCTCTGGGTCGGCAGGCGTATTTTGTAACGATTCTGTTTGCCTTGGAAGGCTGATTCTGATAACTTTCGCGGGGTTTAGATAGTGCCGAGCGAACTGGGCCCGGGGGCCGAGTTGCACAATCTTGGGAGGAAACGTCAATGGCTTTTTGTAGCGGGTGTGGAACGCAGATCGCGGACGGCACGACCATGTGTCCGGCCTGTAGTAGTCGCACCGCAGCTCCGCCGGCAGCAGCTGCCCAGGGCACAACGGGCGGGATGCAGGACAATGTCGTTGGGATGCTGTGCTACATCACCATCATTCCAGCGATTATTTTCCTGGTCATGGAGCCCTACAACAAGAACCGTTTTGTCCGGTTCCATGCGTTTCAGATGATTTTCTTCAGCGTTGCCATGATCGCCATCTGGATCGGATTGACCATCATCGGTTTCGTCCCCGGATTGATCTTTATCACTTTGCCACTGCACATGATCATTTGGCTGGGTTCGTTCATCGTGTGGATCATTCTGCTGATCAAGGCCAATCAAGGTCTGATGTACAAGCTGCCGGTCATTGGTGACCTGGCCGAAAAACAGGCCAACGCCGTCTAGATTGCAACGGCTCCAGCTGTGTAGGGCGGGCGCCCTCGCCCGCCGTTTTGACTGCAATTTTATCGTCATCCTGAGAACCAGATCCGATTCAAAACCGGCGGGCGAGAGCGCCCGCCCTACACAGCATCGGGCTATTCCTTCCTTGACATATCGCTCACGGGATGGCATTCCTATTAGCTTTGGTTCGCATCCTCACAAGCAGCTCCTTGAGTACCGGAACATGGAGTACCGGAACATGAGTGCGGGAAGCAGGACCGGTGAAGGGAACGATTGAAAGTTCGGGTCTTTTATCACGACAAATGCTTTGACGGGGCGTCGTCGGCCGCCCTGTTCTCGCGTTTCTACCGGGAGAGGATCCGCGGCGACGTCGAATTCGTTTTCTCTGGCTTGCTGCACCGCGCCGGCGCCTTGTTTGATGAAAAGCAGTTCGATGGCGACGAAAACGCCATCGTGGATTTCAAGTACTCCAGTTCTCCCAAAATCACTTGGTGGTTCGACCATCATCTGAGCGCCTTTCTCACTCCCGAGGACGCTGCCCACTTCGAACAGGACCAGAGCAATCGCAAGTTTTACGATCCCGATTTCAAATCCTGTACCAGCTTCATCGCCACCGTGGCCGAGCAGCGTTTCGGTTTTGATCCTAAGCCCGTGGCCGACCTGGTGCACTGGACCGATGTGGTCGATGCAGCTATGTACGAAAACGCCAAGACGGCAGTCGAGATGAAAGCTCCAGCCATGAGGCTGACTCTGGTCATCGAGTCCGCGCAGGACTACACGTTCATTCCCCGGCTCATCCCCTTGCTGGCTACCAAGCCCCTCGCGGATATTCTGGAAGAGCCGTTCGTCGCTCCTCTCCTGCCGCCCCTGCTGGAACGCCATCAGCGCTCCATCGCGGTGCTGAAAGAGCGCATCGAGTCGATCGATCAGACTTTGTTTTTTGATATCACGGACCACGACCTCGAGGGCTACAACAAGTTCGTGCCGTACTATCTGCATCCGGAATCGATTTACAGCGTGGGCCTGAGCAAGAGCAGCTTTCGGGTAAAAGTTTCCGTAGGTTCGAATCCGTGGGCTCCATCCGAGCCGACGGTCAACCTGGCCAAAGTCTGTGAGCGCTACGGCGGCGGCGGTCATGCCCGGGTGGGAGCAATTTCATTCGGCGTGACCGAAGAAGTGGCAGCCCGCAAAGCTGCCCGCGACATTGCCAACGAACTTCGCGCCAGCGTCCGTGGCGACACAATGTAGCGTCGGCGTTCTGTCATGAGCGCTCCACCAATCCCAACGACCGTCATTCTACGCACGGAACATCTGGGTCGAACCGTCAAAGATAAGATCCTGGTGCAGGACGCAAACTTCGAATTGCGAAAAGGAGAAGTGCTTGCCATCACCGGGCCGAGCGGTTCGGGCAAGACTTCGCTCCTGCGTTTGTTGAATCGTCTCGACGAGCCCACCTCGGGAACGGTGTATGTCGAGGATGTCGACTATCGCAATATCGAGCCGCGGGAACTCCGCCGAAAGCTCGGACTGGTCACACAGCGTCCATTTCTGTTTCCGGGCACGGTAGCGGACAATCTCCGTTTTGGCCCAGCGCAACGAGGTCAGACCGTGCCATCCGAGGGCATCGAGCAACTTTTATCCCAGGTTGGCCTCAAAGATTACTCCGGGCGCGACGTGGCAAATCTTTCCGGAGGCGAAGCGCAGCGGGTTTCTCTGGCCCGCACTTTGGCTAATTCACCGCTGGCTCTCTTGCTCGACGAACCGACCTCGGCGCTGGACGAAGCGGCGAAGCACGAAGTGGAATCGGCGATACAGAAGGTCGTGCGGGATCAAGGGTTGACCTTCGTAGTCGTCACTCATGATGTTCAACAGGCCATTCGATTGGCCAGCAGGGCGCTGGTGCTGGATCAGGGACGCATTACGCGTGCCGGTCAGGCGGGGGAGGTCCTAAGTGCTTAACTGGTTCTTCCACTCACAACTACAATTGGGCCTGGCGCAGGCGCTGGTCGCTGCCTTGACTGCACTCACCCTGGTATTGCTGGCCCGCGGCCGGGGAATCCACCTGGAAGGCGAGACCTTGATTGCGATGGTGCGCGGTCTGGTGCAGATCATCGCGGTCGGCTCGATTCTTGTTATCCTTCTCCGCGCTCCACGGTGGACGAGCGGGATCGTCCTGGCCGGAATGATCATGGCGGCAGGGGCGACATCCGCGCGCCACGCGAAAGGGATTCCAGACGCCTTTCGCGTCTCCGCCTGGGCCATCGCCTTCGGCGCAGGCTCGGTGATTGCCTTGATGACGGCGCTGGGAGTGATTGACACAGCTATTACAACGCTGATTCCGATTGGCAGTATGCTGATCGCCAACGCCATGAACACGAACGGATTGGCCCTGAACCGCTTTCGCGCCGACGTGCTGGCACACTCCGGTGAAATTGAAACCGCACTGGCCCTTGGAGCGGAAGCCCGCTCCAGTGTTTCGCCATACGTGCAAGCGTCTTTCGAGGCCAGCCTGATTCCGGCCATCGACTCGCTCCGCTCGCTTGGCATTGTGTGGATTCCCGGGCTCATGGCTGGAATGATGCTCTCCGGCGCCCGCCCGGTATACGCTGCCATCTACCAGTTCGTGGTGCTGGCCATGATTTTCGCAGCCTCGGGTTTGACTTCGCTGGTCAGCACTACGTTGATTCGCGGCAGAGTTTTCTCCCCGGCGGAGCAATTGTTGCTCCAGCCGGGAAGGTAAGCGCTACTTCGTATGGAATTATTGGGGCTATCCGATCCTGACCATCACGCCAGGCTGGCGCGGCTCCGCCGTGCTGCCGGTCTGCGCGCGGTTGCATCTCTCGAACTGACCAAGGGCCTGGCGGTGTTGCTCCTCGGCTTCGGCGCGGTTTCTCTGGTCCACAAAGATGCGTGGGATGTGGCCGAAGCCCTACTACGTTTTCTGCATGTGAACCCAGATCATCATCACTACGCCCAGGTATTTCTCAATCTCGCCGACAATCTTACCGATGCAAAGTTATGGGCAATGGCGGGCGGAGCACTAGCGTATTCCATCGTACGTTTCGTCGAAGCTTACGGACTTTGGAGAGAACGCGCATGGGCGGAATGGTTCGCCCTGATTTCAGGCACTCTCTATGTGCCCTTTGAAGTCTATGAGTTGATCAGGCGGCAGACCTGGATTCACGTGGCGGTGCTGCTTATCAACCTTGCAGTAGTGTTTTACATGCTCTATCTGAGATTGTCGGCGCCGACATGCAATAAACAGGAGTCGACCTAGCTTGGTAGAGGGAACCCGACTGCTTTGGCTGTTTGGGTGAGACCCCGCGCTGGTCCCTTGTTTCATGGACGGCGCGGGGTCTTCCTGGGGGGAAGGACTGCATTTTGCCAGCAAAGATCGCGATTAATACAAAGAAAATTCTTCTGTCGGTTTTCCGACGAAGCAATTGAAAAGCTTGAGTCTTTCGCATTCTCAAGGAGTTGTTTATCAAAATACTTGTTTCGAATTTCGGACAGGAATCAAAGAGATGAACCACTCTTCGAAGAAATTCCACGGTGTTCGGCGTCTCGCGCTCGCTTTGATCTTCGCCGCGTCACTCTTGACCCCGTTGTGGGCCGAACAAGTTTCGCTGCAGGCCATCGTCACGCCTTCAACCGTGATCATGAAAGACGGCCATCCCGTCACCTTTGCGCTGCGTGGATTCATCGAATTCAAGAGTCTCGGCGAAATGTTCCCTTACATCGAATCGCAGAAGGGGCGCTGGCCGAGTCTGGATGACGCCGGTCGAAGGGCTCTCGCGAGTGAACTGTTGCGGCGCGGAGTTGAAAGCCGCGTGGTATCCATGGTTGACGAGCGCCCCCTCGAAGCCCTGCTCACTCATACTCGCGAAGAATTACAACAGGCGTTGGCAGGCGTAAAAGAACCAGTGCCTTCGGGATATGCCGATGCATTTCTGGCCGTACAAGAGAAGTGGAAGCATTCCCTGAACTGCTGGAGCGCCGCTCCATCGATTCCGGCGCGGGTGCTTTCCAACTGGTATCCGATTGAAGAGGGAATTCAGCTGTACGGTTCTACCTATGACTCCACGGAGCATTTTTGGCAGGCGGTGAAATATCATCCCGACGTAACGGTCTCTCAGTTAGTGGACTTGCTCGACGTTCTGGGCCGCCGGGACTGGTCGCCCTGGCTGGCACGCCTCAATGCCGATCCCAAAATCTATTTGCCCAACGCATACGCCGTAGAGTTCCTGCGCCATAACCTGACCGCGGAAAGACTTGCCTGGTTTCGCAGTGAACTGGCCAAACACGGATTAATTTCCGCTGAACATGCCCGCACTGCCCAACAACGCGGCTCCGCGTCATTTCGTTTCAGCGCCCCCGAAGAGAAAATATTGTGGGGAGATCTGGCCGATGTGTTTCACATGGTCTACATCTTTTCTCCACCCGATGATCCAATTCGAAAGACTCTCGCAGGCCACCAATTTGATGCCATCTACCTGGGCGAACGCCGAATGGGTTTTGTCAGCGAGGAATTCCGCTCGCTTATGCTGGAGATCTGGCACGTGAAATATCTGCAGATGCCTCGTTTCCGCGAAGTAATCAGCTCGATCCCAATGGAAATAAAACTGTCACACTTCCTGAACGACGGCGATTCTCCGGACATTCCAATCCCGATCTACGTCGGATACTTGAACCAGATACGCGACCTGGCACGCAAACCAAGGTAGGCGCGAGAGGACTCCTCTCGTGCAAGAACTCGACTCGGGCTTCGGATCACATGAACCTCCGCGCCGCATTCCGACTGCAGTAAAATGAAGACCCTGCATAATGCGTCCGAAAATGAGTTCTTAGTCCCTTCGGAGCGAGAACGAGGAGTCGTTTCTGCCGAAACTTCCAAGCAGACTGCGGAGAGCCGTTTCGATGCTCGGAATGCTCTATCTCCTGAGCCACGCCCTCGGGTGCGGCGGTTCCTCGTCCGGTACGGGCCCGGGCCCAGGCCCCGTTGTCCAGGACCCGCCGCGGCCTCTTGTAGTTTCAAGCAATCCTAACTATTTTCAGGATTCGAGCGGCGCCGTTCTCATCCTGAACGGATCGCACACCTGGAACAATCTCCAGGATTGGGGCAGCAATGGCACTACCCAACCGTTCGACTTCAATGCGTACGTCACCTTCCTGAAGGCGCATAGTCACAACATGACTTTGCTATGGCGGACGGAGTTGCCGAAGTTCTGCAACTTGCCGACCACGGACGGTTCTCCGCCGGACTTCACGGTCAGCCCGCATCCCTGGAAGCGAACCGGACCGGGAACCGCCACCGACGGAGGGCCCAAATTCGACCTGACAAAATTCGACGAGGACTTTTTTACCCGTTTGCGCGACCGGGTGCAGGCGCTAAACGTCGCCGGGGTTTATGTGGGCGTGTATTTCTTCACTGGTGAATGGCTGAATGCCTTTCGTTGTTCGAGCGACGGCTATCCCTTGACCGGAGCAAATAACATCAACGGAATTGACGACGGCTATTCGGGCGGATCGAGCGGCAATGGATCGATGACCATGACCGCGCCGAATCCGATTTCAGCGATTCAGGACGCCTACGTCGAAAAAGTCATCGACACATTGAATGACATGCCCAATGTTTTGTGGGCAATTTCGGAAGAAGCTCCGTCCAGTTCGAACTGGTGGCACGACCATCAGATGACGCACATCAGGTCCTATGAAAGAGCGAAGCCCTTTCATCATCCTGTTGGCTTCGCCGTGGAGTCGAATTCCGACGATGAAGTAGTCATCAACAGCGACGCGGATTGGATTGCCCCGTCGATCCGACTCTCTCCCACAACAACCTGCGGAACCGGAAATCCACGATGCAAAGTCGACATCAACGACTCCGATCATTCGTATTTCGGCATGTGGAACGACAATACCCAGCAGAACCGGAACTATGCTTGGGAAAACTTTGTGCAGGGCAATCAGGTGCTGTTCATGGATCCCTATACGATTCTCTATCCGCGCGCGAACCGGAATCTCTGCCTCTCGCCGACAAATAATATCTGCACAGGCCCGGACCCTCGCTGGGACAATTTCAGGGACAACCTGGGCTACATTCTGAAATATTCTAGGAAGCTGAATCTGGCCGAGGTTACTCCGCGCGGCGAGCTGTCCTCGACGACCTATTGCCTGGCCCAGACTCCATCCCAAGGCGCGGAATACCTTGTGTACGCGCCGGCGGGCGGGACGTTTACGGTGGATCTCTCCGCAATGGCCAGCTCCCGAAACCTGGCCGTGGAATGGTTCAATCCATCGACGGGCACGACTACGACCGGCGATTCCGTAGTGGCGGGTTCGTCATCTTCGTTCACGCCACCCTTCAGCGGAGACGCCGTGCTCTACCTCGTCGATACCGCCGGCCACAACCCCGCACGGGGAAAGCTCCGCGGCAGTGTTACGTTGCCGCGGTTATAAAACGAAGATTAAGGTTCGATCCATTTCCGCGCCGACAATTCAGCAAGTACAATCACCTTTTGGCCCCGTAGCTCAGATGGATAGAGCAGCGGTTTCCTAAACCGAAGGTCGCGTGTTCGACTCACGCCGGGGCCACCAGTTTTATCCGCAGCTTGAAGAGCTGGATAGGAAAAGTGGACAGCCACAGCACAGAAAGATAAAAACGAATGTTTGCTGTCACCCTCGCATTATTACTTTTCGGAGCTTCTCCATGGGCTCAGCCCACTGCCACTCAGTCATCCATTCAGATCGCTCCCGGGACTGTCGTCTCTGCCGAGCTCGTTAAGTCGGTTGACGTCAAGAAAGCCAAGCCAGGGGACCGGGTCGAGGCGAAAACGGTTGTGCCGCTAGTTTCCAACGGACAAGTGGTGGCTCCCAAAGGCGCGAAAATCATCGGCCACATCGCCATGGCGATACCACGAAGAGACTCGACGGGCGCGACGCTCGGGATCGTATTCGACACCCTATCCACCAGAGAAGGCGAAGTGATTATCCAGGTTGCGATTCAGGCAATAGGCCCGGTGGAGCCGGTTGAGAACTATCTGGGAGTGAGGCCCGGCGTTAAAATGGCGGGAAATCCTGAGCCGCCGCCCAGCGGCGTCGCCGGCCAACCGGCAGACAACTCAGGTATGTCGCTGGACACCAAAAGCCAGGGAATCGTCGGACTGAAAGGGCTCTCATTGAACCGCTCGGGACAGGTCTCGGTGGTCAGTTCCAGAAAAGACAATATTCGTCTCGAAGGCGGAACCCAGCTCATTCTCCGAATCGAGGAGTCGCTTTAAGATTCCACGGTTCCCCGGGATCCCCGTCGCGTACTTTCTTGCGCACTTTACGGCCACGCTTTTGAATTCTGCACGGTAGGTAAAAACTTCGGCGGCTTCCTCGCTTTAATCGTCTGCTCAAAGCCGTAAGCAATCTTCAACAAGGCCGGCTCGCTCCAGGCTCGTCCGAAGAATGAAACTCCGACCGGCAAGCCAGAGATGAAACCCGCCGGCACTGTGATATCGGGATATCCCGCCACGGCTGCGGCATTCGAACTGCCGCCGCCCGAGTGATCGCCATTGACCAGATCGGTGATCCAGGCGGGACTTCCAGTCGGCGCCATGATCGCATCCAGCTGAAATTTGTCCATGACGGCGTCAATGCCTTCGGCGCGCGAAAGCCTGTGATTGGTTTCGAGGGCATCCAGATATTCCTTGCTGGTCAGCGGACCCTTCGCCTCGGCCTTGATGAAGGTATCCTGCAGAAAATACGGCATCTCTTTGTCTTTGTTCTTTTCGTTGAAATCGATGATGTCTTTCAGGGAATGCACCGCCGCGTCCGGACGCGTCGCCAGATAGGCGTTCAAATCGGCTTTCAATTCGTAGAGCAGGACCGTGAATTCGCTGTCGTCGAACTTACCGTACGAATCAAGATCCGCAGGATCGACCAGCACCGCGCCTTGCCGCTTCATCTCTTCCATCACGCTGTCCATCAAGATATCCACGCTGTCGCTGAAGCCAAAATATTTGCGTGCGATGCCGATGCGTGCGCCGCGCAATCCGTTCGGATCAAGAAATCGTGAGTAATCTGGCGCAGTTTTCCCCTCGCTGGCAGCCGTCGC
>Ga0163162_10004204_pt1 | contig 13837 bp, 11 predicted proteins | sample S55metaG_FD_115310 | JGI IMG/M metagenome (GOLD analysis project Ga0163162, IMG submission 115310) | Switchgrass rhizosphere microbial communities from Kellogg Biological Station, Michigan, USA - S5-5 metaG | ecosystem: Host-associated > Plants > Roots > Rhizosphere > Soil | place: USA...
CCGAACGGACGCGTCGGATGGGTACGCCGCCAGGCGGTCGGCGCCTACCAGACGGCGAACACGCACTTCGTCGTCGACCGCCGGGGATTGCGCGCGACGCTGTACCGAGATGGAAAGGCGGTCTTCAACGCGCCGGTCGGAGTGGGCACCGCCTCCTGGCCGACGCCGGCGGGCGAGTTCCTCGTTCGCAGCGAGCTGACCCGCTATGCCAGCCCGTTCTACGGCCCCGTCGCGTTCGGGACCAGCGCCCGCTCGGCGGTACTCACCGATTGGCCGGCGGGCGGCTTCGTCGGCATCCATGGCACGAGCGAGCCACAGCTTCTGCCTGGCCGCGTCTCCCACGGCTGCATTCGGATGCGCAACCCCGACATTCTCCGGCTGGCGGAGCTCATGCCGGTCGGAACACCCCTGACGATTCAATGAGACGCCCACGACTGCTCGCACTCCTGGTCGCCGCGCTCGTGCTCATTGGAGCGACGCCCGCAGCAAGCATGACTCCGCGGTCGGTGAGGGAGCAGCCGACGCTGCTCTGGCGGACGTACCCACTCAAGCAGCGTCCGGCCACCCCGCATCGTCCCGCTCCCCGGACGCAGGTGGCCGGCAGCGGCCAAGCTCTTGAGAGCCGCCCGGGTGGTGGAAGCCAAGCGCTGCCGAGAACGCTCGCTTGGGGGCTGCTTGGCGCAGCGATCGCCACGGTTGCGCTGCTTCTGCTGCTCCTCCGGCCGGCCCTGTCAATCGCGACCGGCGGCAGAACGACAGCTGCGAGGCGTACCGCCCCGGACGAGTCTGCTCGAGGGCCGGTCCGGCTCCGAAGTCGGCGTAGACGGCCGCGCGAGCACCCGGCCAAGCCGGTCCCGGACGCGTCTAAGCCTGGCGGGGAGGATCTGTTCGAGGCGTTACGCCCGAAGCCCACGCCCGTGCGAGAGCCGGAGGTGGAGAAGCCACCGCGGCCCGAACGCCGCGAACGAGCTGACTCCCCGCCTGTGCCGCTGCGCGCGCTACGGCAGCCAGAACCACACCATGAGCCCGATCCGGGGCCGACAACTCGAGCACCCGCTCTCCCCGCTCCAGTGCGGCTCGAGCCGGAGGCGAAGCTTCACCCAGAGGATCGAGGCGCGAAGCTCGAAGCGGCGGGTGAGCGTCCGCAGACCGTCACTGCCGAAAGCTGCGAGATCGAACTCTGGCGCGGCTACGTGAAATGCCAGCTGTACGCCGCTTCGCTCGACCGGACCCGCGCGGCCGCAGCGTTCGCGTGGTCGCCATTCTTCCGTCTCCGCGACGAGGACAGTCCGACAGAGAAAGCGGCGGAGGCACTAAAGACGCTGGTCGATCGTCTCGAGGGAGACGGCTGGACGGTGGTGTCGGCAGGGGCGCGCTGGTACCAGCTCCGGCTCAACCGCTCCCTTTAGGCACACGGCTGGTGACAAACCTCGCGGTCTGCCGCTTCCATGGCGTCCCTGTGGGTGAATATCGCTCATGCGCTCATGCATCCGACGAGCAGGGGCTTCCTGGCTGTGGGTAGAGCTGTGGAGAACGATTACTCATCGGCTGAGCCTGATAGACCGCGACTGCGAAGGGCACTGATCCGTCGGTGGAGGGCCAGACCAAGGTGCCTCCGGGACTCCCTTGACTCTTCGGGCTGGAGCTCCGCCTCCTTGGCCGTGTGTTGGCGAGCGTGCCAGAGGTCGACGTGCAGTAGCTCAATCTCCTCGACGAGCATCATGATCGCTCTGCCGGCGGCTCGTAGCTCGTCCCGGCCGTCGTTCAGGAGACCTTCGCCCCAGGTGCGCAGTATCTCGAGCTTCTCTTCGTCCAGACGATCCATTAGGCGCCCTCCTCGTCACCACTTCTGGAACGCCGCCGCAGTCAAATTGGACGTGCCCGCCGGTTCTTCCGCCAGGAGGTTCTCACACTGCTCGGGCTCTTGCTTCAAACCGTTGAGCGCGTTAGCTTCGGCCGTGTCTACCAGGGGAGGATCGATGGGGAAGCGTTCCGCGAGCCGGGCAGCTGTCTGCAGCGCTGTCGCGCTACTGATTTTCTCGCTCTCGACCGTCGCGTTGGGAACCCCGACACGAGCAGTCGGCGATCGAACGCAGGCGCGCAGCCTCGCCGCGAGCCATGCACCGATCCCAGGCGTGCTCGGGGTCGACCACTTTGGCGTCACCGTGCCCGATGTCGCTCAGGCGCGCGACTGGTTCGTCAATGTTCTCGGTTGCGTGGCGCCGCTCCAGTTCGGCCCGTTCTTCGATCCGAACGGTAGCCTGATGACGCGCCTCGTAGGTGTGCATCCGCGGGCGGTGATCGATCAGATCGCGGAGCTCCGATGCGGAACCGGCTCGAGCATCGAGCTCTTCCAGTACACCGCCCCGCACCAGGACCAGACGTGGGCGAAGAACTCCGACTTCGCCGGCCACCACGTGGCTCTCTACGTGACCGACATCGGCCAGGCTGTTGCGTACCTCGAACATCAACCGGGTGTGCAGAAGTTTCTCGGGCCGTTCCCCGTTGCTGACGGGCCGGCGGCAGGCCAGACGATCAACTACTTCAAGACGTTCTTCGGCCTGTACATCGAGCTGATCTCGTATCCGAATGGGATGGCCTACGAAACCACGGCAACGACGAGGCTCTGGAATCCCGCCGACGTCGGGGCAACGCCGTGGTCGACGGGACTCCCGGGTCTGCTCGGGGTCGACCACTTCGGGATGACCGTCCCCGACATCGACAAGGCTCGTGGTTGGCTGGAGAGCACGCTCGGCTGCAGCGCACCGCTCAATTTCGGGCCGTTTTTCGATCCCGTGGGCGATTTGATGACGCAGCTCGTCGATGTTCACCCGCGAGCGGTCATCCACCACATCAGCGAGCTGCGCTGCGGCGCGAACGGCGCGAACCTCGAGCTTTTCCAGTACTCCTCGCCCGACCAGGACAGGGGAACGCCGCTCAATTCCGACTGGGCGGGGAATCACTTCGCTGTCTACGTGAGCGACATCGACCGTGCGACCGCCGCGATGACGGGACGTGGCGCCCGACCGTTTTTCGGGCCGTTCCCGGTTACCGGCGGCCCTGCCGCAGGTCAGTCGATCAACTACTACCTGCCGCCGCTCGGGCACTACCTGGAGCTCATCTCGTATCCGAACGGAATGGCGTACGAGGCGACCGCACCAATCCCACTCTGGAGCCCGCGCAACCCAGGAGGTTGAGGCGACGGATGCCCCGGCCTGCGGTGAGATCCCGCCGGCCGGGGCATCGGCTTGATCGTGAGGTGGAGCTAGCCGGACTCGAACCGGCGACCTCCTGGGTGCGATCCAGGCGCTCTCCCAACTGAGCTATAGCCCCGAGCGGGCGACAGTGTAGCCGCCGCGGCCGAGCCTTACTTGTGCGGCGGAGTGCCTTGCTTCTGCCGAACGCGGGGGCCTAGCACGGTCAGAGTTCCGGTCTTGTACTCGACATGCCCCTCACTCCGATACGAGAGAGTCAGACTGAGCTTAAGGCGCTTCTTCTTGCTCCTTTGCAGCGCCTTCCACACCTTTGGCTTGAGCTTGATCGGGATGCTGGGTGTCTTGCCTGCGTTGACCCGAAACGCGCTCGAACCGGCTGGCGTCCCCAAGAGGTCGAGCTCGATCTTCCCGCGGCACATGATGCCTTTCCGTGTAATGCACTTGATCGGCACGAGCACCAGCCCCTTGGCCGTCGACGTGGCGGATCGACTCATGAGCTTTACGCTCACTACCGGTGGAGGCGGTGGCGGTGGAGGCGGCGGGGGAGGCGGCGGCGGTGGAGGCGGAGGCGGTGGAGGCGGTGGCGGTGGAGGCAGCGAGGGCGTCGTGAAGGTCTTGTCGTCCCCGTAGGCGGTCGCGTTGTTCGTCCGGGTGGCCACCACGTGGTAGTGGTAGGTCGTGTTCGGCGCGAGACCAGATAGGCCAAACGAGAGCGAATGGTCGGAGAAGTCGACGGGGAGGCTCTGCGCCGCCGTCTTCGATCCGTAGGCCGGAGCAGACGTCCCGTACTCGATGAAGGCGGTTGCCGGCTCCCCCTGCGCGTTCGCAGTCGCGCCCACGGTCGCGCCGGTGGCATTCAGCCCGAGCACATCGCCGGTCGACGCCGTCGGGGGGTTCGCCGTGTCGTCGTCGATGATGGTGCCGGAGCCGAGGTTCACTCGGACCGTCGCGTTGACCGCGCTGAGGAGCTTCAGCGTGAAGTGCCTGGTGGTGTTCTGGAGCAGCGTGTTCGGGATGACCGAAACACTGACGGTCGCCGAGCTGGTTCCGGGATTGATCGTGACCGGTGAAGTGACCGGCCCGGAACAGGCGGCGCCCGCGGCGTTCGCCACGCTGCAGGCAGAGACGTAGTCCTGGCCGCTCTTGACGGGATCGTGCGGAACGCTGTCGCTGACGCCGTTCACGGTCGTGAACTGCACCGTCGTCGCCGCTCCACTCGTGGTCGCGGCGCACGTATCGGTGGTGATGCCAGAGTGCGCGGCGTCGCAGAGGAGAACGGTGAAGATCAGCGGAAGGGGCCGGAAGGCGATCTGGCCGGCGAGCGCTGAGCCGGCGGGCCTAACGTTGAGGAGCGTGTTCCCGTTCTTCCCGCTGTAGGTAAACGGCCCTCGGTAGCTTCCCGAAGCGGTCGGGGCGGCCTGCGTCGTCCCGGGCGAGATCAGGTAGAACGGCGCGCCCGAGCCGGCCGCGTTCGGCATACCTCGTGCGTTTGTGAGCGTGAGGCTTCCGCCGGCAATCCAGGTCTGTGCCCCGGTCACGGCCGAGCCCTCGTTGCCCTCGGCTCGCACGGCGTTGCCGACCATCACGACCGGCGCTTGGTCGTTGTCGAGAATCGACCCGGTGCCGGCACCATCGCCAATCGTTGCGCCGGCCGGATTCGACAGGGTCACCGAGAAGTTCTCGGTGCTCTCGAAGGAGCCGTCGTCGATCGTCGGGACCGAGATCTGACAGCCCGTGGTACCGGGTCCACAACTTCCGGGTGCAATCGAAAGTGTTCCGGTCGTGAATGTGTAGTCGCCGGGCGCCACGGCGGATCCGTCACTCGTTACATAGTCGACCGTGATTGTCTGGGCGCTGACCTCCGAGAGCGTGACGACGAAGTTCGCGGTCTGGCCTTCCGTCACGCTTACTGCATCGCCGATGCTGACCGTGGGCTGCGTCGTGGTGAAGGTGTGGTCGTTCGGATCGCAAGTCGTGCCGTACGTATTCGTCGCGCAGAGGGTGTAGTGGAAGGTCGTGCCGGACGGGAGGCCGCTCAGGGTCGCCGACACCGAGGCCGGGGAGCGCCCCGAGCCAGGGCTCGGTGCCGCCGACGCCAGCGTGCAGTTGTTGATCCAGTCCGGCAGCATGCAGCTGATCCCGTACCGGAAGACGGTCGAGCTGACGTTGGCGCCGTTTGGATTGACGGTTCCGGAGAGCTTCGCACCGTTGATGCCGATGTTCGAGGCTGCACCCGCGACCGGTGTCGGCGCGTCCTGCGTCGTGAGCTGCTGCTCGCTTCCGCAGGTCGTGTTGACCGTGTTCGTAGCGCAGAGGCGGTAGAAGTAAATGGTGTTGCCGGTGAGACCGGTGACGGAGTCCGACACGGGAACCGAGGTGGTGCCGGACCCGGTCGTGCCGCCGGTCGACGAATTCGGGTAACTGGTGCCGGTGCTGCTGGTGGTGCCGTAATAGAACTTCCACGTGGCGGCGTCTCCGTTCGGGTCGACGCTCCCTGCTAGCGTCGCGCTGGTCTGCGCGACGGAGGAGGATGATCCCGTCGTCACGGCGGGGGCACCAACCGTGGTGAACTGCTGGTCGCCGGTGCAGTTCGTCCCGCCGGGCGGGGTGGTGTCGACGTTCGTGGCACAAAGCTTGTAGTGGTAAGTCGTGTTCGGCGAGAGCGCGCTGAGCGGCGCCGACACCGCTTGGGGCGTCTCGCCCGCGCCAGTAGTGCCAGTTCCGGGTGTCCCCGTATACGCCGTGGTCGTCCCCCATGAGAATGTCCAATCCGCGCCGGCGTCAGGGTCGTTCGGGTTCACCTTCCCGTTGAGGGTGGCGCTCGTCGACGTCAGGCTCGTCACGGGATCGATGGTGACGTCCGGCGGGTTGGACGGCGTCGCCCCGGAGAGCGCCGGAAAAACGACCAGCGCGAGCAGGACGCCGACGACGGCGACCAGCCCTGACTTCTTTCGAGGACGAATAGCCCGGCCCCCCGGGCTTCTTCTCAACAGCCCCACTGTCTCCCCTTTGAACGACCCCTACCGCTGCGCAGGACTATAGATCAACTTTCCGCAACTTACGAGGGTTTTTTGCGGAGGACTCGACCCCCTAGAGCGGTCTGCCGAGGTCGCCGGTCCAGTGCCACGCGCTCTCGCCGACGCCGATCTCGGTGAAGTCCGGGCTCGTCAGAAGCGCCCAGTGACCCGGGCTCCCCTTGAACATGTTGAACGCGGTCTGGGCGTTGGCGCCGGCCGAGTTCACGAGCGTGACCTCACCAAGATTCGAACCGGAATACCCCGCGTCGGCGAGCCGCGGCCAGGGGTCGGTGCCGCCACAGCCGGTGTGCGAGAGGCCAGTGCGACCGTATGTCGCGTCTTGCCAGTAGGAGTGGCTATCTGCCGCGAGGCTCAACTTCGAGTTGATCGCGAGCGGCAGCCTGCCGAGCGACTGCCTTGCCTGGTTGACGAGGTTCACGAACTGCTGCTCGTCGGCGTTGATCGCCGGCTGCACGGGCTTGAGGTACTTGTACGGCGCGACCGCACAACCGCCAGTTGGCGGCGGAGGGGGAGGTGGCGGGGGGGGGGGAGGCCCCGGCGGCGGAGGCGGGGGCGGAGGCCGGGGCGGCGGGGGCGGGGGCGGTGGGTGCCCAGGGGGAGGCGGCGGAGGCGGAGCTCCAGGAGGTGGTGGTGGCGGAGGGACCTTCGAGCCCGGCGGCGGAACGATTCTCCAGCGGTACCCGGCGCGGGCTCGGCTGTGCTTTCCGACGGCGATCAGGGCGAAGTGGTAGCGGCCAGGCACGAGTCCCGACCACGTGGTGGGTGACCCACACCGCCTGAACTTGCGTTCGACCCTCTTGGGCGCACGCGCGCCGAGCGCGCCTCCGGTGGGCAGAGGCTCCCAGATGAGGCGGCAGAGGATGCGGACCGTGCCGCGGCCCGCCTTCCACTTGAAGGTGGCGGTGGTGTTGCTCGTGACCGCGGGCGGCGTCACGGTCAGCTTTGCGCCCGGCCGCGCGGACGCTGCTGCTGAGAACAGGAGCGTGACTCCGATGGCTCCGACGGCGGCGAGGACGAGGGCGTTTCGTCGCACCGGGTCGCGACCTTAGCGCTTTCGCCGCAAGAGTGTCAGTCGCACGTGGCGCACCGACCGCTTGGCGCGCCAACCGCGGCGCAAGGTCCGATGCGGGTTCCGGATCACGTGCCGTCCAGGAACGGCTTCGCGAGCGGCCGTGAAGGCATGTGGGGAGCTTGTAGCTGCCGTCGGCTGCGGCGAAGTCACCGCATGTGCACCCGCTGATGTCGCCGACGTAGGAATGGGTGCGGGAGGCGGTGCCGGAAGGAACGTCGCGCCGAGAGCCGCGAGGGTTCCCGCCACATCGACGCGGCCGGCGCTCACGCCTTGGACCGCGTGGGCGCTCGAGGCGATCGCCTGGGTGACCGCCGCTACCGACGAGGTCGGCGAGAACGACATCGCCAGAGCCGCGAGGCCCGACACGACCGGCGTGCTCGCCGATGTCCCGCAGACCTCCGCGTACCCCGCATCAAGCGTCGTCGTCAGATCGCAGCCCGGAGCCGCGAACGGGACCCAGGCGCCGTAGTTCGACCATGAGTACAACTGGTCGTCCGGTTGCGTCGCGGCGACACCGAGGACCCCGGGATCGGCCGCCGGGTAGAACGCGTTCGAGTTCCCGTTGTTTCCTGCGGCGGCAACGACGAGGACGCCCTTGTGGGTCGCATAGGTGATCGCGTCGGCGATGGTGGAGCTGTAGGTCCCGCCGAAACTGAGGTTGATGACATTTGCACCGTGGTCAACGGCCCAGGTGATTCCAGGTGCGACGTCGGCTTCGGTCGCTGTGCCATCCGCACGCACGACCTTCACCGGCATGATCGAGCACCTGGGGCAGAACCCCGCGCCCCCGAGCCCGTTGCCGGCCCGGGCAGCCACGATCCCAGCGGTACCCGTCCCGTGGCCGTGATCGTCGCTTGGGTCGGCGTCGTTGTTGACGAAGTCGTAGCCGGGGACGAAGGCGCCCTGAAGGTCCGGCTGAGTGGAGTCGACGCCCGTGTCGAGCACCGCGACGACGACGCTCGGTGAGCCTTTGGTGACCGCCCACGCAGTCGGTGCCCGCGTGAGCGAGGCTCCCCACTGCATGCCCCAGAGTGGATCGGTCGGAACGTCTTGAACCCAGTCGGAAGCTGTGAGACGCATTACGACTCGGTCACGCCCGACGTGTTTCACCGCGCGCGCGTGCGCGAGGCGGGACATGAGCGCCGCCGCGTTTCGGCGAGGCACCCGCACGACGACGACACGCAGATGGCGAAGGGTTCGCTCACGCCGAGCCCCGGCCGCGGCGAGCGCGCGCCCGAACGAGCGGAACGTCGAATGGGGACGAAGCTTGACGAGGAGGCGGACCGACCGGCTAGCGGGCTCAGCCTGGCGCCTCGAGGATTCCGCGCCGGCCGGCGCTGCCTGTACTCCGGCGGTGGCGGCGACCAGGGCGGCAAGCAGCGCGAGGCGGCGGTGAGGGCAAGAAAACTGCGGCATGTACCGGGCGGCGTTGCGACTTGCTGACCTCTCCGGTATCGGCCGGCCGACGATGGTTCTTTAGGCAGCCTCGGGCCGCTCCAGCGGCCGAGAAAACAGGAGCGATTCCCTCGAACGGGGGATTTCGGACGGCTCGATGACCCCTGATGCTGTGCTCGGGGAGTAGAGCAAGGGGAGTACTGGGGCAAGTGGCTGTCGGGACGACAATCCGAGAAGCCGATCGGGGACATGCGGCGGATGAGGGCGGGATCGTGCTCCTCGACGAGCATCCGATCTGGCTCGACGCGCTGGAGAAGGTCCTCTCGTCCGAGGGGATCACCGTCGTCGGCAAGGCGACCTCGCCGGAGGCTGCGTTGGCCCTGGTCGAGTCGGAGAAGCCCGACGGGCTCGTGGCCTCGGTCGAGCTGCCCGGTTCCGACATGGACGGCTTCGAGTGCCTACGCCGCGCACGCGAGCGCTCGCCCGAGCTACGGATCGTCGCGTTTTCGACGCATCACGACCCGTTCCATCTCAGCGCCGCGGCCACCGCGGGCGCGGACGCATACCTCCCGAAGACCGCCGGCGCGGTCGAGGTGGTGGACACGGTCCGGTCGTGTTTGGCGAGCGGGTCGAAGCGAAGCGGTTGCTCGCAGGAGCTCGAGGGCTCCCCCACGCCGCCGTCGTTGACGGCGCGCGAGTTGGAGATCGTCCATCTCGTCGCCCGCGGATACACGAACGTGCAGATCGCTCAGCGTCTCTGGGTGACGAAGTGGACGGTCAAGTTCCACCTCGCCAATGCCTACCGGAAACTCGGCGTCTCGAACCGCACCCAGGCAGCGCGGTACCTCTTCGACCACGGGCTCTCCGAGCTCCCGGTCGACCGCTCCGCTTAGCGGGCTAGGCGAAGAGCGCGCGCAGCTGGAGAGCGGACCGCCGCGGTCGGTGCACCCTGCACCAGACGTCGACGGAGTAGCGACCGGCCGGGACTCTCGCCGCCAACGCCACCGTGTCTCGCTTGTGACGGTTCGAGAGCCAGAGGTCACCGCGCGACTTGAGGCTGACCGTGCACGACTTGGCCTTAGGTGAGCGCAGGGTGGCGGCGACGCTGCCCCGCCGAACCTTGATCGCGACATGCCAGTGCATCCGCAAGAACCCCTTCTGCACCCGGGTCGTGGGCTTGAGCCTGCCGGTCGGGCGCGGCTTTGGCTTCTGAACGCTCACGGGCGGCGGAGGGGGCGGCGGGGGTGGCGGAGGGGGCGGAGGCTTGCCGCCGATGTAGAGCAGTGCCCGGTAGACGTTGACCCGTCCACCGCTGATCCCGGCTACCGGGACCGCCGTCTGACGTAGCGCGTCGACGATCTGCACAGGATTCAAGCCCGGGTTGACGCTCAGCATCAGCCCGGCGATCCCGGCGACGGCGGGCGCGCTGGTCGAGCTCCCGCACGCATGCATGAGCCCCATACCCGCCCAGTAGCCCCACTGGCACCCCGGCGCTGCCAGTCCGACCCAGGAACCGAAGGTCGACCACGAATAGAGCGCGCTCGAAGGATCCGTCCCCGCCACGGCATACGCGCCGGGATCGGCAGCCGGATGAGTCAGACCCGTGCTCCCGGTATTGCCCGCCGACGCGAGTACGAGCACGTTGTGCTGGTAAGCGTAGGCGATCGCAGAGGCAATTTCGGGCTGGGGTACGGAGTACGTCCCCTCGTCGCTCCAGCCGATCGAGATGATGCGCGCGCCGTGGTCGACGGCCCACCTGATCCCCAGTGCACTGAGGTGGGAGTCGAACCCTGTACCTGAGGCCGAGACTCTGACCGGCATGAGTCGGCAGCGCCAGCAGTAACCCGCCACGCCGTATGCATCGTTCCCCCGGCCGACCGCAATCGTGGCACTGAGCGTGCCGTGGCCCCCGGTGTCCTGGGGCACGTTCGAGTTGGTCAGGAAATCCCATCCCGGCACGAGGGCGCCGGTCAGATCGGGGATCCGCGGCTCGACGCCCGTGTCGACGATCGCGATGATCACGTTCGGATCGCCCTTCGTGATGTCCCACGCGGATGGCATGCCGACCTGCTGCTCGCCCCACGACTGATCCCAGACGGGATCGTTCGGCGTGATCGCGGTTGCCGTGCTTGCAAACGCAAGTACGGCCACAACGGCCGCCAGAAGACACCCCCTGGTCCTCACGGGCGGGAGTGTAACGGCGCTCTCCGATGGACGCGAGCCTGATTCCCGTTTACAACCATTACCTCCCCCTATGGACAGGAGTTCTTATATCTCCTCGTCCTACCTTGCAAAGCCGGGTGAAACCTTGTAGAAACGGGCAGTCGCGACTGCTGAGGCCTAGCCTCGGCGCGACGGCGCACCGGACACCGGGCGCACGATCCAGGGAGAGGAAAGGAGGGAGGTCAGGGGCCAACATTAGTTCGGAGTCCTCGCATCCTTTTCTAGGTTCATCTTTCAACGATTGAGGGGGAAGTACATGAGGGTTGGGAAGTATCTTTCAAGGCTCAGGCTGGGCCTTACTGCGGTCCTTGCGGTCGCGGTGTTTGCCGGGGTGATGGTCGCCTCGGCAGCTGCTCAGCCTCCGAGCGACGCCAGCGGCCTCAAGGCCAACGGCGATGTGTTTAACCCGCAGGAGACCAACGTCCCGTACCTGGCCTGGCGCGGCGAAGAAGTCCGCCTGGTCAAGTGCGAGGGTGGGCTGAACACGGATGCCGTCGGTCCTGCAACCTCGGAGACCAACGGCGCTTTCTTCATCCATCGCGGCGGCTTCGACATCAACATGTCGGTCTTCGCGTACAGCGGCCCGCAGGAGAACTCGTTCGACGGCCCGAAGGCAGTTACGAGCTCCGCTTCGGTCTTCAGGGCTGACGACGGCAGGATCTGCGTCAGGGGAACCTGGATCTCGAACAAGGCCGGGATCACGGTTATCAAGCTGACGATCAGCCACAACGGCGTGATCCTTGCTCAGCACGATTTCCTGATCGGGTGGATGGCCGTCAACTCGGCCGACATCACGAACCCCGGAACGGTCTCCGAGGACGCCGGCTTCGAGCCCGGCAACTCGGTGAACGTTCAGGTCACGGGCTCGATCCCGCTGAACCAGGAGTTCCAGGATGACTGGGGCCTCTCGTCTCAGCTGGTCATGCCCAACGACTGGGCGACGTGGGCCAACGCGATGGCCACGACCGACGGCAACCTGGGAGGCACCAACGCGCTCTCGCCGTCGGCCTACTGGGACATCCACGACTCGTCGGGCCCCCTCGGAAACGAGGACCCGGACGGCTCGCCGGATGTTCACGTCAATCAGGGCGCCTGTCCGGGCAGCACACCTGACGACTTCGTCGACCAGGTGGACAACTGCATCGGTGGGTACAACGCGTTCTCGAGGATCTTCGGCGACCTGACCGGTGGTCTCTTCGGTCCGTTCGACCAGAGCTTCTCGAGCACGCTTCTGAGCGACGGCCGGTTGAACTCGTCCGATGCGCCCATGCCGGCGCTGAAGATCGTGCTCAACAGCAGCGGTGGAATGGGCGGGTTCGACGACTCCTGCCTGAACGACAAGTCCGCCGTCTACAACCGCAACTTCGATCCGGGCAACCCGCCTAGCTGCATCGCGGCGGGGCACACCCAGAGCGAGGCACATGCCATCTACGCGCCGTACACGGCCCAGTACGTCCCGGCAACGTCGCGGGATCCGTTCGGAGCCGCGTCTGGTGTTGACGGGCCGATCTACACGCAGTTCACGGGCCAGCCGAATAACTTCCCGGGCTTCGGGTGGTACGGCCGGTACTACAACTGGCAGATCGCACAGAACCTGGTGCAGAACATGAGCAACGACACCAACTGTCTGCTCAGGTTCAAGAACTACGAGCCGGTCTACCGACAGACCAACGGCTTCGCGACGCGCATCGTCGAGTTCACCGACGAGCACGGCGAGGCACGGGCTCAGTGGCAGCCGGGTGTCAACAACGACAACTTCGGCACCACTGTCGGGTTCGCGGACGACAACGGCGGCTGTGACCTCGAGGGCGTTGACCTCGGCGATCAGACGATCACGGCGTCGGCTCGCTACCCGTTCCAGCCGATCGGTCTCGATATCGCGGCAACCGGAACGATCACGAAGCACATCAACAACCTCTTCCACAAGGCAGTTCACTGCGTCCGCAAGAACAACGTGTCCAGCGCGATCGCGTACATCTGCACGGCGACCGCTCAGGACATCGCGGGCAACGGCGACGTCTTCAACGGAGAGAAGGTCTGCTTCAGCCGCGAGCCGGACAACATCTGGTACAACGTCGGCGGCAGCTCGCCGCACCAGAACGGCTTCTGCGTCCCGCTGGCGGGCGGCACGGCGACTGCGCCGGCCACCGTCTCGGTCGAGACGCCGGCCACTCTGGTCGGAAGCCAGATCGACGTGCAGGCGTACTTCGCGGACGAGAAGCTACTCCGCGATACCTGCATCACCTCCGGTCAGCCTGAGAGCGTCGATGGGCCGTGTGGCGGCACTTCCGGCGGCACCACGACCACCTCGGGCACGACTTCCGGCACGACGTCCGGAACGACGTCCGGAACCACCGGCATCACGACCCTCCCGAACCAGAAGGTCAGCAAGACCAAGGCTGCCAAGAAGGCCTCGGTCGTCTCGGTCCAGCTGGTTCTGACCAAGCAGGGTCGCGTCCTGATGGTGAAGATCCACTCGCTGAAGAAGACGGCGAAGATCCAGATTCGCCTCGTCAACGCGAAGGGTCACGTCATCGCGACGGTTGTCCGAACGGTCAAGACCAACAAGCGCGTCGCGGTCAAGAACCTGAAGATCGCGAAGAGCGTGAAGCGCGTGAAGGTGCGGGTGCTGTAGCTCCCCACCGCACGACGTTCGACTCGAGAGGCCCGCGCAAGCGGGCCTCTCGCTTCTTCTCTCACCGGCCGGTCAAACACGCTTGGATGACGGCATGAACGGTTACGACGCCGTCGTCGTCGGCTCCGGGCCGAACGGCCTCGCAGCAGCGATCGAGCTCGCGCGCGCGGGACGCTCGGTTCTCGTTCGCGAGGCGGCAGACGAGATCGGCGGCGGCCTCCGCTCGGGAGAAGTGACCCTGCCTGGGTTCGTCCACGAC
>Ga0163162_10004205_pt1 | contig 13837 bp, 14 predicted proteins | sample S55metaG_FD_115310 | JGI IMG/M metagenome (GOLD analysis project Ga0163162, IMG submission 115310) | Switchgrass rhizosphere microbial communities from Kellogg Biological Station, Michigan, USA - S5-5 metaG | ecosystem: Host-associated > Plants > Roots > Rhizosphere > Soil | place: USA...
GAAATCCCAGTCCCAGCCTCCGCTCAAATCATAACTTGCTTCAGTATATGACCCTTCTTTGATCTTTTTACGCAGAACGGGAGAATCGAGTTTGTCGACATCAATTGTGGTAAATGGACCGAACTCTGGTTTGCCCATACCAAACATCGGCCGGTGCAGTTTCACTTTCCATTTTTCGCTGTGAGCTTCAAGTCCAGTGTCGATGGCGTTTTGTTTGTTTTTCTGACAGAACGAATTCTTGCTGCAAAGAAGCAATGTTGACGAAAGAAGAATAACTGTAGTAGGAATTATTTTCATAACACTGATTTTAGTTTATTTCAATAAATGCCCCTCGTTGGAGTCCCTCGTTTAACTTCACTGGCCGGGTGAAGGTATTAGTTCCAGCCGTACGAATACTCTTCGAGTAGTTTTCGTAAGGATGGTGTTCGCCATTTGTAAAAAAATTTTCTAAGATTTTCTGCTTTTCAAAACATATCCTATCCTGATACCGAAGTAGTGACTTTTTATCGAACTATTTTCCGGGTCTCTCGTCGTAAGGTTGTTGAGGCCCTGGTTAAAATTGGTACTGACAAGAAAACCTCGCGTAGATTGGTAACCGGCAACGACATTTGCACCAAAGTCAAAACGTTTCAGATCATCATCATTACTGTTTCCAATTCTTGCACTTTCCGATCGATCATTAATTTTCAGTTTTCCGGAAAAAGCACCAGATGCAGAGAGACCGGCGCCGACAAAAAGGCCACTATGGCCGGTGTATAGAAAGTTAACCGGTATTTCTATACTATTAATGGTAAGTGAGACTTTATCGCTTCCTGCAACTGCATTATTTCTTGTCCCTTTTTGTACCAATTAGATCCTGTTTGAATCACAGAATTTTTTCCTGCCGCAATATTAATTATAAGCCCCGCAGTAAATCCAACATTGAGTTCATTTATGCGATAAAAGCCGCTGTCTTTGGCTTTGTAATTGGCAATAGTGCTGCCAGCCGTAAAGCCGATCCGCGCTTTCTGAGAATTAGCAGCATGCATGAAAAAGATGAATACTGTCAAATTAATAATTGTTTTTTTCATAGCGATTTCGTTATTGGTTTGTACCTACTCGCATCGCTTCAACTGCAGGGTTAAAGAGTATTGGCTCCAACCCTGCCAATACTCTTGGTGATGTAAATGGTTGCTTAGGATTTCTTTCCTTTTAAAACATACCCCAACCTGATACCGAAATAATGACTTTTGAACGAACTACTACCGGCCTCTCCGGGAATGAGATTGCTGAAGCCCTGGTTAAAATTCGCGGCGACCAAAAAGCCTCCGGGAGATTGGTAACCCGTGACAACATTTGCACCAAAGTCAAAGCCTTTCAGGTCGTCATCATTGGTGTTCCCAAAGTGCAGGTCTGCTGAAACGTCATCCAGCTTTGCCTTTCCGGAAACGGCAAAAGAAGCGGAAGGTCCGGCACCAATGAAAAAGCCACCCGTGCTTGTGTACATGAAATTCACAGGAATCTCAATGCTGCTGACCGTGATAGATGCCGTGTGGCCATCTTCTTCGTCCTTTGAACCTTTTCCTACCCAATGAATACCCGGTTGGATCATAAAATTTTTTCCGGCTGGAAGGTTGACGATGACTCCTGCAGTAAATCCTGCCTTCGAATTGCCGGATTGATCGTCGCTCCCGTCTTTGGCCTTATAATTTGCCAAAGTACTGCCGGCTGTAAAACCGATCTGGGCTTTTTGCGAGTTGGCGGCATACATAAAAAAGATGAATGCCATAAGAAGTGTGATTGTTTTTTTCATAACATTTTATTTGGTTTAGTTTATACCTACTCGTATCGCTTTTCGGTATGGGCGCCGTACTCTATTGAAGGATTTTCCGGTTTCTCCTGTTATTTTTCTTCAATAATTTATTTCTGCAAAAGCCGTATCGAAGCGATTGATATAAGTAGCTGGGAAGTTGCCCTCGAATCCTGTAAGAGTAGCGATGGTGGATTTTTTGATATCAGCGAGCATAGCGTTGGTTTTAAGATTTAATCATTTTATCGCTTTCGGATACTAAGCTAGGATGCACGATAGGCGAATAGAAACTGGAATTTGCGGTGAAACCTTTTGGTTTGGTAATAATTAATAAATACTGCTGGAGCAGGCGAACACATTTGCAAAAAATCGTAGTTCTGATCTTATTTAGAAATTCAGAAGCAGATTGTGCAAAAGAATAGTAGAGTGAAAATGGTAATTCCTGAAAGTTACTTGTTCGGCGGCGCGGTTAGTGCAATGCAGCAGCCATGTCAGGGTTAAAAATAAACGGGTAGATCTAAATCAAATTTTTCGGGGCTCATTGGTGAAACTTTGATTTTACGGGTTTTTTGTAATTTTCAATTCATGAACAACATCACCGACCTTCAACAGCAGCTTTTTAGTTTTATAAAAAGTTCCCAGCCACACATCTCACTGGCAGATGAGCTTTGTGATCTCCTTGACATTAGTCACGACAGCGCATACCGCCGTATCAGGGGAGAAAAGCCTTTAACCCTTGATGAGTTGAAGCGTATCTGTGAGCGTTATCACATCTCACTTGACCAGGTATTGCAACTACAAAATGACGCCGTGGTATTTCACACGTCTCCGGTCCTCTCATTCAGCGATCATTTGAAGGGCATGCTGCGACAACTCAAATACCTGAATTCTTTTAAAGAAAGACAAATGCTGTACCTGTGTAAGGATCTGCCCATGTGGCAATTTTATCTATTTCCTGAGTTGGCAATTTTTAAAACTTTTTTTTGGATAAAGACGCTTCTAAATCAGCCGGAATATAGTCATCAATTGTTCTCCTTATCAGAGAATTCTTTTGATGAATGCCTTGAGATCGGTCGCCAGGTCAATCAGGAATATAATGAATTACCCTGCGTAGAGCTTTGGAATAAAGAAAGCATCAACAGTACACTCAGCCAGATCCAATATTACAAGGATGCGGATATATTCAGAACAAGGGGTGACCTGGAGACGGTGGTGGATTCTTTTGAAAAAACCCTGGATCATTTGGAACACCAGGCAGAAAAGGGACTAAAGTTTACGCCTGGAGGTTCAGATGTCACTTACCGGGCTCCCCTGCAATTGTATATTAACGAAGTTGTCATTGGCAGCAATACAATTCTTGCTGAAGCGGATAAAATCAAAATAGCGTTTATTCCTTACAACGTCTTTAGCTACATGGTAACGAAGGATGTTCGTTTCGCGGAAAGCAATTTTCATGCATTCAGAAACCTGGTAAGCCGCTCAACATTGATCAGCGGTACCGGCGAAAAGGAGAGAAACAAATTCTTTCGTTTGCTAAAGGAAAAGGTGCAGGCCCTGAAGAGATAGCCTGTCGCTTCAATCAATCAGCATATTTTACGTAATTTTCAATTAATGAATGCCACCACCGACCTTCAACAGCAGCTTTTTAATTTTATCAAAAGCTCCCAACCTCATATTTCATTGGCCGACGAGCTTTGCGATCTTCTTGAGATCAGTCATGACAGCGCCTATCGTCGTATCAGGGGAGAAAAGCCTCTTTCTCTTTCTGAACTAAAAGTGGTTTGTGAAAAATACAATATTGCGTTGGACCAGGTGCTTCAATTGAACAGCGGCACAGTCGTTTTTAAAAGCAGCGATGGGAGCAGTGATATCCGGGACCTGAAAACTTACCTCGAAGGGTTGCTGCGGGAGACAAAATTTTTCAACGCCTTCAAGCAGAAGGAAATGCTCGTGCTGGCAAAAGACTTTGCGGTCTTCCAGTTCTTCCTTGTTCCTGAAATTGCGGCTTTCAAATGTTTTTTCTGGATGCGCCATATCTTGCTTGATGAAAGACTAAACAGGGCAAAATTTTCCGTAAAATCATTTCCATTTCCGGAGATTCTTGAATTGGCAAAGCAGCTGACAAAAGAGTATGCACAACTCGATTCGGTTGAATTATGGAACGAAGAAACTGTAAGAAGTACATTAAGGCAGATACGCTATTATAAAGAATCCGGCCTGTTTGAAACAGAAGAAGATGCACAGATCACTTACAGGGCTTTTGATGAATTGTTGGATCATTTGCAACACATGGCAGAGTTGGGGCTTAAGTCGATGAAAGGAGAGAGCGATCTGGTTAAAAAAGGTTCCTTCCAGCTTTTTGTCAACGAGCTCATTTTGGGAAACAACACGTATATTTTACGACTTGACGGTAAGACATATGCGTATATTAATTATGCTGTGTTGAAATACCTGGCGACGCAGGATCCAAAGTTCTGTGTCAATCTTCATAATTCATTTCAGAACCTTGTCACTCGCTCTACATTGATTAGTAAAGTTGGAGAAAAAGACCGCAATCGGTTCTTCAACCTGTTACGTGAAGAAGCAATTAAGTTGCGAAACCCGTAAAGCCATTCTGTAGCACTATCTTTACGAGGTGATGAATCAAGATCAAATAAGGTTGATCGAGTGCCCCCGTGATGCTATGCAGGGCTGGAAGAACTTTATCCCTACAGCGAAGAAGATTGAATACATCAATTCATTGCTGGAGATCGGGTTTGACACTATTGATTTTGGCAGCTTTGTTTCCGCAAAAGCGATTCCCCAGATGGCAGACACCAAAGAAGTGATACAGGGAATCAAGGTGCAGGACACAGGAACAAAGTTATTGGCGATCGTTGCGAATCTTCGGGGTGCCGAAGAAGCCTCCGGTTACAATGACATTACTTCTCTCGGTTTTCCTTTTTCCGTTTCAGAGACATTTCAACAGCGCAATACGAATTCATCGATCGCAGAATCACTGCTCAGGGTAAAAGAAATTCATAACATTTGTTTAAAGGGCAATAAACAATTGGTTATTTATATTTCGATGGGTTTTGGCAATCCCTATGGCGATGTTTATTCGGAGGAAATAGTTTTCAGCTGGGTAAGCGAAATAGTTAAACTTGGAATCAAAACGATCTCTCTCGCTGATACGGTCGGGCTCGCTAAACCGGAACAAGTCTATTCAATGACAAAATATCTTATTGAGCAGTTGCCGCAGGTCGAGATCGGTGTTCATCTCCATTCACGGCCGGATAACTGGAAGGAAAAATTAGATGCAGCGGTGAATGCCGGCTGCAAAAGATTTGATGGAGCACTAAAAGGTTTCGGGGGCTGTCCAATGGCAAATGACGACCTGGTAGGCAATATGCGAACGGAATGGATGATCGATCATTTTAAAGAGAAGAAACTACTGGATCATTTAAATAAGCAGGCACTTGCAAAAAGTCTCCAGCTTGCATCCGAAATATTTATTTAACCTTTCTATCTTTTTATTGTGATTTGTCGTCTGTAATTTGAAATTTGCAGGATGGATTTCATGATAAATATCGATCTGAAAAAACCTTCCCGTCAGATCAGTTATGAAGACAAAATCTTACTCGTTGGCTCATGTTTTACGGAACATATCGGTAATTCGTTAGAAGAACTGAAATTCTCTGTGCTGCAAAATCCAAACGGAATTCTTTTTGATGCTTTCAGCGTCAGTGAAAGCCTTATTTCATATATTCAAAATAGACAGTACAGCGAAAAGGATTTTTTCCATCTGAATGAAATCTGGCATAGCTGGAAACATCACAGTCGATTTTCAAATACAAACCTTGAAGATGGTGTTCGCATGGCTAATAGATCACAGCAACAAGCACATCAATTTTTAAAAACAGCAAAATGGATCATTATAACATTAGGTTCGTCGTTCTCTTATCGGCTAACAGAGCAGGCTCCAAATTCAAAAGAGTTTTCTCCGAACGCTCCTTTGGCGGATTTGAGGGCTGTCGCCAATTGTCATCGCGCGCCGGCTCAATGGTTCAATAAGCATTTAATGACCATCGAAGAGATCATTTCAAATCTTGATGACTCTGTTCAGCAGTTATTTCAATTCAATCCAGGTCTCAATATAATTTTTACGGTCAGCCCTGTAAGACATATCAGGGATGGGGTAGTGGATAATAACCGGAGTAAAGCACGATTGATCGAAGCTGTTCATTCTCTCATTAACAAATATGACAAGCTAAATTATTTCCCCGCTTATGAACTGGTCATTGATGTATTGAGAGATTACCGTTTTTATGACACAGATCTGGTACATCCGAATTATATGGCAACGGAATTTGTCCTGGAAAAATTCGCTGAAGTATTTATTGACGAACCTTCTCAACGCCTGATGCGGGAAATAAAAAGCGTTATGATCGCAAGAAAACACAAGGCTTTTCAGCCCGATACGGCAGCACATAAACAGTTTCTAAAAACTTATTTTGAGAAAACAAAAGCGCTGAAGGAAAAATATTCTTTTTTGGATTTGAATGAAGAAATTAAATATTTCAATTCATGAAGATCTTCGAACGGTTCGTCAGGACCTTGTATTGGCTACAAGTGGTGGCAGTACCCGTGCTTCTATTCGGTTTAATTTCTCTTATTGTTCATGGGTAAGGCTGAAAAAAAGACTGTTGCAATAATTTTGTTTTCACTGGGAGTTCTGGGGGGAATATTACTTGCAGAATTTATCAGGAGAAAATATGGGCTCGAGAAATTCTTTGCAAACCTTACGGATCAACTATAATAAAGGACAAAATCTAAACAATCACCTTGTATACATTTTTCTGGTGATATTTTTCTCCGGGCCTTAGGACGGTATTTGGAAATTTAGCAATATTAATGGCGTTAGGATGCTTTTGAGTTTCCAGGCAAAATCCGGAATAGGGTCCGTATTCGATATTATTTTTCCCCCTGATCTTTGGGAAACCCTGGCCTGTATAGAAATGGACCAATGGCTCGGTCGTCATTACTTGTAATTTCAAACCTGTTTTTTTTGATAGGGCTTCCGCAACGATTGAAAGTTCCTCACCTTCCTTATCCGCGACAAAACTTTGATCATAACCTCCATTCATTCTCTCCCCGATCTTATGAAGTTCCGTAAAATCATATTTTGTATTTTGCACAGAAACATAATTACCTGTAACTACGAGATTCTTATCCTGCTCGAGAATCTTATCTGAATAGATCTTTATTTCGTGATCGTCAATGGTTCCATCGCCATTATTGAGATTAAAGTAATCATGGTGTGTAAAATTTACAGCAGTAGGCTGATCACAGACAGCCGTGAATTCATACATGAGGTCATTGTCATCATTTAATTCAAAGCAAATATTTACTTCGAGGTTACCGGGAAAACCTTCCTCTCCATCGGGGCTGTTGTATTTTAGTTGCAGGATGTTACATTTCTCATCAAACGAAACAAAATCCCAAACCTTTTTGTCAAAACCTTCAAACCCTCCGTGAAGTTGGTCCGTGTCCCAGTTCCTGGAAACGTGAAACTCTTTATTGTCAATTGTAAACGACGCATTCTTTATCCGGTTTGCATACCTTCCAACGGCAGCACCCATAAACGGGTAGATCTTTAAATAATCGGCACTGAGATAATCCTGCACATTGTCGAAACCCAGAACGATATCGTTAATAGTTTCGTCGGGCATTTGAATTTTATAGGCGAGGACGATAGCACCATAGTTGCTTATTAAGACCTCTGTTTTATTTATATTGCGCAAACTATACAAATAAATATCTTTACCCGAAGGGTGAGTAAAGCAAAATTGAATGGATCTATCCATAGACTTACGAATTTAAAATACAATGGCGGATATAAAAGAAGAATTTCAAAAACGCTTCCAAAAAAAACCAGATCATATTTTTTTTAGTCCCGGCCGTGTCAATCTGATCGGCGAGCACATTGATTACAATGGCGGCAAAGTGATGCCCTGTGCTATTAGTCTTGGAACTTGTCTTGCTATTTCAAAAAATACAGATAAGGTATTTCGCCTTCAATGTCTCAATTTTCCTGAAACAGCCGAACTGCATTTACAAAACTCTTATACGAAATCGGGAAAGGAGTGGTTTAATTACCCGCTGGGTATTTTGAACCACGTTCTTGGCCTTGGCCATTCTGTTTCGGGTCTTGATATGTTATTTGATGGCAATCTCCCAATAGGAGCGGGCCTCTCTTCTTCCGCATCGATCGAAGTGTTGATGGCATTTGCATTAGATCAGTTGTTTCAATTGAATATTCCAAAAGTTGAGATCGCATTATTGTCAAAAAAAGTGGAGAATGAGTTTATTGGCGTCAATTGTGGCATCATGGATCAGTTTGCGGTGACATTTGGAGAAAAAAACAAGGCCATTTTATTGAATTGCGATTCGCTTGAATATGAATTGCTGCCATTCGATACAGGAAATTATTCCCTGGTCATTATTAATACCAATAAGACAAGGTCATTAGCCGATTCAAAGTACAATGAACGTTTTGCACAATGCGGGGCCGCTCTAAAGGCTCTGAAAAAAGAAATTGGGGCGAAGAATTTGTGCGACATCGATATACAAACTTTTCAGACGAGGAGGTACCTGATCAACGATCCCGTACTTGAAAAAAGGGCGCTACATGTCATTTCAGAAAACGTTCGCGTAAAGAAAGCAGCAAGAGTTTTAAACGAAAATAAATTGGAAGAGTTTGGGCAGTTGATGTATCAATCACATCAATCATTGAAAGAGTTATATGAAGTTTCAGGAGTTGAACTGGATACGATCGTTGAATTCTGTAAAGACTACCAGGGTTGCATCGGCGCGCGCATGACAGGAGCAGGTTTTGGGGGTTGTGCCATTGCGCTTGTAGACAAAAGGAAAATAGAAGATTTTACAAACCGCCTCGCTGAATTCTACAAACAAAAGATCGGATACGAGCCCACGGTGTTTGCTTCAGACATCGGAAATGGGGTAAGACATGTTCCCGCCAACTATATTCTGTTTTGATCTTCATACTCCGTCAACAGTTTATTTAAGAGCTTGAGCTCTTCGGCCTTTGTGTGATCGGTAAAAATTTCGTCGATCCTGTTGGTGACCAGTTCATACTCCTGGCCGTCTGATATTTTTTCATTTTTTAATATCCGTTCAATGACCTTGATATAAGCTTTTTCCACGTCCGCATAGTCGATCCTGAGTTTTTCCTTGATCAAATTCTTAAATTCAACGGCGATCGCCAGCGGCATGTGACGAAGTACCTGGTCATCAATATCAGCACTAAAGGCCCTTAATGGATTTAACCGCTTCATCTCGTAAGCTTCGAGGATCAGTCGGTACGTTTCCTCCAGGCCCTGAATAGATTCGGGTGATGAAGATAATTTTTGAAGGACAAACTGCGTATAGAAAACGCATTTATCCTTTAATAGTTCTAATTCTGATTCCGATTCATTCATACATTGATGTCTGATTCAATAAATTTAATGCATCCTGTCTCCACGCGGAGCGAGTTGGCGAATAACTCCGGCTTCATATTTCAGCCAGTCTTTCCAGCGCTTTCTGACTTTCTCCTTGTCAATATAAGTTTCAGCCAGTTCAATGAACAAGGTATAATGTCCCGCCTCACTTTCCATGAAGCGGCGATAGAAATTGCTTAAATATTCATCCTTTAACCCCTCGCTTAGTCGCTTAAAGCGTTCACAACTTCTTGCTTCGATCAGGGCGCAAATGAGCAGTTTGTCGAGCATCCTGTCTTCTTCACTGCCGCCTCTTTGCTCAAATTTCAAAAGTTCGTTCACGTATTCATCTTTGCGCTGTCTCCCCAGCTTCAAATTTCTTTTTTGAAGTTCTGCAAGTACTAAACGAAAATGCCCCCATTCTTCTGTTACAATGGGTGACAATTCATCCACAATTTTTTCTTTATCGCTATAGCGCTGAATAATGGAAATGCAGGAAGTGGCCGCTTTTTGTTCGCAGTACGCATGATCTGTAAGAATATCTTCCAATGATTTTTCAGCCAGGTTTACCCAGCGGGGGTCAGTGGGTAGCTGAAGGCCAAGAATGTTCTTCGTATCCTGTGAAAGCTCCATATGCAAAACTAAGGGGTTCTGGTTGTTGGCTGCTTGTTTCTCCTTTGGGTTGCTTGTTTCGCGTCGCTGGTTGCTTGTTCCCGGTTGGATCGCCAATATCCTCATTCGGTGTGAATAACTAGTAACCAGCAATTAGCGACGAGCATCCGGCAACAAAAAGGTCCATTTCCTTTGTCAGTAAGCGTCATTGCCTTACCTTTGCCGCCACAATAAATAGGATACCCAATCGGATGAATCATTAAAAAAAATAAAGATGCCATTAACAAAAGAAAAAAAATCAACAATTTTTGCTGACTTCGGCGGTAAAGAATCAAATACCGGCTCAATTGAGGGGCAAATTGCTTTATTAACGGAGCGTATTGCCCAGATATCTGATCATCTACAGGCCAATAAAAAAGATTTTTCTACTCATCGCGGACTTATGCAGTTGGTGGGTAAACGTAAACGCTTATTAAACTACCTGCAGAAACATAACCTGACCGGTTATCGCCAGCTGATCGAGAAACTTGGAATTAGAAAGTAAATCACCCCATCTCCTAAAGGGGTGCTTGTAAGAAGTCTTTTGAAAATGCGATCAGTTATTTTTTAATAGTTAAATTTTTATAAGATGCTTCTCACTTCCTTTAAATGTTGGGAAGATTGTTCACTATTCACCCCTCTAAACTTGCTCAATCGCTGACAGAACCCTGATCCGCCTAAGGCGGACGCAACCGAGGCTTAACCAGGGAAACAAAAGCGAGAACCAAAACGACAAACTTCAAATTTTAAACTTTTTATGCTTACACAACCGATTCGTAAAACGTTCGATATAGGCGATGGCAGACAGGTAACTATTGAAACAGGTCGCCTTGCTCGCCAGGCTGATGGTGCAGTTACGGTTACCATTGGCAATTGTATTCTTTTAGCAACTGTGGTTGCTAACAGAGAACCAAAGGAAGGACAAGACTTTTTCCCATTAACTGTGGACTACCAGGAAAAATTCGCCTCCGCAGGACGTATTCCGGGCTCTTTTTTCAAGAGAGAAGGAAGGTTAAATGATTATGAAGTATTGACCAGTCGCCTGATCGACAGGGCACTTCGTCCTTTGTTCCCTGAAGATTACTTATGTGATGTCCAGGTGCTGGTAACTCTTATTTCCAGTGATAATGAAGTGATGCCTGATTCATTGGCTTGCCTGGCGGCGTCGGCAGCTTTAGCCGTTTCAGACGTTCCCATCCAGGAAATTATTTCTGAAGTAAGAGTGGCAAGAATTGACGGACAGTTCAAAATAAATCCAACCAGAAGTGAACTTGCAAAAGCTGAACTTGAATTTATCATCGCCGCTACTGAAAAAAATATTATGATGGTGGAAGGCGAAGCAAACGAATGCAGCGAAGATGATCTTATAAAAGCTTTAGAAGTTGCACATGATGCTATTCGAATTCAGATCAAAGCGCAAAAGGAACTTTGGGAGCTTGCAGGTTCCAAGACAAAGCGTGACTACACGAAGCCGGAACATAACGAGGAGCTAAGGGCAAAGGTGGATTCTTTTGCGAAAGAAAAAGTGTACGAGGTTTCCAAGGCTGCATTAAGCAAACATGAGCGCACCGATAAGTTTGAAGAGATCAAAGACGCGTTGTTTGAACAATTAAAAAAAGATTACAATGTAGCGGAAGGCGAGACGCTCGATCAAAATATTCAGAAACGTGCGAAGAATTATTATCATGACCTTCAGTATTACGTGGTTCGCGATATGATTCTTAACGACAGGGTTCGTTTGGATGGAAGAGGCCTTGAAGATGTTCGTCCATTGGATATGGAAGCGGATGTATTGCCTTCGCCACATGGCTCTGCTTTGTTTACAAGGGGAGAGACCCAATCACTGACAACAGTGACACTAGGAACGCCGCTTGATGAACTGTTGATTGAGAGCGCGGCAACTTCCGAATATTCAAAGTTTATTTTGCACTATAATTTTCCGCCATTTTCAACCGGTGAAGTAAAACCAATGCGGGGACCTGGCAGGAGAGAAGTGGGACACGGCAACCTTGCCATGCGTTCATTAAAACAGATGATGCCGACGTCAGGTGATTTTGCCTACACTGTGAGAGTGGTGAGTGACATTCTTGAATCCAATGGTTCGTCGTCTATGGCGACTGTTTGTGCGGGTTCGTTGGCATTAATGGATGCAGGAGTTCCTGTTCCAAAGCACGTATCCGGAGTTGCCATGGGGTTAATTACGAAGGAAGGAAAGTTTGCGGTACTTACTGATATCTTAGGAGATGAAGATCATTTGGGCGATATGGATTTTAAAGTAACCGGAACAAGGGATGGGATTTGCGGCGTGCAAATGGACATTAAGGTCGATGGTTTACCAATGGAGGTAATGAGACAAGCTCTGGAACAGGCGCGAAGGGGGCGTTTGCATATTCTTGACGCTATGTATGATTGTGTGAATGAACCCAGAAGCGAAGTGAAACCTCATGCGCCCAGAATGATAAAGATGTTTATTGATAGGGAGTTTATTGGAGCCGTGATCGGACCGGGTGGTAAAGTGATCCAGGAAATGCAGAGAGAAACAGGAACGACCATCAATATCGAAGAGAAAAATAACATGGGAGAGGTGAGTGTGTTTGGAACAAACAAGGAAGGAGTAGAAAGAGCAGAACAGTGGATTAAAGGAATTGTTGCAGTTCCTGTTGTAGGAGATGTATACGAAGCGACTGTAAAATCGATCATGCCTTTTGGTGCTTTTGTTGAATTCCTTCCGGGCAAACAGGGATTGGTACATATTTCAGAAGTAAGCTGGAAGAGACTGGAAACTTTAGACGGAATTCTAAAAGAAGGAGATAAGGTGAAGGTAAAGCTGATCGGCACCGATCCAAAATCAGGGAAATTTAAACTATCAAGAAAGGTCTTATTGCCAAAACCCGAGAGACAAGATAGACCGCAGGATAAACCTGCCGGAGCTTAATAAATCAACCCCGACAAGTCGGGGTTTTTAATTATGAGCGATCATATCAAAATAGAATTTGAGCATTTAAACAGCGAGCAAAAAGAGATTATCATTGCTCTGCTTACCGAAATGAAGTATGAAGGATTTGAAGAGGAAGATGATCTATTGAAAGCGTTTATTCCCTCGGGTATCTATAATGAAAATGAACTCAAAGCTTTTTGTAGGGATCGCAAGCTTTCTTTCTCGGTCTCAAAACTTGAAAATAAAAATTGGAACACGGACTGGGAGACAAATTTTCAACCGGTCATTATAAATCATTCAATCGATAATCTACCATGGGTAGCGATCCGTGCCGCCTTTCATGAACCGATCAGGGACACCAGGCACGAGCTCATTATTACACCGAAGATGAGTTTCGGTACAGGGCATCACGCAACAACTTCGATGATGATAAAAATGATGAGCGGGTTAGATTTCGAGGGCAAAACTGTTTTAGACTTCGGAACGGGAACCGGGATACTTGCCATCCTTTCGGAAAAGCTCGGGGCCTTAAAGATCATTGCGATTGATAATGATGATCAAAGTATTAAAAATGCCGGTGAAAATTTTGAATCAAACAACTGTTCGAAAATTGAGCTCATAGAAGGATCGACGGTGAATGTGGATATTAAGTTTGATATTATTCTTGCCAATGTAATAAAGGGAGTTATACTTGACCATCTAACTGCTTTTACAAAAGGAATGGTTGAGGGTGGAGTAATTCTGTTCAGTGGTCTTTTGCCGGATGATGAACAAGAAATTTTGGAAAAAGCGACTAGGAATAAGTTGATCCTGGACAAGAAAGTTGAAGATAAAAATTGGATATGTCTGCAAATGGCATATAAATCAACTGGTTTTCAACGTTAAATTAAGGTTATTAGAAAAGCTGAATTATTGTTATTTTTGTATTTCCAACTTTAACCAAAGTTCTATGAACGAACTTCTACTTATCGTTCTTGC
>Ga0163162_10004206_pt1 | contig 13836 bp, 14 predicted proteins | sample S55metaG_FD_115310 | JGI IMG/M metagenome (GOLD analysis project Ga0163162, IMG submission 115310) | Switchgrass rhizosphere microbial communities from Kellogg Biological Station, Michigan, USA - S5-5 metaG | ecosystem: Host-associated > Plants > Roots > Rhizosphere > Soil | place: USA...
TCGGCTGCGCATATTCCTGGTGAGGCTACGCACGCGCGTGAAGAATCGCATTCACGGAACGTTATCTCGTCATAACGTCCAAGTGCCAGGAGCGGACTTGTTCGGCGTCGCAGCTCGAATGCAGGAGGGCAACAGCATTATCGGTCGAGATCAAGTGGATTTCCTACTACAAATTCGCTTTTAACGAAGCCTTACACGCTGCTGCGTAGATGTAGACCGTTGCCCTCCGACGAATTGGCGGCCCGAGCTTTGATACGACGCCGCGAATGGTGAAGGGATTTGGGCTCGAGATCACAACTCGGGAAGATCCAGCATATGCCTTCATGGCACTGAACTCTAAGGCCACGAAGACCGACGATTCGCCGAACCTGACCCCGCGCTATTCGCGCCGCCGACAGACTACATGATCCGCCGACAGACTACATGATTAATGATATGCCCTCATCCAATTAGTTTGATGTGAGGTGCGCCCCGGTCCATCCTGAGGGCGTATCTAGGGACGTCGGCGCCGCCGAATTCACCTGCGGAAGTTATCTGTGCGCCTGAGGGAAGCTCCTTAACGGGCGGCGACTAAGCGGTATCAATGTTATTAGCCTAGGTCTAGTAAATTTGCGAGATGGGCATTCGTAAGCTCTAAGGATAAACTTCATTGAGTATCCTCATGTCCCATGCAGGGCATAGCGTATAGGGGGGTGCCTCTCGGAGGGTACCTCCCAAACGCATCCTTCCCGTGCTGTCCTGGCTCGGAAACAGCACTTAATTTGACCAGCCGGCATCCCTGGTCACTCGGTGAGCCCGTGGCGAATGGCCAAACTGGCCAACTCTGCACTGGACCGGACACCAAGTCGCTTCATGAGCCGATACTTGTGGAACTCCACCGTCCGCGTTGAAATACGGAGAAGGTGAGCGATTTCTTTGGGCGTGCGGCCTTCCGCAAGTAACTGCCAAATTTCGCGGTGACGAGGTGTGATCTCACCGAGCTGGGCATTTTGGAAGTTGCTCTTCGGGAGCTGGGGCTCGGACGGCGCGGCTGAATGTTGACGCCTTTTCCTGCCCGCCTTGTGGATCGCCGCCAGCAGTTTGTCCGGAGCATCCCGTTTCAGAACGTAATCGAAAGCTCCGGCGTTCATAGCCTGTTTGACGTATAACGCATCTCCATGCATCGTGAGGAAGATCAACTGCGCTCGACAACCCGCGGCAGCGAGTGCGCGCGCCGCTTCGACGCCGTTGAGCAACGGCATCGAGATGTCCGTAACAATGACATCGGGATTCAATTTGGCTGCGGCGGCGATCAAAGCCCTTCCGTCCTCCACAGTGTCCACCACTTCGAACGTGGGTTCGAGAAGTCGCCGCAACCCAGCCAGGAACATGCGATGGTCATCGGCCAACAGGACTCGTAGCCTTTTCATCCGTCACCTCTGGAGCGGCATGCAAGCCTCGACGCGCATCCCAGGTCCGACGGCGCGTCGTGGACCTGATCGGCAAGTTCCACTCCAACCAATAAAGAATGTACCTTTCGGCCTTGCATATTAACAGATCAGCAACTCCCGGGGCACCGCTGGCGAAAGAGGGGACGCTAAGAGGAAGGGTGGGAGCACCCCAGAAACAGAAGTCACTCCCCGCCCTTCGGCGGGTCTCGGAGGAAGAACCCGTCAGGGCGATTGTAGCAGAGACATTCCGGTATTCGCTGCCCTCGCGGCAAACGCTAATCCGCGCCAACGGAAGCAAACCGCGGCTACCGTACGAGTGTGGGATTATGGCTGGCGTGAGAATAGACAAGTGGCTGTGGGCAGCCCGATTTTTCAAGACACGTTCAATCGCCGCACGGGCGTGTGAACTCGGCAGAATTGAAGCTCAGGGACAACAAGCCAAGCCTTCGCGTGAGGTTCGAGTGGGGGACCTGCTAAAGTTGAAGAACGACAGCGGTGAGTTTCAGGTCGAAGTTTTGCTTCTCAGTGAGATTCGCGGCCCGGCAGTAATCGCGCAGACGCTCTATCGTGAGACGGAGTCAAGCCGGGAATTGCGATTCAAGTGGGCGGAAGAACGCAAGACTATGCCACATTACGAAGCGTCGCGGGAAGGCAAACCATCGAAACGCGATCGCCGTAAGCTAGACCGGCTCCGCAGCGGGGCGTGAGAGTAGGCTCGTCCGAAGTAGCGGTGGGTGAGGCGGACGTGACGCCCGCCTCAGAGTAAGCGTCTATTACGGCTGGACTGCAGGAAGCGTTGCAGCACCCGAAGCGTTTATGCAGGTGGGATGACCGAACCCTCCTGCACTGATGCCCGTGCCACCATTTGGGTTGGGGGCGATGTCGAAAACTATATTGTCGGGACGCGTAGCATCTCCGGAAACCCCACCGACGCCACTCAGATGATCTAATCCAAGCAGGTTACGGACGCGCCATCCAATATTGTGGTCAGCGCACGAAGTATCCCCGCTAACACCTACGGCGCCGATAACTTTCTGGCCAGTTGCATAGAGTGCGAGGCCGCCGCCGAAAACGTTGACGCCGCCGGGCTTGCTACCAACCATCGGGTCATTGCTCGTGCCATAGTGAGACGAAGGCCCCTTGTAGGCTACACCTGGATCTACGGGATTGCTGAACTGCAGTCCGAACAGGCTCCCGCCCGGCTGGACCGCAGAGTATAGATTAGCCGTAGACAAAGCCAGCCCCGCCGCCTTACCCGAACCATTACTATTTGAAGAGCTGTCCAGGCTAAACGCGTTCGCGGTGTTGGCTTTCTGAGCGGAGATCACCCGGCTGCCGGGCCACTGCGCTCCCCGGTTCGTACCGGAAAACGCCACTGCGCATACGACTCCATCGCGGTCCACGATGGTGCCCCACATTTGCAAATTCAAACCACTGGCTTCAGCGGAAACAGCTTGCGCCAGCGCATTCTTAAGGTCGGTGTAGCTAGGTAGCCCGGCACAACTGTTGTTGCCTTTCGAATCAGACTCGTCGTCGGCAAACGCTACGCTCATTGCCCCTATCAACAATAAGCCTAGCGTCGCAGACCTATAGATATGTGACTTTCTCATTGTCTTCTCTCCTGTTTCGTGTTTCCGCCCTGCGGGCGACGAAATGTAGATAGGATAGCGCCTGAATCGTTTCAATCAGAATCAAAACGTAACCTGTAGTGCCGAAGGTTAAGCAAGCATATGCTGCGTGCATTGCTTGGTTCTAAGTTAGGAACCTTGCTCCTTCGACTTCACCGCACAGCTCTTGTGTACGCCTCGTCCAAGCAAACCAGCGCGCGGTCTATGTCCCGCTCATCTTTCAACTCGAATAGCCGCCATGTTTCGCTTTCACTCGTCTGGGCGGGGCCGGGCAGTGTACGCGATTGCATTGGGACTTTCGAGAGAGCGTTTGTCTGGAAGCATGGCGAACACTACCGTACCTCGATAGATGGCGCGCATCCCGAACATCGAGCGTGTGTTGACATTGGGCCATCGAAGAAGCTCCTGCGCAAGGAGCACACACAAGTACCGCATCTCCTCCGAGACAGGTGCTAATCTAGGGCGTTTGGCCCCCGCGGACTTCGCCATTTGACCTTAATTTGATCCGCTCACATCCACCTTTGGGCGCCACGCCGGACAAGCGTTAGCCGCTGTTGTCGCGTAATATTGCATCAATGCCCAACCGCGTCGATTTTTCCGCCAATTCGACAATCTACGATCAACGCCATGGTGCTGTTATATCGCATCAATTGGCTCGGGCTATAGCCGGGCGCTCCCCGGGCCAATATGGATATGAGCCGCAGTCGCCTTCCCCGCAACGGCCGACGTGAAGGCATAATAGGGGATCTTTCGTGAACGCAGATACCGGCGCAGCCAAATGCCTTCCGGAGCGCGGGGATCGATGGCAACATCGATGCGTCCGCGATGATCGAACCCCAGCGCGCGATGGACCTCGGTTTCACCATCCGCGCTGATCGGCAGTCGACGATCGAATTCTGCCTCAAAAGCGTTCTCGATTGGCTGAAGGTCGCGGGTCTCGTCAAAAGTCCCGAGCCCTTCGAAATGCTCCATTTTGCCAATTTCAAAGTCCTGAGGTATCGTCTCATGCTGATGCGAACTTCTCGCCGCCGATGCAACCGCTTCCACTTTCGCGAATATACGAGCCTGAGCCGCCGCCAGATCGGATTGCCGGCTGTATAACTCCGCACCCGTCGGAATTAGGTCCGGAGGCGGCGCGATACCGCTCTCGATCAGTACCCGGATTCTTTCGATCCACGCCGTCTGGCGATCCAGACGGCGCTGGGCGGCGCCGACGATCGCGTCGTCTGACGGGCCGGTCTCGTCCGAAAGGAGCGGAGGAACGGCGCTATCCAAAATTACCTGGTCCTTCGTATCCTCCAGATCCCGTTCTGCCGCATCCAGCCGGATTCTCGCTTCAGCCCCGGTGTCGACCATCGCCTTGATTCGCTCGACCTGTCGCCTCGCCACCTCGATGCGGCGGGCGGCGACTTCCGCTTTTAGATCTGCGGGTGCTTGAGCGCAAAGGGCCGCGGGTGTGATCCACCAGATCCATGCCAGCCACGTTGACAGTACTTTAACTTGGAAATTCTGTGTCACAAAGCCCGAAGACGAATTCAGAAGGGTTAACCGAAATCGCGTACGGGAGAACGCGACTGTCTCATTCTCGCACGATACCGAGCGGAGCGTGCCCCTATAGTTCGTCGCCTTATCCATGCAAAGGCGCGGCGGGTTTATAATAAAGAAGTATTTTCATCGGCCCTGTTCGCCACACCAGCTAGTCGAGAGCTTTTAGCGGAAGAACGGGCGACCGAAAACCGGCTGTCCCAGAAAAACGGAGGCCAGGTGCAACTGATGGATTTTCGACTTATTTGTGTACTTACCTTGGCGGGAGTCGCCGGCGCGGTGAATATGGTCGCCGCACAGGCCGAGGAGGAAGCTTCGACGATCGGAGCGAAGTGGCTCTCTCTCCTGGACGATCAAAAGTACGAAGAAAGCTGGAACCAAGCGGCTTCGACTTTCCGCAATCAGGTGAAGCAGGACCAATGGGTGCAGGCCCTAAAACGCTCTCGCGAACCGATGGGGCCCATGGTTTCCCGAACCCCCGCGCATGTCGTTTTTGCCAAGACCCTGCGAGGGGCTCCGGATGGAGACTATGCGATCATCCATTTCACGACCTCGTTTAAGAACAAGACGGACGTAACAGAACGGCTCACTCTGGTTAAAGAAGATGGCAAATGGCAGGCGGACGCTTACGCCATCCACTGAGGCGGGCTTAATCTAAGTGCAGCGCGAGGCTTGACATTCGCCGAGCCTGTCTCCGGCGGAGTCACATCTAATTTCCCATATCAACGATGAGATCTCGTCCCTTGACGGCGATCTTCGAGATTCGGATTACCAGAACGCCGTTGCGGGCGCGGTAGCCGGTCAGTGTGATGTCGTCTCCGGCCTCCATGGTGGTCGCGGTCCACCCCTTGCGCGCCAGACGGTTCAGGCTGGTCAGTTCTCCTTGCCATTTTTGATTTTGGCCCTTCTCATCCTTGACATCGAACTCCACGACGCAATGAGGATTGGTGAAATGAAAATCCGTTACGGTTCCGTGGAGCGTGACCGTTGAATCCGGATCGAATGCCGCCCACCCGTGGTGAGCGCTCACCGGACCTGGGAGCAGAACCAAACTGGCGGCGGTAACCAACAAAGCGGTCAAAGACGTGTTTTTCATTTTCCCTCCAGACCCTGTTGCCGGAGCGAGTGTCCATTTAAAATCAATCACTGACCCGCTCGGACCGGCCCATCGTCAACCCACCGTTCGAGATCGCGAACATACCGTCGCCCGTTGAACGTATAAAAAGGTACGGTGACTACCAAGTAAGCCTTGCCCACCAGCGGTTTGCCGTCTGCATCTTTTTCTTCTTTGGCTTGCGCGATCACCCAGACGTCGAAATTGTTCTTGGGGCTTTCCGCCGCGGGCGTGAAGAATCCAGTCGAACTAACGTTCCCAACCGTGTCCGTTTTGGTGTCCGCGGTCGCGTAAAATATTTCGATCGACCATGTGACATCCACGGGGCCCAATTGCACATCGTCCGGCGTATGCCGCTTGCCATCCGGACCGCGCTGATAGCCAATCGCCTCGAATTGCTGATAGCCTCGGGGCTGCCCCGGACCGCCGAACGCCGCGAGAGTCGATTCAGGAGTCGCCTTGATGTAATCGATACGATCGTAAATCGCAAGCGCCCCCTCGATGGCAGAGTGGCGAAAGGCGACGTCACGCCTGCCCGACAGCGCGCCGGCGGACACGTCTACCTCTACCGCGATCTCCGTCGCGCTATGAGAAATAATGCGGCGGACGGTTACGCCTGGCCCAAGATTCACGTCCGCCGGTGTTACTTCGCCCGGAAAATTGTCTCCAATTAGCCGAATGCGTTCGCCTTGCGATCCCGTCTTCAAGGCGGTTCGATCGATACCGAGCAGCCTTGGATCGCCCGGCACCGCCCGCTGCAGCCTCACATCGAAGCCGAACTCCTGGTACTGTCCCCAAAACCAACGGCCCTCGGCCTTGGATTGATCCGATGCAAACCACATGACCTCGCGCACTTCATTCGCCGGATCGTCGGGAGCGGGGCTCGCCGAAACGCCGCCTTTGGAGCGACCGCGCCAAGCATATCCGTCGTACAACGCGCTGCGACCCTCGCGGATCAGCGCCGACCCATCCTTGGCCGATCGGAGGTTCACGCGCGTCTTGAACTCGTCGTCGGTGCCGGCGGCTTCAATCACCATTTCGCCGTAATACTTGTCCCGGCCAATCACGGTAGCGGTCACCAGCCACCGGCCAGCCAGGTTCTGCGTACGTGTGCGGTTGTTCCACGCAGTCCATTCGGGAGTAATCAAGGGGGCCACCCGCGCAAAAAACGCCAGGGCCCCCTCGTGCGGCGGGATCTTGTACCGCTCGGCATGCCCTTCGAGAAACTGCTTCCAATCCCCGGCGGTTCGCCGCCACGAAAGGGCACGGGCGAACGTGTGGCACTTGGTGCAGGCGTCCACCAGCTGTTGGTTCGCGACATCGCTTTCGTCGTGAATGCGGCGCTCGGTGTCGTACATCACTGGCTTGGCTTCTTCGGGAGCAAGTCCGAGATGGGTACTAAGATATTTGACGATCGTTCGCGCCTCCGGCGGCGAAAGCGACATGCCCTTTACCAGAACCATTCGCCGCAGGACGTCCTGCCAGCCCTCGGGCGTAGTCCGCGCCGTTGAAATACGTTCGATATTCCCGTGCCCGTCACTGGCGTGGCAGGCTCCGCACTTGGCGATCACCAGAGGATCGGTGATTGGGATGCCCGCTCCGTCCGGCACTTCCGCCGCCGGCGTTTGCCGCGGTTGTCCCAAGGTTTGTTCCAACTTTTGGCCCAACATCGTACCGACCGACGCGGACAAAAAAACGGCGAACAAAAGGAAGCAGAGCAGAGGGCCGCGTGAATCACGCGATGCAGAAACGTTTTTCGGAAAGGCAGACTCCGGGGCTGCCACCGCTAGGGCACCACAATCAGGCCCGCGCCGGTTACGTCGTTATTAATATCCCAAGTCTTTTCAAACCTGAGAGTCGCCGCGTCGTAGACGTTGAACTCGAACCCCGCTCCGTAAATGTACAACTTCTTCCCGTCGCCCGACATCCCAAAGCTGAATCGCGAACGGCACTCGATTTCCTGTCTGGCGGTAATACGGTCGCTCTTCATATCGAATGCCCAGAACTCGCACCGCTTGTTGCCGCCCTGGCCATTGGCAACCACCACGTATGCTGAGTTCTTATCGGGAGCGACCTGAAGGCCGGACATCGCGGCGGGCGAGGGCCCGATGGGCGTGTATTCCATCTTGCGGCTGGTAAGATCGAAGCGCGCGATACCGAACAGGTGATTGTGCACCACGGGATCCGACGAATTGAATACCGAGACACGTTCGCCCGGCCCATCAATGTTATCGAGCAGACCACCAAAGCCGATTGCCTCCATGCCCGGCATGTCAGGCTTCGCCAACTCGATGCGGTCTACGACTTTGAAATCCGCCGAGTCTAGAATCACCACAGCGTCGCGGAATTGGTACAGGTATTTGCCGTCAGGCGAGATATCGAAGCCTCCGTTGCGGTAACCTCCGCCGCCGGCGATCGCATTCTCATCTTCCTTGGCGACTTCCGTCGCCTTCACGATTTTCCCCTGCTCCAGGTCGATGACTGTATACTTTGGCTTGCCGATCTCGTAGCGGTCCGCCTGTTTCACCATTTCAGTAGTGACCGTGTAGAAAAGCTTATCTGCCGGATCCGCCACGCCGCCGTTAAAGCGGTAGTGGCGTGGACCGTCGTTCAAAACGAAATGGCGCAGCACTTTGTGCGAAGCGACATCGATCACCTCAATACCGGCATGATCATTGGTGGTGACGTAGATCTTCTTGTGATCCGGCGATAAGCGGAGGCTGGTCGGCAGGCCTGTCTCCAGCATGATTCGATCGACCACCTTGCCCTGGGCTTCGTCGAAAACCAGCACCGAGTTTGGGTAGGCCCCGAAGAACAAAGTCCCGGCGCTCGCAGCCGTTCCGTACGCAAGGATCAGTCCAAGCAATCTCTTCATAGTTACCTGTGCTCTCAGAAGATCAATCACGGCACCCCATTCCGGGTCCTTCAGCAAAACCAAACCGCAAGACCAAACCGTCTACGGGAAGACCAAATCCAGATTTCGCCAGTCCTTCGTGGCGGTCGCGCACTTGCTGGCCCAATCCGGATAATTATTAAGATGATCGGGAACCTGCGCAGGCCAAAAGCAGGTGACATAGCAATCGTAGATGTCGCGCTCGACAGGCTGGCATAGCCCGGCTGTGCCTCCCGAGGAATCCACTTCCCACCCTGGTGAAAACGACAAGGTGCATCCCATGGGGACGTGCGGGCGCTGCTGTGGCGTGGGCCTCCTATTTTGCAGCGCCTCCACATCCTGATTGGGCGGGCTCACCAGTTGATCGATGCGGCGCGCCTTCCGGTTCACTGGTCGCAAATGTTTCATAAGGCTTTCCTCTCGGCGAAGGTCTCCAGGAATTGAGGATTCTGCGCATAGAGCGTTCCGAAGATGCGCAGACATGTGTCTGTCCATTCGCGGATCCAGTCGCAGTAATGAAGATTGGGGTGGCCGGTGTCGCCGTAACGCACGTAGGCCTCGTGATGGCAGCCTCCCGCGCACAAGGGGCGCGCCCAGCAGGTGCTGCACTCGTATTTGCTGTTCACATGGCCGCGGGCCAAAAAGTCCTGTTGTTTTTCCCGATCGATGCCGGTTGCGATGTTGCCCAGCGCGTGCGCGTCGGAATCCACAAAACGATGGCACGGCGCGATGTCGCCCGAGGGACCAACGCCCATAAGGCCGAGACCCGCCCCGCACGGCTGCGACTTGTTGACGCCCTGATACAATTCGGCGATGGTGTCACTGACGTTGGTGAACCCATGCATCTCGCCGCGGAGCGCGTATTCCAGGTACTCCTCGGCAAGCTTCTGAAACTGCCCGAGGACCGTATCCATTCCGGGCGCGTTGATCGAATACAGCTGATCGGGCGACGATGTCACCGGCGCGAATCCGACCTCATGAAATCCTAAGTCCTCTTTCAGGTGGCGATAAATACGGAGCACGTCGGTCACACCTGAGGTCAGGGTCACACGCGCCACAATCGGGCGGGTCTTGTGACCCTGGATCAGCGCCCGTACGCGCGGCTCAATCATGTCGTAGCTGCCCTTGCCGTTCGAGAACACGCGCAGCTTGTCGTGCAGATCCTTGGGGCCGTCCATGCTCACCGTAACCCCGATCCGGTTGTCGGAAAGGAACTGGATGATCGCCGGGGTGAGCAAAGTTGCATTCGTCGTCAGGCTGAAATCGACCGATCGTCCTTCCCCCGCGGCGCGCTGATTCGCATACTCCACAACTTCCTTGAGCAGCGGGAAGTTCATCAGCGTCTCGCCGCCAAAGAACGTGATGTGGACGCCGCGACGTCCGGCGGATTGCTTCAGCAGGAAATCCACCGACGACTTCGCGGTGTCGATATCCATGAACTTCGGCTTGCCCTCCGGCGTCGCCACTTTGTCGGCGCCAAATTCATAGCAGTACTGGCAGGACAGATTGCACTGATTGGTGAGGTTCATCACCAGCGTCTGCAAGGGAAATACCGCAGGCGCTTCCTGCACGGGCTCGATCTTAAAATCCGAGGCAAGTAATGCGCGGGATCCCAACAGCTCGCCGATCAGCTCCTCTGCGTCGGAGTCCGAAACGCCCGCCGCTGTCAGTTCATCGACCAGATCCTCGTGGGTCGCCTCGCCGCCGGCGATTCGGTCTACAACCAGCGCGGCGTAGTCATCCAATTCGAAAATCGCGCCCGCTGGCACCAGATAGAGAAAGCGGCGTCCCCTGCCTTCAAATTCGTGAAACTCCCCAGCCCGATACGTCCGTGTCGCTTGGGCAATCATTATGGCGCCACCTCGGGCTGATCCCAACGGATATAGGAAGGAACGGTCACCACCAGGTACGATTTGCCGACCAGCGGGTTGCCGTCCTTATCCATCTGCTTCTTCGCGGAAGCGACGATCCAAACATCGCCGTAGTTGTTGCGTGAGAATTTGCGCCGCGGATTAGGCCCGTCGAGCGAAGGCGTGAAGAATCCGTTCTGACTCAGGGAGCCTATATATTCCTTGTCATCGTCGCCATAGACCGACAGAAACTCTTCCATCGAAAAGGTCGCGTCAATAACGCCTAGCTCGACGTCGTCGGCAGTGTGGGCCTTTCCGTCAGCTCCGCGCTGGTAGCCTATCGCCTCAAACTGCTGGTAACCCTTCGGGTGAACATCGCTCCCCAAGCGCGCGAGTGTGGATTCCGGTGTAACCACCAGGTAATCCACGCGATCGTAGACCGCGATAGCGCCCGAGAGCACAGCGCGGCGGAACGAAATATCGCGCTTGCCTGAAACGGCGTCGGCGGCTACATCCACATCGGCGACCAGCTCGGCCGGACTATGTGAAACCAGCGCGCGAACCTTCACACCCGACCCGAAATCGAGATCGCCGGCCACCGCATCGGCGGGAAAGTTTTCACCCATCAGTTTTACACGAAGATTTTGTGCGCCAGCTTTTAGCGCGGACACGTCGGCAGTGACCAGCAAGGGGTCGGCACTGATGCGGGTCAGCTTCACATCGACGCCGAACTCCTGGTATTCGCCCCAGAACCAGCGGCCTTCAGCGGTGTTTTGATCCGGCGAGATCCATAGCGCCTCGCGCATTTCGTGCGAAAGATCGTCGGGCAGGGCGTTGGCTGCCAATAGCGCTCCTTTCGATCGCCCGCGCCAGGCGTAGCCCGCATAAACCAGTCCACTGCCGGAACGCTCCAGTTTCGCCCCCCCTCGGACGGACTGCAGCTTGATGTGCGTTGTGAACTCATCTTCCGCGGCACCCTGGGCGATCACGGCTTCGCCGAAGAACTTGCCTTTACCAGTGATGTGAGCCGATATGGCCCAGCGGCCGGCGAGCTTCGGGGCGCGCATACGAGCCTGCCAATTGGACCATTCCACGGTATGGAGCCCGTAGGATTTCCCCAGAAAATCAAGCGTGTCCTCAATCGGCAATTTTGCGTTGGGGGCGAGAACCGGGGGGGGCTCGCCGGGCGCCGGATTTGGCGCTCCCGCCCGGCGGAACGCAACATCGGCTTGCGCGAAAAACGCGACGTGCATATTAGTGAGCAGCTTCCAGTCATCGCGCGTACGCCGCCAGGAGAATGCTTTGCCCAGCGCGTGGCAATACATGCAGGTGCCTCGCACGGTCTCGTTCGGAATCTCCTCGTCGCGGATGCGGTGCTCCGCCATGTACATGACTGGCTTGGCCTCTTCAGGCGCGAGACCGTGATAAGTGCTGAGATATTTCAGGATGGCCCGGGCTTCGTTGGGCGCAAGCGATAAACCGTTCAAACGGACCATCCGCTTGATCGCTTCCTCCCACCCTTCCGGCGTGGCCCGCACATAGGAGATACGCGAAAGATTACCCTTGTCGTCCTTCTTGTGACAGGTTCCACACTTTGCAATCACTAGCGCGTCCTTAACAGGAATGCCTTCTTCGGCCGGTGTTGCCGCCGCCGCGCGAGTCTCCGCCGCCGGCGCGTCCTGTGCGAAAGCGACATCCTTGGATGCCAGCACGAATGCCAAGGCGGATAAGGCTAAGCCGGCCGCAACTTTTCTCGGCCGCCGCCGGCTCGGCGCCCGACTCCCCAGCGCAGGACGTCGTGGCGGTTCAATATTGACTACGACAGCATTCGACTTCTCAGTGAGGCTAGTGACAAGGTTGGGTATTAGATACACGCGTGGCGTCCGCCTGTCCAGAAATCACATCGACGGACGGGAATCCTCAGGGATCACCAACCGTCTGGATATTAGCTTTGTGAAATTTCGTCCGACGCTGGACGCGGATGCCACGAGGCAAATTGCCTACGCGCCACGGGCACATAGGCACACTTGAAGCAACAATTTTGCCTCAAAATAACCCGCCTGTCAACGCATTTATCGGATATTGGTCGGCTCGTTTTACCGCGTGGGCCAAGTTCGCGCTCGGTCCAAGAAACGAGCAAGCGCAGGCAACCACCGCCACGTCAATGATTTGGATTGTGTATAATTTCTATGGGCTTGCGCCATGTACGCGCGACTATTGGCACTGATTTGCCTGCTCTGCGTGAGCATCTCCACCGGCCGGGCGCAGTTTCTCGGATCTGGCGACGTAGGAGTGTATCTAAAAGCGCAGCGTGACGATTCGCCCGCCGCCGTGGGCGAGATGAAAACCGAGTTAGAGAAGTTGATGCAATCCGCGGGTGTCAGGATCCATTGGCGGGATACCCGGAAAGAAACCGGCGGAAACCACCAGGAATTGGTCGTGCTGGCATTGCGCGGGGTTTGTGCTGCTCCTCACGAAACGCTTTCGAGTCCGCAGATATTAAAGCAATCAACCTCCCTAGGCTCCAGTGCAGTCGCCGACGGCCGGATTCTGCCGTTTAGCTATGTGGACTGCAGTGCATTGACTCATTTCATCGGGCATTCGGTCGCGAATCTGCCCCCTGCGTTGCGCGATTTTACATACGGCCGAGCCATGGCGCGACTGGCCGCGCACGAGTTGTATCACGTGCTCAGCCAGAGGAGCGATCATACTCAAACCGGAATTGGCAAGGCGCAGTTCGCGGTTTCCGATCTGCTTTCCGATCGCTTTGAATTTGAGGAGATCGTGGTTGCAAAAGATCGCCGCGCCCGCAACGTTGACGTGATTGCGCCGGGCGTCGCCATCGAAATCGGCAACGAGAAATAGCGTCAACCGGCCGCCCTTAACTCAAACCCGCTCAACCGATATCGGTATTCGGTAAAGCTGACGGATTGCCGGGCGCACCAGCGGATTCCCTGCTCCAGCGATTCGGCTTCTTTTTCCCACCACGGGCCGCCGAATCCGGACCGGTAAAAGCTTAGACATAGTTCGAGATGCCGCGCGAATCCGGCGGTAAGGCGCGCCTCGTAATGATTCAGCAGACTGGGGACATCTTCCCCCTCGTTTGCCGAACGGATGACCGCCGCCGCCAGGATTGCTTCCCGAATGGCGTGAGCGGTCCCGTCGCCGCAAATAGGATCAAACGCCATTGCGGTGGTTCCGCAGGCCAGCCACCCTGGTCCACATAGCGGTGAGAGGATCCGAGGATACGCCGGAAATTCACCGCGGCAGTTCCCTCTCCCGAGGATTTGCATCCGAACCAGCCGGCTTTCCGCCAGCAACACGCCAGGAGGCTGGCCGACGGAAAGAAGCCATCCGGCGCCGGCTGTGTTTGGAA
>Ga0163162_10004208_pt1 | contig 13834 bp, 8 predicted proteins | sample S55metaG_FD_115310 | JGI IMG/M metagenome (GOLD analysis project Ga0163162, IMG submission 115310) | Switchgrass rhizosphere microbial communities from Kellogg Biological Station, Michigan, USA - S5-5 metaG | ecosystem: Host-associated > Plants > Roots > Rhizosphere > Soil | place: USA: Michigan...
ACCAGTACGTTTACACCGGGTGTTTCGAAATAGCCCAGCTTGTTTAATTTTAGTTTTTGGGCCGTGACATGGATAGATGACAGGCAAAAGATTAATGCCATCACCACCATAACCGGCTTCGGTGTGTAAGTTTTTAATTGCATGGTTTATAAGATTGATTATAGATTTTATGATCGGGAAAACCGATTACGGACCGTACGAAAGTATCCGTACAGAAAATGGTTCGCTACCACAATCCAATATTTTGATACCACGAATGTATTCGCATCCCCCGGCTATATGATTGTTACAATCAATGCAGACGAACCACTTTTCGGAAAGCCAAAAACCACCAAAACAAACTTACAATCAGACACTTAAAATAAAATCCATTAATTAAAAGCGAATGCCACTACATTTACCTTTCGCCCATTGATTTTCGCTAACCGGGTTTGTTAATTATTTTTTTGCACTTAAACATTCGTTCTATCATTATCATAATTTGTGTTAACCTTAGCAAAAGTTGTTCGCCTACTTTCGGGTATTCCTCAAGCGAGCAAAAAACTAATACAATTTAACCCGCTTTAGCATTCTGTTAATTCAAAAGGAGATTATCTCCCTTGGTTAACGGGCAATAAAAATTATGAAGAAGATAGCCTACCTTACCGCCATCGGCATTTTGCCTGCAATGCTGGCCATGTCACAGCCTGGTCTTAAACATTCGCCAGCTGGTTTCGATACCTATCGCACGGGAATAGCACACGGAAAACTGGATACAGTTACCTATAACTCAAAAACAGTTGACACCAAACGTCGTGCTGTAGTTTACCTGCCACCGGGGTATACCGCAAAAAAGACATATCCAGTTCTATACTTGCTGCATGGCATTGGTGGCGATGAATTTGAATGGCTTAACCAGGGCACGCCCCAGGTGATACTGGATAACCTGTACGCCGATAAAAAACTGGAACCAATGATTGTAGTGTTGCCTAACGGCCGCGCCATGAAAGATGACCGCGCCACCGGCAATATCATGGCACCGGATAAAGTTGCCGCATTTGCAGCTTTTGAGCATGACCTGCTGGACGACTTGATCCCATACATCCAGAAAAAATACCCGGTATACACTGATCGTGAACACCGGGCCCTGGCCGGATTATCAATGGGTGGTGGTCAATCGCTTAATTTCGGGCTCGGTAACCTGGATAAATTTGCCTGGGTTGGAGGTTTTTCATCAGCACCTAACACCAAAAAACCCGAAGAGCTGGTGCCCGATCCCGATGCCGCGAAAAACAAACTTAAATTGCTCTGGATCTCATGCGGTGATCACGACGGGTTAATGTCATTCAGTAAACGTACCCACGATTACCTGGAGCAAAAAAATGTACCGCATATCTTCAGTGTTGAACCCGGAATACACGACTTTAAGGTTTGGAAGAACGATCTTTACCTGTTCTCACAGTTCCTGTTCAAACCTGTTGATATCGATAAATATAACATGATGATCTCAGGTGGCCCTGCATCTACCAATATCAGGGGTTCTAAATATCCTTTTATCCTGCCCGACCATCGGGTGGTTTTCCGCTTTAAGGCGCCGGATGCTCAAAAGGTACAGGTGGATCTGGGCAAAAAATATGACATGGTAAAGGACACTGCCGGTTATTGGACAGCCACAACCGATTCCATCGGCGAAGGCTTCCATTATTATTCGTTGATTATAGATGGTGTTGCTACAACTGATCCTTCCAGCCAAACCTTTTACGGCATGGGTCGTATGGCCAGCGGCATTGAAATACCATTTAATGGTGGCGACTATTATGCTGTTAAAAACGTTCCGCACGGCGATATCCGCATTAAAAATTATTTTTCGACCATCACCAAATCATGGCGAAGGCTGTTCATTTACACACCGCCGGGTTATGATGCCAGCGGCCAGACCAAATACCCCGCACTATACATATTACATGGCGGCGGTGAGGACGAAACCGGCTGGGCTACCCAGGGCAAAACCGATATGATCATGGATAACCTGATCGCGGCCAAACAGGCAAAGCCAATGTTAGTGGTTATGCCAGATGCCAATTTTAGCGGCGCGGGTTTTGTTGAAACCGGACTTAAAACTTTTGCTAATGAAATAAAACAGAACATCATTCCTTTTATAGAGAAAAACTACCGGGTTGACCGCACCGCACAGGGCCGTGCGTTGGCCGGACTTTCCATGGGTGGACTTAATACTTTATATACCGGCATCTACGATACCGGTACATTCAGTTATCTCGGTGTATTCAGCTCGGGATGGATCGTACCTGTACAAAATAGCATTGCCGATGCGCAATACGACTTTATGCAGAAAAATGCCGCCAAAATCAACACCAACCTCAAAGCATTTTGGATTGCGATGGGCGGTAAGGAGGATATTGCTTATAAAAATTGCCAGATCATGCTGGGAAAGCTGGATGAGATGAAGATAAAACATACTTATTACGAATACCCCGGTGGCCATACCTGGCCTGTTTGGCGTAATGATCTTTACAAGTTTGCCCCTATCCTGTTTAAATAAACTGACGAACAACGAATCCAATCAAGACATTCAGCTCATGAAAAATATTAAGTTTTGGCTATTACTATTTATTTCAACGGTGAGTTTCGCCGGGCAATCTGTGGCGCAAAACCCGTTGATCAGGGATCAGTTTACAGCAGATCCCTCGGCACGTGTTTTTGGCGACAGGGTGTATGTTTATCCGTCGCATGATATTAAAGCAACGCCGGGCCACGGCCGCCCCGGTTGGTTTTGCATGGAAGATTATCACGTTTTCTCATCGGCCAATCTCACCGATTGGACTGATCATGGCATGATCATTAGCCAAACTACAGTACCCTGGGCCGAGCCAACATCGTACAGCATGTGGGCCCCTGATTGCATTTTCCGCAACGGCAAATATTACATGTACTTCCCCACTACCGCCAAAGGCAGCGAAAACGGCCGCGGCTTTACCATAGGTGTAGCGGTAGCCGATAAACCTTATGGCCCGTTCACCCCACAGCAAGAGCCGATAAAAGGCGTACACGGCATTGATCCGAATGTATTTATTGATAAAGATGGGCAAGCCTACCTGTATTGGGCACAGGGTAACTTGTATGCGGCAAAGCTTAAAGAAAACATGCTCGAACTTGCGTCAGAACCGAAAACTTTAACTGAACTGCCAGCTAAGGGACTGAAGGAAGGCACTTACCTTTTTGAACGTAATGGTATTTATTACCTCACCTACCCTCATGTGGCCGATAAAATTGAAAGGCTTGAATATGCAATCAGCAACAACCCTATGGGGCCGTTTAAGTTTGCAGGTGTGCTGATGGATGAGTCGGCATCCGGCTGCTGGACCAATCATCAGTCTATCATCCAATTTAAGAATCAATGGTACCTGTTTTATCACAATGACGACCTTTCGCCACAGTTTGATAAAAACAGGTCGATAAGATGCGACAGTCTCTTTTTTAATGCCGACGGAACGATCAAAAAAGTTATCCCAACCCTGCGTGGCGTAGGGATAACCAAAGCCTCAGAAAAAATACAGATAGACAGGTGCAGTGATAAAGACAGTACCGTGAAGATCGATTTTCTTGATACCGCAAAAAGATTTGACGGATGGAAGACTACCTTTAGCAATATCGGTAGCTGGATCCGCTATAATAGTGTTGACTTCAGCGGCAAAAAGTTTAAAGAATTACAGATCATGGCAAATGCAGTAAGCCGGGCAACTATCGAATTACGGGTTGGTAGTGTAACCGGACGCTTACTGGCTACAGCAACCATTGCTGAAGGAAACGGCTGGCAACTTATACAAAGCAGCCTCGCTTCGCCCCCGTCGAAAACTGCTGATCTGGTGATGGTCTTAAAAAGCGGCACTGAGGTAGATATTGACTGGATAAATTTTAAATAAACTCAAATTATCACTTACACCGGTATCATCTGTTATTTGATGATAATCTTCGCTTAAAAAACAGGTTGGGCCGTGGTTAATTTTCACCGCATTTTAAAATGGAACTCTATTACAAAAAAAACGTCGTCTTGCGAAAACTTGCGCTCACATACCTGGTTTGGTGGTTAACTTCAATACAGTTAAACGCGCAGACTGCACAAAATCCCATCATCTATGCAGACGTTCCAGATGTATCGATGATCAGGGTTGGCGACAACTATTATGCAAGCAGCACCACTATGCATCTTAGTCCCGGGTTGCCCATTATGAAATCGAAAGACCTTGTAAACTGGAGCATCGTAAGTTACGCGTATAACACGCTTGACGACGGCGACGCCCTTAACCTGGTAAATGGAGCAAATTCCTATGGCCGCGGCTCGTGGGCAAGTAGTTTGCGTTACCATAACGGAACTTATTATGTATCCACCTTTTCGGGCACTACCAATAAAACTTATATCTACAGCACAAAAAATATTGAAAAAGGCCCATGGAAAGCAATATCCTTTAAGCCTGCATTGCATGACCACTCCCTTTTTTTTGATGATGACGGTAAAGCTTACATGATTTACGGGGGCGGCAGGATCATGCTGGCCGAATTGAATGACGATCTATCTGGCATCAATCCTGATAAAAAACCGCAAATCCTTATTGAAAATGCAAGCGCCGTTGCCGGCCCCAATATTGGTTTACCTGCTGAGGGCTCTCAGCTATTTAAAATTAACGGAAAATATTACCTTTTTAATATCAGCTGGCCCAAAGGCGGAATGCGTACCGTTTTAATTCACAGAGCAGACAAGCTTACCGGTCCTTATGAGGGCCAGATAGCGCTGCAGGATAAAGGCGTGGCCCAGGGCGGACTTATTAATACCCCTAAAGGCATTTGGTATGCCTATTTATTTCGTGATTTTGGTGCCGTTGGCAGGGTGCCTTACCTGGTGCCGGTTACATGGGCAAATGGATGGCCGGAATTAGGGATCGATCATAAAGCACCAGATGTGCTGGATTTGCCTGCGGGCAAAGGCTTAACACCGGGCATTGTATCGTCGGATGAATTCAGCCCAAAAAACGGAAAACCCATGCTGAATTTAGTATGGCAATGGAACCATAATCCCGATGATCAATTATGGTCGTTAAGTAAGCGGCCGGGCTATCTGCGGTTAATCACCGGAAGAACAGACAGCACTTTACTGTCAGCACGTAACACCTTAACACAACGTACCATTGGCCCTGAATGTTCCGGAACAACTTTAATTGATGTTGCCAACATGAAAGACGGCGATTTTGCAGGTCTTGCATTGCTGCAACAGAGATATGGCTTTGTCGGCGTTCAATCAGATAGTGGGTCCAGACGGCTCGTCATGTATAACACGCAATCGGGATCGGCCATAGAAGCGGCCAACATCCCTTTAAAGCAAACAAGTATTTATCTTAAAGCAAGCTGCGACTTTAATAACAGAACTGATAAAGCCTACTTTTTTTATAGTTTCGACGGACAAAAATGGGAGCCTATAGGTACGCCTCTGCAAATGGCTTATACAATCCCTCATTTTATGGGATACCGCTTCGGCTTGTTCAACTACGCAACCAGGCAAACGGGCGGTTATGTCGATTTTGATTTTTTTCACATCAGCAATACATTGTAAAACAGCACAGTACATTAAACCCGATCATCATTCAAAATAAAAAGGCTCCATGGCCCTGGCACCTCCAAAGATAGTAGGTAGGCACCCACAAATTTGATATATGCAGTTACAATTAAAAGTGGATTTTTAGTACCGACTATGTACATTTTACGCAGGTAGGATCCGTTGCCTGTTTTACTAAGAGAATAACGAAGCTGAGACTACGTAGTGTTCCATTACGGCTGTTTCAGCAGCCTGGAATAAACAGTCAAAACACGCTTTATTTTGTGTAAGCATAATGAAAATAATCAACGTCAACACTACCGGTATCGTCCTTAGTATTGTAAGTGAATAAAGCCAACCGGTCGCCCCGGTAAGCTCCCCACCTTAATTGATAAGTATCTCCGAAAGGGGTAAATGTTATGCCATCGGTGCTATATGAGTATTGGCTTTTACCATCCAATCCCCAGGCAGATTTTAGCCAGATATTGTCTGTAGTAATTTCGGAGCCTGTAATAACCATTTCTTTGTTCATAAACATCAGCCTTTTAACCGTGCCTTCACATTGAACACCAATGGCGGAGTAGCTGGGAGCCCCCAAATGCGACAGTCCTGCTTTTTGCCCGCTTGTCATTCTGCTAATATCAATTTTAACAATTGCCTCGTTATGAGTCGTTCTATAAGTACGCTGCGTTAGGGTGTTACCGGCCTTTAAAAGATTATCGGCTAACGGCCGAAAAGCATAAAGCCGTAACCAGCCCTTTCGTTCAGTTAACGACCATTTTTCCTGCCGTGGCTGATAATTCCACTCCCATTGCGGTTGCAGTACTTGTGCCTCAAACCCATCATTGGTTTGCGGGCAAACTATTCTATTTGATTTTACCGGCTTTTTTGCAGCCCATACCATCTCGCCTATACCTGCGGCATTGGGCTTACCTATGATAGGCCAACCTGCAATCCAATGAACGGGCAACAGGCTTACCACTCTCCCCGACCAATCGTCCCCTGTTCCGTGATGTGTGAGGAAATACCAGTCGCCTTTAGCTGTTTGTATTAACCCGCCTTGATTGGGTTCATGAAACTGTAGTTGTACTTCACTCAGTTGGCGTGGTGTTTCATAAGGGCCTGTAATTTCCTTTGAACGTTCCATCATCAGGGCCCGCCCGCCAGCCCTTACCTCGCTGAAAAGGTGGTAGTAAAACCCGTTGATCTTGTATAATTTGTTAGCCTCGCTACCTTTTGACTGATGAATAACCTTGTCTGATTCTTTTAACAGAGATTTCCCATCAGCAGACATTTTAAACAGATGGATTTTATATCCGTCGCTAAAATTTGTACCTATAAGATACCCCTGGCCATCATCGTCCCAAAAAGGGCTGCAATCATCCCAGCCTTTTTCTGCCCACACCTTATGCACCGGCTCCCAGGGCCCTTCCGGTTTAACCGATGAGCTCATAAAATACCCTTCGTCCGGATCCCCGAAGTACACCCAGTATCTATTTTGATGATATCGTATTGCGCCGGCCCATATCCCCCTCCCGTAACGATTCATCCTATCCCAATTCATTTCAGGCGAGATAACTGAAATATCATTCACCACATGGCCAAGAATACTCCAATTAACAAGATCTTTTGAATGGAGAATAACAAAACCCGGGGAATATTGAAAAGTAGAGGAAACGGCGTAATAGTCATCACCCACACGGATACAGTCGATATCGCTGTAGTCGCCAGGTAGTACAGGGTTCAGAAAAGTACCATCGCCCTGATCGCCCCATGATGTCCAGTTCCCCCACACAGGAGTCGTTACTGCTGATTGCCCTGAAGAAGATAGATTAATGAAAACAAATGCAATTATACTTACTGTGAATACCCGCAAATTCATGTTGTGGTTGATAAAGAAATTAGAAGTTGAAATACCGGCAGGCAATGACGCATTATAAGAGCGCTTTTTTATTTTTCAATAATAATTGGCTTGTTTGCAATAATCCATCACTGCAGACGCTCAAAGCTAAACTCAAAAACATAAAAAAAGTATTCCATAACCGACGTTTTCTTTCACATTTACGACCATAATGAAACAAAAAACTCCTCCGTATCAACTTATGAACGCTTTCTAAAAAACAATCACAAAAAACCCTCAAATCGTAAAATTTGAAGGTTTTTCATTTTCTAATGCCTTTTTAAATTGTCAATGGCCATCAATATCGGGACATAATCTTCCGCCCTTTTTGTGACAAAAAAGACATGCAAAAAGGCCATATTGGTTTCTGATAGTTACACTATATTTTCACAAAGCCCCACTGCTGATTGCGGCTTCCGGAATAAGTCCATTGGTCAACTGCAATGCCGTTATTAAGCGAGCCCCCCGTAACATCCAAAGCCTTTCCGCTATTTGCGTTAATGATCTTATAATAGCCGTTGTCGGTTATCTGGATAGACCATTTTTGATTTGCACCTCCGCTGTAGTCCCATAAATCTACCTGGCCGCCGTTACCGGTATTCCAGCCATAAACTTCCAGGCACTTCCCGGTAGCATGCATAGGGGTTAATCTATAGTAGCCACCGCCTGCATCTTCTACTTTAAATTGCTGGTTTGCTCCCGCTAAATAATCCCATTGGTCGGCCTGTGTTTGATTGGCGGTGCCCCAACCCGCAAACTCCAGTGCCTTAAAACTATTTCTGCTATATATCTGGTAAACCTGTCCAACCTGGATGGTTGACGAGGTATTATTTTGCATCCCTTGCGCCACCGCAGCTAAGCCCTGTTGATCGGCCACTCCGTTCGTTTGCCTGTTAATGATCCTGAACGCATTATTTCCAGTTGACCCGTCATCAAAATAAAATGGACGTAAGCCATATTGCAATGCCTGATGTGTGATATAATTGAGATAATACGCCCTGCCCGCAAGATGCAGCGTTAACGCATCTCCGGAAAGCGTTTGTAGCCGACGGATCGCTCCAAACTCGCCCAATATAACCGGGATACCTTTATCAATGAACTTTGACTTCATCAACGGAAACTCTGCAACAGCATCCGACTCTTCGCCCCAGGTTGCATTTCGGGAAGCATCGCTTGTTGAATGATAGCCATTGCCCCAATAATAAAACATATTGCCCCAACTTGCGTCGGCGGCCAAACCTGCAAAATTAAAAGGAGTATAATAGTGTACTTCAACCATCAGGCGATTTGATGCCGGATCTGTAGGAAGCGTATTCATTAAACTGTTTGCGTAGTCAATACTGGTAGAGGGTCCCTGGATGAGCAACACCCTGTAACTATTGTGCCCGCCGGTTGACCTTACCGCATTAACAAACGTTTGATGATAAGATAGCAGCACTCCCATCCCTGTGGCATCTGATACAGCGGGTTCATTGGCACTGGCAAAGATCACATGTTCGTCGAAACCTCGCATTTGGGTGGCAATTTGCTCCCAAAAAGCCTTTTGCTTGGCGTTAACGGCAACTTGCGCGGCGGTTGTACAATTGTTTTCCAGCCATCCACCGTCCCAATGGATATTTAATATCACATACAAGCCGTCGTTAACGCAATATTGAACAACCTGCTGTACCCTGTTGAGCCATGATTGCTGAATTTGCGCCGTGCTGCTGTTAGCATACTGATCCCAATCGCAAGGGATACGAACAGCGGTAAATCCTGCTTTTTTAACCTGGTCGATAAGCGCCTGGGTCACCATGGGGTTGCCCCAATTTGTTTCTCCTCCTGTTGCTTCGAGTGTATTACCAATATTCCACCCTAATTGAAATTTTGCAGCGAGCTGAGTCGCGGTACTGCTTACTCCCGTTTGATCCGGCGCAAGCGGCGAGGTGTTGTAACTTGGGTACGATGTGGCAAATACCTTCTGTTTGCCTGTACTTGTTTCAATCGGTTTACTACCCTGAGTAACAACTCCCTGCTTTTTACAACTTGCTAATGCGATTGTTGCAATGATGCATAAAAAATAATTTAAGTTTTTCTTCATAAAGAATTGGTTTAATTGACGGTATTATCGTCCTGAATAATTGGTTTATTAGTGTGAAGTAGTAGACAACCGGGCTAAGAGGAGGAGATGTATCCCATTAACATAAATGCTTATATAGATAATGTTAGGAGTAGTTTTAAACGGGGAGCCGTTTAACCTCTTGCACAATTTGGAGGTACCATTTTTTACAACAATTGCACTTATTAAAAAAATCAATAAGGCAGTTGTTATTATGCGCAAAGCAGAGGCTAACGTTAATTTCATTTTCAGATAAGAATAAAAACAGGTTTGAACCGGTTTAATTGGTTAAATTTTGTTATCCCTAAAGGCAAAGGATAACTAATAAAAAAGCACATGTTAAATCAACAAATCATGGCCTTTGGAATAATGGCCATATTTTTAATTGGTACCAGATTTATTAATTTGATCCTAAAATTAGGTTGATAGTAGATCACAAAAGTTAAAAAACAGGGTGCAAAATGTTTCAATTTACAAAAAAAAGGGTGCTCGCAGGCCTTTTTTGAATAGGCGCGTTTTTGTTTCAGTTAATTTCGGGCATGAGAGTGGGAAAGCCTCAGTATGGATGGTTCACTGAGTTAGTATTACACAGAAGAAGTACTTCCCAGCGATCAGGGTTAACTTTAGCTTACAAAAAAGCCCAGGCATTATGCCCGGGCTGCCTGGATTGTTGCAACACCTAAAAACGGGGATCAGGACTAATTGGGGAAATATTGGAGGCTAATCAAAGCTTTATCATATTGATAAGGAAAACATCATTTTCCCTGATTTGAAGTTTCTTTGAAAATGTTCCTGAAGCATTGATTGTGATATTCTCTTTAAGAATCGCTGCACCATTATTCTGCATTTTAAGCGAGTCGACTTGAGTTTTGCTAAGCTGATTGGGTTTATTAAACGAAAGATAACTGGTGTAAGCATCATTTACTTTGTAACCTGTTTGATAAACCTCCAACCTGTATTTTCCTTTAGTCATACCGGCTATAGCCAATTCAACTTCTCCTTTTGGTTTAGCAGGAAGGTCCCGAATATAGTAGGACTGGTTATTAACGGAATCAGGTAAAGTATATGTATAATCCCATAGCAGCACCTGAACATCGCCTTTTTTATTTTTGCAGGCCCAGGAAGAACTGTCATGGTCGGCTATTTCGGTTTCGCCCAATTTATTTAAAAAGGAATAGGCAAAAAATGCGGGCTTCTTTATCCCCTGCGTATTCAGCAAGCCAAACCCGCCGTGAAATGGGGTAAATCTCGGTCCAGGTTCCTCAAAAATGTCGGTAAAAGTCCAGTAAGACATGGAATTGGCTGCCGATCCAGTTTGTTTCAGCTTTTCAAGTATGTATGCAGCCGAATGATAACTATCATGTATTGGATCGGCAGGCGTATATGAGGAGCTCCATTCTGTATAATGTAATTCCAGTCCGGGAATTGCTGAATTTTGAATTTGTTTGCGTGAATTCCAAACATCACCGCTAACGCTTTCCTTGCTTTTGTCGAGCACAGTGCCGGTTGATCCGTATTCATCCAGAAACCCTTGTTTTACGCCATAAGCATGAGTGCTTATAAAATCGATAGGGACTGCATTTTTACTGCAAAAATTTATCATTTCCGGTACCCATGCTGCCCCCGCTGTAGCAGGGCCGCCAACTTTATAGGCCTTGTTTACACTTTTAATAGCCTGTGCACTGTATTGATAAAGTTTGAAATAATCATCCTGAGATCCTGTCCAGAAACCATCTTTCAGGTTAGGCTCATTCCAAACCTCAAAATACCAGGTCTTAACCTCATCAGTTCCGTACCGTTCGGTAAAATGCTGGGTGAGGTTCCTGATCAAACCTTCCCATTTTTTATAATCTTTGGGCGGTGTTACATTGCCCCTCCACCAAAAAATGGTTTTATCACCACTTGCCAGCGCGCCGGGCATAAACCCTAATTCTACAAAAGGTTTCATGCCTATACTTAAGATATAATCGTACAGGGCGTCGACATATTGGTAGTTATATTCCGGGTTGCCGTTCCGGTCCTCCCGGTAAACAGCCATATCATCGGTCAACAGGCCGTGCATCCTGATATACTTAAAACCGCATTCATTTCTTACAGTGGCCAGTTGTTGCTGCCAATCGGCCCTCAAACCTTCATTTGCACGCCCGGCCCCCACACATTCTTTAAACGAGGTATTAAAACCACCCTTTTCTTTATTAAAATCAAGGCTAATTATTCTTTGGGCTTTAGCCGTTTTATTTAGATTGTTATTTTGGGCAAAAACATTGCTAAAAAGCAGGCTACCTAAAATAATTGGTAAAATTTTCTTTTTCATATTGGTCATTATATGCTCCCTATACTTATAGTCGATTGATGATCAAACCCTACAAGTACATAGTAGTACGTAATTAGATTGGTTATAATTTTAAATTGGCGTGATCAATAAACAGGGTCTTTAAATGACACAAGATGATATAAAGATCTTCTCAGTTTTTAACGATGTAAAGGTAAGAATTAGTCCGACAATCGATTGTTTACAAATAGGGACACGAATGTTAATTAACATCATTAGTCGATCAACATTAGATAATTCCAAATAAGAGTAAGCTATATAACCAGATATGCATGAGACCTCCCGGAAATAACCGGATGCTAAATCAACAACAAAGTCGTCGCGTTCACCAGTATAACAGCGCATTGATATTAACAGGAAAGTTTCCGTTACAACCCACCCTATCTATCAGCTTAACGCATGTCGATCAATTGCTTGAAAAACAGCGTTAACCGTATCCCACATATGGTAATATGCCTTTATCATATTTTAAATTCCTCATGATGAGTTTAATTGTCTTCCCGGACATATCTCTACCAATAAAATACGCGACTACTCAAGTTAATCCTGAATTCTTAGTCCGTTTTTTGCCCTTTTTGTTAACCCTTTTACCTATTTCTTTCTGAATTCTCCTTTGAAATAAGTTTAACAAACTGAAAATCAATTACTTAATACAGATTAACATTTGTATCCCTATTTGTAAACAATCGATTGCGCCGAGCCCTCTAATTTTATCATCTATAAAGCGGCAATGTTCTATATCACTGCTGCCTGTCTGATACCAACACAACGGTTAAGACGAGATAACCAATTTTAATAGTAACCTAATTTAAACTAAGCATTATGCCCAAACGCGTACTTGTTAGCACCTGTGTTATTAGCACGGCAGAGCATTAAAAACCATTTCAGGAACCATTGTAACTACCTCATCCGCAACTGGGCTATGCTTGTATTGCCTTTGACTTTAAAAGCGCGCATGTGTCATGAACTTGCTTCAGGACGCCGGCATTCAAAATCATCGATTCCAATTCAACAGCTTTTGTGAAACACGATGGGGTATATCAATGCCAAAAGCTTAATAAATAAACCAATTAACAAAACAATTATGAACCTCAATTAACATGGAAAAAGATTTACGAAAAAGATTAAGACATGGAGTAATGCTGTTAATAGCTTTGCTGCTGTTAAACCTTACAGGTTACGCGCAAAGCATTAAAATTACAGGCAAAATTACCAGTGCAGACAATAACCAGCCGATCCCCGGCGCAACTATCCGGGTAAACGGAGCCTCAACAGGTACGTTATCCGGTACAGATGGCTACTATACTATCAGCGCAAAAAAAGGAGATATTCTGATTTTTAGCTTTATAAGTTATACCACGCAGCAAATTTATGTAGGCTCATCTACAGTTATAAATGTAGCGCTCAAGCCCTCAACCAATGATTTGAGTGAAGTGGTAGTGATTGGCTATGGTACCCGGAAAAGAAGCGACCTGACCGGCTCCATATCATCGGTAACAGCAGCCGATATTGCGAAATCTCAGCCCACCACTATCGACCAAGCCCTACAGGGAAGAGCAGCAGGTGTAATTGTGCAGCAGGTATCAGGCCAACCGGGTGGTGACGTAAACGTGCAGATCCGCGGTTTAGGCGGCTTTATTGGTTCAGCTCCCCTTTATGTTATTGATGGGGTGCAAATACCTCCTAACGGGCAGTCGGCTATTCCGGGCAATGGCACCAATCCCCTATCCAGCATCAATCCGTCAGATATAGCCTCGATAGACGTGTTAAAAGATGCTTCGGCCACTGCCATTTATGGTTCGCAAGCGTCTAATGGCGTAATTATTATCACCACAAAGAAAGGTACTGTAGGGCCCCCGTTAATTAGTTATGACGGTTACCAGGGCTGGCAAAAACTACCCAAGTACTATGACGTAATGG
>Ga0163162_10004210_pt1 | contig 13826 bp, 16 predicted proteins | sample S55metaG_FD_115310 | JGI IMG/M metagenome (GOLD analysis project Ga0163162, IMG submission 115310) | Switchgrass rhizosphere microbial communities from Kellogg Biological Station, Michigan, USA - S5-5 metaG | ecosystem: Host-associated > Plants > Roots > Rhizosphere > Soil | place: USA...
AGCGGGGCAGCCTGAACGAAGCCCAGCGAGCCAGAGTGGAGAATGCGGGGATACTGACAGCGTCCGGGCTGATAGCGGGAGAAGCCATATTAGGACTCGTGTGGGCAGGCTTGCAGTTCGCGCCAGCGTGGACGCGTACGCAAATTCTTTCAAATCCGTCCTATTTAGTCGGCGGGATGATCGTGATGGCGGCCCTGGCGGTGTTGATGATCCGTCTACCGCTTTCCGCCGCTGGTGATCCGAATGAGCCCGCACCGCCGACTGCGATCATGTAAACGACTAACCACAAAGAACACAGAGTTTCACAGAGGAACAGCTGTGGAATTTCCTCTATGCAACTCTGTGTCCTCTTTGGTTTAAGCTTTTTTCATGCCCATTTCCGAAAACATCGCCAGAATTCGAGAGCGAATTGGCGCGGCTGCACGGCGCGCCGGACGTTCGGAAAAAGATGTCTCACTGATGGCAGTGAGCAAGACGTTCCCGGCCGATGCGATTCGAGAAGCCTACGCCGCCGGTGCTCGGATTTTTGGTGAAAATAAAGTGCAGGAATTTACTGGCAAGGCCGCCGGACTCGTCGAGTTACATGACGCCACATGGCACATGATTGGGCACTTACAAAGCAATAAGGCTGGAAAAGCGGTTGAGTTGTTTACAGCAATAGATTCTTTAGATTCTCTGCGGTTGGCTGAAAAGCTGAATGCCGCCGCGGCGCACGTGGGCAAAAAATTGCCAGTCTTGATCGAGATCAATGTTGGTGGCGAACAAGCAAAAAGTGGTATCGGCCCAGATACGCCGGAGCTAGAGCAGCTTCTTCAGTCGACGCACAAGTTGTCGAATTTGGAAATTCGCGGCCTAATGACGGTGCCGCCATTTGTGGAAAATCCTGAAGATGCGCGCCCCTATTTTCGCCAACTGCGAGAACTGAGAGACAGAATCGCCGTCCGCCGCATTCCTTCGGTCGACACAGACACACTTTCCATGGGAATGTCTCACGATTTCGAAGTCGCTATTGAAGAGGGCTCAACCTGCGTACGTATTGGGACTGCCATTTTTGGTGAAAGAAATTACACCTCTCAGAGCTAGAATCGCATCTTTTCCTTATCGCCGTTAAAGATTAGCCATACAACTTGAGATCTGTACGAAAGAACAAATTATGTGCGGAATTGTCGCTATGTTTTCGCGCCGTGATCCGGTCACGGCTGACACACTACAAAAAGCTACGAAGAGTCTTTATCACCGCGGTCCCGACGGACAGGGTCATTGGATTTCTCCCGACCGCAGGGTTGGGCTTGGGCACGCCCGGCTGAGCATTATCGACTTGGCGACCGGAGACCAGCCCATTGCCAGCGAAACCGAACTAGTGCGAATTGTCGTGAACGGCGAGTTTTACGATTACGAGGCCACGCAACAAGAGCTAGAACGGTCCGGCCATCGTCTGCGAACCCGGTCTGACAGCGAGATCGCTCTCCACCTTTACGAAGACTTAGGAATGCAATGCCTCCACCGCTTGCGTGGAGAATTCGCTTTCGTCCTTTGGGATGAAACCCACCGCACTATGTTCGCGGGCCGCGACCGGTTTGGCATCAAGCCTTTGTTCTATGCCGTCCATCAGGAAACCGTATATTTCGCCTCAGAGATCAAAGCGCTGTTTGCTGCCGGAGTTCCGGCCCGTTGGGATGCCGAGTCTGTTTATCATTCCATTGAGTTCGGTGGACATCCAGTGCGCACGTTGTTTGATGGGATTTTCCAGGTCCCGCCTGGCCACTATGTGGTGGCCACCGACAAACATATTCAGTTGCATCAGTACTGGGACTTCAACTATCCCATCGCCGGACAGACGCCGCATCGTTCTGACACTGACTACGTGGAAGAGTTCCGCCAGAACTTAGACGACGCTGTTCGTCTGCGTCTCCGCGCAGACGTTCCGGTCGGCTGTTACCTGAGCGGTGGCCTCGATTCTTGTGCGGTGTTGGGTCTGGCCGCAAAACATCATCCTGAGCCAATTCACGCATTCACCTTGACTTTCGACCGCGCGGACTATGATGAGGAAAAAGAAGCCCGCGAGATGGCGGCGAAAGTTGGTGCACATTTTTACCCTATCCCGATTTGCCAGGATGATCTCGCCGACCACTTTGCTGATGCGATCACACAATCAGAAACTTTCTCCATCAACGCGCATGGTGTCGCCAAATATCTTCTCAGCCGTGCCGTGCGGGATGCAGGCTACAAAGTTGTGATCACTGGAGAAGGGTCCGACGAAATTCTTGGCGGCTATGCGCACTTCCGTCGTGACATGCTTCTTTACAACAAGGAAGGACAAGACCCAGTCCAGGTTGCTTCCTTGCTTGCGGACTTGGAGCGCGCAAATCCCGTGTCGCGCGGCTTGTTGTTGCCCCACGGCGAACCTAGACCGCTCTATAACGTCAAAAGAGTTCTGGGTTTTGTCCCATCCTGGATCGAAACCTTTTCGGCGCGCTCGGTCAAGATGCTGGATTTGCTGGCTGGAGATTTTCTCCACAAATTCGGCCAGTCCCACAGCTATCATGCCTTGCTGAGTGGCCTCGACGTGCAAGGACAATTGAATGGGCGGGAGCCAGTGAACCAGTCGCTTTATCTTTGGTCGAAGACACTGCTGCCGGGCTACATTCTGACGGTCCTTGGCGACCGCATGGAGATGGCACACTCCATCGAGGGTCGCGTTCCCTTCCTCGACCATCACCTCGTAGAAATCATTCGTTCGCTGCCGGTGTCCATGAAAATCCGGGGCATGACAGAGAAATACATCTTGCGCGAGGCAGCCCGGGGCGTCATTACGGACACAGTCTACAAACGTCAGAAACACCCATTCCTGAGTCCACCAGCTACATTGAATCCCAAGGCAAAGCTCAGTTCACTGGTACACGACACATTACGAGGAACGGCAATGACAGCCATCCCCTACTTTGATCAGAAAAAAATTGTGGGGATGTTGGATGACCTGAACAACATGGATGAAGGAGCACAGGTTGCCATGGACCAGGTTCTGATGGTTCTGTTGAGTGCCTGCGTGCTTCAGGAACGCTTTCATCTGGGGGCATGATTCCGATTCACGACACCGCTCAAGGGGCCAGCTTTGCTGTCAAAGTGCATCCGCGTGCAAAGAAAAATGCCATTACCGGTGAACTGGGAGACGCGCTGAAACTTGCTCTTACCGCTCCTCCGGTGTCGGGCAAGGCCAATGAAGCCTGCATCGAATTCTTCGCAAATCTTTTGAAGGTTCCGCATTCCTCCGTTACCATTGCATCCGGCCAGACGAGCCGGAATAAGGTTGTTCGGGTTGCTGGCTTGTCTGGCAAAGAAGTCGAAGAGCGGTTAAAAATCGCATCTCCCAGGAAATAAACGTTTGAGCTTCTCGCAACGGTTGCAGGAAATCCGCACGGGTTTTGAGGGTCCTTTTTGGATCGCGAACATTACCGAGATCTTTGAACGGCTCTCCTACTACGGAGCGTTTGCTTCACTTGCCCTATATCTGCAAGAGCGTCTTAATTTCTCCACTCAACAGACCGGCACTCTGACGGGTATTTTCGGCGGCATGGTTTGGTTCATGGCCATCTTTGGTGGCGCTGCTGCCGATCGCCTCGGCTTCCGTCGCGCCCTATCGATGGCGTACCTGATTCTGGCCGTCGCGTATTTCCTGATCGGTTCGATTGCTGCGCCGTGGCTCGGACCTGTGCGCAATACGGTCCCGATTGGATTGTTCGTTGGATTCATACTCATTCTCCCAGCGCTTGGAGTGGCACTGGTCAAACCTTGCGTGGTCGGCACCACAGCACGTGCTTCGAAAGAAAATGTCCGAACCATCGGTTATTCGATTTACTACACGATGGTTAACATCGGGGGCGCACTTGGCCCGTACTGTGCTTCCTGGGCGCATCGTCATCTTGGTGTCGAGAATGTTTATCGCGTTGCCGCGCTTAGTGTTTTTCTGATGTTCTTTGTGGTTTTGGTTTTTTTCCGCGAGCCACGCAAGGATGGCGATGCGCCGCCACCATCGCTTGGGACGGTAGTTCGCAATTTTTGCGTCGTCGTGGGTAAAGCGTGGTTGGTTTTGCCAGCAATTGGGATTGCGGGGTTGTTGAAAGCCGGCACTTTTTTATGGCCCCTCACGGTACCGTGGTGGATCTGGATCGCTCTTCTAATCATTGTGCTGGCTGGCATCAGCCGATTCATGTGGTTTTTGGTTCTTTTTACCGGATATTGGGTCGTATTTTGGCAGCAGTACATCAGCCTTCCTGGCTATGTTCACGGATACATCAACGCCAAAGCAGATGTGGAACTCATTCTGGTCACTGACGGAATCACGGTCATCTGTTTGACTGTGCTGGTGAATTACCTGATCCGCAAGATTCCTGCATTTCAAGCAGTGATTCTCGGCACGCTCATTACATCGCTTGCCTGGCTGGTCATCGCATTCCGACCAACTGTTTGGGGCGCCGTACTCTCCATTTTTGTTTTGGCACTCGGAGAAATTACACAACAACCGCGTTACTACGAATACATCTCCCGCCTTGCGCCGCCCGGACAGCAGGGAACTTACATGGGGTTTGCGTTTCTCCCCATCGGGATCGGCTCGTTGATCGGCGGGTGGTTCGGAGGGACGCTTCTTCATCACTATGGAGAAATCACCCACCAACCTGCGCGGATGTGGTTGGTCTTTACTGGGCTTGGGTTGATCACTACAGTCGTGCTTTGGATTTACGACAAGATGTTTAGGCCAGCTGAGACTAGTTAAATTGTCCAACCGCACTTCCAGTCCATCAGCCACAGCCAAGGAGATTCGACGCGCGCTCGAACGTGGTGGCTCACGCGAGCACGCCAAAGGCGTGCAGTGGTTTTTCAAAGAGGAGGTCAAATCCCATGGTTGGTATTCCGCCGCGCTCCGGCGTGAAGCGGTGCGTCAGCGGAAATTGATTCTTCACCGGCATGGCCCGGATTTTCTGCTGGAAGTGGCGAATCGGTTGTTTGCTGGGGAGATCCTCGAAGAGAAGAATTTCGCTGTATTCCTGTTGGAGACACTTTCCGGAAAATTCGGCGATGCTGAGTTCAAGCGGCTGGCATCCTGGCTGCCGCGGATTTCAAGTTGGGCCGATCATGATGCGTTGGTCTACTACCTGATCGGACCGATGATGGTGACGAAGCCATCACGCATCAAGTCGGTCTTCCACTGGGCTAAATCCAAAGACCGCCGGCACCGGCGGGCGGCTTGTGTCGCGTTGATTCCAGGTACGCGCCGCAAAATGTTCTTTCCAGAAATCGTGCGCTTGTCCAACTTTCTGCTCCACGATAGCGATGACATGGCGCAAAAAGGCTTGGGATGGCTGCTGCGCGAGACTGCGAAAGCCAATGCCAAGCGGGCCGTACCTTATCTCATGAAGATCCGCCACCAAGCACCGCGCTTGGTGTTGCGGACTGCCTGTGAAACTTCGCCTTTGAAAACACGAACCAAGGTTTTGTCTTAATTTCCCCACCAACGAATCTTTACTTCCGCGTGTAAATCACATTCTTACGGAATATTCGCCAGCTAAGCATGAGCGACATCAGCGTCCCTCCGTCCGGAACTGGTTCAAAGAGTTGCAATTCCCAGACTCGGCGGGTGGCTGCCCAGGCCGATGGTTTGGCTCTGTTTTGCAGGCGCGTTCGCAACGCGCCTGCAAGACAGCTTGCAACACTGGCGGCATTTGTTTCGGCACTTCGAAGACAACACCTTGTGAAACATTGCTTTGGTTGTGATAGACGATGCGGAAGTAGTGACGATGCTTGCGGGTTCTGGTAAGTCCGACGGCAATAGCAGGCAGGACACCCAGATGATGAGTCAACTCTTCGGAGAATTGAAAAGCATCAATGGTTTTGTAAGGGATCTCAAACATGGGTGGAGATGATAGCGGCGGGCCACATCACGGGTACTTGGCAAGCGTAGGCCTGGGACGAGGTCTCCGCTGAGAATGCCGAGGATGATCTGGGTTTTCAGCTGTTCGGGTAGACTGACTCCGCTGGCGTGGGAGAACCAGAGTTGCATGGGCAGCTATCTTAAGCTCTTGTACGATTTTTAAAAGCTCAACAACCTTTGCCTGCTTCGCTTGGCTCGGGCCGGATGGCCGAGACGGTCATCACCACGCAAAGCTTGTTAGAATAGGCATTCGCTTATGGACCTTTCCGCTATTCAGGCCGTGCTGCGCGAGCGCAACATCGACGGCTGGCTCTTCTACGATCATCACCATCGTGATCCCATCGCTTACCGGGTGCTCGGTCTGCCACAAAATATGATGGTGACGCGGCGCTGGTTCTATATCATCCCTGCCGAAGGCGAACCTACCAAACTCGTTCACAAGATCGAAGCCGGACACCTCGACTCCCTTCCCGGCCGCAAGCTGCAATATTCCGGATGGCAGGAGTTGTTTGAAAACATCAAGGTGATGTTGAAGGGCTATCGTGACATCGCCATGCAGTATTCTCCGAACAATCTTGTTTTCACCATCTCGCTGGTAGATGGCGGCACACTGGATTTGGTTCGTGGCTTGGGCAAGAACGTGGTAAGTTCGGGCGATTTGGTGGCACAGTTTGAATCTACCCTCTCGGACGAACAGATCAAGTCGCATTTTGCTGCGCGTGATTCCATTGACGCAATTACTGCGGCTGCTTTTAAGGAAATCGGCGCTCGCGTCCGCAATGGCGGTACTACGGAACATAAGATTCAGCAATGGATTCTGGAAGCGTTCAAGCGGGAAAACATCGTTACAGTGGACCCTCCTGTTGTGGCGGTAAATCGAAACAGTGCAGATCCGCATTACGGCCCGCACGCCGAAGGTTGTTCCCCGATTGGCGATGGGGATTTCGTTCTGCTCGACATCTGGGGGAAGAAAGACACTCCGGGTTCGATGTACTACGACATCACGTGGACGGGCTTCGTCGGCAAGGAACCATCGCAAAAAATGCGCGAGGTGTTTGCTGTCGTGCGTGATGCGCGTGATGTGGGTGTGAAGACCGTGATTGAGGCTATTACAGCCGGTCGACCCATCGCAGGATGGGAGGTGGACCGCGCCACCCGCAACGTTATAAAAAGCGCGGGGTACGGCGACTATTTTATTCATCGGACCGGACACTCGATCGCGTCGGACATTCACGCCAATGGCGCCAACATGGATGACCTGGAAATCCACGATGAGCGCCGAATTCTGGCTAATTCCTGCTTCTCGATCGAGCCGGGCGTATATCTGCCGGAATTTGGAGTGCGCAGCGAGGTAAATGTGCTGGTGCGACCCAATACGGCGGAAGTTACTGGTAAAATTCAACATGAGCTTGTAATTATTTGAATGGCGAATTCATCGGAAGATAAAAAGAAAGCCCCTGCACCGCCGAGTCCTCCGCTTACAACCATGTCGGTCATGGCCCCAGCCATTGGCTGGTTAATTCCAGGAGCGGGACACATCATCCAAAAGCGCTGGATCCGTGGCGGACTGCTGCTGGTATCCATCGCTCTGATGTTCCTGTTGGGCGTCATGATGGACGGCCACGTCTATAAACCGAATGGCGGGGATATTCTCGACATTCTGGGATTTGTCGGCGATCTTGGCGCAGGTGCGCTCTATATCGTGGTACGCGTGCTCGGGGTGGGTGATGGAGCCAGTGCGCATGTTTCCGCTGACTACGGCAAAGTTTTCATCATCGTCGCCGGTTTGTTGAATTTCATTAGCGTGGCGGATGCTTACCACATCGCCATAGGAAAGAAAGCATGAGTTTGGAACTCTCACATTTCAGTGCGGCGGTATTGTTTGCGGTGTTCGCGTCCGTGGTATTTGGGATTACTCAGCGCTCAGGGACCCGCGAACAAGTACGGTACGGCCTGTATTGTTTTGCGATGTTTGTCGGCGGAGTAATTGTGGCTGGTTGGGCGATGTGGATTTTACGGCACTAGAACTATCCTTCCCAGACAAACGCATCGAATACCCTCTTCTTTTCAAATCCCAAACGAATATAGAGCTCGACCGCACGGGCGTTCGCTTCGGTCACAGTCAGTGACAACAAAGAAAATTTTCTCCGGCATAGATTTGCTCTGGTAGCCGCAAGCAATGACTCGCCGATTCCATGCAGACGGTATTCCGGCAGCACGCAAACCTGTGTGACGTGGCCGACATCGTTGCTGACTCTCGAACACAGGATCAATCCAATCACGCTGCGCGACGGCTTGTGAATCGCAACAAAAGAAGATTCGGGATCGAACGTTCCACAGCCCGGGAACCGAACAATATTGTTCAAAAAACGCAGCGAACCACTCAGGCTGCGGTATTGATCGTTAATCTGGGCATCCACGTGTCCGCGATAAGCAGTTGTAATTACAGCTGCGGCGGTCTGGTAGTCCTGCTCGGTCCAGCGGCGGATTTCAATCTCCCGCGACATCCGGGATGGCTTTGGGGTTCCTCGGTTCAGAGGCAAGGTCATGAAAAGCCGCGCGTGCCGCTGGAATCCCTGATCCACAAACGGACGTGCCACAATTCCAGTCAAATGCATCAGCAACTGGGCCTCAATACGCTGGACGCCGGGTGATTGCTGCAGGGTCTCGATGACATGGGTAAGCAGGCGCTCTTCCACCTGCTGTGTATTCTCAGTTCGGCCGCCATCGGCAACGTACAGGTCGCCGATCACTCCTTTGCTGCTTTCGTAAACAAAAAAGGCGTATCCGGAAATCCGTCCCCGTTCCACCGCCGCGTAGCCCGGCAGGATTTTGGCGTCGATATACCTCAGGATCATCGCCGCCGAACCGCTGTAGTCCCAGGAAAGCTGCTGCGACCACACTTCTGTCTCGTCGTCCAGCAAAGGACGAAGATCAGCCGAAGTAAAGTGTCTAAGATCGAGAATCTCCACGGGGCTCCAGAGCTTTGATGCAATTTACACGTTCGGAAACGAAGGCCGCGAATGGGAGTGTAGTGCCTCGAACGACAGGCAAGCAAACCCTGAGAACACGGAGAAGCAACATCTCACATTTTCATGTGATCCATAGTCATGCCCGGAGCCGAGACCCAAAAGTAGTCGAGGCCTTGTGGCTGATCGCTTCCTAAGTACGAAACCCGGCGTCCGGAAAGTTTTTCGTTCAGTTGTTCGATTGTGAGCGCGCGTGGTGCGACCAGGATATGCTCTCCAGCAGGAATTTCTCCAGATTCGTAGCGGGCGATGCGTTGATTGCGGTAAAAGTGCAGGCCGTACTCGATCTCGCGGGAAACGTTGAATACCGCGGTGGGTAGAGATGAGTTATCGATGTGGCCGATGGAGTCGCTTAACAGTCGTGTGGAAAATCGCTCATCCAGGAAGTGCGCATCGAGGCGCAGGACTGCCGCAATCGCAAGAATCACTGGTACAAGCGTGACAAAACGCAGCAAGCGCAATCCCGGACGCTGGCGTAAAGTTAGCCCGATTGCCAGCGACAGAACGATGGTTAACGCGAGAGCAAGGAGAGTAGCGCGGTTCAAGCTCAGCCTGTGTTGGACAACGATGAATTGCATGAGAAATGCTAGTGCAGGCAGCGCTGCCGCCATCACGGAGTGCAGAATGACGAGTATAGGACTGGATTTTTCACCGCTCTCGCTGCGAGAGCGCACGTATACAGACAGCAATAGCGTTGCCGCTGGCAGGGCCGGCAGGATGTATCCGGGCAACTTGGATTGGGAGAGAGAAAAAAACAAGATCGGCAAAACGAACCAGATCGCAAGAAAGAGATTGAACAGGTCCTGGGGCCGATGCGCAGTGCCCTTCTGTTTCCACCATGCGCGTAAAGTTTCGCCCAGAGCAGCAACGGCGAAAACTATCCACGGAAGCAAGGCCACGATGACAACTGGCACGTAGAACCAAATGGGTTGCGGATGGTGATAGCGGTTGGTGCCGAAACGCGAAAAATTGTGCTCTAGAATGAACACGCGAAAAAACTCAGGATTGCGCAATTGAACCGCGATATACCAAGGAAGAGCAACCAGTAAGAAAATCAGCAGTCCCGGAATCCAAAGCATCTTGATGGCAATCTTCAGATCCTTCTGAGTCACAGCCAATGCGATCACGACAACCGCGGCCAGAAACGGCGCAATCGGACCCTTAGCTAGCGTTCCCAGCGCGATGAATCCATAAAAAACAGCCAGATAAATCTTGTTGGCGCTTTCATTCCATACATACCAAGCGAGCATGGCAATCGTGAAGGTTGCCGCAAGCGCCATGTCCATGGAGGCTGCGCGCGCAAAACCGATTATGCCTGCAGCTGAAGCAGTGATGAGTGCGCCATCGAGTTCCAATCCTGGGCGAAAGCGGCGCAGGAATAAGAAGACCGCGACTACCATCAGTGTTGCATCAATGGCGGAAGGTAGCCGGGCGGCCCAGTCGCTTACTCCGAATACTTTGTATGCCACCATGGCCTGCCAGTAATAGAGCACAGGCTTCTCCAACCACGGCTGGCCTCCGAGAGTTGGAGTGATCCAGTCATGCCGAGCCAGCATCTCGCGCGCGACTTGCGCATAACGGGGCTCGTCCGCACCCAGCAAGCCGAAATGGGAGAGTCCAAAGAAGAAAAGAAACCCGCAAAAACCGGCGAGGAGAGACCAGTCTGCAATACCTCGGGAGCTCGTAGATGACGGTTGGTTTTCGATGTCGATCTGTCCTATGTTCAGCTTTTGCTAAGTTTGCGGAATGGCTAAGCAGATTTCGTTCGCAGTAAAGCGTAGATGCTGATCAGCGCCCACACACCTTCGAGAACTATAAAACCTATTTGAAAAGGATGAAACGCAATGTACGCCAATATCCCGGAACCAACCGCGTTGAGAATCTTGTAGCTGGATTTATTGGAATCGATCCACTTCATCTGATGTCCCGCATACGCAAATAAGATGAGCATCGCACCGACAAACGAAGCGATCTGGCGAAGCAGTGAAATGTCCATAGGGAGCCTATTTTACGGAAGGATGCGGCCGGAGTTTTGCGAGAACACGTTCCACCGCTGCCGATAAAGGACCGTCGAGCGAACCACCGCTGGCGCACTGGTGCCCGCCGCCGCCGAAGGATTCGGCGACTGCTGCTACATTTACCTCGCCTTTGCTGCGCAGGCTGATGCGGTAGCGCCCATCGTGCATCTCCCGGAAAAAAACTGCGACCTGCACGTCCTGAATGGAAAGAGCATAGTTCACCAGACCTTCGCAGTCTTCTTCTTTGGCCTGAAATTTTTCCATCTGTTCGTGCGTGATCCAAATCCAGGCAAGATTATTTTCACGTTGTAGATTCGAAAGGGCTGCACCTAAAAGCCGCATCTTCGCGGTCGAATGGGCAAAGTAGATGCCGCGGGCACACCGAGCAGGGTCCGCGCCTGCGAGCACCAATTCGCGCGCCAGTGCAAATGTATTTTCGTTTGTGCCTTCGAACATGAATGAGCCGGTGTCGGTGAGTAATGCCGTGTAGAGGCAGGTGGCGATTTCTGGAGAAATCTTCACCCTGGCTTCACGTGCCAGCCGATAAACCAGCTCCGCCGTCGCTACTGCGTTGGGATCAATCCAGTTCACATGCGCGAAGGGCTTTCCGCTCAGGTGATGGTCAATGCTGATGAGAAATTGATTGTCGAGCCCGGCAAGCCGCGTGCGCTGGATGCTGTCACATTCGAGAATGATGGCAGCCTGATAGTCCCCATTTACCTTGTCAGCTTGCACAACCGAATCAGCAAACGGCAGTGGGCGGTAAATACGGGGAACACCGTCGCGAAACACAACATCCGCCTGTTTACCCATGGAGCGCAGAATCTGACAGCAGGCAAGCGCCGATCCGATAGCGTCGCCATCGGGGCGCGCGTGAGGTAAGCAAAAACTTATCCCGCTGCTCGATGTGTTTCAGTACTTCCTGCACCATGTGGTACCAACGTCTCGTTATTTCTTGGCTTTCTTTGTTCGTTTCAGCAATTCATCAATCCGGGTGCCGTACTTATCCGACATATCGAGCTGAAAAAACAGTTCGGGTGCGCGCCGCAATTTCAAATTCCCTGCTACCTCACGACGGACAAATCCGACCGCAGCTGTCAAACCTTCCAATGAGCGTTGCGCGTCGTCTTCATCCCCATCCACGGCGACATACACCCGCGCCGAGCGAGAATCCTCCGCCAACTCAACTCCGGTCACGCTTACCAGACCGATTCGCGGGTCGCCTAGCTCGCCTTCGACGATGGTTTCGATCTCTTCGCGCAGGGCCTCGCCTAAACGCTCCCGATGATATTTTGCCCCCCGCTTTTCCACGTCGAACCTCTCGAATAAAACGAATGAGAATATCAGAAAATGAGCGAAAATGCTGGCAGTTCCTGCTAAATCACTGATGGCATAGCCATCTGTTCCCTTAGATGCAGATTAAATAAATTCCACGAACGAGTCGGCAACATCGGCACCGCCATTGTTGGCGATACGGATCGCTTGCCGCTCCACGTTTTTCATCAGCCCGTCAAGATAGTCGCGCGAGTCGGAAATACTGACCACGCCGATCGTCGCCTGGTTCCACAAGTTAGACGGATATAGCTCAGCAACGGAAACATTGAAATGTGCTCGCAGCTTATCTTTCACGCTGCGCACAACCTGGCGTTTGTCTTTCAGGGACTGAGCGGCTTCAATGCGAAGTTCGAGCGTGAGGAAAGCGATCATTGTAGCTAGTGAATAGTGACTCGTGGCTAGCACAAACCACTAGCCACTGACCACTAACCACTTTTAAGCAATTACTTCAGCAGCGATACGCTCGGTGACGAAAGCCTCGATGGTATCGCCGGCTTTAATGTCGCTGTAGTTCGCGATGGCGATACCGCACTCCATGCCGTTGCGCACTTCGCTGGTGTCATCTTTGAAGCGGCGCAGCGATGCGATCTTGCCCTTGAACACAACTACGTTATCTCGCAGCAAGCGGACTTCGTTGTCACGCTTGATCAGGCCATCGGTCACGCGGCAACCGGCAATGGTACCAACCTTCGGGATGCGGAAGGTTTCCTGCACCAGGGCATGACCCTGGATCGTTTCTTTGAACGTCGGTTCAAGCAGGCCGGTCATGGCTCGCTTGATCTCGTCCTGCAGCTCGTAAATGATCGAGTGCAGGCGGATGTCCACTTTTTCCTGCTCAGCCAGTTCCTGCGCCTTGCGCTCTGGCCGGACGTTGAAGCCGATGATGATGGCGTTTGACGCCGATGCCAGCAACACATCGCTTTCAGTGATTGCACCGACGCCAGTACGAAGGATCTTCAGGCGCACTTTGTCGTTCGAAAGCCTACCGAGCAGGTCACTCAGTACTTCGACTGAACCGTGTACGTCGCCCTTGAGAATGATGTTGAGTTCTTTCGTGCCGGCGGTCTTGATCTGTTCGGCCAGTCCTTCAAGCGACACGCGGGAACTCTTGGCCAGCGCGGCTTCGCGGGCTTTCTGTTCGCGGTATTCGGAGATGCCGCGGGCTTTGTCCCGGTCAGCGACTACCACAAATTGATCGCCAGACTGCGGCAGTCCTTCCATGCCGAGAATTTCTACCGGCGTGGATGGAGGCGCACTCTCCAGCTGGTTACCGCGGTCGTCGAACATGGCGCGGACTTTGCCGTAAACGTTGCCGACGACAAAGTTATCCCCCGTGTGCAGCGTGCCATTCTGTACCAGCAATGTGGCGACTGGGCCGCGTCCACGGTCGAGTTTGGCTTCGAGCACTACGCCGGTTGCCGGGTGGTCAGGTACTGCCTTCAAATCTTGCAGGTCCGCGACTAGACAGATCATTTCCATCAGCAGATTCAAGTTGGTTTTCTGCTTGGCGGAAACGTC